>JADMIO010841987.1_pt1 | contig 42929 bp, 39 predicted proteins | sample 8958161 | NCBI WGS metagenome assembly JADMIO01 (sample SAMN16585339, study PRJNA669376) | soil metagenome | isolation source: Crop rotation soil | place: USA: Cullars Rotation, Alabama | collected 2011
CTTTCCCCGGGAGCGGCCGGGGCCAACCGCCGGCATCAGCTACAGCTTCCGGCCGTTCTCCGAGCGTCCGTTCTATAGCGGCGATCTCGGCCTGCCGAGCAGCCACGTGATGGTGGCGTTTGCGGGAGCCGGCGCGCTCAACCGGCGGTTCCCGCGAGCGGGGCCGATCGTCCTCGCGCTCGCGGCCGGCTGCGGGTTGACGCGGCTCTTTTCGCAAGCCCATTTCCTGAGCGACGCGGTCGCCGGGGCGTTAGGCGGATGGTGGATCGGTGCCCTGATTTCCGGCCGCCGCACTTCCGCCACCGCGCGCTTGCCGGAGACCCGGCCTCCCGGATAGGATACGATGCTTATTTGGGCGACGAGCAGGACCGGCATTCGGTCGATTCGTCGCGATCTCGAACACGGAGTTGGCTGGAGATGACTCGACGGATTGTTGCTCTCACCGCTGTGCTGACGGCTCTCGCCGCCGGTAGCGCGGTTGCGTTCCATAACCATCTCACCAAGAGCGTGCCGGCAGCCGATCAGAAGGTGGAGACGGCGCCGAAGACGATCCGGCTCTGGTTCGCCGAGAAGCCGGAGCCGAGCTTCAGCAGCATCACGTTGATGAAGCCCGACAGCACCAAGATCGCGGTCTCGAAAGCCAAGGCGACCGATGACACGCTTTCGGTTTCGTTCGACGTGACCGACTCGCTCACCCCTGGCAGCTACACGGTTGCCTGGCGGACGGCTGGGAAGGACGGCCACGCGGTGCGGGGTAAGTACGGCTTCAGCGTAACGAAATGACCTGGGACGGCTCGGCCGTCCTCTACGCGGCGGCGAGGTGGCTCGGCTACCTCGCCGCTTTCCTCATAATAGGCGCCGCGGCGTTCCGCGGGTTCGTGCTGCCTCGTGCAGCCGCAACGAGTGGCGCAGACGCGGGAGCGGCCGCGGCACTCGTCGCCCGGCGCGCGACTCAAATCGCGCGGCTCAGCGCAGTGGTGCTCGCCTTTACGCTGATGGTTCGGCTCTACTTCCAGGCGCGTTCGCTCTTGGAGCCTGAGGATCCGCTCACCGCGGGATTCCTCCGCCTCGTGCTCGCCAGCGGGTGGGGCCGCGGATGGCTGGTCCAGGGCGCGGCAACCTTGCTCGCGCTGTTCGCTTGGCGCCAGCTCGGGCGAGCACCTGGATCGAAGGTCGCGGGCGTCACCGCCACCCTTAGCGCCGTTGCTTTGGCCGTCGCAGCGCCGCTCACCAGCCATGCAGTGGCACTCCCGCAAGCCGGCCGGTTCGGCTGGGCTCTCGCCTCGCTCCACTTCGGGGCCGGCTCGGTGTGGCTTGGGTCGTTAGGCATCGCCGCGCTCGCCGGCTGGCCTCGGCGAGGTGATCCACCGGGTCTCCCGCCCACGGCAATCTTCGCGGTGTACTCTCCGATGGCGCTCGCGACCGGGACCACGACGATCGCGGCCGGGCTCCTGATGGGCTGGAATTATCTCGGCGGGCTGACCCCACTCACGACGACCGGGTACGGTAAGACGCTGCTCCTCAAGGTTGCCACGCTCATCGGGGTCGCCGCCACCGGCCTGTACAATTGGCGGGTGGTTGTCCCGCGCCTCAAGGCCGGTAACCCGGCGCCGATCCGCCGTTCCGCGACCATCGAGCTCTGGTTCGGCACCATCCTCCTCGCGATCACCGCCGTCCTCGTCGCTCTGCCCCCTCCGGGCGAGTAGTTCCTGCCGCAGCGAGCAACGTTTGCCGCCGCCCGCCAGCCGATGCTGCCGGGTTCGGCGCCCTTACCCGTTGTTCTTGCTCCACTTCCGCGTGGCCTCCGCCTTGCGAAAGAGTGCGCTGGGGCACCGGTGCACACGTCAGTAACGGGGGTGCGACCGGTCCGCTCAGGCTGTCACCATTTGCACTTTCGACCGGACTTTTTCGCGGAGTGGTACCCATGATGAAGCGCCATGCATTCATCGCTTTCGGCCTTGTGACCACGCTGGCGGTATCGGCCGACGCGCAGGTGGGAATTTCGCTCCGAGCCGGCACGCTCGGCGTAGGTGGGGAGCTCTCGGTACGGCCGAGCCGATACCTCGGGCTCCGGGTTGGGGGCAACTACTTCTCGTTCACCCGGTCGGCGACGATCGAGGGAATCGCGTACGATCTCAATCCGAAATTCGAAAGCGGGAGCGCGATTGCCGATCTGCATGTGTTCGGCGGCGCGTTCCATCTCTCCGGCGGCATGGTGTGGAACTCGAACGAGGGCAACGTCGTCGCGCAGCTGACAGGACCGATCACGATCGGCGCCAATACATATCAGCCGAGCGACGTTGGGTCGCTCACCGGGTTGGTGAACTACGAAACTCGTTATGCGCCGTACGCCGGACTCGGGTTCGGGGGCCGTGGTCGCGTGTCGCTCGTGTTCGACGCGGGCGTCGTGTTCTCGGGTTATCCGCGGGTATCGCTGACGGGGACGAGCAACCTCACTGGCCAAGCGAAGACGATCTTCGACCAGAACGTGGCGCAAGAGGTCGCCGAGATTCAGACGGAGATCGAGTCGCGGAAGTATTTGAAATACTATCCGGTCGTGTCGCTCGGTTTGCGAGTTGGGTTCTAACTAGGGATTGGGGGTTGGTGGTTGGGGGTTGGGGAGGCCCAATCCCTAACCCTAACCCCTAACCCCTAAACCCTAATTCCAACCGCCCTCATCAACTCCAACGCATTACTCCGCCTCACCACGCCCGGCCGCAGCCGATAATCGAAGATCAGCTTCCCGTCCTCGAGCCGATCCTCGAAGTGCCAGTTCACGCCTCGCGACCCAAGCTGGGCGGCGATCTCGGTGAGTGCCAAGTCATGCGTCGTCACGATCCCGATCGCGCCACGGTCGACGAGCGCTTCGAGCACCCCGCGCGCGCCGATCGCGCGATCGTGCGAGTTGGTGCCGCTCAGGAGCTCATCGAGCAGGAATAACACGGGCTGCCCGGACCCCGCCAACTTGAGCACGTCTTTGAGCCGCAGCACCTCCGCATAGAAGCGAGACCGGCCTTCGAGCAGCGAGTCTCGCAGCACCAGCGACGCCCCGATCGCGAGCGGCGGGGTGACCAGCCGGGTCGCGCGCACGGGCCCGCCGGCAAAGCCGAGGACGAGGTTGGCGCCGAGCGCTTTGAGGAGAGTGCTCTTGCCCGACATGTTCGAGCCGCTCACGACCGCGAGGCGCACCGTTCCACCCAGCGTCATGTCATTTCGAATCGCCCGGCTGGTCGGCAGCAACGGGTGAGCGAGCCCGATCGCCTGGAGCTCGGCCCCCGGCTCGGCCATTTCGGGATCCGTGTCGTCGGGATGCTCATACGCCTGCGTCGCGAGCGAGGCGAGCGCTTCGAGCTCACCCACGGCGGCGAGCCATCCGGCCGCGGCGGGCCCGACCCGGAGCCGCCACCGCTCGATGCCTAACGCGAGCTCGGTTCCCGCCATGCACAGCGCGGAGAGTGGAGCGAACAGCTGATTGCGCCGGGCATCGACGAGATCGGTGAGCCGGATCAGCCGGCGGATCTCCTGGGCGGGTGATCGTCCCGACGACTCCCAGGTGCGCGCGAGCTGTTGAAGCCGGGAGCTCGAGAAGGTGACGTTCGCAAGCCGATCGAGGAGACCCGCCAGGCGGATCAGCTCCCGCGATGGCTGGTCGACCTCGCGCAGGACGCGGAGCACGCGGTATCGGTATGTGAGCGCGAGGGTCGCTCCTGCGACGTAGCTCGCCGCTGTCACCGCACCCGGGATCCAGGCAGCCAGCGCCGCGACCGTCGTCACGACATTGGTGACCGCGATGACCGCGGCGGCGGGAACCACCCACGCCGGGACCCCGACCGGGCTCGCCGCCAGCCACGCGCGCAGGCCGGCGGAATCGAGCGCCCCACTGACGGCTTTCCCGGTGACGGCGAGATCGTGACGAAGCGGCAGCAACGGAGCGAGCTCGCGCACGGCGAGCTGTCGCGCCAGGATTTCGGCCGGAGGGGCCGCGGCCTTGAGCCAATCCGCGAGGGTCGCGGCTCCGGTCTCGGTCGACGTGACAGTGATCAGGTGAAACAGCGAGCCCGGCCCGAACAGCTCGAGATCCGTCGCGTACAGGTGCTGGTCGTCGCGGAAGCGAGCCCCGTCGTCGCCCGACGCAGCCCAGCGGTCCTCCAGCCGGGCGAGTCCGCGCTCGTAGTACTCCAGTGATCGCCGGGCGCGATCGAGCCGGCGATGCGCTCGTTCGTGCAGAATGACGAGGACGATGAAGACGACGATGAGGAGGCCGACGCCCACGCCGGCGATCGCGCTCTTGGTGAGCACCGTCGTGACCGCCAGCACAGCGGCCAGGACGAAATCGGCGAGCCTCAGGAGCCCAATCCGGCCGACCCGCGCGTCTTCCGCTGCTACCTCGGCGCCGGCGCGACCGATCTCCTCCCGGTAGACTGCGGCCGGGTCGGCAACGGCCGCGGTCACCTAACGCTGCGGGCGCCGGACCGGCCGGCCCGGGAGGACGCCGTCCACCAGCTGGCCGTCGCGCACGACGAAGACGCCATTCACCAGCACGTGAGGAATCCCGGCAGACGGCTGGGCCGGGTTATCGAACGTCGCCCGGTCGATCACCCGCTCGGCGTCGAAAACGACGAGGTCGGCGTCCGCGCCGATTGCGATCCGCCCTTTGCGGCCCATTGCCGGCGCAACCCCGCGGACCCGCTCGGCCGCCAGATAGGACATCTTCCGTAGCGCATCCATCAGGGTCAGGACCTTCTTTTCCCTAACGTAACGGCCCAGCACGCGAGCATAGGTTCCCACCCCACGCGGGTGGCCGCGGTTATCGACGATCGGCACCCCGTCGCTCGCGATCATCACGCCGGGATGGGCGATCAGCGCATTGACCGTCGTCTCGGGGATCATGTGCAGGATGACCCAGCCGCCCTGCTTGCGATACTTGGTGAACGTTTCCTCGGTCAACCGCTCGTTGGTCGCGGGCCACTGGAGATCGCCGTAGGCGATTCCGAGACGGTCCTGCCATCCGGTGTCGAACAATGCCGACTGCAGCAGGGTCGACCCGGCAGTGTAGGGATAGACCTCGGTGGTGACATCCAGGCCTTTGCGGCGGGCGGCATCGATCATGTCCGCCATCAGCGGCGCCTGACCCAGGCCGGTCGAGCCCAAGTGCACGACGTGGAGCGACGCCCCCGTCGTGAGCGCGTCCGCGAGCATTTCCTGAACCTGCAGCAGGCTGGCTCCGACTTCGCCCACCGGCGTGCTTCGGGTATGGACGTAGATCGGGACCTTCTGGGACGCCGCGAGCTGAAAGACCCGGTGAATCTCGTTCGGGCTCGCCGCCGGGGTATAGGCGATCCCTAACCCGATGCCGAGCCCGCCTTCGTCGATCGACTGTTTGATCTTGGCGATCAGGGGGTCCAGCTCGTCCGGCGCGAGCCGTTTGTGCGACCAGTCCGGATTGGGGGCGCTCCCAGTGCGGCCTTTCACGACCTCGGCGACCGTCGTGGCCCCGGTGAACTGCGCGATTCGCGCCGCGATGTGGCCGACCGTCGCGCCGTAGTTCAGTAAGCCTTCCTTGGCGCGGTTGGCGTACCACTCGGCGATCGGCCATGCGCCGGCCTCCATCTCCAGCGCAGTCGTCACCCCATCGCGCGCCTGCCAGCGATTGTCGGCCAGGTCCTGGCCATGCGCGTGGAGGTCGATGAACCCCGGCGCGACCACCAGGCCGGTCACGTCGACGACGGTCTTGCCGGGGAGTGCGCCGCTGGAGATCGCGGCCACCCGATCGCCGCGAATGCCGACGTTGCGGACGGCGTCGAGCCCGGTCGCGGGGTCCATGACCCGACCGCCTTTGAGCACGATGTCGTACTGCTGCGCCGCGAGCGCACCAGTAATGGCTAACAATGCAGCCAGCGTCATGGTAACCCGTCGCATCGGGACGCCTTTCAATGATCGGTCCCCTTGACCGCCCGGCCGGGGAAGACGTTCGGGACGATCTCCCCCTTGCGGACCACGACCGTCCCATTGACGATGACATATGGGACGCCCGCCGACGCCTGCTGCGGATTCTCGAACGTCGCCCGGTCGATCACGGTTGCCGGATCGAAGATCGTGATGTCCGCGTCCGCCCCCACCAGCATCCGGCCCTTTTTGATCAATAGTGCCCCGCCCCGCTGGCCTCGCTCCGCCGGGTAAATCGTCATCTTCCGCAGCGCGGTGACGAGATCGACCGTCTTCTTCTCGCGCACGTACCGCCCCAGCACGCGCGCGAAGGTTCCGACGCCCCGAGGATGCCCCTTCCCATCGGGCAGCGGCATCGCATCGCTCGCGATCATCACGTTAGGTTCGGCGATCAGAAACTCGACGTTCTCGTCCTTCATCCAATGCATGATGACGGTGCCGCCCTGCTTGCGGAATTTCGCGAACGTCGCCGCGGTCATCCGCTCGCCGGTCGGCGGCCACTCGATGTCGGCATACGTCATCCCGATTCTCGACTGCCAATCGCCGTCGAAAAACCCGGTCTGAATGCCGGTGGACGACGCGGTGTATGGGTAGACCTCACCGGTCACGTCGAGATGCTCCTTGCGAGCTCCCTTGATCATCTCGACGAGGGTGCGGGCGTAGATCCCACCGCTACTGCCGAGATGCACGAAGTGAGTAGCGGCTCCGGTGGCCGCCGCGTTCGCGAGAATCTCCTGCGCGCCGGCGAGACTGCCGTTGATCGGATCGACCCCCATCTGGCGGGGATGCGCATAGATCGCGACGCCTCGGCGAGCCGCGATCTGGAACAACGTTAGGATCTCCTCCCGGCTCGCCCCGGGCGATTCGTTGATCTCGAAGCCGATTCCAAGCCCGCCGGCATCGAGACCCGCTTCGATGACTTTGGTGATGGCGGCCAAGTGTTCCGGTGTCGTCGGCCCGTGCGACCACGCCGGCGGTGGATCGGACGTCGGAGCCAAACGCACCCGCTCCGCCTCGTCGAGCGTTTTTGCGCCGGCGATCACCGCGATGCGAGCCGGTATGTGACCAGCAGAGACTCCGTGATTGATGAGCGATTTACCCTCGAGCCGAGCATACCATTCGGCGACCGGGTAGCTGCCCTCTTCGAGCTCGAGCGCGGTGGTGACGCCATCGCGAACCTGCCACTTCTGGCCGTCCCAGCCGACCGAGTGGGAGTGGAGGTCGATGAAGCCCGGCGAGACCACGAGCCCGGTCGCATCGATGGTGTCCTTGCCGGCCAGCGGCTTGTCGGAGATCGCCGCGATGGTTCCTCCGCGCACGCCGACGTGACCGATCGCATCCTGGTTGCCGGCCGGGTTGATCACTCGGCCGTTGGTGATCACCAGATCGTAGGGGCCTGAATCAGTGGGCTTGGAGCAACCCGCGGCAATAGCCACGAGGAGCGAAAGCAGCGTTAGGTAGTTTCGGGACATGGTCTCGAACGTAATCGGGATCAGTCGATCAAGGCAGGAAGGTCGCTTACGATCATCCGGGCAATCCGCCAGCCGCCGTCGCGCTCGCGGCGCCAGTACGAGATGACCCGGCCTCGCTCGCGAATCGGTTTGTGGCCGGGCTCCACTTTGGTCTCGTCGAAGCGGGAGCGCTCGATCGCCTGATCGCCGAAGAACGTGATCTCGTCCCGATGATGTTTGTGGTAGGTGATGGTCCGCATCACGTTCGCGTCGGCGAGAAACTTTCGAATCGCGGCTCGCCCGCTCACGTCCTCCATCCCCGATTCGCCGAACACCGCGTCGTCGGTGAACTGCGCGGCGGCGAGATCCGGGTCCGAGGTCATGAGGCCCCGGTCGAGGAGATCGGTTACCGCGGCAATCTCGGCCGCGGACTGGTCGTCAGTCGTCGTCATTTCCAGGCAGCCTTGCACGCACCCATCCAGTTGCCGTGTCGGCGAAGAGCGTCTGAGCCCTCGCCGACGCCATCGTGTCGGTCGCCGTCATCTCACGCCTCCTCGCCCAGCGCGATCTTCCGCTGGACCACGTCGCTCAATCCTGCTCGGGCGGGCTGAGCTTGGTAGTACAGCGCCAATCCGATCAGCGCCCACACCGCGATCACGACCCACTCGAGCGGGAAGCTGCCCTTCGCGTCCACCCAATGCTGGCGCAAGGAGGTATAGAGGAGAAACAGGCTCCCCGCCGAAGCGAGGGCGGAGATCAGAACGCCGGCTGGGATCCGGTACGGCCGGGCCCGGTTCGGCTCCGAGCGCCGGAGCCGAAGAACGCCTAACGATGTCGTCAAATAGGCGAGCGATCCGGCCGCGGCGCCGACGTTCACGATCGGCGCGATCCCGCCTCTGCCCAGGAAGTTCCCGAGCACGCCGAACACCGTCATGAACACGATCGCGCGGACCGGCGACTTGTAGACCGGGTGCAGCTCGGTGAACGCCGGCGACAGGCATCGGGTGCGGCCCAGCGCGAAGAGGAGCCGAGTCCCCGCGATGGTGGCCGAGTTGCCGACGGTGACGATCCCGAACAGACCAGCGACCAAAACAACCCGCGCCAAGATCTCCGATCCAAACGCGACCCGAAAAGCCGCCGCAGCCGGCAGCTCCTGCTGCGCGATCTGCTGCCACGGACCAACCATGCCGGACGCGAGCGCGACAATCGCGTAATACAGCGCGGCCGCCAAGATCGACAGCACGACGATCAGGCCGATTGCCCGGACGGACGTGTTCTCCTTCCGCTCTTCGAGCACCTGCGGGATCTCATTGAACCCGCCGAAGAACCAGGGAGTGGTGGCCAGCACCGCGAGCATCCCGCCCAACACCGTGCCGCCGGGAGGCGCCTGAAACATTGGCTCGAGATTCTTCACCGAGCCACCGAAGATGCCGGCGCCAATGAACAACAGCGAGATCGCAATTTTCCCGTAGGTCAGCCAGTCCTGGAACTTGGCCGCGCCTTCGATGCCTCGATAGTTGAGAAAGCCGAGCCAAAGGGTCCATGCGATGGCGATCACAAGGGAGAGCGCCCGGATCGGCTGGCCTCGCCACGAATAGAGCTCGGGGCCGGCAATCCCCGGCAGCAGCACGTCGAGGATCCACGCGAGCGAGATCGAGACGTAGGGGACGACGGCGGTCATCATCAGGACCATCGCCCAGCCGACCACAAAAGACATCACCCGTCCAAACGCGCCGTACGCATATGCAGCCTCGGCGCCCGCAACCGGAAACATGGTCCCGATCTCGGCGTAGCAGAGGCCGATCAAGGCCATCAGCAAGCCGCCGACCAGAAAGGCGATGGTGGTCCCAGCCGGTCCGGCCTGACTGAACCAGAGCCCCATGTAGACGATCCAGCCGACGCCGACGATGCCGCCGAAGCCGATCGAGAAGAATTGAACGGGACCGAGCGTTTGTTTGAGTTGGGTCATTTTTTTCAGTATCGGTATCAGGGAGATTTGGGCGAAGCATAGGTCCCGCGCCCAACGGCCACTACTTCACCGCGCTCGTCACGGACTTCGACGTCTGCCACGCAAATCGTCCGGCCGACCTTCAACGCGCGGCCGATCGCGGTGAGACTGCCTCGACGAGATGGCTTCAGCCAATCAATACGTAAATCGATCGTCGGCAAGCCGTCACCGATTTGGGTCGCGAGGGCGTAGTCACCGGCGATGTCGATGAGGGCGGAGAGAACGCCGCCGTGGTACCAATCCGATCCGTCCGCCCGAAGGAACTCCTCGCGAAACGGTAGCCGAATCTCGACGAGACCGGGCTCGGTACGGATCAGCTCGATGCCGAGCCATCGTTGAAAGGGCGAGACGTCGAGGCGGAGCGTCATTGCTCGCGTGGCACTCGGCACTGGGCGCTCGACAATCGGTTCTGGGCACTAGGCACTCGGTTCTCGGCACTCGGCACGAGCTGAATCGGCAACATCCTCATGGTGCGGAACGACGAGCCCGGAGTGGTTTCCCCGGCCGAGCGTCCGCTACCAGCTCTCCCCGATTCACTACGAGGACGCCATTGACCAGGACGAATGGAATGCCCAGCGACGGGAGCGTCGGCTCTCGATAGGTCGAGCGGTCGATCACGGTAGCGGGGTCGAATACGGTGACATCTGCGTCAGCCCCGACTTGGAGCCGACCTTTGGCGCGGATCTCGGGAAGCCGAGCTTCCAGTCGCTGCGCCGGCTGGATCGTCATCTTTCGAATCGCGTCTACGAGGCTGAGCGCCTTTTTCTCGCGGACATAGCGACCCAGCACCTTGGCATAGGTTCCAGCGGTTCGAGGGTGGCCCTGACCATTCGAGAATAGTCCGTCGCTCGCGATCATGGTGAGCGGGCTCTCGATCGCCGTTAGGGTCATGGCCTCCGTCCTGGCGTGGATGGCGACCAAGCCACCTTTCTCTCGGTAGCGCCCCCAGGTCTCCTTGGTGAGCCGTTCCCCGGTTGCCACCCACTCGTACTTCGCGAAGCTGGTGTCGGGCCAGGTTCGCCAGTTGTCGGCCGATGGTGCCTGGATCGACGTCATCCCGGCCTCGTACGGATAGGCCTCGGTGGTAACGTCCTGACCCGCGGCCCTCGCATCCGCGATCGTTTGCAGAAACTCGGCGGTCTTGGCTCCTCCCGAGGAGTTGGCGTGCACGATCTGCAGCGCGACGTTCGCCCGGCGGGCGGCACCGAGCACCCCGCGAAGCTCGTCAAAGGTGACGTGAACGTGGACCGTCGCGCGGTAGCGTGTCGCGACGCGGAAGACGGCTTCCAGCTCCGCGGATGTTGCGCCGGGCGTATACGACGGGATGAAGCCGACGCCAATGGCGCCCTGAGTGAGACCAACCTCGACTCGTCTCGCGATGTCGGCGATCTGATCGTCGCTCGCGGGTCGGCGGACGCCAAACCCGGTGAGGTTGTACTCGCCGGAGTCGCCCAGGGCGGCGACGCGCGCGGGGATGTGTCCCATCGCGACGCCGAAGTTGACGCGCTGCCCAGCGGCCCGTTCCGCGTACCAGCGCTCGACGTTCGCAGTGCCGATCTCGAGCTCGAACGCCGTCGTCACGCCGTCGCGCACCATGAGAGCATACGCCGGGTCGGTCTGTCCGTGCTCGTGCAAGTCGATGAACCCCGGGGCGACGACCAGCCCGCGCGCGTCGATCTCCTGTTTGCCTCGGATATCGGATTCGCTGATGGTGGCGAAGCGGCCGTCGCGGATGCCGACGTTGCGGATGCCGTCGAGGCCCGATTCGGGATCGATAACCCGACCGCCTCGAATCACCACCTCGAAGGTCTGTGCGGCGAGGCTACCGGTCGAGGTCACGGCGATCGCAAGGAGGGCGATCGGCCACCCGGCGCGGCGCATCGGCGGATGACTCCGGCTACGCTGGGTGCGCGAGCGAGCCAGGTCGGCTCGGGCTGCTCAGGACCTGGTCCGGGAACAGGCCGCCCAGCGCCTGCTCCCAGAAGCGACCGAGATCACGAAGCATTCCGATCCACTGGTCTCGAGTGGCTCCTTTGAGCTCGATTTGGCCGGGGAACGGCGGCTCTGCTTTGACGACGTCCTTGGCGCCGAGGTTCCGCGCGGCCAGCAGCGGTTGGAGAATGAACCCCGTCAGCCGGCGCCGGATCTCTCGCGGATCGGTGGCGCCGCCGATGATCGGCCGGTCGGCGCTGGCCGGTACGTCGCGGAGCTTTTGCTCGAGCTGGACGAGCACTCGAATCAGCGGCCACGCCGCATAAGGGATCGTGACCCGCCGAGCGTATTGCCACTCGGCGCCGGACTCCGGATCGGGGGGCAGGAACCCGACCCAGCCGGCGAGCGGAATCGTGCCATCGTCGAGCGCGGATCCTTCCCGGAACCAGTCGAGCGGGAGCCCGTACGCGCTGGCGAGGCGCTCGAGCGTCGCGAGTCCTGGATTCCGGGTTCGTCCCGCGTGGATTTCCCTCAAGGTCGCGTACGGGACGCCGGCGTGGGCGGACGCTTCGAGCAGGTTCCCGTCGTGCACATCGTCAACGAGGCGGCGAAGACGAGCGGTCAGCGACGCTGGGGGAGCGCTCTGCGGCCGTCGAGGGCGTCCTCGACGACGTTCTCTGAGCATTTGGCCACTGGTTTTGCTAGGGGTGCACTAAAGTATTTCGTGGGGACGTTTCCGCTAGAGGGGAACTACTGGTAACAGTAGGAGTATCAGTATCAGGGACAGCGATTTGACAATTATTTGAACTTCCGGAGTAACTATTGGAGTCGCCCCCGCCCACCTGGAGCCGGACGATGGTCGACTACAAGGCACACTCGAAGTACTGCGCTACCTGTCAGAGCTGGACCGGCGAACGCCGCCCGGACGTCGTCGAGATGCGGGTGTATACGCCGCGCCACGCCACGATCGGGACCTGCGATTCACCGGCCGGCCATTGGCGGGGCCGGCTCAAGCCCGGCGAGTCCAACTGCCACCACTGGCTCCGGTGGCACGAGGTACGTGAGGAGTTGGCTGGACCCTGAGGGCGCCCGGCCCTAACCTTGGGGCATGACACGAACATTCCGGGTAGTTGGCGTGGCGCTCGCGCTCGCGGGTGGTGTCGCGCGGGCGGTGACCGCGCAAGTCGTTGAGTCTCGGACCGGGCTCGTCGTTTCAGCGTCGGCATACGCATCGGACGTCGGGGCGTCCATCCTCCATGCCGGTGGGAATGCGGTCGATGCCGCGGTTGCGACCGGCTTCGCCCTCGCGGTGAGCTGGCCGGCGGCGGGCAACCTCGGTGGCGGCGGGTTCATGGTGATTCGGCTCGCCGACGGCCGGGCGACGACGATCGACTATCGCGAGCGCGCACCGGGCAGAGCGACGCCAACGATGTATCTCGACGCGAGCGGCAAGATCGATCGCGATCGCGCAACGTTCGGCTATCTCGCGCCCGGGGTGCCCGGCACGGTCCGCGGGCTCGCGCTGGCTCACCGGAAGTATGGGAAGCTGCCGTGGAGAAAAGTGGTGGAACCCGCCGCGGCGCTCGCCCGCAAGGGCTTCGCGCTGAGTCCGCTTCTCGCTGAAGAGTTCAACTGGCTCGTCAAAACGGCGACCGGAAAGTTCCCCGCCACCATTCAAGTGTACGGGAAGCCCGGCGGCGGGGAGTGGGTCGGCGGCGACGTGATCAAGCTTCCGCTCCTCGCCAAGACGCTCGATGCCATTGCGCGGGGCGGGCCCGACGCGTTCTACAAAGGCTGGATCGCCGATCGCATTGCGGCGGACATGAAAGCGCACGGCGGCTTGATCTCGAAAGCCGATCTCGCTGCTTATCAGGCGGTCGAGCGGCCCCCGGTTCGGGGAACCTTCTTGGGGCACGAGATCATCTCGATGGGTCCGCCGAGCTCGGGCGGGACCGCAATCGTGACGATGCTGAACCTGCTGGAACGGTTCAACATCGCCAACCGACCGCGTTACGCGCCGATGACGATGCATCTGATGATCGAGGCGCAGCGCCGGGCCTATCTCGATCGAGCGCAGTTCTTGGGGGACAGCGATTTCGTCTCGGTCCCGGTTCCTGAGCTCACCTCGAAAGATCACGCGGCTCGGCTGGCGGTGACGATCGACACGACCCGGAGCTCGCGCAGTCTCGCGATCGCCTCGAAGCGGATTCCGGCCATCGTCAACGAGCCGAACGAGACCACCCACTTCGGCGCGGTGGACGGCAAAGGCAATGCGGTCTCCAATACTTACACGCTGGAGGGCGCCTATGGATCGACGCTGGTGGTCGCCGGGGCCGGGTTCCTGCTCAACAACGAGATGGGCGACTTCAACAAGAAGCCGGGGACGACCACGACCGGCGGCGACATCGGGACCGACGCGAACCTGATCGCGCCGGGCAAGCGAATGCTCTCGTCGATGAGCCCGACGATCGTGACCCGCGACGGCAAGGTCGTTCTGGTCGCGGGGTCGCCGGGCGGGCGCACGATCATCAACACCGTGCACCAGATCGTCCTCAATGCGACCGCGTTCAAGATGGACGTTCGGGCCGCCGTCGACGCCCCCCGGATCCACTCGCAATGGCTTCCCGACGAGGTGCTGGTCGAGCGGGGCCTCTTCGCCGATTCGACCTTGGCCCGCCTAACGGCGATGGGACACAAGATCGTCCCGGTCGGGCGCTTGGGCTTCGGTCACACGATCGCGATCGATCCGGTGACCGGCGTCGCCTATGGGGCAAATGACAAGCGCGACGTCGACTCGAAGGTCTCCCAATGAGCACCGCGCGGGCCGCATCGCACGTGCTCCTGATCGCACCGGTGGATTTCCGGGCGAACGAAGAGACGGCCGAGTCGAATGTTTTTCAGCATGCCGTGGGGGCCGAGAAGGCGAAGCGGATGGCCAAGCTTGCGATCGACCAGCATCGCGCGCTTCGCAATCTCCTGATCGAACAGGGAGTGACCGTCACCGTCGTTCGCAGCCGGCCTGAAACGCCCGATGCGCCCTTCTGCAACAACTGGTTTTCGACCCATCCGGCGGCAGCCGATCGCAACATTCCGGTTCTCGTGCTCTACCCGATGCTGGCCCCGAATCGGCGGGCCGAGCGGCGGAGGGACATCATTGCGTTGCTCAAGAGCCGGTACGAGTGCGTCGTCGATTTCTCCGATCGCGAGCACGAAGGCCTCTTCCTCGAGAGCACCGGATCGCTCTGCCTCGACGACGCGGCGCGGGTTGCGTACGCGACGATCTCGCCCCGAACCCATTTGAGTCTGGCGAAGGACTGGGCCAGCTCGCTCGGCTATCGTCTGGTAGCCTTCCGGGCGACCGATGCCCACGGCGTGCCGTACTATCACACCAACGTGATGATGTTCATCGGGCATGGACTTGCGGGCGTGTGCCTCGAGTCCATCGGCGAGGGTCGTGGCGAGGGTGAGACCGGCCGGCGGGGGGTCGAAGAGTCGCTTCGGACGAGCGGGCTCGAGCTGCTCGTCATCAGTCGCGACCAGGTGCTCCAGTTTTGCGGAAATTGCCTGCCGCTCGTCAATGACGCGGGCGACCGGCTCTTCATGATGTCGAGCGCGGCGTTCAATGCGTTCTCACCGGCGCAGCGGGCAACGATCGAGCGGCACGGCCGGATCTTGCATACCGATTTGTCGTCGTTCGAGGAGATTGGGGGCGGGTCGGCGCGGTGTTTGTTAGGGGAACTATTCTAGCTGGAGAGTGGGGCCTCGGCACTCGGCCCGATAGTGCTGTCACTGCCACTCCCACGCGCCCGTTTACACGCCCGCCTACCTACTTCCTCTTCAATCGCGCCAGCTCCGCTTCGGCCGCTAGATAGGGTATCGCCGTCCACTGCCCCGTCAGCATCGCCTGCTCGAAGAATCCGGCTGCCTCCTCCGGCCGCTGCTGCATCAGCCGGGTGAATCCCAACCCGTAGAAGTAGAGCATTTCTTCCGCGGGGTCATGCGGGCCCGCGATCCGGGCTCGAAGGCTATCGATCGGGATCTCTCCCTTGAACAGCTGAAGCAAGGTAAGGTCCGCAACCCGGGTGAGCACCGGTAGGGTTCCGGGGATTGCCCGGAGCACTTCGGCCGCCTCGTGGAGCCGTTTCTCCCGGCGCAGCGAGAAGAAGAGCCAGAGCGCGCTCGCCGCGAGCTCATCCGCGTTGCTGGCGACGTGAATCGAACGGGTCAGCGCTTTGCTGGCCGTCCCGTGATCGCCGCGAACGTAGTACGCGATGCCTAACAACCATCGCGCCGTGTGCATCTGGTTTGACTCGAGGATCCTGCCGCCCTCGGCTTCCACGTATTCGCTGGCGAGGGTATCGTCGATCGCGCTTTCCGCCTGGCGGAGATCCCGGATCGCCTGGTCCAGCTCGCGGGTCAGGAGAAGCAGCTCGCCCCGCCGCCGGAAATGCCGGGCGTCGAGCGGCTGGGCGGCAATCGCTTCGGTGTAGAGCCGGATCGCCTCCTGCAGCCGGCCCATCTCCGCCGTCCGCCGCGCCACGAGCAGCTTGTTGTTGAGGTCGGCGGGTTGGGCTGCCGCACGGCGGCGCGCGTCGAATAGGGCGCGCAGCCGTTGCTGTTGCTCGAGGGTGGGAACCGGAGCGTTCCATAGAGTGTCGCCCAAGAGGGAGAGGGCTTCTGCTGAAGGAGGGGGAACTCGGGACAGCCGAACCGCCGGAACACATCCCAACCCGCCGGCCACCGTGACGGCGACAACGACGCTTAGTAGTGGAATCCCCCGCGAATGTAGAACCGGCCGCCCTCGCTGCTCCTGGCATAGGTGACCGTTACCGTGCTGCGCGGGTCCAGAAGCGCAAACCATAGACCGCCGCCAAGACCGCCGTGCCACGAGTTGGACGTCTCTCCATCAAGATATACCCGGCCGCGATCCCACAGGCCGTAGAGACCGACTCGGCGCGGCGCGATGCCGGTGAAGCTGGCAAGATCGATGCGAAGCTCCGCGCTGCCGAATACGGCTCCGTCGCCGACGAAGCGCTCTCCATTCAGGTTTCGCACCGACCGGCGACCGCCGATCGCAGCCGCCTCGAAGAACGGATAGTCGCCGAATACGCGGATCGCGCCGAGGCGCAACGCGAGGGTCGGCTGTCCGGGAACGCCCGCTGCGGTGAGATACGTGCTGCCGACGGCGTTCACGGAACCGAAGGTCGATTCGACGTCGAACAGACTCGGGATCAACCGACCGCCGACTTCGAGTCGCACACCCTTCGTCGGGTTGGCCTCCTCGTCCCGCGAGTCGAAGGCGAGGGTGGCCGCCGCGCCGGCTTCGGTGAACGATCCGCTGCCGTACGGCCGAGTCTGGGTGAGCAGCGTAGTCCGATCGAAGTCGGACGAGCTGTGCCGGAACACCGGACCGATGCCCAACGTGAAGCGTCGGCCGAACACCTCGAACACCGGCTCGATGATTTGCCGCGACTGGACCCCCTGGTAGAACTCGATCGGCCCGCTCCGAGGTGTGTCGTTCCCGAATCCGAAGAACCGAACCACGTCGACGCCGAGCGTCGCGAGTCTGACCCGGAAGCGGCGGTTCTGGTTCTCGAAGCGGAAATCTCCGGTCAGATCGGCGTTGAATCCCGGCTCGCTCGTTGCGGTGGCCACGCGCAACGCGATCCGCGACTGATACGGGACTCGTCGAAAGCCATAGCGTACGAACACCGGTCCGCCACCGACGACGGCTCCAATCTGAGAATGCAGCTCGAACCACGGCACAATGCCGAACTTCCTTCCCCAGTCTCGGAAGATCTTCGTTGGGTCATCCGGATCGACGGGCGGCGTGTAATGCGGTCGCTCCGGATGATCGAGTCCGATCACCGTCGTGCTGGCACTATCGTCGTAGACCTGAGCTCGCGATGACGCGCTCGAGTCGGCAACGTAGTTCCGGCCGCCGCCCGGAATGAGCCGCAGCTGAATCGGAGACGCCGGTCCAGCGAGCCGCACCGTGTCCGCGCCGCCAAACAAATGGAGGCGAACTTCGCGGGTCTCGGCGGGGTCGAATCGCCGCTCGAAGCGGGGCGCCCGGGTCCGCCCGTCGGCGATCGTCATGGTGACCGACCCATCCGAGCCGCGGATAACCCGGACCTGCTCACTGGCATCCGACCCGCGAACCTCGACCGTCCCCGCGAGGTACTCGTAGAAGCGTCGGGAGATCTCCGGCAAGGCGTCGCGCCGCCCCAGCAACGCAGCTCGCAGATCGGTTCCGCCCGTCTCCCGGAGCTGCGAGGGCAGCTCGGACACGGCGCGTCCAATCACGGCATCGCTCAGTGTGTGTGCGAGCTCGGCGGTCACCGAATCCCACGTGCGGCGATCCAGCCCGTTGAGCAGCCGGCGATCGAGCGGCTCGGAGTGCATCAGAAGCCCTCGAAGGTTGCCGTAGCTCGGGCCAAATACCATCCAATTCGGCTCAGCGATCCGAATCAGCGAGTATGCGGCCCCATCGAGCTTGCTGAAAGCCCAGTCGCGGTCCCGGGGCAGCGGTTGCCAGACTTTCTGACCTCCCCGCACCACCCGAACCCAGGTCCACTGATCCTCGTGCCGATCCCAGTCACCCACGACGAAGTCGAGCAGGCGCGCCTTCAAGAACTGGCGCTGATCGAAGGGGTCTGCGTCGGCCGCGCGGAGCCGGACGAACAGCGAATCACTCGCGATCAGCTCCACGGCGCCCGGTAGCTCGCGGAGTTCTTCGCGCGTATTGCGAGGTCTGCCCTCCAGGATGCCGACGTTATGCTTGAAGTCGTCGCGCCACTTGCCGAGCCGTTCGTCATCGGGAAGGATCACGAGGTGCCGTTCGATACAGAGCAAACCCGCGGCATCCTCCAGCCTCCCAACGACCAACGCGCCGGTCGGGAACATCCCGCTGATCTGATCTTGAGCGAGCCAGCCGGCTGGACTCTTCCGGAGCGCCAACGACCAATGCTGACTGGGATCCTTGTCGAGCCCCCGGAAGGAGAATTGGCGGCCGTCGGCACTCTCGAACCGGAGGGACTTGGTCTGCGCGCTACCGCCTCGCTCGGTAGCACGAAGCCCGCCAGCGAACGAGCTCAGATCGAGCACCGGCACCCGAATCGGGGTGGCCCAGAGCTCTCGACGGGTGTTGCCGAACAGGAAACGGTGGAGAGCGCCGGCCTGATACGACGCGTTAGGAACCACGACCTGCAGGCTTTCGGGGCGCGCCGGCGATTGTACCGGAACACTCTGGATCAGCATGATCACGAGCGGAAAACCCGGCATCGACTCTCGAACGCTATGGTCCTTCCGAACGACGAGCCACTTGACCGATAGTCACACATATCGGCCGGCGGACTCCTCAGTAGTGGAACCCAGCCTGAATGTAGAGTCGCCCTCCTTCCTTTGCGTCGGCGTAGGTGATCGTCATCGTGCTCCGGCGGTCCAGGAATGCGAACCACAGTCCGCCGCCCTTCGCGGAATGCCACGTATCGGAGTTCTCCCCCTCGAGATAGACGCGCCCCTCGTCAAATAGGCCATAGACGCCCCACTCCCCTGGGGCAATGAACACGAATCGCCCAAACGCAAGCCGAAGCTCGGCGCTCCCGTACGCCGCCTTGTCACCGATGAAGCGGTGGTTGCTTAAGCCCCGGACGCTGCTTCGCCCGCCGATGCTCGCCGCCTCGAAGAAGGGATAGGTGCCGAAGACTCGCATCCCGCCAACGCGAAGCGCGAGGGTCGGGCGGGTGGGGATTCTTGCGGTCAAATAGGTGGAGGCGTCGAAGCCGAGCGATCCGAACGTCGATTCGACATCGAGCAACTTGGGATACAGTCGGCCCGTCGCCCGAATCATCACGCCGCTGGTCGGATACTTCGCGTGATCCCGTGAGTCGTAGCCTAACGATGCGCCCAGGCCCGCCTCCGAGAAGCCGCCGCTGCCGTAGGGCCGATCGGTGCCCAGGAGCTTGGTCGGGTCCAGCTCGGTCGTCGAATACCGCATCAATGCCGTCAGACCGAGCGTCGTGCCGCGCGCCAACCCGAACTGGAGCGTTGGTTCCACGAGGTACAGTCGCTGGCGCACGTTGTAGATCGAGGATGGAATGATCCGCTGGGTCTCGTTGCCGAGGCCGAAATAGCGAACCAGATCGACGTCGAGCGCGGCCGCGTCGAACAGCACCCGCCGGGTCGGATTCTCGAACCGGAAATCGGAGTGGAGGTCGACGTTGAGTCCCGATGCGCCGGTAGCGTACGCTGCCCGTAGCGCGATGCGGGACTGATAAGGCACCCGCCGAAAGGCGAAGCGATACAGGATCGGACCGCCCCCCAGCAGCGCGCCGACCTCGGGCTGGACCTCGAACCACGGAGAGAAGGCATACAGATGCCCCCAGTCCCGATAGATGACATAGGGGCTGTTTTCCTCGACGGGCGACGTGAACGCATGGCGAACCCGCTTCGGCTCGGCGAGCGATCTCGACTGAAAGTCTTCGGAGTTGTCGTAGACGCGAACCCCCGCCTTCCCGGTCGAGTCGGCCAGCACGTCCCCGCCTCCACCGGGAATAACCCGCACTTTGATCCCGTCGACGGGGCCGCGAGCCCGCACGGTATCGGCGCCGCCGAAAAGAAAGATCCGAACTTCACCGGTCTCCGCCCGCTCGAAGCGCCGGGCGAACGTCGGCGGCTGCCCGGCCGGGCCGAGCCGGAGACTCAGCGACCCATCGTCGGTCCGCTCGACGACCACATTCTCGCTCAGGTCGGATCCGCGGACTTCGACCGTTCGGGAGAGCTGGCGGTAGAACCGCGCCGCAGCCTCGGGCAGCGTCTCCCGCCGGCGGGTCAGCTCCGCGGCGAGCTCATTCACAGCCTCACGATTGAACTCCGCCGGCAGCTGCCGGAGCGCGCGCTGGATCGCGGCGGCGTCGAGTCGCCCCTGGAGGGCGCGGACTATCGAGTCCCATACCGGGCGGTCGAGCCCCGTCAACAACCGGCGATCGAGCGGCTCGGCCTGCAGCGTGAGGCCGTAGATGCTTCCATAGCTCGAGCCGAATGCTTGCCAGTTAGGCGCGTAGAGCCGGAGCAGACTGTACGCGACCCCGTCGAGCCGGCTCAGTGCCCAATCGCGATCTCGCGGGATCGGCGCCCACCGGTGCACCTGGCCTTCATCGTAGCGCAGCCAGCTCCACTGGTCCGCGTGGCGATCCCAGTCACCCACGATGAGATCGAAGAGCCGTGCCGCCAGAAACCGGCGTTGATCGACGAAATTGGCCGAGCTTTCGTGCAGCTTCTCGAACAGGTGCTCGGTGGTAACGACTTCACTCGCGCCCGGAAACTCTCGAAGGTCCTCCGGGGTCCCGCGGAGTCTCGTCTCCAGAAACCCAGCGTTGCCCCTGAACTCCGATCGCCATTCGCCGAGGCGTTCATCGTCAGGCAGGATCACGAGCACCCGGCCGGTTCGCGGCAAACCCGCAGACTGCTCGAGCGAACCCACCAACAACGCTCCGGCCGGCAGGATGGCACTGATCTGATCTTCGGCCAACCAGCGGGCCGGCGTCTTTCGCAGGAGCTCAGGCCACCGCTGCGTAGGGTCCTTGTCGAGCGAACGGAACGTATAGGCGCGTCCGTCGCCGGCGGTGAAACGGAGCGAGCGAGTCTGCGCGGAGCCGCCGCGCTCGGTTGCGCGGAGACCGCCGCCAAACCGGGCGAGATCGACGACCGGCAGCCGGATCGGTGTAGTCCAGAAGTGCCGCCGGGCGCCGCCAAGCAGGAAGCGATGAAGCCCGCCGGCGCCGTACTTGGCGCTCGGAACGATCACGGCCGAGCTATCCGACGGCACCTGCGGCTGCGCAGACGCGATGCGCGCCGTAGCCAGCATCAAGGCACCATGGCACCACAACCGGACCAGGCCTCGGCACCCGCGAACGCGGTGCGAGTGCGGGCCGGAGCCGCCCGGTGATAGAATACGGTGTCCCGTTTCTCGATCCGAGTACATGAGCTTTATGTCCCTGCTGCCTATTCTCGCGCTCGCGCTCGCGACCGGTGCTCAGGCACAGCAACCGGAGCGTCGACTCGCGCCACAAGTTCTGCAGTATGTAACCGTGAACGAGCCGGCCGTGGCGCTGGTCAACGTCAAGATCGTCGACGGGACCGGCGCCAAGGCCCGCGATAGACAGACAATTGTGATCATAGGAGACCGAATCGGCCAGGTGGGACCGACCGACCGAGTCACGATCCCGGACCGTGCGCGTCGGATCGATCTCGCGGGTCATACCGTGATCCCCGGGATCATCGGGCTGCATGATCACATGTACTACAGCTCGGCTGCGGGCGGTGCGATGAAGCCGATGCTCGGGAGCTACCCGAGACTCTTCCTCGGCGCCGGGGTGACGACGATCCGGACAACCGGGAGCGTCGACTCGTACCAAGAGCTCAACCTTCGGCGCAACATCGGCGACGGTCTAGTGGCGGGCCCGGAAATCATCGTAACCGGCCCGTACCTGCAGGGCGGAGGCCCGGGACCGGGCGCCATGCATCCGCTCACGGACCCGGAAGATGCTAGGCGAATGGTTCGGTATTGGGCTGAAGAGGGCGTCACCTGGTTCAAGGCCTACACACAGGTTTCCCGAGCGGAGCTCGGCGCGGCAATCGCGGAGGCGCATCGCCACGGGGTCAAGGTTACCGGGCATCTCTGCTCGGTCGGGTTTCGCGAGGCGGTGCAGCTCGGGATCGACAACGTCGAGCACGGCTTCCTCGACAACCTGGAGTATTTCCCGGGGAAGGAAGTCGATCGCTGCCCGATGGATCGCACGAAGGCGATGGAAGTGTACAGTCAGCTCGACGTACAGGGCCCTGACGTGCAGGCGACGATCCGAGAGATGGTCGCCAAGCGGGTTAGCATGACGTCGACGCTCGCGGTGATCGAGATCGGCATGTCCAATCGCCTGCCCCGCGACACCCGCGTGCTGGAGGCGCTGTTCCCGCCGGTCGCGGCCGCGGTGGACTCGTTCTACGCTCGCGCCGCGAGCACCAACGATCAGGTCGCCGAGCGAGCGTTCCGGAACAACATGGCGTTCGAGCGGGCGTTCGTGAAAGCCGGCGGCTTGCTGGGTGCGGGATCGGATCCCTGTTGCTTGAGCGCGATCGCGGGTTTTGCGGATCAACGAAACTTCGAGCTTCTCGTCGAGGCCGGCTTTACTCCGGAAGAAGCGGTGCAAATCATGACCGCGAATGGTGCCAAGATCGTCGGGATGGCGGATCGAGTCGGCACCATCGAGCCGGGTAAGCAAGCCGATCTCGTCGTGTTAGGAGGCGATCCGACCACCACACCGGCGGACATCCGGAAGGTCGTAACCGTGTTCCGGAGGGGCGTCGGCTATGATTCGGGGAAGCTGATCGCCTCGGTGAGGGGGCTGGTGGGGCTGCGGTAGAGCTCGGCAGCTCGGCAGCTCGGCAGCAACGGAAAAAGCCTCACCGCGAAGGACGCAAAGAACGCAAAGGAACGCGAAGAGGTCCGGAGAAATTCGTTCATCCTATATCGCACAACCAACAACTAGAAAACAGGGAAAAAAACAACGACAAAAGCGACACGAACCAGGGGAACCAGACCCTTTGCGTCCTTGGCGTCGTTGGCGTCCTACGCGGTGAATGTTTGCCTACTCTTGCCTGGTAGGACGCCTCAGGGCCGAACTGCCGGACCGAAGGATCACGGCCGCCGGATCTCGCTCGGTCGCGCCGGAAAGTCGCGCTTCACGCGTTCGCGCGGCAGGACCGGCGGATCGCCGATTGCATACCGCAAGGAATCGTTCAGCCGGCGAGGCTTCCCCGAGTCAAGGTCGATGACGCAGTAGCTCGAGTGGCCGCGGGCGAGAACGGCCCCATCGAGCAGGCGGGTTACCTCGGTACACCGTTCGCACGTGACGCTGGTACAGCTCGGCACCCAGGTGATCACCTCGAGGTCGTTGCCCTGAAAACCCGGCGAGAAGTAATCCAGCTCGTGCCGGACTACGACCCATCCGACCTGGTTCATCTCCGGCTGGCCGAGCCGACTCTTGAGATCCTCCCAGTGGGCCGTCGCCGCATCCAGCATCCACCGGAGATAGTGGAGATTGTTGGCATGGCCCAGCTCATCGATGTCCTGCTGACCGACGTGGGCTCGATGAGCGAATGCGACCGGCTCGGGATGGATCTCGGAATTCGGCATGGCGCACCATACACGCGATCGTGAGGGGGCGGCAAGCCGAAGCTCGCAAGAAACCGGACCGCCATTTGGTGCGTAGATTGGCGCAACCGTCTCGAGCGCCGTCGCCGTTATGCCGCGATCCTACGATCCCGCGCGATTTCTCGCCGGGACCTATCTCTTCTCATGGGCCATCTGGCTCGGGCTCCTTGGGGCGGCGCACGCGGGCGCGATCTCGACTGATTCCCTCGGCTCGCTCTACGCGATCGGTGGGATGGGCCCAAGCTTGGTCGCGCTGGTCCTGGTCTGGCGACAAGAAGGGGGACGCGGCTTGGCCGCGTTCGCGAAACAGGCGCTGGTCTGGAAGGTCCCAATCGGCTGGTATGCATTCGCGCTCGGTCTTCCATTCGGACTGAGACTGGCGGCAATCGGACTCCACATCGCGACCGGCGGGACATGGCTCGCTCCGGAGATGAGTCCGTTGGCGGTTTTCGGCATCTTTGGGTTCGCGCTGGTGGTACCGCTCATGGAGGAGTACGGGTGGCGCGGCTATCTCCAGCCCGCGCTGTCGTTGCGCCGGCCGGCGCTTCAGGCCGGGCTGATGGTCGGTATCGCCTGGGCGGTTTGGCATTATCCACTGTTCTGGTTCCCAGGTACCGGGTTTGCTCGATGGGCGAACGCATCCGGCCCGGTCACCGCGATCGCGGGTTACACCGCGTCGGTCCTCGCTCTGGCGCTCCTCTTCACCTGGCAGTTCGTGCGCACTAGCGGCAATCTATTCCTCGCCTTCCTGCTCCACGACGCGGTCAATACGTCGTCCGACGTGCTATTCGCTCCGTACGCCCGTCAGGGCATCGCGACGCCGACCTGGTGGTTCGTCTTGGTGATGATCGCCGCTGGGCTCGTCACCGCGTGGGCGCTGCGGCGGACGCCGGCCTCCGCCCAGCCAAGCTGATCGCCTAACCGAGCCGAGTCGACGGACCTGGCGTCCCGGCTGCCGCTGCATTCGCTCCGCCAGCGATCGTTTGCAGGTTATGTTTGGTCTGACTCCGTCAAGCAAACCTAACCCGTCACTCGCGGGACAATGGAACGATCGCTGATCGCAGTTCTCTGGTTCGGGGTCGCCTCGTGCGGTTGGCGCTCGACCCCGGCCACTCGATCACGTCGACCGAGCCGGCAGGCGGTTGCGCTCCTTTGGGGGGTCAATCCCTCGAACCAGTCCCGATTGGCGCTTTCGAATTCTGGCAGCCGATGGTGGTCAGCGATTCTGGAGCGGAATGCCGGTTCTCGGTCTTCGCTTGCAGCGCTGGGCGGCCCCAGATTCGTTGCTCGAAACGCACGAACTCTCACCGGCATGGTTTCCCAACACGCAGGAGTACACGTACCTCACGCCGACCACGCCGGCCAGCTCGCGGCTCGTCGGCCTGTGGCCCGATGCAACCGGATCGGTATGGCTCGTCGTGGAAATTGCCGACCCGAACTGGCCCCGGGCGCTCGGCCCTGGGCAGCGGGCCGAGGGCTGTCGGACGTATTATCCCTTCGAGCACCGTGATTCGGTCTACAACACGATGATCGCCCAGTACGACCCGGTCGCGCGGCGAATCGCCTTGGAGCGCGAGCTCAGTGTCGCGATCACTCAGGCGATCGCGCCGTGGACGCTCGTGTCGATGACCGAGGGAGCCGACGGCTTCGTCCAGGCGCACCTCTGGCGAGTGCGGGTGGGCAGTCCTGAATGATCTGCTTCCGGCCTCCGCATGACCACTCGCCCGACTAGCTGGACCTGCCCCAAATGCCGCCGGCGTTTCGCTCGGGCGAAGCAGGCTCACTCCTGTGCGGTCGTGCCGCTCGCCGCCCATCTCGCCAAAGCATCGCCGCAAACCCGGCAAACGTTCCAAGCTCTGGTGCGAGCGCTCCGCGCGTGCGGGCGAGCCAGATCGCACCCACGAAAACGAGCATCAACCTGCTGAGCCGGACCTCGCTCGGTGGCGCGGCCGTCGACAAGAATGCGGTCCGGTTGAGCATTGTGCTCACTCGGCGACTGGAGCACGACCGGGTGCTCGGCGTGCTCCAGATTTCACCGCGCTCGTTCGTGCATCGCTTCAAGCTGACGTCGCCCGATGACGTCGACGCCGAGTTTCAGGGGTGGCTCAAGGAGTCGGACGAGGTGGGGATGATGGCGGGGCGGCGAATTCGCTAGCAGCAATGTCTATCGTTTCTCGGCGTGTTTACATGCGCCGCCACAGGTATTCAGAGCGGAGGGCTGGTGTTCGATCTCAACGGGAAAGTTGCGCTCGTCACTGGGGCGAGCCGGGGTGTGGGTCGCGGCATCGCACTCGAGCTCGCCAGCTCGGGAGCCCGAGTGTACGCAACCGGCCGATCGATCGCAGCAGCTGGGCTCGGCGACTCGATCGTTTCGGTGGTGTGCGATCACGCGAACGACGCCGCCATCGCGAAGGTGTTCGAGCGAATCGACGCCGACGGCGGCCGGCTCGACATCCTCGTGAACAGTGCGTGGGGTGGCTACGAGCGCATGGTCGAAGACGGTCGCTTCACGTGGCCAGTGCCGTTCTGGGAGCAACCACTCCACCGCTGGGACTCGATGATCGGCATCGGCGTAAAGGCGGCGCTCGTAGCGAGCCAGCAGGCCGTCCGCCGCATGTTGCCGGCGCGGCAAGGCCTCATTGTCCATCTCTCGTCGTGGGCCGGCCAGAAGTACGTCGGCAACCTGCTGTATAGCTTGGCGAAGGCCGCGACGGACCGCATGGCCGCCGACATGGCGCACGAGCTACGGACTCACGGCATCAAGGTGGTGTCGCTCTACCCGGGCCTCGTGCGAACCGAAGCAGTCGTTTCGGCCAAGGTCTTCGATTTGTCGAACTCGGAGAGTCCCGAGTTCGTTGGCCGTGCGATCGCGGCTCTGGCGACGGACCCGAATGCCGATCGCTGGAACGGAAAGGTGGTCGTCGCGGCGGCCCTGGCCCGTGAGCTGGGCTTCACCGATATCGACGGGAAATCCCCTCGGCCGCTGTCGCTCGACGAGTTCTAAAGTCGGCCCCGAGCACGCGTCGGGGCGCGAGTCGTCCCGCTCGCCTGTGTAAGGGCGCGAGTCATCGCACCCGCCCTACGGTGTGCGCTGCCGAGTGAGCGATACGTACGACGACAACGCGTACCCGTTCGGCGCGGCCCGAGACACCGCCCCGCTCAGTCGATCATCGTGGAACCGCAAGTCGAGAACGATGTTCCCGGGCTCCCGGTTTGCGTCCGGCGTGGGAATCGTCCCGTCGAAGTTCCCGCTGAGCCGGCCGCCCTGCAACCGCGGGTTAACGACCGCGGCCTTCGGTTGATCTGCGATCGATGCTTGGGTCGACCCATCCGCGGCAATCGCCAGGGTCATCGGCAGCGAGCCGTTCCAGGTCCGCACGGTGCCCGCCCACTCGCCGACCAGCTCCGCCGGCGGGGTGAAACGGCTCGGAGGCGTCTCGGCCGGCCGCGACTCCACTTCGCGGAGGCGATCCGCGAATCGGGTCGGCAGCACGAGGGCCGCAACATGGGCGGCAATCCGGCTCGCCGCCTCGCCCACGCCGGAGTTGGTCAGAACCACGACTGCGGCATCGGCCTCCGGATAGATCCGGAGAACGGTCGCGACTCCGGGCATCCCCCCGGAATGGCCTAACGACGTGAATCCGTAGTCATCCTCGAACGTCTGCCATCCGATTCCGTACCCCACCTTTTCCGACCGTCGTGACGTCGCCCGGTGCATCTGCTCGAGCGACGCCGGTGACAAAACCGCCTTCTGATCGGCCAGTCGATTACCGAGATGAAACATGCCGAAGCGGACGAGGTCGTGAGCGCTCGAGTACACCGCCGACGCACCGCGATGATCGAAGTCGTACCACGGAATCGGCGTGCCGCGCGCATCATATCGCTCGGCGACCGAATCGCCCGTCACCGGACCAGTCACGATCGCCATCCGGGGCAAGCCTAACGGCCGAAAGACCTCTTTCGCCATGAATCGCTCGAACGGGGTGCGCGAGGTCCGCTCGATCACCTCCTCCAGAATCCCGTATCCGAGATTGGAGTACGTGAATTGCGCTCCCGGCGGGGCCGCGAGAATACCATAGCGGCCGATCGCCTCCGCCATCGAAGGTCGCGTGGCGGTTCCATTCACGTAGAAGAATTGGTAGTGGAGCGGCAGTCCCGCCGTGTGGTTGGCGACGAGCCGGACCGTCGCGTCCGCGGAGCGCCCCTCATGCGCCGTGAGCTTGATGCCACTGAGGAATTGCTCGACCGGACGATCGAGGTCGACCTTCCCGCGCTGGATAAGAACCATCAGACCGGTCGCGGTGATCGGCTTCGAGATCGACGCCAGCGAGTACATCGTCGCCGGGGTCGCCCGAACCTGGCGCTCCTTGTTCGCCCAGCCGAAGCCCTCCTCGAACACGATCCGGCCCCCCTTCGCAGCGGCCAGCGCTACCGAAGGGATCTGCCGCTCGCTCATCGTTCGCTGGATGTAAGCGCGAAGGGAGTCGAACGGCTCTTGCTCGATTCGTGAGGCAGCGACCCCGGGAGGAAACGCGAGAGTCAGACTGAACAGCGCGTGCAGGCGATGCATCGAAGTCCCCGGGTGGCGGCGACGCTGAGGATACGTCAGCGTTCCGGCGACAACAAGTCGAGCACCGAGCTCGGCGGTTCGCTCGCAGCCGGCCCCTCAGAATCGGACCGCGATGCCCGCAGTGAAGCTCGGGTACGCACCACCGGGCGTGAGTCGCAGCCGACTCCCAAGCGTCAAGCCGAACCGGGGCGACTGCCACGTCGTCACCTGCGCGCCAGCGTAGACTCCGAGTCCGCCATCAATCAGCTCGGACGCATCGCCGGCAAGAAAGGCGGTTACGCCGCCCGACAGCACCAGCTCGGTGCGAGGTGTTCTGAAGGCCGTCCAGGTTGGACCGAGGTCGATCGCCGCCGCTCCGGCGTTCTCGCGCAGAGCAGGGAGCGAAAGTCTCAGCTCGACCCCGGCTTTCCCGCGCACGTCTCGCCGGATCGACAATTCCGGCCCGTAGCCCCATCCCTCTCGAGCGCCCACGCGAATCGCGGTGAATCCGACCGCCGTCGTCCATCTGGAATGGGGGATCGGTTGGCCCTGGAGGGCAGATCCGCGGGCCGTGCTCCCTAGGGCGATCAGGAGCCCCAATCGGCAAATGGAATGGCAGCGTCGTCTCACGGTCAGGTCCGTTGCGGTCGACGCAAGCATCGCGATCGAGCGTGGCCTCAGCGTGACCCGGCCACGGAGCAACCCCGCAGCAGAAATGACGGAAAGATCGCAAAACGAGTCAGGGCGCGCGGAGTCGATCCGCGCGCCCTGAGGGAGCACCCGCCTTCGAGCTTTTAGCGATGGCCGCGCACGAAGTACCCGTCGGTCAGCGTCTTGAGGTACGCGACGACCGCGCGCTCTTCGGCGTCGGTGAGTCCCCGCGTTGGACGCGAGCTCGGGATTCCTCGGGTTTGCCGGGATCCCAATGTTGTCGTAGGTGAAGTCGGTGAATAGCGCCTAGTCGCCGGCGTTAGGATGGCACGCCGCGCAGTTGGCCTTGCCTTCGTACAGCGTGAGCCCCTTTCGCTCGAGCGCGGTCAGCCGAGCCAGCCCCGCGAGCTAGGCATCGTACTTCGACGTGAACTGGTTCACCTCGGGCGAGTGCTCGAACGCAGCAACGGACTTACCTACGCGATCGGATTCCGTCGCGAGCTGGGCTCGATCCTGGCCGAGAGGGCCACCGTCGTGCCCTCGTGGTCGCACATCTGGTCGGTATGGCGAGGGAAATTGATCGAGTAGACGCTCCGGCCAAACGTCTGTTCGTAGAGCTGGGCGTACTTCCCGTAGGCAATCCGGAACACGACGCATGCGATGTCGGGCAGCGCCATCTCGTCGGACCCGACGAAGGGAAGGAGCGCTTGTTCGGCGGCCGGACTGCCGAACCGGCTGCCGGTTGCGCGACCATCTCAGAAGTTGCCGCCGACGTAGGTGCCACCGTCGCTATCGTAGAAGAGCACTGGGCTCGGCGTCGCGTACGCCGCGCTCGGGGACTTTCGGATCGCGAACCGGCTGCGCACCGAGCCCGGGAGGACCGAGCCGCCCGCGTTGATCACTGGATCGGGCGACGTGAATCCCCACGCTTCCGCGTGGCACGATGCGCACGATTGGTTTCGGTTGAGCGAAAGGTTTGCGTCATTGAAGATCCGCTTGCCGAGGCGCGCCATCTTGTCCCGTTGAGTTGCCTAATTGCGACCGGACCCTGCCCGCTCCTCCTTCATCTTCTTGATCATCGCCTTCGCCCGCTCGTTCCGCGGGTTGAGCGCGATCGATTTCTCGTAGAAGCCGATCGCCTTCTCGTAATCGCGCTTCGCCATCCACCCGTCGCCGAGCGCGTCGTAGACCTTGGCGCTCGAGGGGTACGCTTGGGCGTTCATCTCGAAGAATTCGATCGCCTTTGTGGTGTCGCGGGTCAGGGCGATGTGGCCAAGGAAGTCGACCATCCGCTCGGGCGGCAGCACTTGGTACCCCAGGAAGTCAGAGACCTCCTTGAAGTGCTGGGCAACGTAGGATGGCTGGGACAGACCTTTGGCAAAGTCGAGCTTGTACGGCGCGAAGATGAACCGCAACGCGTCGTATTCCGCGATCATCGGGACGGAGCCATGATCGTCGGACGGGTAATACTTGTAGGCGTAGCGCAGTCCCGACTGGTTGTAGCCCTCGAGCACTCCGTTGAACTGCACGATCGAGCTGAAGTGCACGTTGGTAGTAGTGTCGTCGGCATTGATCGTGTTGGCCTGCCCGACGAAGAGCGCCCGGCCGGCGAACGCCGCCGGCTTGCTCACGATGTCCTTCGCCTTCTTGAGGAGCACACGGTCGTCGTACCAGAGGCTCGGATCGATGGCGACGTACGCGTTGAACGTTTCCGGAATCGTGTATAGCGCATTAATGGTGGTGATCCCGCCCAACGAATGGCCGACGAACACCCGGAAGGGAGCAGTCCGATACCCGCCATCGATCTTCGGGATGAGCTCGGTCTGCAGAAACTTGAAGAAGTTAGGCATCCCGCCGCTCGTCTTGAGAAACGGCTGCGGCTTCCCTTGCGGGTCCTTTTCGACGTGGGTCGGCGTGAGGTCGCGGGTCCGATCGGTATTCGGGATCGCCACGACGATCATCTCCGGCACGACGTAGGTACCGTTGACACCGGTCCCGAGGATTTGCAGCAGTCCGGTCACTGAGTGGAAATGAGCATCTCCGTCGAGGAGATAGAGGACCGGGTACTTTTGCGGCGAGTAGGTCGAATCGTTGTAGGACGGCGGCGTGTACACGAGATAGCGCCGCTGCTCTTTCAGGGTGCCCGACCAGATGGAGTCCACCACTCCGATCGTGAGATTCTTCGCGAGATTACCCTGCGCCGAGGCGATCGTCGGAATGAGGAGCAGCAGACCCGAGAGAAGTCGTCGCATAGCTCTACCGATTGAGAGGAGAACGTTCGGCCAGAATAGGGAGATTCGGGCCGAATGTCTAGGCTCGGCAACTCGGCAACTCGGCATCCCAGTTGTTCTTCACTGCTACTGCCACTGCTACTGCCACTGCTACTGCCACTGCCACTGCCACTGCACCGCCACCGGCACGGCCACTCACGGCATGCACTGCAAGCTCGCGATGGTGTGCTGGCCGGTGCTCCGGCTCGTGAGTCCGTTCAGCTGAACCTGAAAATTGTTCATACCGGTTCCCATGATGCTGGCCGCTGTCGGCATCGTGTTCGACCCGCCATCCCAGTCAGTCACTGCCAGATTCTGCATCACGCCGAAGCTCGATCGGGCATAGAAGTCCCCCTGGCCGGTGAGCGGGGACATCTGCAGCCAGCGGAAATACATGAGGCGGTCGCCGCAGGGACTCACGGTGACGGTGGCCCCGGTCACGTTCAGCTCGTTCAGTCGAAGCACCGCCGTGGTGGGATTCGGAGCTCGGAGATTATGAGCCTCGAGGCTGAACTGGACCGGCATGTTCTGCAGACGGGTTATGATGATCTGACTTCCGTCGCCGCTGAATCCCCAGCGCCCGTCGGGCCAGACTTCCGTGCTGAGAATCGACTGCCAGGTGGCCGGGCCTTTCGCGACGCGATGGACCGTCATCGGAGCGCCAGCGTTCGTCCCCACCAGCGAAAAGACCACCGCGAAGAACTTGCCATCAGGGCTCGGTCCCCACGCCACTGGACCGCTCACGCTCAGCACCGGTCGCTGCTGGGAATCCTTGACGGAGAGATCGACGCTCCCACCCACGGCCTGAGTCGACACGGTGAACATGCCGTCCGTCGGATGCGAAAAGGCACCGATCAGCCCACTCGAGTTGAACGTCTTGATCCGCGGCGTCGCAAACGGTCCGGTCGTCTGGCACGCGCACATTGCTGGCGCGGGCGGCGGCGGGAACTTGATCGAGACTACGAGCCGGTCAGGAGATTGCCATTGGCCGGCGGGGTCGACTGCCAGTTCACCCGACAGCCGCCGCCCGTCATCACGTAGCCCGCGGGCAACGTCGCCTTGGCGGACGGTTGGGACGATACCGCGCTGACCTGTTCCGCGACGGTTACCTGGTAAAGGGTCATCGGGTCGTCGAGCCGAATCGCGTAGCCGTTGATCCGAGCCGGATCCGAGTACGAGTGGTCTTTGCTGCTGACGGACCGCCCACTCAGGTTGGGTAGTGGCGACGAGTTGTCGAGCAGGTTGCCGGATCCCATCCAATCGACCTTGGCGCCGCCGCCAAGATCAACGGAGTATCATCTAAAGCCAACAGCTTTCAACATAACGAGTTGATATCGCACACCTCGAACCGACCTCAAGCTGGCTCAAGTAGTTTCTTCGCTAACGATCCCCGCTGACCTGCCGATACTCGGATTCTTAGTCGGCGGACCCTGATCCTCGACCGAGCGACCCGGAGCGAAGCCTGTCCAGCAGCCGCGGTAATCAGTTCGTTGGCGAACCGGCCGACAACCGAGTCACCGACGTCGGCGTCGAGCATCGTCAGGATATCGAGCAACACCTCGCGGCGACCGGCCGAAGCGCAGCCATAGGCCACCTGCTTGGTGCCGCCGTCGTGATCGGGGTACTTGCCGGCCGGGTACCGACTGCCCCTCTCGCGATCTGGATGGGCAGCGTCATCGGGACCGTGCTGGTCCGCGCCGCGATCGTCCGCCGGCCCAACGCCGAGCTCCAGCTGATGCGAGGCGCCGCAATTGGCAATGCAGCGGCCTGGGGGGCGGGCGCCGTGCTGATCGCCAACAGCGTCGATCTGGGCCAGCTGCTTCTGATCATGGTGGTGCTCTCCGGAATGGTCGCCGCGGGGGCAACGACCCTAGCCGCGGACGCGGTCAGCTTCCACGGGTACGTCGCGCTCATGCTCGGGCCGCTCGAGATCGCGATGCTCAGCCACGGCAGTGGGCCGACTCACACGGGCGCGGCGGTCCTGGTTCCGGTCTTCGCCCTCATCGTCGTGCAGATTCAGCGGACCGCTCGCCGCGAGCTGATCGCGCGCCTCCAAGCGCAGCGCGAGGCGGCCGCCCAACGAGCCTTTTTCGGCGCGCTGCTCGAGAGCTCGCCATTGGCGATTGCGACGGTCGATCGCGCGGGCAAAGTGATGGCGTCCAATTCGGCGTTCGAGAGCCTGTTCGGCTACTCGTCGGTCGATGCCGCGGGTCAGTCGCTCAATGATCTGATCGTGCCGGCGATGGAACGCCAAACCGCGATCGACCTCGACGAGTTCGTTAGGAGCGGGCGCCCGGTAACGACCGAGTCCGACCGCCGGCGTCGGGACGGATCGCTGGTACGGGTGAGGATCTCGGCGGCCCCAGCGGCCGGAGCCGCGAGCGGCGCGCAGGTCGTCCTATACGACGACGTGACGGTGGTGCGAGTCACCGAACGACGCGCCCGCCAGGCTCTCGAGCAAGCTCGGACAGCGGCGGAGGCGGCAGCCGCGACGAAGAGCGAGTTTCTCGCGAACATGAGCCACGAGATCCGGACTCCCCTCAATGGGGTGCTCGGGATGGCGGGACTCCTCCTCGACTCGTCGCTGACGCCGGAGCAGCGCGACCTTGCCCAGACCGTCGTCCGGTCCGGCGAATCGCTGTTGGGCATCATCAACGACATCCTCGATTTCTCGAAGATCGAAGCCGGCAAGCTGGCCTTCGAACCCCTTCCCTTCGATCTCCGCGCGGTGCTTGAAGAAATCGTCGACATGGTGGCGCAGCGCGCGGAGGAAAAGGGGATTACGCTGGCGCTGCGATATCCGCCCGACTTTCGAAGCCGCTTCATCGCCGACGCCGGGCGGATTCGGCAGGTCATCCTCAACTTCACGAGCAACGCGATCAAGTTCACCGAACGCGGCCACGTGCTGATCGAAGTCACCTCGCAGCGAGCCGTGGCGGAGCAGACCATCGTTCGGATCGCGGTCGAGGACACCGGCATCGGTCTCGATGCCGATACCCAGGAGCGCCTGTTCCAGAAGTTCTCCCAGGCCGACGCGTCAACTACCCGAAAATACGGCGGGACCGGTCTCGGCCTTGCGATCTCACGACAGCTCGCGGAGCTCATGGATGGGTCCGTCGGCGTCCACAGCACGCCGGGCCAAGGGTCGACGTTCTGGGTCGAGCTTCCGTTGCCTCACGACGCCAGCGAGCCGCCCGCCGCGGGGCATCTGGGATCGCTCGCGGGTGTCCGGGCGCTGATCGTGGATGATGTGGCGGTCAACCGCCGCATTCTCATGGAGCAGCTCACTCATTGGGGAATGCGCCCCGCGACGGTTGAGGGCGCCGAGCAAGGACTGCGAGCGCTCGACGATGCGATGAAAGCAGGCGATCCGTTCAAGATCGCGGTGATCGACCACCTAATGCCGGGGATGGACGGGGAGGCACTTGGCAGGGCCATTCGTTCCCGGCCGGCCTTTGCGAGGCTGCGAATGATCCTGCTGACCTCCGCAGGGCAACGGGGTGAGGCAACCCGGTTCAAGGTCGCCGGCTTCGACGGGTACTTCGTGCGACCCCTCCGGCAATCGATTCTCGGGCGAGCGTTAGGTCAGATCCTGGCCTCGTCCGACCCGGGGTTTGTGACGCGTCACACGCTATCGGGCCCGGATGCTCCGGCCGCACTCGACTCCGAAGTGGCCGCCAGCGAATCGGCCTCGGAAGCGGCCCCCCTCGCGCACGTCCTCCTCGCCGAGGACAATGTCGTGAACCAGAAGCTGGCGGTCCGGATCCTCGAGAAGCTGGGCTGCCGAGTTGATTTGGCCGGCAGCGGCGCCGAAGCAGTAGCGATGGCGGAGAGGCAGGGGTACGACATCATCCTGATGGATTGCCAGATGCCGGAAATGGATGGATACGAGGCGACCGCCGCGATCCGGCACGCCGAGTCGGCGGGGCAGCGCATTCCGATCATCGCGCTCACGGCGAATGCGATGGCCGGCGATCGCGAGCGGTGTATCGCAGCGGGAATGGACGACTACTTATCCAAACCGATCAAGCCCGTCGATTTGGCCGCCAAGCTGGAAGTGTGGCTGAGCCCGGCATCGGAGAACGGAGCCGGGTCCTGAGCTAGAGTGCACAACAGTCCAAACGCCGGAGCTCAGTCCCGCTCGCCGATCGCGCGCACCCCTGTCATCCCGGTGTCATGAAGCCTCGATAGCATAGACCGGACCTACACCAGTCGTTTTAGGCCCTCGCTCCCGGACGGCTCGCCCCGCTCGCCGTTCGGGCGTCATGCTGTCAGATTCCAGCCGGTCGAAATCCATGCGAGTTTTGGTCGTTGAAGACGATGCCGAGATTGCGGACTTGCTCGCGCGGGCAATGAAGGCGGCGACTTGGGCATCCGACCTGGCGAGGACCGGCGCAGCCGCGCTCGAAGCGCTAGCCGTGAATCGGTACGATCTGATGGTGCTCGATCTTGGGCTTCCGGACATCGATGGCCTCGAGGTCTGCCGGCAAGCCCGATCGACCGGCCACAACATCCCCGTACTCATGCTCACGGCGAGGGGCTCACTGCCGCAGCGCGTGGAAGGCCTGGACTCGGGAGCGGACGATTACCTGAGCAAGCCGTTCGCGGTCGACGAGCTCATGGCTCGCCTCCGCGCGTTGGCCCGGCGCCCGACTTCCGCGCTGTCGCCGGTGCTTACGTTCGACGACCTCGAGCTCGACCCGGCCACTCGCAAGGTCCGGCGAGGCGGTCGGGACCTCCAGCTTACGGCCCGCGAGTTCGCGCTCCTGTCCTACTTCATGCGCGAGCCCGATCGGATTCTCACCCGCGCCAAGATTCTCGAGAACGTCTGGGACGACAACTTCGACCCGGTGGCCAACGCGGTCGATGTGCTGGTCGGCCGAGTTCGGCGCAAAGTCGACGTATCCGGCTCCCGCCCTTTGATCCATACGGTCCGCGGCGCCGGATACGTGCTTTCGGTGCGCGACGCGGATGCTAACAACTAGCCGACTTCGACTTCGGTTTGCGGTATCGTTTACACTCGCGTTCATCCTGGGACTCGGCGGGCTCGAAGCGTTTCTCTTCTTCTCCCTTCACACCTTCGACGATCAGCGTCTCTCCAGCTCGCTCGAATCGAACGCCCAGCATCTCGCCCGATTTCTCCAGATCGAAATCGCCGAGGAATGGCGGTCGCCGATCGTAGGGGCGATCGAAGAAGGGTTGCAGGAGTTCCTTCCGGCAGGCGATGTCGCGGCGGTGTACGACAGCACCGGCACCCGGATCGGATTCCAAGGTCCAAGCGCGTTACGCCAAGTCATTCCGGAACGAAGCCTTCCACGCGCCTCGACCGAGACCCGCGATGTTCCGACCGGCCGCGGCTATGACTATCGGATGGTTACCGTGCCCATGGTTGGACCGGTGCGGGGAGCCGTGCTGATTCTGGGCAGCACGCGAGACCTGGTTCAGAAGTTCGAGACGCTGTTCGCTTGGATGCTCGCCACGGCGCCGATCGTGATCTCGGCGAGCGCTATGGCGGGTTACTTCTTCTCGTATCGCGCCGTCCGCCCAATGCAGGAGCTCGGCAAAGCGATCAGCGTGCTGCCACCCAAAGATGCGTCAGCCCGGCTACCGGTGACGGCGTACGGCGACGAGATCGACCAGCTGGCGATTCAGTTCAACGGGCTGCTGGACCGACTACGAGCGGCCGAACACCAGAACCGCGACTTCGTGCGAGAAGCGGCGCACCAGATTCGCACCCCACTCACGGTGGTGCTTGGCGAGGCGGAGCTGACGCTGGCGCAGTCGAACGACGGGCCGGGATATGAGGCTGCGCTCCGCCGGGTCAGGAACGCGGCGACGCAGATGAAGCATCGGGTCGACGAGCTGTTCCTGCTGGCGCAGGCCGAGTCGGACTATCAAGCCCCGATCTCGACGGATGTCGATCTCGAGGGACTTGCGTTCGAGGTGACCGATCTGATGCGCGGCCGCGCAGCCGCCACCGGGCATCGCCTCGAGCTCGAACGAGTCGACGCGGAGAACCCCGCGACCGGAAACGGGATGTTGCTGCGCGAGGCGCTGATCGAGCTGCTCGAGAACGCCTGCCGGCACGCGAGCGCGGGATCAGCGATCGCGGTGTCGGCCTTCGGCGACGTGGATGAGTGGCGGCTCGACGTCCGGAGCGAGGGCGCTGCCCTCCCCTTCGCGCGGGCCAAGGGCGACGGCGCGGGGATCGGCCTCCGAATCGTCGAATGGATCGCCCGTCAGCACGGCGGCCGGCTCGTGGTCGAGCACAGCTCGATCGGCAACATCATCGGTTTGCGCTGGCCGGTCCGCGCGACCTGAGCTTCAGTGCGTCCCCGCCGGCGGCGATTGCCAGAGCACGTGCGAGATCATCCACTTGCCGTCGAATTTGCCTAACAGCAGGTAATCGGTTCCCCACCAGGCGGTGACTTTGGTCGCCGCGGTTTGGTTCATGACTTCGAGAACCGCAACCTTTTTCGGGGCGGTGGCCGGGGCGAAGTTCTTCCGTTCCTTCACGCCGCGAATGAAGCTCAGCGCTTCGTCCCAGGTCATCCGCTCCGGCGGGGCGTACTTCGTGGAATCGCGCGGACGCCAGAAGCCGAGCTTGTAGAAGTCCGAGCGAACGCTGCGGAGGAACTTGGTGCTGTCGCCCTCGTAGAAGGCCTCGAGGTAATCGAGCGAGGCCCGCTCGACTCCATTCCGATCCGCGACGGCGCCCGCCGCTTGCGCCGCGGCCGAACGCACGAACAGCGCGGTCACCAATAAGCCGATTTGAGCAACCTTGAGCATGCGCCAGGATCCTCTGGGGGAGACCTGGTCAGCATAACGAGTCGGAGGTCATGGCCGGCGCGATTTCGCGACGAACGGCCAGCTTGGCGCGACGAGTGACTCGGCAACTCGGCACTACGGTTCGGTGGGGGCGCGTGTCAACGCGCCCACGAGTCGCGCCTGCAATGCTGGACGATACCGCCGGCCAACCTTATGGCTCGAGCGATCGTCCAGCGTCACTGACCAGTCACGGTCGGCGTGAAAGTCGACTTTCACGACCCGATCCAGGTTCACGATGGTCGACCGATGGATCCGGACAAAGCGGGTGGATTCGAGTCGTTCCGTGAGCGCAGCCATCGTCTCTCGAACGAGCAGCTTCCGACCAGCGCCGTGCAGCCTGACGTAGTCGCCGCGGGCCTCGATCCACCCGATCCCTTCGACGTCGACGAGCTCGACCCGGCCGCGATCGCGGACCACCAGCCGGCGCTCCCGATCCTTCCCCTGATGGAGCCGCCGCTCCTCGACCCGCAGCCGAGCGCGCTCGAGGACTCGCGCGAACCGGTCGTCATCGATGGGCTTGAGGAGGTAATCGAGCGCTTCGGCCTCGAATGCTTTGAGCGCGTATTGATCGAACGCGGTGACGAACACCGTTGGCGGCATGTTGTCGGCCCCGATCGCGTCGACAACCGCGAATCCCCCGACCACCGGCATCTGCACGTCGAGGAAGACTAAGTCCGGACTGAGCTCCCGAATCGCCTGGATCGCCGCGTTGCCGCCCGCGCACTCGCGGACGATCGTCATGTCGGGCGCGCCCTTGAGCCGGGCGGCGATGCCCCGCCGTGCGAGCGGCTCGTCGTCTACGATGACGACGCGGATGCTCATCGGCCGGCCCCTGGACGATAGGGGATCTCGATCGTAACCCGGGTCCCCTTCCCTTCCGAGTCGACGACCAAGGAATGGGCGGCGGGGTACAGCCGATCGAGCCGCTCCCGCACATTGCCGAGTCCGATCCGGTCGCCGTTACCCGGTATTTGCGTCGAGGCGCCGTCGACTTGATCGATGACCGACATCCGGAGCCGCTGATCGACCCGCTCGACGGTGAGCCGGAGCGACGCCGACCCCTCTCTCGGCGCAATGCCGTGCCGGATCGCGTTCTCGACCACGGGCTGCAGCAGGAGCGACGGGACTAGGGCCGGCCAGGCATCCTGCCTCACGTCAATCGAGACCGTCAGCCGGTCGCCGAACCGCACCTGCTCGATCTCGAGATAACGCTCGATGAGATCGATCTCGACCGGGAGCGCGACTTCGTCGCCGGGCGGCGCCGACAGAATCAGCCGGAGGAAATCGCTCAGCCGGGAAAGCATCCGCGACGCCTCCGCCGTCCGGTGCTCGACCACCAGCGTGGAGATGCCGTTCAGGGTATTGAAGAGGAGATGGGGCTGCAGCTGATACCGCAACGTCTCGAGTCGCGCTCGCGACGCCAGAGCCTCAGCCTGAAGCGCCCGCTCCCGCGCCACCAGCCACGCCTCATGGTGCTTGATCGCGAGGTACAGCACGCTCCACGCGAGGAGCGTGAACGCGTTGTACACCGAGCCGTAGAAGAGACCCGCGATTCCATCGATCCGAGGATGTCGCCCCAGGAGCGACGTGGAAATCGGGATGTCGGTGAGGTTGTCGACCGCGGTCCAGACGAGCGCCATCACATACGATGCGATGACCGCCACCACCACTAGCGTCGCGAGGCTTCGCTCGCCCCGCACCATTCTCCGATAGACCTGCCACAGCACGAGCGAACACAAGAAGCCGACGACCGCCAACACGCCTTTCGACACTACCATGTACCGAAACGGGAACATGCCAAGCCGCGAAAACGTCATCGCGAGCGCGTAGGCCGACCAGCCGGCCGCCTGACAGACCCAGAATCGCTTCACGGCCCCAATCTATACGGCGGTCGACCGAGCCGAGGTGCAGGAGAAAAACCCGCGCTCCAGGCGCCGATCTACCGGCGCCCCAGGGAAGCTCTGCACGAATGCTGTCACCCCCGCGGAGGCGGGGGTCCAAGTTCGATTTCACCTGGGATGCCCGCCTTCGCGGGCATGACGAGAGTCCTGGCACCTAGCGGTCATCGCGGCGGCAGTTTGGGTCGGCTCAGTTCGTCAGATACAAGTCGGAGAAAAGGGCTGCGTACTGATCGACCCAGCGCTGGCTTGCCTCCTCGAGCGAGACGTCGCAGCCCCGCTCGCGAGCCAGATCTCGCCGCAGCTGTTTGATCCGCAGCATCTGCTCGGCCACCTTCAGCCGGAAGCTCGGTCCCGGTGCCGTAAACGCGAGCCCAACTCGAAACGCGGCGCGGTCCGTGCTCTCGATGCAGGACGCCACCGAGCCTTCGAGGGTAAACCGGCGGTCGTAGACCGGCAGATCGATTTCGACGCCAGCGCCGGCGGAGATGGCGTGCGGGGAGGTGAACGAGAGGCCGGCTTCCGAGAGGTCTCCCATCGTCGCGGTGAACTGGGCGCTACCGTCCGCCGGCCTCACCGCGAGGGGAACGTGAATGGGGTGTCGAGCGTACCGCCGCCGCTCGTCGATCGGGCTTCCCATGGATCCTCCGGCCAACCGGCCGTGCGCCGGACTGGAGCCTACGGTCGGTAGTATCGGTCGGGTGAGACGCGGGTTGAGCCGGGCGGTGCGACGAGCGGCCGGTCGCCGCCGGCAGGAACCCCGATGCGCCCCCTTCGGGGGAATCAGCGGTAGCCGAGCTGATGCTGGAACTGCCTCGGCGCGAACCCCATCGTGCGCCGGAAGGCGTGCGTTAGGTGTGCCTGGTCGGAGAACCCTGCCGCCGCCACTGCTTCGGCGATAGTCGCGCCTTTGCCGAGGAGCTGGCGCGCCCGCATCACGCGAAGCTGAACCAGATAGGATCGCGGGGAGAGCCCGGTCTCGAGCCGGAATACCCGGCGGAGATAACCCGGGTGCAGCCGTAAGGAGCGGCCGAGATTGTCGAGCGTGGGCCGGGCCCGCAGGTTGTACTGAAGAAACTGCTGAACGAGCCGGGTCAGGTGGCCGCGACGGCTGCTGCCCCGATCCGGGCCGGGGCCGAGCGCGGCAACGAACTGTCCGAGCACGGACGCGAGGATCCGTTCTCCGTCGGGGCTCGGCGCGAAAGCCAGCCGGGCCAGCCGTTCGAGCTGCCTAACGAGATCCCGATTGTGCTCGGGTTGGGGATGGAGCATTGGAGCCGCTCCGGTCAGTCGTTCGACCAGCTCGACCGTCGGCAGGATCATGTCGTAGCACACCGGGACACCACCGGGACTGGCCCGTTCGGTATGCACCTCGCCTGGATTGATGAGAAGCAGTGATCCCGGCGCATACACTCGCGACACGCCCCGAACCGTGCACTCGAGGCGGCCTCGATGAACCACACCGAGTGTGTACCCCTGGTGCATGTGGGGTGGAAACTCGTGGGTCGTGATGGTCGTGGAGATGAAGTCGAGCCCACCCGGCAAATCGAGTCGATGAAACGCTACTCCGGCACCGGGTACCGGCCTGAGATACCGAGAAGCGATGCTCAAAGGCTCGGGGCTCCGCAGATTCGTTTCCTACAAGACCGACTCGCATCCAACGGCGATGTTTCGACCATGGTTTCAACCGCCCCGCGGGCGGGCCTCGCCGCGCTGGCGACGCTCACGGCATGCGGCTTCCCCCAAGTCCCGCCGCCGGCACCGGGCACCGTCGCGGTCACCGGGGTTACGGTGATCGACGGCACCGGTGCGCCGCCGCTACCGGGCGTCACCGTGGTCGTCACTGGTGGACGGATCGTCTCCGTCGATCCTAACGGTCCGGTTCCGGCGGGCGCTCTGATCATCAATGGCATCGGGAAGTACCTGATCCCCGGCTTGTGGGACATGCACGTACATACCAGCTGGGATCGCCATTTCACGATACCGCTGTTCGTCGCGAACGGGGTGACTGGCGTCCGCGACATGTTCGGCAAGGACCCCGCCGCCATTCGCGCAGTGCGAACCGCGATATCCGGGGGCCGGCTCGTCGGCCCACGAATCGTCACGGCCGGCCGCATCCTCGATGGCCAGCACGCCGCCTGGCCCGGCTCGTTGATCGTCGAGCAGCCACGCGACGCCGATCGGGCAGTCGCAGAGACGCTGGCGGACGGGGCCGACTTCGTGAAGGTCTACTCGTCGTTGGACCGAGCCGTCTACTTCGCGATCGCCGATGCAGCGCGCCGCCGAGGAATTCCGTTCGTTGGTCACGTACCCAGGAGCGTCACGATCGATGAGGCGTCGGACGCCGGCCAGAAGAGTATCGAACATCTCACGGGGCTGGACCTCGACGCCGCACCGTCCACGTTAGACTCGCTCTTTGCCCGCTTCCGCAGAAACGGCACGTGGCAGACTCCAACACTCACCGTGCTGGGGGTTGGAGCCGATCCGGGCTCCCCTACCCTGATCGCGAATCCCAATCTTCGTTATGTGCCCCACGCCCTGCGCGGGTTGTGGGGACTCGCGCGCCGAATGGTCGGGGGTGATACGTCCGGCGCGCGCGCCGCGGCCCGGAGGCGAGCGTTCGAGCAGCAGCTCGCGATCGTCGGCCGCATGTACCGCGACAGCGTCGATCTCCTCGCTGGAACCGATGAGCCGAATCCCTTCACCATTCCGGGATTCAGCATCCATGAGGAGCTCGGCCTGCTGGTTCAGGCCGGATTGCCCCCCATGGCCGCGCTCCAAGCGGCCACTCGCAATCCGGCCCGCTTCCTCGGCGCCGAAGACTCGCTCGGCACGATCGCGCCCGGGAAGCTGGCTGATCTCGTGTTGCTGAACGCAAATCCGCTCGAGGACATCGGTAACACCAGAAAGATCGCCGCGGTCGTCCTGAGGGGCCGGGTGCTCGGGCGCGCCGCCCTCGATTCGATGCTCGCTGCCGTCGAAGCCGATCGGTGGCGCCCAAGCGTCGCGGCGAGGATACTGAGCGGAGCGATCGCGCGGAGAGTACCAGCTGTCGTGATCGTCGGCGCCGTGACCCTGATGGCGGCAGTACTGGTAACGCCGATCATACTGATCTGGCGGCGCCGCCAGCGGAGGCTGGGAATCCACTAGGGGTTAGGGGTTAGGGGTTAGGGGTTAGGGGAAAG
>JADMIO011482808.1_pt1 | contig 42920 bp, 34 predicted proteins | sample 8958161 | NCBI WGS metagenome assembly JADMIO01 (sample SAMN16585339, study PRJNA669376) | soil metagenome | isolation source: Crop rotation soil | place: USA: Cullars Rotation, Alabama | collected 2011
GCCGCGACTTCAAGTCACGTGAATTCCAAGCTTCGGATCCCACTGTGCTGGAAAGGGTAGCGCTCCTCGGCGACGACCGATGCCATCTGCCGCTCGAACGCCTGCACGTACGCGCCGAACCGCTCGACGACGTCGTGCAGCGTCGGCTGCCGCTGCGGCGATGCCGGCGCGGCGGTGGCGACCGCGACGGCGATGACCGGCAACACGTGGCGGCGGCGGAACGGCATACGGATCAAGAGTATGCGAAGATACGCGCGCCCCGGGCACTTTCGAGACGCGAGAGGACGCCGAGAACGCGCGGAGGCGTTTTCATCGCGGAGATCGCAGAGAGCAGAGGGACGCTGAGGGGAAGCGCCGCGCGCTGCCGGTGGGCTCGCGCTTCGCGCGACATGCAACGTGACGGGGACCGATCGCAATCCGCCGGTTGATCGTGTGCGGCTTGCGATCGGTCCCCGTCACGTCGCATGGTCGGCCCGAAGGGCCGACGCCCACCGTCAGCTCCCAGCGGCGCCTCTGCCCTTTGCGTTCTCCGCGATGAAAACGTCTCTGCGAACTCTGCCTGCTCCGGAGGCCGAGGTACTCACATGACACGCCGTTCGTTGCTGCTCATACCAATCGCGCTGGCCGCGGTGTTCGTCGGGCGCGGCATCGCGCAGGAGCCGAAGCCGTCGCGGCCGTTCGTGCCGGTGACCGACGAGATGCTGATGAAGCCGTCGCCGTCGGACTGGCTGATGTGGCGGCGGACGCAGGACAGCCAGGGATTCAGCCCGCTCACCCAGATCAATCGCAACAACGTCGGCCAGCTGAAGATGGCGTGGACGCGCGGCATGGGGACGACCGCCGGCACCCAGGAAGGGACGCCGATCGTCTACATGGGCGTGATGTACATGCGCAGCCCCGGCGACTTCATCGAGGCGCTCGACGCGCGCACCGGCGACGTGGTCTGGCAGTACCGCGGCGCGCTGCCCGAGGGCCAGCGCAGCAAGACCAGCCGGGCGATGACCATCTGGGGAACGACGATCATCGACGCCACCTCCGACAACCAGATGTTCGCGATCGACGCCCGCACCGGCGAGCTGGTCTGGAAGACCGCGGTGCTCGATCCGAAGAAACGCGCACCGGCCAGCGGCGGGCCGCTGATCGCCAACGGCAAGGTGATCACCGGACGCCAGTGTCAGCCGGATGCGACCAGCGATTCGTGCGTCATCACCGCGCACGACGCCAAGACCGGCAAGGAAGTGTGGCGCACGCGGACGATCCCGCGGCCGGGTGAGCCGGGCGACGAGACGTGGGGCAACGTACCGCCCGAGCAGCGGTGGCACGTCGGGACGTGGATGGTCCCGAGCTACGACCCGGCGCTGAACCTGGTGTACATCGGCACGTCGGTGACGATCCCGGCGCCCAAGTTCACCCTCGGCGGCAACGACAAGCAGCACCTCTATCACAACTCGACGCTGGCGCTCGACGCCGACACCGGGCGGATCGTCTGGTATTACCAGCACGTCGTCGATCACTGGGATCTCGATCATCCGTTCGAGCGGCTGCTGGTCGACACCGCCGTCGCCCCCGACCCGCGCGAGGTGCCGTGGATCAACCCGCGGCTGAAGCCGGGCGAACAGCGGCGCGTCATCACCGGCATTCCCGGCAAGACCGGCGTCGTCTACACGCTCGACCGCCGCACCGGCGAGTTCCTGTGGGCGCGGCCGACGGTGTACCAGAACGTGATCAGCCGCATCGACGGCGACACCGGCAAGGCGATCGTCAATCCCGACGCGTTGTTCACCGCGATCAACCAGCAGAAGTTGATCTGTCCCGGCACCAACGGCGGCAAGAACTGGCCGGCCGGCGCCTACAACCCGCAGAGCAACACGATGTTCTACCCGATGCAGAACATGTGCATGGAGGCGACCACCACGACCGATCAACGCGACCCGTCGAAGGTCTACGGCTTCAGCAGCAAGTACGTGATCTCGCCGGGCACCGACAAGGTCGGCGCGGTGTGGGCGGTGTCGGTCGAGACCGGACGGACGGTGTGGAAGCTCGAACAGCGTGCCGGCATGCTGTCGCTCGTCGCCACCGGCGGCGGCCTGATCTTCGTCGGCGACGTCGCCGGCAAGTTCAAGGCGCTCGACGATCGCACCGGCAAGGTGTTGTGGGAGACCAACCTCGGCGCGCCGATCAGCGGCTACCCGGTGACCTTCGCGGTCAACGGCAAGCAGTTCGTGGCGGTGAGCACGGGGCCGTCGCTGGTCGCCAACGCCGCGGTGCGCCTCACGCCTGAGTTTCACCCGAGCAGTGCCAACCAGATGTTCGTCTTCGCACTTCCGTAGCCGCTGCGGCACGACGACGAGGGCCTTCGGCAGGTTGCCGCCGAAGGCAGCGTTCGTGGATTCATGACGAAGAATTCAGGAAGTCTTCAGGCGCAGCCGCGAAGTGCTTTGACTACACTCCAGCTATAAGGAGCATCGATGCGGAAATTTTCCGTTCTGTGTGCGGCAGCGGTGATTGGTCTCTTGAGCAGCGCGGTGATTGCGCAGCAGCCGGCGAAGCCGGCGACCGCTCCGGCGAAGCCGGCCGCGACCGCCGCGGCGCCGCGCGCCGGCGGTGGCCTGTACCGGATGACCAACGCGATTCAGGACATCATGGAAGGCGTGGTCGGCCCGTCGGCCGACATCCTGTTCGACGCCGTCGCCACCGACATCACGGCGCAGGGCGTCAACGAGAAACGGCCACAGAGCGACGACGACTGGGAACACGTCGAGCATGCCGCGATCGCGCTGGTCGAGGCGATGAACATGATCAAGGTGCCGGGACGGCCGGTAGCGCGCCCCGGTGAGAAGACGAAGTCCGAGGGTCCGGACGCCCCCGAGCTGACGCCCGAGGAAATCAAGGCCAAGATCGACAAAGACCGCGCCAAGTTCCTGAAGTACGCCAACGACCTCCAGGACCACGCGGTCAGGGCGCTCGAGATCACGCGTCGGCACGACGCGCAGGGGCTGTTCGACATCGGCGAGGACATCGACAACGCCTGCGAGAGCTGCCACCTCGAATACTGGTACCCCAACGATCAGGCGGCCAAGGCGGCGCATGAAGCCAATCTCAAGCTGAAGGCCGCAGAAGACGCCGCCAAGAAGAAGCAGGGAAAGTAGCCATGAAACGCGCGCTGCTCGTCACGGTGCTGTCGGCCGCCGCTCTCACGCTCGCGCTCACCGGCAGCCGCGTCCAGGCGCAGGGAGCCGGCGCCGGCACGATCGAAGGGCACGTCAAGCTGTCGGGCCCGGCGCCAGCCAATCCGCTGATCCGGATGGGCCGCGATCCGATCTGCGCCAAGCTCAATTCAGGGAAGCGGCCGGTGCAGGACCTGGTCGTGCGGTCGGCCGACGGCGGACTGGCCAACGTCTTCGTCGAGGTCGAAGGATCGTTCCCGAACACGCCCGTGCCGTCGGATGCCGTCGTGATCAGGCAGTCGAACTGCATCTACTCGCCGCGCGTGGTCGGCGCCCGCGTCGGCCAGACGCTGCGCATGGTCAACACCGACACCCTGCTGCACAACCTGCATTCGAGCTCGACCAAGGGCAACGACTTCAACGAGACGCAGCCGCACTCCGACATGGTCTTCAATTACACGCTGAAGGCCGAGGAGAAGATGCTGCACGTCAAGTGCGACGTCCACTCGTGGATGAATGCCTACGTCGGCGTCACGACCAACCCGTACTTCGGCGTGACCGGGCAGGACGGCGCGTTCAAGATCGCCAACGTGCCGGCCGGGCGCTACATGATCCGCGCGTGGCAGGAACGGTACGGCTGGGTGAACCAGAACGTCGAGGTCAAGCCGGGTGCGACCGCGACGGTCGACTTCACCTACACCGGCACCGAGCGGCCGAGCACGGCGGAGGTTCGCGAGATCAGGATCCCCGCCGTCTAGCGGTATACTCGCCGGTCGAACCAGTGGTTTGCCTGCAGTGCTGAAGGGCGCCGGGTCCGAAGGACCTGGCCTACAGGGGGCTAGATAAACATGTCACGTGCTTTTGCGATCACGACCGCCGCATTCCTCCTCGCCGTCAGTGCCGGCGTCGCCTCGGCGCAGCAGCCCGCGGCCGGCGGCGCCCGTCAGGGCCAGGCCGGCGCCGCGGCGCGTCCCGGGCCGGCGCGTCGTCCGCCGCTGCTGTTCAAGGAAGAATGGAAGCAGAACGAAAAGAGTGACGAACACCCGGTGTCGCAGGAATCGATCGCCAATCCCAACCTCGAACTGAAGTTGTACGGCCAGAGCCACGAGGTGCTGTTGACCGGCAAGGCGGGCGACGAGAACAACCCGATCCACGTGTGGACGGGGATGTGCACGACGCCCTGCGCGGTTGCGCTGCGCGACAAGACGAACATGGCCGACCTCACGGGCCTCGCCCGGGTGCGCTGGACGACGAAGATGTCCGGCTTCCACAAGGTGCGGCCGATCGTGAAGCTGGCCGATGGCACCTGGTTGATCGGCGACCGCGAAGAAGGCTCGGGCACCGACTGGATCGTCAGCGAGTTCAACCTCTCGGACGTCCGTTGGTTGAAGCTGGACATCAACCGCGTCGTCACCACCGGCACCTACGTGAACAACGTCGATCTGAGCAAGGTGGACGAGATCGGGTTCGCCGATCTGATGCCGGGCAGCGGACACGGCCCGGGCGGATGGTCGGACGTGGGCCAGATCGAGGTCTACGGCAAGCCGGTGGCGCGCGCCGGCGCGACGCAGTAGCTCAGTTGCAAGGGGCCGGCTTCCGCCGGCCCGAATCGAGCGAGGGCCGGCTTCCGCCGGCCCTATTCTTTTGCCTCGAAGTTCAACACCGCGCCGTTGATGCAGTACCGCAGGCCCGTCGGCGGCGGCCCGTCCGGGAACACGTGCCCGAGATGACCGCCGCACTGGCTGCAGTGCACCTCGGTTCGCACCATCCCCCAGCTCGAATCCACCGTCGTTTCAATCGACCCCTCCACCGGCGCGAAGAAGCTGGGCCAGCCGGTGCCGCTCTCGAACTTGCGATCGGCCACGAACAGCCGGTTGCCGCAGCCAGCGCATGAGAAAACGCCCGGACGATGCTCGTGCAGCAGCGCGCACGAGCCGGGCCGCTCGGTGTCGTGGTCGCGCAGGATCGCGTACTGCTCGGGAGTGAGGATGCGGCGCCATTCCTCGTCCGACTTCGTCACCGGATACGTCTTGGTTGCCATCACCCGATCGTATCAGCGGCCGAGAGCCGAGGCGAGAAAGCGTTCGACGTAGTACTGCGACAGCTGGCCGCTGAGGCCCCACGGCAGCGCGTCGAACGCGTGCTCGGCCCACGGGATCTCCAGCAGCAGCGATTGGGCGCCGGCAGCTTGGAGCCGGCGATGCAGGTCACGGCCGAAGCGTGCCTCGACGATGTGATCGCGGGCGCCGTACAACAACAGGGTCGGAGGAACGTCCGCCGAGACGTAGGCGATCGGTGAGGCGTCGCGGTAGCCGGCGGCGGCGGTGTCCGGCGTCCCGCCCAGGTACGCCTCGAGCACCGGTCGAACGGGCAACGGATCGGGCCGCGGCGGCGTGCGCCAGCCGTCGGCGAGATCGGTCGGGCCGTAGTAGCTCACGACACCGGCAATCCGTCGGCCGCGCTGGCGGTAGGCGGCCGTCAACGCCAGCTGCCCTCCGGCGGAACGTCCGACCAGTGCGATCCGCGCCGGGTCCCCACCGTACCGCTGCGCGTGTGCGATCACCCAGTCGATCGCCGCGTCCACGTCTTCGATCTGCGCGGGCCATCGCCACGCCGGCGCGTGTCGGTAGTCGATCGCGACCACCAGGTAGCCGATTGACGCCAGCCGCCGCGCCGCCATCGCATCGTCACCCGGCTCGCCGCTGCGCCACGCGCCGCCGTAAATCTGCATCACGATCGGCCGCGGCTCGCGGTCGCGCGGGCGATAGATGTCGAGCGCGAGCGGTACACCCCCGGCGCGAGCGAACGGCACGCCGCGCACGACCTCGACGTCCGGTCGCGTGACGCCGAACGGCATCACGCCCGAGCCGGCAGCCTGCGAAGTGACGATGCGCGGCAGCGCCGCGAACGTGTCGTTGAAGCGGCGGATCGCGAATGGCAGCCGCGCGATCGGCCACGCGTACAACAGCGACGCGACGATCGCCATCGCCACAGTGACACGCATCGGGCGGCCGCGCGCGATCGGTGCCGAGACCGCCACCGCGAGCGCGCCGGCGAGGAGCACCGGACTGACCTCGGGCGCCAGCACCGCAAAGGCCAACAGCACCAGATTCGGCGCCGGTACGACGATCCAGATCGCGACGAACAGCAGCACGGCCGAGGCGGCGAAGAGAAACCAGCCGGCCATGGTAGAAAGAACACTCATGAAGACCCGCCTGGCTATACGGCGCACGCTGGCGTTCGGGATTGCGTTGACGCTCACGCTGTGTGTGCCGTCGGCTGCGCAGTCTACCCGCACCGCGGCCAAGAGCTTCCTGTGGAAGGTCCAGAGCGGGACCGGCGTGCTCTACCTCGCCGGCTCGATCCACGCGCTCAGCGCCGACATCTACCCGCTCGACCCGGCGTTCGACCGCGCGTTCGATGCGTCGGGGACGCTGGTCGAGGAAATCGACCTGGGCGACAGCGGACAGCTCTCGTCCTCGCTGGCGCTCCTCGGCAAGGGGGTGTTCCAGGACGGCCGCACCTTCGACCAGGTCGTCTCGCGCGAGACGGCGGCGCTCGTCACCGAGCGCCTGAAGGACACCGTGCCGGCGGAGGTCCTGAAGTCGATGAAGCCGTGGATGATCGACGTGATGCTGACCGCGGTCGAAATGCAGAAGGAAGGGCTCGACCCCAACCTCGGTCTCGACCGCCACTTCTTCGACAAGGCGACGGCCGCGGGCAAGCCGGTGATCGGACTGGAGACCGCCGAATCGCAGATCGATCGCCTCGACCGGATGCCGGCGGCGATCCAGGAGCAGATGTTGCGCAGTACGCTCGAAGAGCTCGACACGCAGCGCACCAGCCTGAAGGCGATCGTCGACGCCTGGCGCCGCGGCGAGGCGTCGTCGCTGGAGCAGTCGCTGCTTGCCGGCTTCAAGGGATATCGCGCCGTTTACGATTCGCTGATCGTCGAGCGCAATCGCAACTGGATGCCGCAGCTCGACGCGTGCTTGTCACGCCCGCGACCCTGCTTCGTGGTGGTCGGCGCCGCCCACCTGGTCGGCCCCGATGGCCTGCTGACCATGCTGCGCAGCAAGGGCTATCGTCTCGAGCAGCAGTAACCGGCGAATCGGTATGACGAGCGGCGTCGACGATCGATTGGCACGCTCAGACTGTCGTTGTTGTCCGTCGCCGGCTGATGTATAAATCGGCGCCCTGCCCGCGCGTCCATTCGTGCCGCGCCCTTCCCGGTCAAGGCAACAACAGGAGGACTGATGCACAAAACTCTGAGCGGATTGGGTGTCGCTGTGTTGACGGGGGCTCTGGTCGCGGCGAGCGCGACGATGCATGCGCAGGGGCCGAACAACGCCTCGCGCAGCGGCTGCCGCGAGCTGCCGTCGTGGGAAGAGCTGCGCACGGCGTTGGCCCAGGCGACGGCGGCGCCGAACGGGTTCCTGCACAACAACATGTGGGGAACGATCGTCGACCGCGACGGCGTCGTCTGCGCCGTGGCGTTCACCGGCGGCGACCGCACGACCCAGTGGCTCGGCAGCCGCGTGATCTCGGCGCAGAAGGCGAATACCGCCAACGCGTTCAGCCTGCCGCCGGGCAGTTCCGGCGCGTTCCCGCAGGGGCTCGCGCTGTCGACGGCGAACCTTTACACGGCGGTGCAGCCCGGCGGCAACCTGTTCGGCCTTCAGGAAAGCAACCCGGTGTCGACCGACGTCGCCTACAGCGGTAATCCTGATCGGTACGGGCTGGCCAACGATCCGATGGTCGGCGGCCGCATCGGCGGCATCAACGTGTTCGGCGGCGGCGTGCCGTTGTACAACAGCGGGCGCGTGCTCGTCGGCGGCCTCGGCGTGAGCGGCGACACCTCCTGCGCCGACCACAACGTGGCGTATCGTGCGCGCAACCTGCTGCAGCTCGATTGGGTGCCGGCCGGTGTCAGCGGCAATGCCGCGCGCCGTGACACGATCGTGTATGACATCACGCCGCAGCCGGGTCAGATGCCCGGTGTCAGTGCCGGCGGCTGGGGACATCCGACCTGCTTCGCGCCCGACGTCGCGGCCGAGGCCACACTGCCCAACAATCGCTGACCATCACACCGTCGTCGGGATCAAGTTCTCGACGGCGGTGACCGCGGCCGCGCAACGGGTTCCGAGCACAACTGCACGACTAACGACGAAGAAGGACTGATCATGAGCGGAGTACGGGTACTCGTCGGCACGCGCAAGGGTGCCTTCATCCTCACGGCCGACGGCACGCGCGATCGCTGGGAGGTCAGCGGACCGCATTTCGGCGGCTGGGAGATCTATCACCTCAAGGGATCGCCGGTGGATCCGAACCGGTTGTACGCGTCGCAGTCGAGCGGCTGGTTCGGCCAGATCGTCCAGCGCTCCGACGACGGCGGCAAGACGTGGCAGCCGGCCGGCAACAAGTTCGTGTACGAAGGAGAGACCGGGACGCATCAGTGGTACGACGGCACGCCGCATCCGTGGGAATTCAAGCGGGTCTGGCACTTCGAGCCGTCGCTCACCGATCCGGATACGGTCTACGCCGGGGTCGAGGACGCGGCGATCTTCCGCTCGACCGACGGCGGCCAGACGTGGCAGGAGCTGCCGGGCCTGCGCCGGCACGGCACCGGCTCGCAGTGGCAGCCTGGCGCCGGCGGGATGTGCCTGCACACCATCCTGCTCGATCCGCAGAACCGCGAGCGCATGTTCATCGCCATCTCCTCCGCCGGCGCCTTCCGCACCGACGACGGCGGCACGACGTGGCGGCCGATCAATCGAGGCCTGCGCTCGCAGTACATTCCGGATCCCGATGCGGAGGTTGGCCACTGCGTGCACCGGATCGCGATGCACCGTTCGCGGCCCGACGTGCTGTTCATGCAGAAGCACTGGGACGTGATGCGGAGCGACAACGCCGGCGACTCGTGGCAGGAAGTCAGCGGCAACCTGCCGACCGACTTCGGCTTCGTCATCGACGTCAACACCAACGAGCCGGAGACCGTGTACGTCGTGCCGATCAAGAGCGACTCGGAACACTATCCGCCCGACGGGCAGCTGCGAGTGTATCGCAGCCGCAGCGGCGGCAACGAATGGGAGCCGCTCGGCAACGGCCTGCCGCAGAAGGACTGCTACGTCAACGTGCTGCGCGACGCGATGGCGGTCGATTCGCTCGATCAGTGCGGCATCTACTTCGGCACCACCGGCGGCCAGGTCTACGTCTCACCGGACGGCGGCGACAGCTGGAAGGCGATCGTCCACGATCTGCCGGCGGTCGTCTCGGTGGAAGTCCAGACGTTGACATGATCCGCGTCGTCCTGCCCGCTCACCTGCGCACCCTCGCCAGCGTCGGCGACGAAGTCACCGTGACCGTCTCCGGCGCGCCGACGCTCGGCGCGGTGCTCGATGCGCTGGAGGCCACCTACCCGGTGCTCGAGGGGACGATCCGCGATCACGTGACGCTGAAGCGCCGCGCCTTCGTCCGCTTCTTCGCCTGCGAGCAGGACCTCTCCCACGAACGTCCCGACCTGCCGCTGCCCGACGCGGTGGCGGCCGGTCGTGAGCCGTTCCTCATCGTCGGAGCGATCGCGGGCGGATAACCGGTGAACCTGATCCTGCTCGAACCGCACGAGGCGCAGACGCCGGAAGACGTCGCGCTCGGTGGTGACCGCGCCGCGCACCTGCGCGGGGTGTTGAGAGTCGTGCCGGGGCAGACAGTCCGCCTCGGCATCGTCGATGGTCCGATCGGCGACGGCACGGTCACGTCGATCGATGGCGATGCCGTGCACCTGCGATGCGCGTTCGGGGCCGTGCCGCCACGTCCGCGCATCGACCTGCTGCTGGCGGTGCCCCGGCCGAAAGTGATGCGGCGGCTGTGGGCGCAGCTCGCCGCCGTCGGGGTCGGCCGCATCATCCTGACGAACGCATCGCGCGTCGAACGGCCGTACTTCGACACGCACGTGCTGACGCCGGAATGCTATCGACCGCTGCTGGTCGAAGGACTGCAGCAGGCGCGCGATACGCACCTGCCGGAGGTGTCGATCCACCGGCAGTTCCGCGTGCTGGTCGAGGATCAGCTCGACTCGATGATCGGGGATGGAACCCGCGTCGTCGCCGAGCCCGGCGCCGCGAGTCCTCTCGAGACTGTGGTCGAACGGCGGCGTCCCGACCGGCTCGTGCTCGCCATCGGCCCCGAGGGCGGTTGGAACACGTTCGAGCTCCAGCTGCTGCAGTCGCACGGATTCGAGGCGGCGGCGATGGGGCCGAGGACGTTGCGCACCGACACCGCATGCATCGCCGCGTTGGCGGTGGCCTACGCGGCACTGCGATGAAACCGGGTTTCGTTCGTGGTCGAGATACGAAACCGGGCTTCTTTCGATCTACCGATCGCTCTCGCGCGAATACTTGATCAAGGCCGCCGTGCGGTACAGCCCGTGGACGAACTTGCCGTACGGGAGCGTCACGAAGAGCGCCAGCACGATTCCGAGATGCACGACGAGCAGCGGCGCCATCCACGCGGTGTTCCGCAGCACGAGCAGCGACAGTCCGGTCAGGCTGGTCAGCAGCAGCAGCGCGATGAATCCCGCGTCGAGGCCGCGCTGTTGCGGATCGCCCATCTGCGGGTCGCGACGCCGGCGCAGGTACCACAGGCCGCTCGGCCCGACCGCGAGGCCGATACCGCCGGCGACGCCGAGCACGACCGGCGCACTGGCATATCCGTACGGCGCCAACCACCCGAAGACCGTGTGGTAGATCGCGGCGACGGTCGTCGATGCGAAGCACAGCGCGAACCCGTAGAACGTGCAGTGATGGAACCAGCGCCGCCACGGTGTGCGTTCCTCGTGGGCAATCGTGCAGTCCACGCCGCTGGCGTGCAGGTGGCGCAGCGACAACACGTCGGTGACTGCCCGCGACACGCCGTGTCGCACCGGGACCGCCGCTGCCGCCGCCATCTCGCGCCAGATGCGAATCGTGCCGATGGCGAGCGCGACGGTGACGAACAACCCCACGGCGCCGAACAGCGTCACCATCACGCCGTGTGGGATCACGCCGTAGAAGTCCGCGGCGGGGACGGCGGCCAGCACGTCGCGCCCGCCGCCGGCGACCACTCCGGCGAATAGCGCGGCGCTGAAGATCAGCGACAGGACGATCGAGGTCGCCACGCTGTTGCGGCGGAACAACGACGCAAGCGGCCGGGGCCAGGCGCATTCCTCGTACGAACGAAGGCGAAGCTCGGACAGCGTCCGGGGCACGTTGATCGCGAATTCGTGCGGCGGTGCGTACTGACACGCATACAGGCACTCGCCGCAGTTGTGGCACAGGTTGGCGAGGTAGCTCAGGTCGGCTCGCCCGAACGTCAGCCGCTGCTCCATCGCCGGGAACACCGGGCAGTACTGCTCGCAGTAGCGGCAGGCGTTGCACACGGACATCGTGTGCACCGCGTGGCGTGTCAGCTCGTCAGCGGCCATGGCGTGATGCGCTCTCACCGGCGATACGCCCGAACACGGTGCCGATCGTCATCCCGAACCCGGCGAGATAGCCGTTGCGCAGGACGTTGCCGGCCATGATCTCGCCGGCAGCGAAGAGGTTGGCCGCCGGTGTACCGCCGTTCATCAGCACGCGCGCGTGTTCGTCGACACGCACGCCGAGATACGTGAAGGTGATGCCGGGCCGCAGCGGATACGCCAGGTACGGCGGCGTGTCGAGGCGTTGCGCCCAGTGCGTCTTCTCCGGCGTCAGGCCGCCCGTCCGGCAGTCGTCGAGCACCGTGTGATCGAACTGCCCCGGCCTGACCGCGACGTTGAAGCGGCAGACGGTCGCCTCCAGCGCGTCGGCCGGCAGGTCGAGTCGCGCGGCCAGTTCTCGCACCGAGCCGGCCTCGATCGGGGGAAACACCGACGGCATGAAGCGGCCCACCACCTTGGCGTCGATGATCGAATATGCAATCTGTCCGGGCTGCTGCGCGACCAGGCGGCCCCAGATCGCGTATCGCTTCGGCCAGAAGTCCTCGCCCTCGTCGTAGAAGCGCTCGCCCTGCCGGTTGACGACGATGCCGAGCGGCACGCAGTCGAGCCGGGTGACGATGCCGCCGTCGAACTTCGGCGCCCGCGCGTCGATCGCCACGGCATGACAGGCGCGCGGATCGCCGATCGGTTGGGCGCCGTTGTCGAGCAGCAGTCGCAGCAGCCGCCCGCGGTTGTACGGCGTGCCGCGAACGATGAAGTTGTCGGCCGCTTCGCCCCAGACCTCGCGCAGCCATTCGAGATTGGCCTCGAAGCCACCGGCGGCGGCGACGAACGCGGTGGCCGTCACCGTCTGCCGCTGTCCTCCAAGAGCGATCGTCACCGCGCGCAGCACGCCGCCCGCGATGTCGAGATCGACGACTTCCGCTTCGTAGACGACACGGATACCGCGCCGCTGCGCCGCCGCGTAGTAGCTGTTCATCAGCGCCTTGCCGCCGCCGAGGAAGAACGCATTGGTGCGGGCCAGGTGAAGCGTGCCGCGCAGCGACGACTGGAACCTGACACCATGAGCCGCCATCCAGCCCGGGCACCCCGCCGACTGCCGGATGATCAGACGCGCCAGCCGTTCGTCGGTGTCGCCGGTCACCCGCATCAGATCGGCGAAGAACTCGTCTTCGCCGTAGGCATCCACCAGCACGTCGGTGGGCCGATCGTGGGCGCAGCGCAGGTTGCGCGTGTGGCGGCTGTTGCCGCCGCGGAAATCCTGCGGCGCGCACTCGATGACGACGACGCTGGCGCCCGCCTCGCTGGCGGTGAGCGCCGCGCACAACGCCGCGTTGCCGCCGCCGAGCACCGCGACGTCGAACGGTTCACTCAATCGCGAACTCGCATCTTCAATGTTCAATTTTCAATTTGAGCATTGATTGGAGCATTTGTGCAGGTGGTCATTGGGTCCCATTTGATCCATGTGCCCATCGATCCAGGTGCCCATCGCCATTGAGATGTGCCAATGGGATCCCATGCGCACATCTCAAATGCTCACATCAATGCTCAAATTGAAAATCGAAAATCGCAAATGACACCTGCTGTGCAACTGCATCACCCCGACACCGGCTCGGCCGGCGGCGACCAGCGGGCAATCAGTCGCGGGCCGATCAGCACCGCCACCGCGATCAGCAGCAGCGCCGCGCTGATCGGCCGCGTCAGGAACACCGAGGGGTGACCGTCGCTGATCGCCAGCGCGCGGCGGAACTGCTGCTCCGACATCGGCCCGAGCACCAGACCGAGCACCGCCGGCACCAGCGGAATGTCCCGCAACCGCATCGCACAACCGACGACGCCGACGACGTAGAGCAGCACCAGATCCAGCATCGACCGGTTGAGGCTGTAGGCACCCACCGACGACAGCACGAGGATGCCGCCGAAGAGCAGCGGTCGCGGCACGAGCATCAGCCGCGCCCATATCCGCACCAGCGGCAGGTTCAGCACGAGCAGCATCGCGTTGCCGATATACAGGCTGGCGATCAGCGTCCATACGAGATCGGGACGGGTGGAGAAGAACAGCGGGCCCGGCTGCAGCCCGTACTGTTCGAACGCCGCCAGCATCACCGCAGCGGTCGCCGACGAGGGTAATCCGAGCGTCAGCAGCGGGACCAGCACGCCGGCGGCCGCGGCGTTGTTGGCCGCTTCCGGTCCGGCGACCCCTTCGATGGCGCCGCGGCCGAACTGCTCCGGGCGATCGCTGAGCCGCTTCTCCACCATGTACGAGAGGAAGGTCGGAATGACCGGGCCGCCGCACGGCAGCACGCCGAGCGGAAACCCGATCGCGGCGCCGCGCAGCCACGGCTTCCACGATCGCCGCCATTCCTCGCCCGACATCCCGGTGAACTCGCGCAGCTGCAGCACGCGGATCTCTTCACGCCCGTAACGCCACGCCTGGAACATCGTCTCGCCGACGGCGAACAGCCCGATGACCAGGATCAGCACGTCGATGCCGTCGAGCAGTTGCGGGATGCCGAAGGCGAACCGCGCTTCCCCGGTCAGCTGATCGATGCCGACGAGGCCAAGGGCAAGCCCGAGGAACAGGCTGAACAGCCCACGCAGCATCGACTCGCCGAGCAGCACGCTGACGGTGGTGAAGGCGACCACGGTGAGGCCGAAGTACTCCGCCGGTCCGAACCGCAGCGCGACCCTTGCCAGCGGCGGCGCGAAGAACGTCAGCGCGATCGTCGCCAGCGTGCCGGCGACGAACGAGCCGACGGCAGCCGTGGTCAGCGCGGCGGCGCCGCGCCCCTGGCGCGCCATCTCGTAGCCGTCGATGGCGGTCGCGATCGATGCCGTCTCGCCCGGCGTGTTGAGCAGGATGCTGGTCGTCGAGCCGCCGTACATCGCGCCGTAGTAGATGCCGCCGAACATGATGAAGGCGCTGATCGGATCGAGGCTGAACGTGATCGGCAGCAGCACCGCAACCGTCATCGCCGGACCGATGCCGGGCAGCACGCCGACGGCGGTGCCGATCGTGACGCCGGCAAGCGCCCAGGCGAGGTGCGCGAACGTCAGGGCGCTGGCGAACCCGTCCCGCAGCGCGTGGACCGTATCCATTCCTAGAACCAGCGACCGAACGGCCCGCCGGGCAGCATCAGGTCGAGCACGCGCACGAACAGGACGTAGGACGCGAGCGACAGCGCGATCGCGCCGACGGCGTCGCGCAGCGGGTGGCGATCGTCGAACGCACGCGCCGTGAACCAGAACAGGACGGCGGCGGCGATCACGAATCCGGCCGGCTCCATCAGCACCAGGTGCAGGATCACGCCGGCGGCGACGAGCAGCGCCGGTGCCGACGAGCGCTGGCGCTGCGGCGATGCCGGCGGCGCACGGCGGCGAGCGTCGACGAGCGACGCCAGGCCGAACAGCGCCAGGCCGGTGAGCACGAACAACGGATACGGACCGGCCGCGCTCGACTCGTCGTGATTGCGCGCTTCCAGCTTGTGCAGCACGTCGCGCGCGCGCATCTCCTCCGAGGCCACGAACCGTGCGAACGGCTCGCCCTCGAGGTAGCGATCGAGCCAGCGGTAGGTGCGCACCGCGTCGCGCCATTCCGTCGTGCGCACCATCGCCGCAACCAGCGACTGGAGGTGCCGACGATCGGCGTCCGCGATACCGGGCGGCGCCACCAGCGACCGCCAGTTCTCGAACTCGACGTCGACGCCCTGCTCACGCAGCGTCGGGATGTCGACGCCGGCCAGCCGCTCGCGGCTCGACAGCGCCAGCGGCCGCAGCGTCCCCGCTTCGATCTGCGGCTCGAACTCCGACAGGCCATTCACGCCGACCGTCACCTGGCCGCCGAGGATCGCCGACAGCGACTCGCCGCCGCCGGAGAAGGCGATGTAGTTGATCCGGTTGGGCGCCACGCCGACCGCATCGGCGACGAGTCCGGCCACCATCTGGTCGCTGCCGCCGGCCGAACCGCCGCCCCACGACACCGCCTCGGGCCGCTGCTTCAATGCCCGAATGAGATCCGCCAGCGTCCGCATCGGCGACGCCGACGGCACGGCGATCACTTCGTACTCGCCGGTGAGCCTGGCGATCGGCACCACGTCGCGCAACGTCACCGGCGAGCGGTGCATGACGATGCCGCCGAGCATGATCAGGCCGGAGACCATCAACACGTCGCGGCTGCCGCGCTCGGCGCCGACGAACCGCGCCAGGCCGATCGTCCCCGCCGCGCCCGGGATGTTCTCGACCGGAGCGATCCCCACCAGGCCGCTGCGCTGCAGCACCAGCTGCATCGCCCGCGCCGTCTGGTCCCAGCCGCCGCCGGGCGCGGCCGGGGCGATGATCCGCAGCTGCTGGTACTGCGGCGCCGCGGCGATCGGCGTGGCAACGGCGAGCACCAGCGTCGCGACGATGACAGCCCGGGCCGGGACACGGTTCATGGCGCGCCATTGTAGGCCGGGTGATGGCGGGCCTGCTTCGCGAGGCCCGCCCTACGACGCCCGCCCTACGACGCCCGGTACGTCGGCCGACCCTCGCCGCAGCAGGGCCGACATGCCGTCGCGTACGTAGGCCGGCCCTCGCGGAGCAGGGCCGGCATCACGCGCGAACGCCGTTGTCAGGTTCGCTACAATACGCGTTTACCCATGGTTCCCATCGCGCAACGGATCGCCACCGAGCTCAACGTTCGTGTCCCGCAGGTCGACGCCGCCATCGAGCTGCTCGATGCCAAGGCCACGGTGCCCTTCATCGCCCGCTACCGCAAGGAAGCGACCGGCGGCCTCGACGACACGCAGCTGCGTCAGCTCGAGGAGCGGCTGACCTATCTGCGCGAGCTCGAGGAGCGGCGCGCCGCCATCCTTGCCAGCATCCAGGAACAAGGCAAGCTGACACCGGCGCTCGCGTCGGCGATCGCCGCCGCCGACACCAAGGCGCGGCTCGAAGACCTGTATTTGCCGTACAAACCGAAGCGGCGGACCAAGGCGCAGATCGCGCGCGAAGCAGGACTGGAGCCGCTGGCGCATCGCCTGCTGCAGGATCCGACGCTGGTGCCGGAGCAGGCCGCCGCCGCGTTCGTCGACGCCGACGCCGGCGTGCCCGATGCCGCGTCGGCACTCGAAGGCGCACGCTTCATCCTGATGGAGCAGTTCGCCGAGGACGCCGAGCTCGTCGGCGGCCTGCGCGATCTGGTGTGGCAGCACGGCGACTGGCGGTCAACGGTCGTCGCCGGCAAGGAAGAGGAGGGCGTCAAGTTCTCCGACTACTTCTCGGCATCGGAACCGGTCAAGCAGGTGCCGTCGCATCGCGCGCTGGCGCTGCTGCGCGGCCGGCGTGAAGGCATCCTGCGCCTGTCGATTGCGCTGCCCGAGGACGGATCGGGAGAGGTCGGCGAGCCGCAGCGCCGCATCGCCGCGCGGGCCGGCATCGAGTCACGCGGTCGCGCCGCCGATGCCTGGCTCGCCGAAACGGTGCGCTGGACCTGGAAGATCAAGCTGATGCCGCAGCTCGAGGCGGACACCGAGCAGCGGCTGCGCGAGAGCGCGGAAGCGGAGGCCATTCGCGTATTCGGCCAGAACCTGCGCGATCTGCTGATGGCGCCGCCGGCCGGCCAGCGCGTGACCATGGGACTCGATCCCGGCATCCGCACCGGCGTCAAGGTGGCGATCGTCGACGGCACCGGCAAGCTGCTCGACACCACGACGATCTATCCGCACCAGCCGAAGAACGATTGGGACGGATCGCTGCGCACGCTCGAGGCGCTGTGCCGCCGCCACGGCGTGCAGCTGATCGCGATCGGCAACGGCACCGCGTCACGCGAGACCGACAAGCTCGCCGCCGATCTGATGGCGCGCAGTCCCGAGCTGTCGCTGACCAAGGTGGTGGTGTCGGAAGCCGGCGCTTCGGTGTATTCCGCCTCGGAAGCGGCGGCGACCGAATTCCCGAACCTCGACGTCTCGCTGCGTGGCGCCGTTTCGATCGCGAGGCGGCTGCAGGATCCGCTGGCCGAGCTCGTCCGCATCGAGCCGAAGGCCATCGGCGTCGGTCAGTATCAGCATGACGTCAGCCAGGTGCAGCTCGCACGCAAGCTCGATGCGGTGATCGAAGACTGCGTCAACGCGGTCGGCGCCGACGTCAACACCGCTTCGGTGCCGCTGCTGTCGCGCATCTCCGGACTCAGCGAATCGCTCGCCCGCAATATCGTCGCCTTCCGCAACGAGCACGGCGCGTTCCGCAATCGCCGCCAGTTCCTCAAGGTGCCGCGCGTCGGCGATCGCACGTTTCAGCAGGCCGCCGGGTTTCTCCGCATCACCACCGGTGACAACCCGCTCGATGCCTCCGCCGTCCACCCCGAAGCGTACGGCGTGGTCGAGCGCATCGCCCAACGCTGCCGCGTCGGCGTCGAGGCGTTGATTGGCAACAGCGGCGTGCTGCGCGCGCTCGATCCTCGCGAATTCGCCGACAACCAGTTCGGCGTGCCGACGATCAAGGACATCCTGGCCGAGCTCGACAAACCGGGCCGCGACCCGCGGCCGGAATTCCGCACCGCGACCTTCAAGGAAGGGGTCAACGATCTCGCCGACCTGCGAGCGGGGATGCGCCTCGAAGGCGTGGTCACCAACGTCGCGAACTTCGGCGCGTTCGTCGACATCGGCGTGCACCAGGACGGCCTCGTGCACGTGTCGCAGCTCGCCGATCGGTTCGTCAAGGATCCCCGCGAGATCGTCAAGGCGGGCGACATCGTCACCGTGACCGTGCTCGACGTGGACGCCAGGCGACGGCGGATTGCATTGACGATGAAGCGTCAGCCCGATGCAGCCGCGGCTGCCGGTGCGGCCGATCGACGGCAGGGCGCGAAGGCACCGGCCGCGCCACGACCGGCGCCAAAGAGTCCTCCCGCACCGGCAACCTCGATGGCTGCCGCGTTCGAGAAACTTCGACGCTGAGGCTTGCCGCCGGGGTGGCACGGTAATCGCAGTGTCACCGCCGCGTTGCGGGAGCGAAAACCCGCACCGAATTCCGTACGCCAGGCCGCGCTCCCCCCGCTGGCGTCGCGCTGTGCGGAGTGATGCACATCCTGATCGATTCTGGCAGCTACCACGCGTTGAACGTCGGGGACGTCGCCATGCTGCAGGCGGCCGTGACGCGGTTACATCGTCTGTCTCCGAATGCGTCGATCGCGGCCGTCACCAACGCACCGGCCACGCTGGCTGTGCATTGCCCCGGCGTGCAACCTGTGCCGCTGGCCGGACGGGTGGCGTTCCTGAGCGACCGGTTCATCGGCCGGGCCAGCGAACTGCTGCCGCTCCGCGTGCGCACGGCGCTCGAACGCGTCGAGACACGACTCCGGCGCAACGCGCCGGCCGGCCTCAGCACCTTCATCGCCGCCAAGCGCGCGATGGCGCTTCGCGACGACTGGGCGGCGCCGCGCGAGTACGTCGACGCGATCCGACGTGCGGATCTCGTCGTCGCCACCGGCGCCGGCGTGTTCACCGACGCCTTCCTCGAGAACGCACTCGGCGTGCTCACGACGCTGGAGCTCGCGCTGCAATTTCGCGTGCCGACGGCGCTCATGGGTCAGGGCCTGGGACCGGTGAGCCACGACACGCTGCGCCGCAGAATGGCCGACATCCTCCCGCGTGTCGATCTGATCGCGCTGCGCGAGCGCAGCGAGAGCCTGCGGCTGCTGCGCGCGCTCGGCGTGTCGCCGGATCGCGTCGTCGTGACCGGCGACGATGCGATCGAGATGGCGAACCAGCGGACGCCGCTGACCATCGGCGAGGCGATCGGCGTCAATCTCCGGATTGCCGGCTATGCCGGGACGAGCGATCGTGCCGTCGACGCGATCCGCCCGGCGATCCATGCGGCGCGGCAGCAGTTCGGGGCGACGCTCGCCGCGGTGCCGATCGCGCATCATCCGGATTGCCACGATGGCGTGGCGATCCGACAGGTCATCTGCGGAGACGATTCGGACGTTCCGCTCGTCGAACTGGCGACGCCGCTCGAAGCGGTGGTGCAGGTCTCGAGATGCCGCGTCGTCGTCACCGGCAGTTATCACGCGGCGGTGTTCGCACTGGCGCAGGGAATCCCGGTGGTGGCGATGGCCGCGTCGGCCTACTACCGCGACAAGTTCGGCGGGCTGGCGGAACTGTTCCCGGGCGGGTGCACGATCGTCGAGCTCGATCGTGACGATGCGCAGGCAGCGCTGACGGCGGCAATCGTCTCCGCCTGGACCGATGCGCCGCGCCTGCGGCTGGCGCTGCTGCAATCGGCGGCGATGCAGATCGTTCAGGGCCGCGACGCGTATCGCCGGCTTGCGGCGCTGGTGCCGAAGAGCGTGGCGATCGCCCCGTCGTCAGTCGATTTCGCAAACGCGAGCGACGGACCGGATCCCGACGAATTCGCCAACGGCGTCACGGTGCGGTAGTGCGGCAGGGGGACTCGCGGAGGCCCGCCGTGCTTACGCCTAGCTCGCGCGACGGAGACGACGAGGGAACGCCAGCCGCAACGAGAGCACGCGCTCGCGCCGGCGTTCCGCCTCGAGATTCTGCCGCCGCCCTTCGAGCAGATCGGCAAGGCTGATCATGCCTACCAGCTTGCGATCCGTACTCCGCTCGACGACCGGAAAGCGGGTGAAGCCGGTCTCCGCCATGCGGTGGACCACGGCGCGTAACGGTTCGTCGGCGTAGGCCACGACGCTCGACGGCTCGGCGACGTCGGTGACGGCGCTGCCCGACACGCCTTCGCGCAGCCATCGTTCGAGCTCGCTGCGTGTGACCACCCCGATCAGCTGCTGCTGCTCGCCGACCAGCGGATAGAGGCGCTGGCGGTGCCGCTCGCGCGTCGACTGCGTCAGGATCTGCCGCACGTCGTCGAGCGTCGCCGATGCCGGCAGCGCCACCACGTTGGTGCGCACGATCTCGCGCACGAACAGGATCTCGAGCGGATCGACGTGATACTCGCGCGTCAGGTGATAGCCGCGGCGGCTCACCTTCTCGGTGAGGATCGAGCGCCGCAGCGTCAGCACGGTGAAGGCGTGCGCCACCGTCACCGCGACGATCAGCGGCAGCATCATGTTGAAGTCGTGCGTCAGTTCCAGCGCGAACACGATGCCGGTGAACGGCGAGCGCATCGTGCCGCCGAGGATCGCGCCCATGCTGACGAGCGGCCAGAAGCCGATGCCCAGGTTCGGCAGGAACGCGGCTTCGATGCCGCCGAGGGCGCCGCCCATCATCAGCAGCGGTGCCAGCACGCCTCCGGACGTCCCCGAACCGAGCGACACCGCCCAGATCGTCGACTTGACCAGCAGGATGCCGAGAATCACCTGCCGCGGCACCTCACCCTGCAGCAACGCCGCAATGGTGTCGTAGCCGACGCCAAGTGCCTGCGGGAACAGATAGCCGCCGATGCCGATGACCAGGCCGCCGATCGCCGGCCACCACATCCAGTGGATCGGCAGCCGCTCGAACGCATCCTCCGACGCGTAAACCGCGCGCGTCAGCAGGCCCGAGAGCGCGCCGGCGGCGATGCCGGCGACGACGCACGCCGCCAAACCGGTCGGCCCGAGGAACAGCGGATGCGGGTGCACCGGGAAGATCGGGCCGAGCCCGAGGATGTAGCGGCGCGCCGCGCCGGCGGTGACGCTGGCGAGCGCCACCGGGATGAAGCTGCGCGGCTTCCACTCGAACAGCAGCAGTTCGACGGCGAGCAGGATCGACGCCAGTGGCGCCGCGAAGGTGGCCGACATGCCGGCGGCGGCGCCGGCGACCAGCAGCGTCTTGCGCTCGGCGCTGGTCAGGTGGAAGAACTGCGCGACCAGCGAACCGACGGCGCCGCCGGTCATGATGATCGGGCCTTCGGCGCCGAACGGCCCGCCGGAGCCGATCGAGATCGCCGAGGACACCGGCTTCAGCACGGCCAGCTTCGGCTCGACGCGGCTGCCGCGCAGCAGGATCGACTCGATCGCCTCGGGGATGCCGTGGCCGCGAATCCGGTCGGAACCATAGCGCGCCATCAGGCCGATGATCACCGCGCCGACGACCGGCACCACGATCACCAGCGGCCCCAGCAGGTGATCGGCCGGCGATGCCGGCGCGAAGCTGACGCGCTGAAAGAAGAACAGGTTGGTGAAGAACGCGATCAGGCTGAGCAGCGCACTGGCCAGGCCGGTACTGATCAGGCCGAGGATCACGGCAATCGCCGACAGCAGCAGCAGGCGGCGGTCGGCGGTGAAATCGCCGAGCGCGGCGGCGGCGTCCGGTGCTGCCCCGGCCGCCGGCGGAAACTTTAGTTTGCTCACAAACTATCAGTGTACACCACCGCCGCCGGCCACCGCTGCCTCGGCCGGAGGGTCGGTTCGGACGACGTCGTTCGCCGATTCGCCGCCGCTCGCCCGATGCTCGAGTCGGCGCGCGGCGGCGCTCGCTCCTCGCCACCCGGCGTCGGATTCCCGGCGCGACGTTGGCGGCGTCGACGACGTGCGACGCGCTCGACCTGACCACAGAATCGGCTAGAATCGTTGACGGGATGAACCAGGACTGGCTCGAGAAGCGCATCATCGTGGTTCTAGTCGCGCTGTCGGCCGCCGTCGTGGCCGGCGCCACCGCGACGGCGGAATCCGGCCGCGCGCAGACGGTCGCCGTGGCCGCCGCCTCCGACCTGCAGACGGCACTGCCCCAGCTACTGAAGAACTTCGAGCAGGCCACCGGGATCAGGAGCACCATCTCGTTCGGCTCGTCGGGCAATCTGTTCGCGCAGATCCAGAACGGCGCGCCGTTCGACGTCTTCTTCTCGGCCGACGCCGATTATCCGCGCCGGCTCGTCGAGGCCAAGCAGGCCGAGGCAGCCTCCCTGTACCCGTACGCAACCGGCCGCCTGGTGCTCTGGACGCGACACGACTCGGGACTCGACCTCCGCCAGGGACTCGCGCTTCTCCGCGATCCTCGCGTTCGGCGCATTGCCGTCGCCAATCCCGACTTCGCCCCCTACGGTCGCGCCGCGGTCGCCGCGCTTCAGTCGGCCGGGCTGTACGACCAGGTCAAGAGCAAGCTGGTCTTCGGCGAGAACATCTCGCAGGCCGCGCAGCTGACGCAATCGGGCAACGCCGACGTCGGGCTGGTCGCGCACTCGATCGCGCTTGGCAACGCCATGAAAAACAGCGGCTCGTTCATCGACGTGCCGCCGGATGTCTACCCCGCAGTCATCCAGGCCGCCGTCGTCGTCTCGGCGGCGAAGAACAAGGACGCGGGTCGGACACTGCTGCAGTACCTGAAGGCCCCGGAAGCGCGAAAGACGCTGACCGCCTTCGGCTTCGGACCGCCGCCGGCGCGGTCGCCGACCAGCCGCTGACACCAGATGGACTGGCAAGCACTCGGTCTGAGCGTACGGCTCGCCGCCACGGTGTCGGGACTGCTGCTGTTGCTCGCGGTGCCGCTGGCCTACTGGCTGTCGGTGACACGCTTCCGCGGACGATTCCTGATCGAATCGCTGGTCTCGCTGCCGCTCGTGCTGCCGCCGACCGTCCTCGGTTTCTACTTGCTGGTCGTGCTCGGCGCGCGCAGCCCGCTGGGCCGCTGGTGGATCGACTGGCGCGGCCACGGCCTGGCCTTCACCTTCGAAGGGCTCGTCATCGCGTCGCTCGTCTACAGCCTGCCGTTCGCCGTGCAGCCGCTCGCCGCCGCCTTCTCGCAGCTCGATCCTTCGCTGCGCGATGCGTCCGCCATTCTGGGTGCGTCGCCGTGGCGGACCTTCATCCGGATCACGCTTCCGCTCTCGCTCGAGGGATTCCTCGCCGCGCTGGTGCTGACCTTCGCCCACACGATTGGCGAGTTCGGCGTGGTGCTGATGGTGGGCGGCAACCTGCCCGGGATCACTCGCACCGTGTCGATCGCCATCTACGACGACGTGCAGGCGCTGCGATACGACGAGGCCGGGGCGACCGCGTTCGCGCTGCTGCTGCTGTCGTTCTCGCTGCTCGCCCTCGTCTACGGAATCCGGCGACGGCCGTGGGCGGCGTCCCCGATCGCATGAGCCTGCACGCCGCATTCCGCAAGCGTGTCTCCGCCGCGTTCACGATCGACGTCGACATCCGCGCCGATGCCGGCATCACGATCCTCTTCGGCGCTTCCGGTTCGGGGAAGAGCACGATCCTCCGCTGCATCGCCGGCCTCTCGCGCCCCGACGAGGGTCGCATCACGCTCGACGACAGCGTGCTGTACGACGGCGCGGCTCGCGTCCACGTGCCGCCGCAGCATCGGCGGGTCGGCATGGTGTTTCAGCACCTCGCCCTGTTTCCGCACCTGACCGTGGCGGCGAACATCGCCTACGGACTGACCGCCGTCGCCGATCGCGACCGCCGGGTGGCGGAGACGACGCGGATGTTCGGGATCGAGCATCTCCTCGATCGCACGCCGGATCGGCTCTCGGGCGGTGAGCGTCAACGGGTGGCCCTGGCGCGGACGCTCGTCACCGAGCCCGCGGTGCTGCTGCTCGACGAGCCGTTGGCGGCGCTCGACTACGAGATCTCGTCGCGAATCATCGAGGACCTTCGCCGCTGGAATGCCGAGCGCCGGATTCCGGTGTTGTACGTGACGCACTCGCATCGCGAGGTGTACGCGCTCGGCGAACAGGTCGTGGTCGTCGATGGCGGACGGGTGCTGGCTGCCGGCGTGCCGCATGCGGTGCTCGAACATCCGGTGCATCCGCTGGTCGCCAGCCTGGCCGGCTTCGAGAACCTGCTCGACGGTCAGGTGCTGGAACGCGACGAGACCGGCGGGACCATGCACGTCCGCATCACCCCGGACGGCCCCGAGCTGGAGGTCCCGCTCGCCGACGCGCCGATCGGATCGCCGATCCAGGTCGGGATTCGTGCCGGCGACATCCTCGTGGCGCGCGAGCTGCCACACGGTCTCAGCGCCCTGAACCTCATCGAAGCATCGCTCGAAGGCAGCCGCCACGACGGGCCGACGATGGTGACGGACATGCGTGCGACCGGCGGCGCCAGGCTCGTCGTGCACCTGACGCCGCGGGCGTACCAACGGCTCGAACTGCACCAGGGCGGGCGCGTCTGGCTGGCGATCAAGTCGTATTCCTGCCGGATCACCCGGCATCACCTGCGTGGACATCCATGACACTCCTCACCGTTTCCGCGGCCGCCCAGCGTCTCGGCATCGGCTACTCCACGCTCAAGCAGTGGATCTATTCCGGCACGGTGCGAACGACGACCACCGCCGGCGGCCACCACCGGATCTCCGAGGCGGAGATCGAACGCCTGATCGCGCGAGGGAATCCGGATCGAGGCGGTCACCCGCCGCGCACCGGGCCAACCGGCATCCTCGTCGGCCTGAGCTCCCGCAACCGCCTGCGCGGCTACGTCGACGAAGTGCGCGTCGACGGGTTGCTGGCGCAGGTTCGGCTGCGGGTCGGCGATCAGATGCTCACCGCCGTCGTCACCGCCGACGCGGTCGCGGAGTTGAAGCTGAAGCGAGGCGACGACGCACTCGCCATCATCAAGTCGACCGAGGTCATGATCGGCCGCGAAGCCGACCAGACGGCCGCGCCCCGGCGACGCGCCGCGACACGGCGAAAGCAGGATCGCCGTCCGTAGCGCACCGCCTTCAGGCGGCCCTGTAATTCGCCATTCAAGTCGATTTCAGCCGATTTGAATCCTGCTTATGGCCGCTGTAGAGTGAACGCTCGATGTCGTCCACTCGCTCGCATCTGTGCGCGTGTCTGTCGGCGATTCTGCTGCTGACCCTCGCCGCGCATCCCGTCGGCGCGCAGGTTGCCGCCGGCCAAATCACCGGTCTGGTCAGGGATCCCAGCGGCAAGGCGGTTCCCGGCGCGACGGTGACGGTGATCGACATCGCCACCAACCGCCAGCGGGTCGTCACGACCACCGGCGACGGCCTCTACACGGCGGCCAGCCTGCCTCCCGCCCGATACCGGATCGACGTCGAGCTCCAGGGCTTCAAGCCGATTCGCCGCGAGGCCGTGCGGCTGGCGACCGGCGAGAAGGTGCGCATCGATTTCGCTCTCGCGGTCGGCGGCGTGCGCGAACAGGTGATGGTGATGGCCGATGCGCCGATTGTGCGCGCCGAGAGCGCCGGCCTCGGTACGGTGGTCGAACACGAACAGGTCGTGCAGTTGCCCTTGAACGGGCGCGCCTTCATCACGCTCGCCGCTCTGGCCCCGGGCGTGGCGCTGCCGCCGAATTCGCAGTTGCCGCGCATCAACGGCGGCCGCCCGCGTACCAACGAATATCTGTTCGACGGCATCTCGGTGCTGCAGCCCGAACCGGGACAGGTCGCATTCTTTCCGGTGATCGACGCCATCCAGGAATTCAAGATCGAGAGCAACAGCCCGCCGGCCGAATTCGGCCGCTTCAACGGCGGCGTCGTCAACCTGACGATGAAGTCGGGCGCCAACGACGCGCACGGCAGCCTGTTCGAGTTCTTCCGGAACGAGCGACTCAACGCCCGCAACCACTTTCAACGCGCCAACCCGGTGACGCCCGATTACCGCCGCAACCAGTTCGGCGGCACGCTGGGCGGCCCGATCGTGCGCGACCGCACGTTCTTCTTCGTCGACTACCAGGGACAGCGTCAGTCGACCGGGCGAACGGTCACCTCGACGGTGCCGACGGTGCTGCAGCGGCAGGGCATCTTCACCGAGGCAATCGGCGGCCGCGTGCCCGTCATCTACGATCCCGCGACCAGCGCCGGATCGTCGCGGTTGCCGTTTCCGGACAACACGATTCCGCTGAATCAGATGGATCCGGTGGCGCGGTCGCTGCTGGCCCGCTATCCGCCGCCGACGACGACGGGCACGGCCAACAACTTCAGCCGCACCGGCAACGAGATCGACGACCAGGACCAATGGGACGCTCGCATCGATCACAAGTTCGGCGCGGGCCGCGATCAGGCGTTCGGCCGTTTGTCGTACTTCCGCGACCGGTTCACGCCGGTGACGCCGCTGCCGGAGGGAAGCGGCGTGACCAGCGGCACGCTGGGGCCGCAGGACACGACGGCGTGGTCGTTCGCGTCGAACCACCAGCACACCTTCTCGTCGACGCTCTTGAACGAGGTCCGGATCGGCGACACGCGGCGCCGCGTCGGTCGCAGCGCCGCCCAACTGGCGACGACGGCGGGAAGCGCCCTCAGCATTCCGGGAATCCCGACGTTTGCACAGTTCCCCAATACGCTGCCGACGTTCCTCGTCAGCGGCTATCAGCAGCTCGGCTCACCGGCCAACGCCGCGTCGAACTTCGACACCGGTGTCACCGAAGTGGCCGACTCAGTGTCGTGGCTGAGGGGTCGGCACACGGTGAAGACGGGATTGGACTGGCGATGGGAGCGCCTGAACGTGATCCAGCCGCCCTCGCCCACCGGCTCGTTCACGTTCAACGCGATCGGCAGCGATCTTCCCGGCGTGGCGAACACGGGAACGCCGCTGGCCAGCTTCCTGCTGGGACAGGTGCAGCACTTCTCGATCGATCTGCAGACGTCGGCGATTCAGGAGCGCGCGCACGTCCAGGAATATTTCGTCCAGGACGACTGGAAGGTGACCGACCGCCTGACGGCGAACGTTGGCGTCCGCTACACGCTGAACTTCCCGTCGATCGAGAAGAACGGGCAGACCGCCGTGTTCGATCTGCAGGCGCAACGGCTCGAGTATCCCGGCACCGAGCCGGTGCGGCCGCTGAAGAAGGACAACTTCGGGCCGCGCCTCGGCCTGGTCTACCGCCTGACCGACAAGACGATCGTCAGTTCGGGCTACGGCCTCGTGTGGATCGAGATGGCGGGCATCACCACCCCGTTCACGACGCCGGCGTTCCCGTTCCTGCAGACCGTGACGCAGCGCGCGCTCGATACCATCGACCCGGCGTTCGTCCTGCAGAACGGGCCCACTGTGGCGCCGCTGTCGCCGACGGCGAACGCCGGCCTCGGCCAGGGAGTGTTCTCGGTCGACGCCTCGCTCGGATCCGGATACGTCCAGCAGTGGAACGCCTCGGTACAGCGTGAGCTGACGTCGAACACGGCGATCGAAGCGGCCTACGTCGGCTCGAACATCACCCATGTCGGCATTCCCGATACCAACCTGAATCAGCTCACCGTCGATCAACTGGCGCTCGGCACCGCACTGCTGCAGCGCGTGCCGAATCCGTTCTTCGGCATCGTCCCGCGTTCGTCCTCCCTGGGCGATCCGACGCTCACGGTGGCGCAGCTGCTGAAGCCGTACCCGCAGTACACGACCGTGAGTCTCTATCGCAACAACGTCGGGAACACTCGCTACCACGCGCTCGAATTGAGCCTGCGCCAGCGGTTTGCCGGCGGCCTCAGCTACACCGTCGCCTACACCCGTTCGACGCTGATGGACGATGCCTCGTCGGTGTTCGATGCCTCGATCCTGACCGGCCCGGTCGCCAACTATCCGGTGGCCGACAGCTTCGATCGCGGACGCGAGCGCGACTACTCGACCGGCGACATCCCGCACTACTTTGCGTCCTCGGTCGTCTGGGACTTGCCGTGGGGCGCCGGACGCCGCCGTCGGCCGCGCGGATGGATGGGGACGCTCGCGAGCGACTGGACGCTCTCTTCGTTCGTCACGCTGCAGTCGGGTGTGCCGGTCGCCGTCACGCAGGCGACCAACTTCAACGCGTTCGCCGGGTTCGGCGTGCAGCGCCCGAACCTGGTCGGCGATCCGGAGCTGCCCGCCGATCGGCGCGACGCGTCACACTGGTTCGACACTGCCGCCTTCGCGATTGCGCCGCAGTTCACGCTCGGTTCGGCGTCGCGCAACCCGGTCCGCGGCCCGGCCTACCGCGACGTCGATCTCGCGATCATGCGACGCGTCCCGGTAAGGACCGGCACGGCGATCGAGGTCAGGGCCGAGGTCTTCAACCTGCTGAACACGGTCAATCTCGGCGCCCCGGCGGCGGTGGCCGGTGCGGCGAACTTCGGGACGATCACCACGGCGCTCGATCCGCGCGTGGTGCAGCTGGCGGTGAAGTTGCTGTTTTGAGGAAGCGGTTAGCGGTCCGATTGAAGCTGTTGGCGCCGGTTCACGCGCAGGAAGGTTGGCGGAGAGGGAGGGATTCGAACCCCCGTGCCGGTTACCCGGCAAGACGCTTTCGAGGCGCCCCCGTTACGACCACTTCGGTACCTCTCCGGTCGTGGGCCGGTCCGGCCGCGGCCGGACAGTCACAGGAACATTTGATTATACCGTAGAGCGCCGGCGCTCGCGGAAGAATTGCTGGATGAGCTCACGGCACTCGGCTTCCAACATACCGCCGCGCACCGCGAAGCGGTGGTTCAGGCCCGGCGTATCGAGAGCGGCAACGGTCGATACCAGCGCTCCGGTCTTCGGCTCGACGGCGCCGTAGACGACCTCGCGCACCCGCGCGTGCACCAGCGCGCCGACGCACATCAGGCATGGCTCCACCGTCACGTAGACGGTCGCCTCCGTCAGCCGGTAATTGCCGATCCGGCGGGCGGCCTCGCGCAAGACCAGCACTTCGGCATGCGCGGTCGGATCGACCGCTCCAATCGGCTGGTTGTAGGCGCGCGCGACGATGTCGTCACCGATCGCCAGCACCGCGCCGATCGGGACCTCGCCTGCCGCCAGGCCCTGTCGCGCCTCGGCGAGCGCCGCCGCCATGAAATCCTCCGCCTGCACACGTTCACGCTAGCACGGCGCGGTCCGTGGCAATATGTTCGCGCTTCCCTCTGGGTTCCGATTGCGGGCCGGCTGCGGCCGGCCTCACGTCGTGCATGAGCCTGTGCTGAAACGCGCGTCGCCGATCGCGCTGCTGGCGGTGCTGTCCGCGTCCCACGTGGTGACGCCGCAGTCGCGGTGCGACACCCGCCTGGTGCAGCCGGCCAACAACCCGTATGGCTATCGCTGGCGCGGCGACCGCTGCGAGGGCGTGTACATCCAGGACGTCGCCGCCACGCCGCTGCTCGTCGCGTCGTGGACCGAGTCGTTCGAGGACTACGACCTGGCGTCGAAGGACCGGCTGATGCTCGAATGGGACGCGCCGGCCGGCGGTCAAGCGCGGATCGTCGCCCGCGGCCTGCGTCGGCGTCTCTACTTCCAGATGGACACCCTCGTCGCCGCGGATCGTCCGCGGTTCGCCTGGAGCCCGGACGTGCTGTCGGGACTGGGGATCCGGCGCCAGGAGCTCGGCGTGTTCGGCATCGTGCCCGCGCGCGTTGGAACGATCGAGCAGATGGTCTACGTGCCGCTGCGCGTGCGCCAGCGCCACGACGCCGTTCGCGGCAGCCCGTATGCGCTGGTGGTCGTCCCCGGCGTGGAGCTGCAGGAGCTGTTCGTGACGCTCATGCGCGCAGACGGTAAGGACGGCGCACCGTTGAAGAACGCCGAACCGCTGCGCTACGGCTACTATCCGGCCGATCGCCCGATCGACATCCCGGTGAGGGTGACCGGCCCGCGCGGCCTCTATCACCTGCAGCTCGGCGCCACCCACCGTGACGGCGCGGTGTCGACCGCCGACCTCTGGTTCTATCACGCCCGATGAGCGATAACGACGACGCGGCGCGCGACCCGGCAGACGAGGCCAGACATGGAACAGGCGCTCGGGCGCGCCTGCTGCGCAACTGGTGGCCGCCGGCCATTCTGCTCGCCACGCTGACGATCGCCAGCGTGCTGCTCTTCGCCCGCGTCGGCACCACCGACATCGAGCTCGAAGCATCGGTCGTCGAACTGCAATTCACGCTGACCTCGGACCAGCTGCTCACCGGCACCGTTCCGCTCTCCACGCTCGGCGTCTCGGGCGTGCAGTCGGTGACGATCCCGGATCAGGGTCAGGCGGCGGCCACCAGTCCCGCCATCACCGCAATCCGCTTCGAGACCGACCTCGATGGGCTGCGCGGCACCACGCTCGCCCTTGCACCCTTCGTAGTCCCTGCCGGCACACGCGTGTCGATCGCGCAGGTGACGCCGCCGCGCGAGTACCGCGTGTCGCTCGAATCGGCGACCGCATTCGATGTCCACTCCGACATGGCCGGCAGCATTCTCGTCCAGCCCACCGGCGCGCCGCGGTCGACGCTCACCCTCGATTCTCCCCGCTCGACGACCATCCGAACCGGCGGAGATACGGTGGACATCGACCTGACGCTGGCGGAATCGTTGTCGTCGCCGTTCGCTCCGCAGCTCCCCGCCGCTGACCTGCTGTTGTCTCGCGTCGATCGGTTCGCCGACGGTCCGCGCACGATGGCGCGGCGCGTCTCCACCATCCAGTCGGGCACGCTGTTCTTCGAGTCGCTCAGCGGCGAGGAGCGGCGCCTCCGTTCGGGAGAGCAATTGCGGTTCGACCAGTCCGACGGCATCCTCCGCTCGATCCGGCTCGCCGACGACGGCATCGCCATCCAGTACCAGGCGCGGGTCGACGGCATGACCACCGGCACCGGCGATTCGACGCGCAGCCTGATGCCCAGCTACCTGGATTGGCTGCGGGCCCGCCACGGACTGTCGCTGCTGTGGGGCAGCGCCCTCTACCTCTTTGCCATCGCCGCCGCCGCGCTGCGCTGGTGGGGCATCCGCGTATGACGACGACGTGCATGCAACGGCTGATCGCGATCGTCCTGGTCGCCGGCGCAGGCCGCGTCGCGGCGGCCGCGGCGCAGGACTTCGATCGCGAGCTCGAACGGACGATGAACCTGATCGTCATGATCGACGGGCAGATCGATGGCGCCGGCACGCTCGGCGCCGGCATCGTCGTCGGCCGCGGCGACGATCGGCTGTACGTCCTCACCGCCAATCATGTCGTCCGTCGCGGCCTGTCGGCGGCGACGGCGCTGCGGGTTGCCATGCGCGCCCGGCCGGCATCGCCGATGGCGGCCTCGCTGCTGCCGCAGTTCGACGCCGCGCGCGACGTGGCGCTGATTGCCGTCGACAACGTCCGAACCTCGGGAATCGACATCTGCGCGCTGGCGATGGACCGGCTGGCACCCGTCGACGGCGTCAAGCGTGGCAGCGATGTCTACGCGATCGGCAATCCGAACGGTAACCGGTGGCACGTTTCGGTGAGACCCGATCAGGTGTCCGGCGTGCTCGGCAGCGACATCACGTTCGAGTCGCCGCTGATCGCCGGCGGTGCGTCGGGTGGCGCGCTGATCGACGCCGGCGGACGGATCCTCGGGCTGGTGCAGACCGATGCGCCCCCGCTGGCGCGAGCGATGCGGATCGAGGATGCGCTGGCACTCGCCGCCGACTGGAGATACCCGGTCGATCTGTGGCGCCCGTTGACCGACGGTCAAGCGCCGCTCCATCTGGCGGCCCACGCAGGAACGCCGGCGGAAGTGACGGCGATGCTGCGGCGGCCGTGCGCGAACGTCAACGTCCGCGACGAGGACCGTCGTACTCCGCTGCACGTGGCGGCGGAACGTGGCGATCCGACGATTGTCGCCGCCCTGCTGCAGGCCGGCGCCGACGTGAAGGCCGCGGATGGTTCCGGCCTGACAGCGCTGCATGAAGCTGCGGCATCGGGCAGCGTCGAGACGGTCGATCGCCTGCTCGCGGCCGGCGCGGAAGTCGACGCGGCGGATCGACGCGGCCACACCGCACTCTATTTCGGAGCGGCGCACGCCACTGCCGACATCTCGCGGCGGTTGGTCGCGGCCGGAGCCGATCCAAATCGGGCCAGCGTCGACGGACCGCCGCTGGCGTCGGCAATCGAGGAACGACGCCCGGCCGTCGTCGAGCTGCTCATCGCCGCCGGCGCCAACGTCAACGCGCGCGGCAGCGAGCGCAGCAGGACACCGCTGCTGGTGCTCGCGGCGGGCACTGGAAGCGCCGCCGTCGTTCGGCTGCTGGTCGACGCCGGCGCCAATCCAAACAGCGAGGCGGAATGGGACACCGCGCTCACCGCCGCCATTCCGTCGACCGCCGCCAGCAGCCGGGGGCGCCTCGAGACCGTACGAACGCTCCTCTCGGCAGGCGCCAACCCCGAAGCACGTGCGATCAAGAAGGCAGTCCGCGGCGGCGGAAACATCGAGATCGTGCGGCTGCTCGCAGACAACAGCATGGCGCTGACCGCTGAAGACCTCGAGGCGGCGCTGCGAGCCGCCAACATCGAGGCGGCGCGCGTGCTGCTCGACGCCGGCGCACCCGTGACAGCGAAGGCATTCTGCGACCTGTTCGACACGCGCAGCTCGTACAAACCGCCACAGTCGTGGGCGCAGATGCTCTCGGTTCTCGTCGCCGCCGCCGGCCGCAACATCAACGCCCTCGCCAACCGCGATGAATGCCCGCTGTTGTTCCAGTCGGCCCGCGCCGGGGAAACCGAGGCCGTCGGTGTGCTGCTGGCCGCAGGCGCCAACCCGAGAGGCAGCGCCTCGAGATGGTCGCCGCTGCACTATGCCGCGATCGACGGCCGTCCCGCCGTCGTGAAGCAATTGATCGCGGCGCACGCCGACCTGAACGACGTGAGCGGCGGCGGTTACACTCCGCTGCACGCAACGCTGAGGGGCGACGGCGAGGTTCGATACGAGGAGAAGGATTCCGCCGGCAAGGTGATCGGCACCGGCAGCAGCAGCGGCGGCGGACGTGTCGGCCCCGATCAGGTCGAATGCATCAAGGCGCTCGTCCAGGCAGGCGCCAAGGTCAACACCGTGGCGGCCAACGGGGACACACCGCTGCACGACGCGGTGCGGACCTCACCTGCGGAAGTCGTGCGTCTGCTGCTCGACGCCGGCGCGCGAATCGACGCGAATAACGATCGGATGCAAACGCCGCTCAGCATCGCGACCGCGCTCAAACGCGACGACATCGTGGCGCTGCTGCGCGCCAGGGCGGCCGCCGCACCGCGGCGCGGACGCTAACCAAGGAAGAATCGGTACGCGGGGTTCCCGTACTCGGGCGTGTAGGGATACCCGAGCGCATCGAGGAACGCGCGGAACGCCGGCAGGTCCGCCTCCTCGACCTCGAATCCCGCCAGCACCCGGCCGAAGTCGGCGCCGTGATTGCGATAGTGGAACAGGCTGATGTTCCAGCGCCCACCCAGCTGCTCGAGGAACTGCGTCAGCGCGCCCGGCCGTTCCGGGAACTCGAACCGGCACAGCCGCTCGTGGCGCACGTCCGGCGCCCGTCCGCCGACCATGTGTCGCACGTGCAGCTTGGCCATCTCGTTGTCGGTGAGATCGGCCGTCTCGTAGCCCGCGGCATTCAGCTGTGCCGCCAGCGTCTCGCCGTCCTGCCGCGACTGGGTGGCGATGCCGACGAAGATGTGCGCCTGCTCGCGGCCGCTCAGCCGGTAGTTGAACTCGGTGACGACGCGGCGGCCGAGCGCGGAGCAGAACTCGCGGAAGGCACCGGCGCGTTCCGGGATGGTGACAGCGAGCAGCGCTTCGCGCGCTTCGCCGACCTCGGCACGCTCGGCGACGAACCGCAGCCGATCGAAGTTGATGTTGGCGCCACTCAACACCGCCGCCAGCGACTGATCGCGGACGCCGACGCGCTCGACCCATGCCTTGAGTCCCGCCACCGCCAGCGCCCCCGCCGGTTCCATGATCGTCCGCGTGTCGTCGAAGATGTCCTTGATCGCCGCGCAGATCTCGTCGTTGCCGACGCGGATCACCTCGTCCACCGTCTGCTGCGCGATCGCGAACGTCGTCTCGCCGACCTCGCGCACGGCGACGCCATCGGCGAAGATGCCGACGTGATCGAGCCGCACGCGGCGGCCGGCGGCGAGCGACTGGTACATCGCGTCGGCTTCGTACGGCTCGACGCCGACGATCTTGATGTTCGGCCGCAGCGCCCGGATGTAGCCGGCGATTCCCGAGATCAGCCCGCCGCCGCCGACCGGGACGAACACCGCCGCCAGCCGGTCCTGGCTGTGGCGCAGGATCTCTGCGCCGATCGTGCCCTGCCCGGCGATGACCAGCGGATCGTCGAACGGGTGGATGAAGGTCATGCCCGTTTCGGCCACCAGCGTGTCGCAGTGCGCCTTGGCGTCGGCGTAGCTGTCGCCCGACAGCACCACCTCGGCGCCCATCGACCGCACGGCGTCGACCTTGATCTGCGGCGTCGTCTGCGGCATGACGATGACCGCGCGCACGCCGAGCCGGCGCGCGGAGAAAGCGACGCCCTGGGCGTGGTTGCCGGCGCTGGCGCTGATGATGCCGCGCGCCCGTTCCGCCTCGGTCAGGTGCGCGATCTTGTTGTACGCACCGCGCAGCTTGAAGCTGAAGACCGGCTGGAGATCCTCACGCTTCAGCAACACCTCGTTGCCGAGGCGGCGCGACAGCCGCGGCGCGGCGTCGAGCGGTGTCTCGCGCGCGACGTCATAGACGCGGCTGGTGAGGACGGCGTGGAGCAGCTGCGTCAGCGAGAACGTGGAGCTGGTAGCCGGGGTCACTGGTAAAGGTTAGCTGATCCCGCGGGCCATCTCGAATTGTCCGGCAGACGCGCCGCGGTCACGGCGACTGTCGCAGGCTGAAGCGGATGCTCACGGGAACGACCACCGGTATCGCCGCGCCGTTGACCACGGTGGGCGCGAACTGCCACTGCCGGACCGCCGTTTCGGCCGCATCGTCGAGCAGCGGAATCGACTGCGTCACTTTCGTCGCGACGACATGGCCGGATGCATCGACCGTGGCATCGAGCTGAACGGTCCCCTCGACGCCGGCAACGCGGGCCGCGGCCGGATACACGGCTCCCACCGTGCTCACCCGCGCCGGCATCGGGATGGCACCGCCGGCACGCAGCGGACCGGTGCCGGATGCGGCGCCGGCCGACGCCGAACCGCGGCCGTTATCGGACGGCCGCGCCAGCGCGCTGCACGCCACGGCGGCGCCGCCGTCGCAGGCGCGTTGATAGAGGCGCGCCGCTTCGGCGTCGTCGCGCGCCACGCCGGTGCCGCGACTATAGGCGGCGGCCAGTTCGACGCAGCCGTCGGCGTGACCGCCGTCGCACGACTTGCGGAACGCGGCGGTCGCGGCCGCCTCGTTCTTCGTCACGCCGCGACCGGCCATCAGCGCACGACCGAGCGCATAACACGCGGGCGGGCCGTTGCCGTCGCAGGCGCGCTGGAACAGCGATGCAGCTCGCACGTCGTCCCGCGGAACGGCGCGGCCGTCGCGGTACATGCCGCCGAGATTGCCGCACCCCGCCGGTGTTCCGCCGTCGCAGGCGCGCTGATAGAGCGCTGCCGCCTTGACCTCGTCCCGTTCGACGCCGGCGCCGCGCGCGTAGGCGATGCCGAGATCGTTGCATCCTTCCGGCAGCCCGCTGTCGCAGGCGCGCTGGAACAGATCGGCGGCGCGACGTTCGTCGCGGTCGCCGCCCTCGCCGCGGGCGAGCAGCCGCGCCACGTCGAGGCATCCCCAGTTGTAACCCGCGTCGCAGGCCTTGTTGTACGCGGTGCGCGCCCTGGTGAGATCCTTCGGCACCCCGCGTCCGTTCTGATAGGCGATGCCGAGATTGACGCAGGCGATGCCGAGCGACTGCGCGCAGGCCTTGTCGTAGAGCGTCGCCGCGCGCGCCTCGTCGCGTGACACCGCGATGCCGCGTGTGTAGATGACGCCGAGGCGGTTGCACCCGTCGCGCGACCCGTCCTCGCACGCGCGCTCCAGCATCGACGCCGCGGTCGCCACGTCGCGGGTGACACCGCGGCCGTCGAGATACATCGCACCGCCCTTGTCGCAGGCTGCGCCGACGCCGCCATCGCAGGCGCGCCGATACAGCGCTGCCGCGCGCGGTTCGTCGCGATCGATGCCCGCACCGCCGGCGGCCATGTCGGCCAGATCGACGCAGCCGCGCCAGTCGCCGCTGTCGCACGCGCGCTGCAACAGCGACGCGGCGCGCTGCGGGTTGGGCGCCCGCGAGTCCGGCGGCAACAGCAACCGCGCCTGTTCGTACGGACCGGCCACCGGCTTGCCCGTCACTGCAGGCGCGGGCAGCGGCGCCGCCGGCGCCGTCGCGCGCCCGGCACCGTCCACCGGCGGCGCGTCGTCGCGCCGTGACGCAACAGGCTGAGTGGCAACGGGTGTCTCGACCGCCGCGGGCGGCGATGCCGGCTGGCGCGCGGCAGCATCGGACGGCACGGCGCCGGCAGACGCAGGTGCGGCGGTCGTCTTGTCGTTCGCGGCGGCGTCACGTTGGCGTGTCATCGCGGTCCACGCGACGGCGACGAGGGCGATCACGGTCACCGCGGCCAGCGTCCACTCGACGACGACGCGGCGCGGCCACGGCGATGGTGGCCGGGCCTCGCGTCGATCGACTGCGGCCTCGACGCCTTCCGCATCAGTCGCGGGAAGCACGCTCGGTGCCGCAGCGGCAGGCGACGAGACCGGCACCGCGGGCGGCAAGGTCGGCCCACGCGGAATGGTTGGCGCGGGTTCACGCTCCGTTGTCGCCGCCGGGTGCGGCACCGCCTCGACACCGCGCGGCCGCGGCCGTGTCTCGGCGACGCTCGCCCGCTGCACGTCGGCGATGTCCGCCGCCATCTGCGCCAGGGTCTGATAGCGATCCGCAGGACGCTTCTCGATCGCGCGATTGATGATCCGTTCGAGCTCGGGCGACAGGCCCGGCGCAACGGTCGAGAGCGGCGCCGGCACGTCGTTGACGACCGCGTGCATGATCTGCCACGCGGTCTTGCCGTCGCCGGGAAAGGCCTGCCGTGACGAAATCAGCTCGTAGAGGACGAGCCCGACGGCGAAGATGTCGGTGCGCCGATCGATCGGCGCGCCGGTGATCTGCTCGGGCGCCATGTAGCTGGGGGTGCCGATCACCGTGCCGGTTTGGGTCGCCGCATCGACGCTGACACGGGCGATGCCGAAGTCGACGACCTTCAGCCTGCCGCCGGCGTCGATCATCAGGTTGGCCGGCTTGATGTCGCGGTGCACGATCCCGCGCTCGTGGGCGTAATCGAGCGCGGTGCACAGCTCGCTGACGACGTCGAGCGCCTGCGGCAGCGGCAGTGGCCGCTCGCCATGGATGACGTGAGCGAGCGTCGTTCCCTCGACGAACTCCATCACGATGAACGGCCGCTCGGCGTCCTCCCCGCAGTCGAAGATGGTGACGACGTTCGGGTGGTGGAGCGTCCCGAGCGATCGCATCTCCTGCAGGAACCGGGCGCGCAGGTCCTCGTCGAGCACGTGCAGGACCTTGATCGCGACCGGCCGGCCGATGTACGGATCGCGCCCGCGATACACCGTGCCCATGGCACCGCGGCCGATGCGCTCGAGTACCTGGTAGCGGCCGATTGAAGTGGGAATGGTTCCGCCGCTCATGGAGATCCGGGGTATGGCTGCTTTATAGTGTGCTCTCCCGGTACGGTCAACGTTTTCCTGCAGATGGGCGAACACTCGCTCGCGAGGTGAACATGAGGCGGCGTCGCGGTCACGGCCAGCGGCGACATCCGCAGCCAGCACCGGTATCCGCGCCGGCGGTGGCACTGGACGAACCGGATCTCGATTCGCACGATCCGTTCGCCACTGGCCAGGCGCCCGTCGTCACACTCACGTTGATTGCGCTCAAGCTGGTCGTGTTCGTTGCGATGCGGGCGACCGGCGTACGGACGTCGAACCCGCCGACCGCGGCGGTGCTGCACTGGGGCGCGATGTACCCGCCGGCGGTCGTGCACGGCCAGTGGTGGCGGCTGATCACGGCAATGTTCGTGCACGTCGACCTGACGCACCTGCTGTTCAATACTTTCTCCTTGCTGGTCGCCGGCTTTATCGCGGAGCGCTTGTTCGGGAGCCTCGGTATGCTCGTGCTCTACCTGCTCGCCGGAGTTGGCGGCAACATGGCGAGTCTCGCGTGGTATCCGCGGACTGTCGCCGCCGGCGCCTCCGGTGCCACCTTCGGGCTGTGGGGCGGAGCGGGCGCCTACCTCATGGTGGCGGGGCGTCGGCTGCCCGAGGAGACTGCGACCGCACTGTTCAGCACGGCCATTGCGATGATCGTGGTGAATCTCCCCAATCTCATGAACGAGCACGTTGACGTGGCCGCACACGTGGGCGGGCTGGCGAGCGGAGTCCTGATCGGATGGCCGCTCGTGATGCCCTTTGGCTCGTCCCGCGCGCCGCGCGGCGCTCGTCGCGGCGGCAGGCGCGGGCATCGTGGTGCTGGCGCTGCTGCGCCTTGCCCCGGTCAGCTGACCACGGCAAATGACTCGTGTCCGACCGGCGATCAGCGAACATCGCGGCACGCGACAGCCGCGTGCCTATTGCGCGCTCTTCACGACGCTGATCGCGGCGATGTCGGCCAGCGCGATCGAGAAGCTGCCGACGTCGGCCTGTCCGGTGAGCCGACCTGGAGGCACCACGAACTCGCGATCCGACGGCTGCCCGCCGGCAAGCGTCAGCCGCCCCTTGATCCGCGGCGGCGACGTCGTCGAATCGATCGTCGAGAACGCGATCGAGTCCACTCGCAACCAGTTCACCACGACCTGCCCCTGTCCCTGGTAGATCCTGATGCCGGCGCGCTCGGCGACGACAGCGCTCGACGTCGTCCCGGCGTAGCCGATCGACGGCGCCGAGATCGTCGTGGACACACCCGCGGTATCGGTGACCTTCAGCCTCACCGGTCCCGCCGCCGCCGGCGCCGACCCGTTGAGGAACAGTCGCGCGGCCTGCCGCTCCTGCTCGGTGCGCGCGAGCGCGAGCGCCTCGCGTCCGATGGCCTGTGCCTGCTCGGCCTGATCGTTCCGCTGCAGGATGCGCGCGTACAGCAGGTGATGCCCGAAGCTGTCCGGCTCGAGCTCCACGGCTCGACGCGCCAGGCCGAGCGCGTTGGCCGGACGGTTCTGCGCAAACAGCACGGTGGCCAGCATCGCCAGCGCCGGCGCGTATGACTGATTGAGCTCGATCGCCTTGCCCAGCAGGCGTTCGGCGTCGGGTGCGCCGGTCGTCATCGCCGCGGACGCGAGCCTGACGTAGACATAGAAGTTCGTCGAGCCGAGATCTGCGGCCCGCTTGTACGCGCGTTGGGCGGCGTCGGTATTCCGCTCGCGGTCGGCGGCAAGGCCTTCCACCTCGTACACGCTTGCGGCTTTGTCGTTCCGTGTTTGCGCGGCAGCCAGCAGCTTTGCGGCTTCAGCCGGACTGCCGGATGCGAGCTGAAAGGCCGCGCGCACCGAATCGGCGCCGACGTCGTCGAGCCGGCGCATCGGGTACGGATCGGTGACGGTCTTCGTGTCGGCCGACACCCGCAGCATCTGCGACGGCCCGGCATTGATGTAGGTGGCCTCGTCGTTCTCGACCTTGTCGAGCGGGCCGTACACCTGCCGCATCGCAACGTCGGCGGCAGTCCCGGCGGTGATCAGCGCCACGACCTGGCCGAGCCGCTTCGGCCCGTCGGATCCGCTGCCGAGCATCAGGAACTCGACGAGGGCCCACGACTGCGCGTTGAAACGGCCGCGGGTCGATGGATCGGATGCGTACGGCGACGCCGCCGTGATCGACAGCAGCTCGGCGAGAGGCAGCCGCGGCTCACGAAGGAACGTCGCCCGCAGTGGCCCGTTGACGCGACCGAGCTGCAGTTCGGTATCGCCGATCGCGGCGTTGCCGAAGACCCACGACAACCCCTCGCGCAGCGCCAGCGGCACGCGCGGTCCGTACGCCGCGTCGAGGGTCGCGTAGGTGAACACGCGGAACGCCGGCAGGTGCGGGTTGATCGGTTCCCTGCCGCTCGGTTCGACGTCCGCACGCCAGCCGACGAACTGCTTGTCCGGCGCGCCGGCGACAACGGTGTTCGGGTGCGAATCGCCGCGCCAGTACGCCGGCGCCGTTGCCTTCATCGTCGATTCGTCCTTCGCGGCGATGACGACGAAGGGACGTTGGAGCGGTGCGTCGGCCGAACGGAACAGGCTGGTGATCGCAACCCGCATCACCTCGAACTGCCGGGCGATGCGAGCGGCTTTCCTGTCGCCGGCGTTGGAGATCACCGTGACGTGCGGGCTGTCGACGGCGACCCATGCATCGGCGGCGCGCAGCGGAACCGCGGAGAGCGGCACGGCAGCCAGCATCAGGACGACAATGGACGTGCGGCGCGAACAGCGACGCACGCCCGCAGACGTGGCGAGCGCCGGGCGGACCGAGGATGCCATGCGACCTCCGGAGCGACCGATTATAGCGGCCTCCGTAGGCCGGGCCTCGCGAAGCGCGCCCGGCGTCGTTCGATCACGTGGGTGTAGGCCGGGCCTCGCGAAGCAGGCCCGGCGTCGTTCGACGTGGGGTGTAGGCCGGGCCTCGCGAAGCAGGCCCGGCGAGCGTTCGACTACGACGCGAGCAGATCGGGCGCGGGCGTGCGCGACGACGACCAGTCGGGCAGCATGCCGCCGACGATGATATCGGCGAAGAGCGTCAGGCCGGAGGCGATCGAATGCGGCCGGGCGACAACCTGCACGTGGCCGCGGGCGATCGCGTCGCAGATCGAGTCCGCATTGCGGTCCGCATCGACCATCGACCATGTCGTGCCGAGCTGACGCAGGCGATGGACGTCGCAGTTGCCGACCATCGGCTTGCCGTGGGCGCGGGCCCAGCGTTCGGCCGCGCGGTTGAAGTTCACGCCGCGCAGGAACATGGCGTTGTACTCGACGGCATCGAACAGATCGGCATGCTGGTCGAGCAGGCCGCGCAGGCACGTGGACGAGGGAAAGAACGGGTGCGGGGCGATGACGATGCCGCGGCGCTCGCGCTGCTTCAGGCGGGCCACGTCGTCGAACGACTGGACCTGCTCGGCGGCAGCGGTGAAGTTGAGCAGCAGCACGTGCTTGCCCTGGATCGTGCGCTCGATGCCGGGAATCAGCACCAGGCCGCGATCCTCGGCCTGGGCGGCGAACGGCTCGAGGTCCAACTGCTTGTCGTGGAGCGTGATCGCCAGCGCGTCGTAACCGAGTCGCGCGGCGCGATCGATCAGCTGCGGTGTCGTATAAGTGAGACGGTCCACCGGGTCGTCGCCGGTGTGCGAGTGCAGTTCAACCTTCAGCACGACTGATCCCTAGTCAAAATCTCTGCCGGGCCGGAACCCCGTGCAAAGGCCCGGATCGGCCCATTCGTAGGAAAAGGGGTTCCAACCGTAGAACTAAAGTCCCCACTCGGAGGCAAGCAGCTCGTACGACTGGAGCCGCGCCGCCGCGTCGTAGACCATGGTGGTGACCATCACTTCGTCGGCCTCGGTATCGGCCACCAGGTGGCGGATCAGGGCGGCGACTTTCGCCGGTGTGCCGACGAACTGCCGCACCCGGTTCGCGTCGATCACGGCGCGATCTTCCGGCGCATATGAGTACGCGGCCGCCTCTTCGGGGCTGGGTAGCGGCAGCAGCTCGCCGCGATGCCGCCGCACCCACGCCAGGTCGCTGGAGGTCGCCAGATACTCTGCGTCCTTATCGGTCGCAGCGCAGATCGCCGCCACCCCCAGGATGACGTGCGGTCTGGCGAACTGAGCCGACGGCGTGAAGGCCTGGCGATAGGCGCGAATCGGCGGTCCGGGCGGCGCCGGGCTGAAATGGCGCGCGAATCCATAGCCAAATCCCATCGATCCGGCGAACGCCGCGGTCGCGCCGCTCGACGCGAGGATCCAGATCGGCGGCAGAGCTACGTCCTGGGGCATCACCCGGATCGACCCGAAGGGATGCTCTGCCGGAAACCGGCGGGCCGAGAGCGCCAGCAGCTCCTGCAGCTGCTGCGGGAACTGCTCCGAATCGAATGGCCGCAGCGCGCGGGACGTGGCCGGATCGGTGCCCGGGGCGCGCCCGATGCCGAGATCGATGCGCCCGGGGTGCAGCGCCTCGAGCGTGTGAAAGACTTCGGCGACGCGCAGCGGGACGTGGTTCGGCAGCATGATGCCGCCGGAGCCGACGTGAATCGTGCTGGTCGCCGCGGCGACGTGCGCGATCAGGATCTCCGGCGCCGAGCTGCCGATGCCCGACATGCTGTGATGCTCGGCGAACCAGTAGCGGACGTAGCCGAGTCGCTCGGTCGCGCGCGCCAGATCGACCGCCTCGCGCATGGCGTCGGCGGCCGTCGCCCCGGCGCGCACCGGGACCAGGTCGAGAACGGACAGGGGTACCACCGATCGATTCTACGGGGTTGCGGCCTGCACGGAGGCCGGGGCTCGCGAAGCAGCCCCGGCGGCGGGCCTGCGCGCGAACGCATGCGAGGCCCGCCCTACGATCCCGGCGGGCCTGCCTGCGAGCGGATGCGAGGCCCGCCCTACGACGGCGAAGCAACGTTCACGTAGGCCGGGGCTCGCGAAGCAGCCCCGGCGGCGGGCCTGCGCGCGAACACATGCGAGGCCCGCCCTACGATCCCGGCGGGCCTGCCTGCGAGCGGATGCGAGGC
>JADMIO011285618.1_pt1 | contig 42918 bp, 42 predicted proteins | sample 8958161 | NCBI WGS metagenome assembly JADMIO01 (sample SAMN16585339, study PRJNA669376) | soil metagenome | isolation source: Crop rotation soil | place: USA: Cullars Rotation, Alabama | collected 2011
GGCGGTGCTGGTGAAACCCGCGCGCGGTCGCGGCGTGCGCTCCAACGACAGCGGGCGCTTCGAGCCGATGCGCCGCGAGATCATCGACGACGGCTGGCAGAGCCTGGCCGAACTGCCCGCCCTGAAGACCGAGATCACGCACGAGAAGCCGCGCGTCATCATCACGCGCAACGAGTCGCCGGACATTTCCTTCGACCGGTCGATCAATCCCTATCGTGGTTGCGAGCACGGGTGCGTGTACTGCTTCGCGCGGCCGACGCACGCCTATATGGGCCTGTCGCCGGGGCTCGATTTCGAAACGCGCCTGTTCGTGAAAGACGGCGCGGCGGCGCTGCTCGAGCGCGAACTCTCCGCCAAGGGCTATCAGCCGCGCACCATCGCCATCGGATCCAACACCGATCCGTATCAGCCCATCGAGAAGACGCACCGGGTGATGCGCTCGATCCTCGAGGTGCTGTCGCGCGCCAACCATCCGGTCGGCATCGTCACGAAATCATCCCTCGTGCTGCGCGATCTCGACATCCTCGGCCCCATGGCCGCCAAGGGCCTGGCAAAGGTCGCTCTGTCCGTCACGACGCTCGACGGCAAGCTGGCGCGGGCGATGGAGCCGCGGGCCAGCCAGCCGGAAAAGCGGCTGGAGACGATCCGCCTGCTGTCGGAAGCCGGCGTGCCGACCAGCGTGATGGTGGCGCCCATCATCCCCAACATCAACGACCACGAGATCGAGGCGATCCTCACGCGCGCGCACCAGGCCGGCGCGCGCGAAGCCGGCTACGTGATGCTGCGCCTGCCGCTCGAAGTGGAAGGCCTGTTCACCGAGTGGCTGCTCGCGCATTACCCGGACCGCTATCGCCACGTGATGTCGCTCGTGCGCGGCATGCGCGAGGGCAAGGCGTACGACGCCACGTTCGGCACGCGCATGACGGGCGCCGGGCCCTATGCGTGGATGACCGGCCGTCGGTTCCAGATCGCCGCCGCCAAAGCCGGCTTCAACACGCAGCGTCGCAAATTGCGCACCGACCTTTTCATCAGCCCGCGTGTGGGCGGCGAGCAACTCGCCCTGTTCTGACGTGTTCTGCGGTTCGTTTTTCCGAGTGGAGGTTTTCAGTATGGCTTTTTATCCGGGCGTGTCCCTCATCACCCTCGATGTCGCCGATCTCGGTCGCGCGCAGGCGTTCTACGAGTCCGTCGGCTGGCGGCTCTCCCGCGGCGCGATCTCGCCGGACGCCGCCTTCTTTCGGTTGAACAACATCAGCCTCACGCTGACGCGGCGGGATCGCGCATGCGCCGCGCCGCCCATGCGGGGTGTGACGCTCGCGCAGTATCACGGCGGCCCCGAAGGTGTGGATCGCGCGCTGGCTGACGTCGTCGCCGCCGGCGGCGTTCTCGTTCCCGGCCCGGTCGGCTTCCGCGCCGGCGCCTACGGCGGCGCCTTCGCGGATCCGGAGGGGCATCGCTGGGAGATCGTCTTCGACCCCGCCCTGCCGCCGGATCCCGATGGCGGCGTCACGCTGTGAGCGGGCGGGCCCGTCAGCGCTTGGTCAGCATCGCGCCGGCGAGAACGACGAGGCCGAGCAGGACGGCGGTGATCACGGCGACCTGGCGCCACTGCCCCTTCGAACGGCCACGCGCCGGAAGGGGCGGCGCCGAGGCCGTGAGCGGCGCGCCGGCGGCCGGAACGTCATCTCCGGCGAGCTTTGCCGCCGCGAGGAAGCGGTAGGCAGCCAGGCGGCGCGGCGTCGATTCGCCGATGATGTAGGCGGCGAGCTCGGCCGACGTCGGGTCGCGGCCGCTTGCGGCGAAGAACGCCTCGCGGAAGTCGTGCTTGTGCTGTTTGTAGATCGCGTAAGCCAGCAGATCGACGATCTCGGCCTTGTCTCCGACGAGTTCACGATAGATGGGATTGCGGTCTGTCGCCTGCCCCGGCTCGATGGCGAAGAGGTCGACGCCGGGCAGCCGGAGCCGGTCGAGCGCGGGAGCGGCGCCGGCCGGCGCCGCATGGCGCTTGCCGGTGGATCCGGCGAGATCAGGGGTTGCCTCCAGCGAGGGTTCGGTCATGAAATCAACTCCACGAAACGGCGCATGGTCTCCCTCTGGGCGACATGTGCAGGCAGAAAGAACGTCACGACAGTAGCCGCAGCGTGAGCTTCGGCATACCGAAGTCGGCCGACGTGCCTAATACGAGTGCTTAACGATGAAAGCCGCCCCTGCTTCAGGCCGCACGCCGGCTCGCCCGCTCGTCCGGTCCCCCGCCCGCCCCCATTTCCGCACCGAGCGCGGTCTGCAGCGCACGGGCGTCTGGCCCGTGGCGGGCGTCGACGAGGCCGGGCGCGGTCCTCTGGCAGGTCCCGTCGCGGCGGCGGCGGTGATCCTCGATCCCGCCCGACTGCCCCGAGGCGTGTTCGATTCCAAGCAGTTGTGCGCGCGCGATCGCGAAGAGGCCTATGACGAAATCCTGTCGGTGGCGGTGGCGATCGGCATCGGCTTCGCGCCCGCAGAGGAGATCGACCGCATCAACATCCGCCAGGCGACGTTCGCGGCGATGCGGCGGGCGCTGCACGCGCTGTCGGAGCGCGCGGCCCATGTGCTCGTCGACGGGTCCGACATGCCGACGCGGCTGCATTGCCCGGGCCACACGATCGTCCGCGGCGACGCCGCGTCGTTGTCGATCGCCGCAGCGTCCATCGTCGCGAAGGTGACGCGAGACCGGCTGATGACGCGGCTCTGCGCCGTCTACCCGGCCTACGGTTTCAGCTCGCACATGGGCTACGGCACCCCCGCCCACCTCGCGGCGATCCGCGCGCACGGCCCTTGCGCCGCGCACCGTGCAAGCTTTGCCGCAGGGGATCGCCAAGCTCGGCTGATTTAAGCGTGTACGGCGCTGGGATCACGCGACGATCGCAAGACATTTCGGATTAACTTTAACGAAGACGTTCAGAAAAGAGACACCACGTTCCGCCCGCCCGGAACGCGCCCTTTACCGGTCGTCGCGCATATTCGCGATGTCAGTTGCGTAACCGGTAAGTGTCTCCATGCGTATCGCACGAGCCGGAGTTGCCGTACCGAGATCCCGGATTCCAGTCACGCGTCCCGGGGTCTCTACGGCGCTCCCTCTTGCCTCTTCCAGAGGCCGCCTCCCGCTCAACGAGATCATGCTCGGCGACTCGATCGCCGAACTGAAGAAGCTCCCGGCGGCGTCGGTGGATCTGGTGTTCGCAGACCCCCCGTACAACTTGCAGCTCGAAGGGGCCCTCTCGCGTCCCGACCAGAGCATGGTCGACGCCGTCGACGACGATTGGGACAAGTTCGCCAGCTTCGCCGACTACGACCGCTTCACCCGCGACTGGCTTACGGAAGCGCGGCGCGTGATGAAGCCGGACGCGACGATCTTCGTCATCGGCTCGTATCACAACATCTTCCGCGTCGGCGCGCTGATGCAGGACCTCGGCTTCTGGATCCTCAACGACATCGTGTGGCGCAAAGCCAACCCGATGCCCAATTTCCGCGGCCGCCGCTTCACCAACGCCCACGAGACGATGATCTGGGCCGCGCGCAGCGCCGACGCCAAGGGCTACACGTTCAACTACGAAGCGCTGAAGGCCGGCAACGAGGACACGCAGGTGCGCTCGGACTGGTACATGCCGATCTGCACCGGCGGCGAGCGGCTGAAAGGCGAGGACGGGCGCAAGACGCATCCGACGCAGAAGCCCGAAGCGTTGCTCTCACGGGTGATCATGGCGGCGACGCTGCCCGGCGACGTCGTGCTCGACCCCTTCTTCGGCTCCGGCACCACGGGCGCCGTTGCCAAGCGCTTCCGCCGCGCCTTCGTCGGCATCGAGCGCGACCCCGTCTACGCCAAGGCGGCCGCGGCCCGCATCGCCGCCGTCGAGCCCCTGCCCGCGGACGCGGTGTCGGTGGCGCCGAGCAAGCGCACCGAACCGCGCGTTGCCTTCGCCAGCGTCGTGGAGGCGGGCCTCGTGCAGCCGGGCGCGGCGCTCACCGACGCCAAGCGCCGCTACCACGCCACGGTGCGGGCGGACGGCTCCATCGCGCTCGGGGCCATCATCGGCTCCATCCACAAGGTGGGCGCGTTGGCGCAGGGCCTGCCGGCCTGCAACGGCTGGACCTTCTGGCACGTCGACACCGGCGAGGCGCTCGCGCCGATCGACGACATGCGCTCGACGATCCGCGCACAGATGCGTGACGCCGCCGAATGACGCCACGGCGCGCGGGCCCTAGTCCGCGTGCTCGGCCACCTTGCGCATGACGCTCGGCAGCGCCTCGCCGTGCAGCGTGCGCTCGGGAACCCAGCGGCAGCCCGCAGGCGCCGCGGTTTCAGCAGGCACATCGGCGCGAAAGACCGTCAGCGCCAGCGCGAAATGCGTAAAGACGTGCTCCACCACGCCGATCTTCTTGCGCCAGTCGGCCGCCAGGGGCGCGTCGTCCAGCGCGCGGTCGAGATCGTAGGTCGCGGACCAGGCCGCGCCGGGAAACTCCGTCATGCCGCCGAGCAGGCCCCTGGGAGGCCGCGTGCGCACCAGCACGCAGCCGTCCGCGCGCCGCGCGTAGAAGATCGCGCCGCGCCGGCTCGGGCGTTCGGCCTTCGCCGCCTTCACCGGATAGAGGTCCTGGGTGTTGGCCGCGCGGGCCGCGCACATCGCGTTCAGCGGGCACAGCGCGCAGGCGGGCTTGCGGGGCGTGCAGATGGTGGCGCCGAGGTCCATCATCGCCTGGGCGAAATCGCCGGCGCGATCGGCGGGCGTCATCTCGTCCATGCGGGCGCGCACCAGCGGCTTCGCCTTCGGCATGGGCTCGGCGATGGCGAAGAGCCGCGTCGTCACGCGCTCCACGTTGCCGTCCACCACCACGGCACGCCGGCCGAAGGCGATGGCGGCGATGGCGGCCGCCGTGTAGGACCCGACGCCCGGCAGCGCGCGCAGGCCCGACTCGTCGCCGGGAAAGGCGGCGCCCGGCCGCGCCGCGACCGCCTGGGCGCACGCGTGCAGGTTGCGGGCGCGGCTGTAATAGCCGAGGCCCGCCCATTCTTTCATCACCTCGTCCACAGGCGCGGCGGCGAGGTCCGCCACTGTCGGCCAGCGGGCGAGAAAGCGCTGGTAATAGGCCTTCACGGCCTGAACCGTCGTCTGCTGCAGCATGATTTCGGACAGCCAGACCGCATAGGGATCGGGCGTCTCGTCCGGCAGGGCGCGCCACGGCAGGCGGCGGCGGTGCACGTCGTACCAGGCGAGCAGCAGCGGCGCCGCATCGTTGGACTTTGCGGCCTCCGCCGCCCCCGCTAGCATGGGCGCGCGTGCGGCGGGCGCGCTGCGGAAAGGTTTGAGACCATGCACAATTCCTTCATTTCACCCGAGGTCGTGGCGCGTGTGACGGCCCGGCGCGGCAAGGAGCATATCCACGACGACCTGACGCCGTCCAAGACCGCGCTCGTCGTCGTCGACATGCAGAACGCGTTCATGCCCGGCCCCCTCGCCCACGCCCCATGCGCCATGGCGCCGAAGATCATCCCCCAGATCAACGCGCTCGCCGGCGCCGTGCGGGAAACGGGCGGCGTCGTCGTGTGGATCCAGACCGCGTGCACCACCGGCGATCAGATCGGCTGGTCGACGAGCGTCAAGATGGTGACGCCCGATCGCGCCGCCAAACGGGCCGTGGCGCTCGCGCGTGGTTCCGAGGGATACGCGCTGGCGCCTGGCCTGGATGCGCGGGCGGACGATCTCTACGTCGAGAAACACCGCTTCAGCGCGTTCATCCAGGGGTCGTCGGACCTCGACGCCATTTTGCGCGAGCACGGCGTCGACACGGTGCTCATCACCGGCACGGTGACGAACGTGTGCTGCGAGTCCACGGCGCGCGACGCGATGATGCTGAACTACAAGGTGGTGATGGTGAGCGACGGCAACGCCGCCGACAACGACGACGAGCACAACGCCTCGCTGCGCGCGATCTACCTGACGTTCGGCGACGTGATGGATTCGACGATGCTCATCGACCTGCTGCGCCGCAGGAGCAACACACGCGTCGCGGCGGAGTAAGTCTTCCGACCGATCACCCGCTCCCCGTGATCAACAAAAATCGCGTGGCCCTTCGCCCCGCTCGCGGGGAGAAGGTGGCGCGTCGCGCCGGATGAGGGGCAGCGCGAGCGGTGTTTTTCGAGCGGGTCGAAGCAGAGAGGGCGGCGTAGCCCCTATCCGACCCGCTGCGCGGGCCACCTTCTCCCCGCTCGCGGGGAGAAGGTTTTACTCAGTGCGCGAGGCCGGTGCGGACTTCGGCGATGCCCTTGGTCAGCATGTCGGCGCCGGCGTCGCCCGCCATCTGGCCGCGCAGCACGATCTCGGCGGCCTTCACGGCGGCGTCCGCAGCTGCGGCGCGCACGTCGTTCATGGCCTGCGCCTCGGCCATGCCGATCTTGGCTTCGGCCTGCTTGGTGCGTCGGGCGACGAACTCGTCCATGCGCGCGGCGGTCTCGCGGGCCAGGGCCTCGGCCTCCTCGCGGGCGGCGGCGATGATGGCGTCGGCCTCGCCCTGAGCGGCGGCGGCCTTCTGTCGGTAGGACGCGAGCACTGCCTCGGCCTCCTCACGCAGGCGACGGGCCTCCTCGAGCTCCGCGGCGATGGTGTTCGCGCGGTTGTCGAGGGCGTTGGCGAGCGTCGTGTGCACGCCGAAATAGCCCAGCAGCAGGACGAAAAGAACGAAGCCGACGGCGACGAAAAAAGTGGCGTCGAAATGCATGGCGTCCTCCTCAGCCGTTCGCCGCGACGGCGTCGGCGACGGCCTTCGGGTCGGCGTCACGGCCGGTGATGTGGCGCACGATGGCGCCGGCGGCGTCGCCGGCGATGGCCGAGACGTTGGTCATCGCCTGCGCCTTGGTGCCGGCGATGGTCTGCTCGGCCGCGGCGAGCTTGCCGTTGAGGTCCGCGTCCAGCGCCTTGCGGCGGGAGTCGGTCTCCGCCGTCAGTTGGTCGCGCAGGCTCTGCACGGTCTTCTGCGCGCTCGCCTTGGCGTCGCCCAGCGTCTTCTCGTAGGCGGCGCCCGCCTCGTCGGCGGCCTTCTGCGCGGCGACGGCCGCCTCCAGATCGCCGGCGATGCGCGCGCGGCGCGTCTCGAGGATGTTGGCGACGCGCGGAAGCGCCACGCGGGACATGATGAAATAGAGGCCCCCGAACGTCAGCGCGAGCCAGAAGAGCTGGCCGGCGAAGGTCGTCGTGTCGAAGGGCGGAAAGACGCGGGCGGCCCCGGCAACGGGAGCAGTCGCGGCGACGGCTTCAGATATGAACATCTCGAGTCCCGGATGGCTTGCTCACAAACCCTGGCAGGGCCGGAGTCGGTCGAACCGCGCGCGCCAGGAACGACGCGCGCGGTCGAGAATCGTCAGACCACGAAGAGCAGCAGCAGCGCCACGAGGAACGCGAAGATGCCGAGACCTTCCGCGAGCGCGGCGCCGATGAACGCGCGACCGAACTGGCCGTCGGCGGCCGACGGGTTGCGCAGCGCGCCGGAGAGGAAGCTGGCGAAGATGTTGGCCACGCCGATGGCGGCGATGCCCATGCCGATGGCGGCCAGACCGGCGCCGATAAACTTAGCTGCTACGGGATCCATTTCGAACTCCTGTTCGATGTGAGAGGGCGACCGTCTGTTGTTGATGAATTATCAGTGGCCCGGGTGAATTGCGTCGTTCAGATAGACGCAAGTGAGGATGGCGAAGACATAGGCCTGCAGCACCGCCACCAGCAGTTCGAGCGCGGTGAGCGCGACGACGCCGAGGAGAGGCAACGGGGCCAGCGCCGCCCAGGCGCCGGCGCCCAGCAGCATGGTGACGAATCCGCCGAAGACTTTGAGCGTGAGATGGCCCGCCAGCATGTTGGCGAACAGACGCACGGAGAGAGAGATGGGACGCGAGAGGAAGGAGATGACCTCGATCAGCGTCAGGATGGGCAGCAGGAACGGCGACACGCCCGACGGCGTGAAGAGATGCAGGAAGTGCAGACCGTGGCGATAGAGGCCGTAGATCACCACCGTCGAGATGACGAGCGCGGCGAGCGCGAAGGTGACGATGATCTGGCTCGTGACCGTGAACGTGTAGGGCACGAGGCCCACCAAGTTCGAGAACAGCACGAACATGAAGAGCGTGAACACCAGCGGGAAGAAGCGCATGCCGTCGTGGCCGGCGGAGCCGCGAACGGTGGACGCGACGAACTCGTAGGACATCTCCGCCGCGGCCTGCAGGCGGCCCGGCACCAGCGCGCTCTGGCGCGTGCCGTAGACCATGAGACCGACGACGCACAGGCACACGATGACCATGAACAGGGAGACGTTGGTGAACGAGATGTCGGCCCCAAAGAGGTTCAGCGGAATGATCTGCTGCACCTCGAACTGGTGGATGGGGTCGTTCGCATGTCCGGGAGCCGCCACGTCTTCACCCTCGATCTCTAGCGCGCGCGAGCTTCGGCCCGGACGCGAATTCATTTCGGACCGTTCAGTTCGATCCGCTCACTTCGATCCGCCGCGCCGCGGCCCGGTGGAGCCCGACGCCAGACGGTAGACATTCCAGAACCCCGCCGCCGTCCCCAACGTCAGGAAGACGAGCAGGAACACCGGCTTCGTCGCCAACCACCCGTCCAGCGCCCAGCCGATGAAGCCGCCGGTGAGAATGCCCGCCACGAATTCCGACAGCACGCGCATGCCGAGATTCAGCGCGCGGCCCGTGCTGCTCGCCGAGATGTCCGCGCCCTTCGCATCCGGTTCGCGCAGGCGCCGCTCCTCGAGCGCGCCCGAAAGCCGCTGGAGCCGCGCCTTGAGCGCCTCGTCGTCGTCCCGGCCGTGTCCCGGATCGGTCAATCGCGTTCTCCATGCCGCGCCGGAGAGGCGCATCGGACGACGCTTTCCCTTACCTGAAAACGAACGGGGCGCCGATCCGTCAGCGCCGAACCGCAATATCGGAAGAAACTTCAGACTGCCCCTGCGAGCGCGCGCAACATATGGGTGAGGCCAAACCGTGTCAAGCGCTGGAATATGCGCGTAAGTAATTGTTCGGATTACATAAAAAGTCGCGCTGCGGCGCCACGGCCCAAGCCCGCGCACAAACCGCGCGAATCCGGCTGTGTGCGGACGGCCGACGCCGCTGGACAGTCCGGCGCGGGGCGCCTACGCTCCCGACGATAAAAAATCGGGAGGAAAGCACATGCATATCGTGAGAGCGCTCGCGGCCGGAGCCGTGTTCGCGGCCGGCGGATTCGCGGCGATGGCGCAGGGCGCGCCGTCCGGAAGCATGGCGGGGAACAAGCCGATGACGACGCTGGAGGTTGTGGTGTTCGCGGGCGCGAGCGCCGTGCCGATCTACGTGGCGCAAGACAAGGGCTTCTTCGCCCGCGAGGGGCTGACGGTGAACGTCAAGCCGACGCCGAGCTCCGGCTATCAGATGTCCAACCTCATCGCCGGGAAATACCAGATCGCCGGCACCGCCGTGGACAACCTCATCGCCTATCAGGAAGGCCAGGGCACGGCCAAGGTGGAGGGCAAGGTCGACCTCGTCACCATCATGGGCGGCTCGTCGACGGAGCTGTCGCTGCTCGCCCTGCCCTCGATCAAGACGATCGGCGAGCTCAAGGGCAAGGAGTTCGCGCTCGACTCGCTGTCGACGGGCTACGCCTTCGTGCTGCGCAAGATGCTCGAAAAGAACGGCCTGCAGCCGTCCGACTACACGTTCGTCGCGGTGGGCGGCACGCGCGAGCGGCTCGAGGCGCTGAAGAGCGGCAAGATGGCCGCCGCGCTCATCACCGAGCCCTTCACCACGCAGGCGCGCAAGGACGGCTTCACCTACCTCGGCGAAGCGGTGGAGAGCGTCGGCCGCTACCAGGCGAGCGTTCAGATCGCCAATCGCGACTGGGCGAAGGCGAACGAGGCGACGGTGGTCGCCTACATCCGCGCGCTGCTGTCGGGCATCGAGTGGGTTTACGACCCGGCCAACAAGGCGGAGGCGACGAAAATCCTCGCCGGCCGCATCAACATTCCCGAGGCGTCGGCCGCGCCCACCATCGAGGGCATCACCAAGGGCCGCGCCGCGCTCGACCCCAAGGGCAAGCTCGACGAGGAGGGCCTGCGCAACGTGATCGCGCTGCGCGAGCAGTTCTCGGACGAGAAGAAGAAGCTCGGCGGACCGGAGAAGTATTACGACTCCGCCTGGTACGACAAGGCGATCGCGCGCTGAGCGATCGTTGGTCTCGACGGCGGCGCGCGTGCTAAGGTGCGCGCGTCGCATGTGGAGCCGCAAATGGCCGAAGACGCAGCGCCCGCGCCGCTCTGGCGCGCAAGGGTCATCGAGACGGGCGACTTCGCCCTCGACGAACAGGAGGCCGGCGCCGGCGCGCCGCTCCTCTGCCTCGGCTTCGACGATCCTCAAGCCTCCCGCCTGCTCGACGATCTCGCGCTGTCGTTCAGGCTGCTCTCGCTGAATCCCGCCGCGGTCTCGCTGGGGGCTTCCGACGCGCTGGATGCGCACGGCTTCGCGCGTGAGGCGCTCGCCTGCGCGGACCGGCTGGCGCTGAAACGTTTCTCGGTGCTGGCGCGCAGCGACGAAGACCATGCGGCGCTGCGCCTCGCGCTGCTCGCGCCGCAGCGTGTGTGCGCGGTGGCGCTGCTCGCCCCCGATTTGCATTCGCGCGACGGCGCGGCCGAAGACGCTGCGCTGCTGGAGCGGCTGCGCGAGGTGGCGACGCCGACGCTCGCCGTGTTCGGCGCCATGGACCGCATCGCGACGCCGGCCACCGCGCGGCTGTGGCGCGAGCGCCTGCCGGACGCGAAGATCGTGTTCGTGCAGGACGCGGCCCAGGACGTGGATCGGCAACGGCCGCGCGCGACGGCCCGCGCCGTCGCCGACTTCATCACGCGCCATTGTGGAGACGCGACCGCATGAGCGGACCGCTCGCGGGCTTTCGGGTGCTCGATCTCACGAACGTGCTGGCCGGCCCGCTGTGCTGCTATCAGCTCGCGCTCCTGGGCGCCGACGTCATCAAGGTCGAGACGCCGCGCACGGGCGATCTGGCGCGCCAACTGGGCGCCGACGCCAAGCTCAACGACCGGCTGATGGGCGCGTCCTTCCTCGCGCAGAACGCCGGCAAGCGCTCCATCACGCTAAACCTGAAGAGCGCTGCGGGACAAGCGGTTCTGCGAAGGCTCGTCGAAGGCGCCGACGCGCTCGTCGAGAATTTCCGACCCGGCGTGATGGCGCGGCTGGGTCTTTCGGCGGAGACGCTTCGCGCGTTGCGGCCGCAACTCGTCTATTGCGCCATCTCGGGCTTCGGGCAGGACGGGCCGCTGCGCGACAACCCGGCCTACGACCAGATCGTGCAAGGCCTCTCAGGCGCGATGAGCGTGACGGGCGACGCGACGACGGGGCCTCTGCGCGTGGGGTTTCCGGCGTCGGACACCATCGGCGGGCTGACGGCGGCGATGGCGGTGAGCGCCGCGCTGGCGCGGGCGGCGCGCACGGGCCAAGGCGAGACGATCGACGTGTCGATGCTGGAGTCGACGCTCGTCGCCATGGGTTGGCAGGTCTCCAACTGGCTCATCGCCGACGTCGCGCCGCAGGCCATGGGCAACGAGAACATGACCGCCGCGCCCTCCGGCGCCTTCGCCACCGCGGACGGCCTTCTCAACATCGCCGCCAACAAGCAGGAGCAGTTCGAGGCGCTGTGTCGTGTGATCGGCCGCGAGGAGCTCATGCATGATCCGCGGTTCGCGGCGCGCGAGGCGCGCAAGACGAACCGCGCGGCGTTGAACGGCGAACTCGAGAAGGCGCTGCGGCGCAGGGGCGCGCGCGAATGGGCGACGCGGATGAACGCGGTCGGCGTGCCCGCCGGCGAGGTGCTGACGGCCCCGCAGGCGCTTTCGCATCCGCAGGTGGAGAGCCGCGGCTTCGTGCGCCGATTCGAGAACGCGCCCGGCGTGGACCGCGATATCGCGGTGACGCGCGCGGGCTTCCGGATGGCGAGCGGCGACCCCGCGCCGCAAAGCCCGCCGCCGCAGCTGGGCGCGGACACGGACGCGATCCTGTGCGAGCTGGGATATGGCGAGGAAGAGATCGCGGGGATGCGGGCGCAAGGGGCGTTCTGAGCGGTCGGGCTGGGCGCCGCCCCCCGTCATAGGCGGGGTCGACCCGGCCATCACGGTGGGGTTTAGGCCTGCAGCAGAGGCGAGCCCCCTACTCCGCCGCTTCCACCAGGCGCTCGGCCGTGCCGAGGTCCACGCTCACCAGCTGGGAGACGCCGCGTTCGGCCATCGTCACGCCGAACAGGCGGTCCATGCGGGCCATCGTGATCGGGTTGTGGGTGATGGTGACGAAGCGCGTGTCGGTCTTGCGCGCCATCTCGTCTAGCAGATCGCAGAAGCGCTCCACGTTGGCGTCGTCGAGCGGCGCGTCGACCTCGTCGAGCACGCAGATCGGCGACGGGTTGGTGAGGAATACCGCGAAGATCAGCGACATCGCGGTCAGCGCCTGCTCGCCGCCCGACAGCAGCGTCATCGTCTGCGGCTTCTTGCCGGGCGGGCGGGCGAGGATTTCGAGACCGGCTTCCAGCGGGTCGTCGGACTCGACCAGTTGCAGCTCCGCCGCGCCGCCGCCGAACAGCGTCGTGAAGAGCTCCTTGAAGTGGCCGTTGACCACGTCGAAGGCCGCCGCAAGACGCTCGCGCCCTTCCTTGTTGAGGTTCTGGATCGCCACGCGCAGTTTGCGGATGGCCTCTGTGAGATCGTCGCGCTCGGCGACGAGGGCGTCGCGGCGCGTCTCGACTTCCGTCAGTTCGTCGTCGGCGCGCAGGTTGACGGCGCCGAGGCGTTCGCGATCGCCCTTCAGCTCATCCAGCCGACGCTCGACCACCTGCAGCTCGGGCAGCTTCTGACCGGGCTCGACGCCGGCCAGCGCGGGCAGCGCGGACGGCTCGCATTCGAGATCCTGCGCGATGGCGCGGATCACGTCCTCACGGCGCTGGCGCAGGCCTTCCAGCAACGCCTCGGCGCGGGCGCGCTCTTCGCGCACGCTGCTCATGGCCTCCAGCGCCTGGCGGGCGATGCGGTCGGATTCGGCGAGACGCGTCTCGGCGCTGGCGCGCTTGTCGGCCGCGTCCTTGCGGGCCTGTTCGGCGTTCTCGATCTCCTGCATCAGCGCGCGGCGGCGCTGGAGGAAGAGATCGGGCGCCTCGGCGAGCTCGGTCTGCTCCTCGCGGGCTTCCGCGACACGCTCCTCGAGTTCGCCGATCTGGCGGGTGGCGCGGGCGCGGCGCTCGTCCCAAGACACGCGCTCGGCGGCGATGGCCTGGCGACGCTGGGCGCGAATTTGCGCTTCCCGGCCGAGCGCCTGCACCGCAGCGCGGGCCTCGGCGGCCTCGGCGCGGGCATGGGCGGCGGACGCGCGGGCGCGATCGAGCTTGGTCTGCAGGGCCGGCGCGGGAGCGAGCGCCTCCAGCGCCTCGGCCGCCTCGGCGTGGGCGCCCACCGCCTCTTCGCAGCTCGTGGTGAGGCGGCTCGCGGCCTCCTCCAGCGCCGAGAGGCGGGACGCCACCTGACCGCGCTTGCGCTCGAGTGCGGAGGAGGCTTCGCGGGCCTCGGCCAACGCCTTCTGCGCCTCGCGCACGTCGGCGCGCATCTGCGTCTCGGCGACGGCGGCGAGCCGCACGGCGGACTGCGCGGCTTCGTTCTCAGCCTTGAGATCGTCGGCCGTGGCGCGGGCGGCCTCGGCTTCGAGAATGAGGTCGCCAAGGCGATTCTTTTCCGCCAGGCGGCGAGCGGCGGGCGTCGGCGCTTCGGCCGCGGCGGTGAAACCGTCCCAACGCCATAAATCGCCCTCGCGGGAGACGAGGCGCTGGCCCGCGCGCAGCAGCGGCTGGAGCCGGGCGCCGGCCTCGCGGTCGATCACGCCGATCTGCGCCAGACGCCGCGCGAGCTGCGGCGGCGCGCGGACCACGGCGGCCAAGGGCTGCGCGCCGTCCGGCAGAGCCGGATCGTCGCCGGCCGCGTCGCTCAGGGCCCAGCGGGCGGGCGCCGCGGAATCCGTGGAGGCGTCGAGATCGTCGCCCAACGCGGCGCCGAGCGCGGCCTCGAAACCCCGGTCGACGCTGATCTCGTCGACGACGGGGGTCCACTTGTCGCCGCCGGCGCTCGCCAGCAGCTTCGAAAGGGTGCGCGCCTCGGTCTCCAGCCGCTGGGCGGCGCGTTCGGCCTCGGTCTGCGGCCCGCGCGATTGCGCCTCGCGCTCGCGCGCCTCGCGGTGGGCGTCTTCCGCGGCCATGGCGGATTCTTCCGCCATGTCGAGGGCGGCCTGCGCGCCTTCGAGGCGTTCGGACGCCTCCATGAAGTCTTCGTCCTCGCCCGCCTGCGCGCGCAGGTCGTCGAGTTCGCGCTGCACGCCGGCGAGCTCGCTCTCGAAGCGCCGCAGCCGCTGTGTTTCGCCCGACAGCGCCTGCTCCAGCGCGCCGCGCTTGGCGTTGAGATCGGCGAGAGCGGCCTGGGCTTGCGCCAGCGCCTGCTCGCATTCGCCGAGCCGTCCCTCGGCGTCCGCCAGTTGCTCCTTGGCGGCCCAGTCCTGCTCCTCGGAGGCTTCGCCGGCCTCCTCCAGCTCCGCGTTCTCGCCGTCGAGGCGCGCGAGCACGCCGGCCGCGTCGTCGATCAGCGCCTTTTCGCGCGCGAGATCGCGGTCGAGCTGGGCGAGGCGGCGTTCGATCTCCTGCGCGCGGGCCTTGGCGCGCTGCTCCTCGCCCTCCAGCTGGTCGCGGGCCAACACGAGGCGTTGCAGCGCGGCGCCGGTCTTGGCTTCCGCGTCGCGCAACGGCGGCAGTTCGTAGGCGGCGATAGCCTGGAGTTTGGCGGCCTCGGCCTGCTGGCGGGTGCGCTCCTCGACCGCGCGGGTGTCCTCCGCCAGCTTGCGCTCGGCCTCGGCCAGCTGATGGGTGACGTCGCGGTGCGCGATGTGGAGCAGCAGCGCCTCGTTGCGCCGGATGTCGCTCGCCAGCGTTTTGTAACGACCGGCCTGGCGGGCCTGGCGGCGCAGGCTCTCGACCTGCGAATCCAGCTGCTTGGTGACGTCTTCCAGGCGGTTGAGGTTGTCCTCGGCGCCCTTGAGGCGCAGCTCCGCCTCGTGCCGGCGCGAATGCAGGCCGGCGACGCCCGCCGCCTCTTCCAGAATGCGCCGGCGCTGCTGCGGCTTGGCGGAGATGATCTCGCCGATCATGCCCTGGCGCACCATGGCGGGCGAGCGCGCGCCGGTGGAGGCGTCGGCGAACAGCAGCTGCACGTCGCGGGCGCGCACCTCCTTGCCGTTGACGCGGTAGACCGAGCCCTGCTCGCGCTCGATGCGGCGGGTGACTTCGAGCACCTCCGAGTCGTTGAAGGCGGCCGGCGCGGTGCGGTCGGCGTTGTCGAGCACGAGGCCCACTTCGGCCATGTTGCGGCCGGGGCGGTTGCCGGACCCGGAAAAGATGACGTCGTCCATGCCGGAAGCGCGCATGGACTTGTACGAATTCTCGCCCATCACCCAGCGCAGGGCCTCGACGAGGTTCGACTTGCCGCAGCCGTTCGGCCCGACGACGCCCGTCAGCCCCGGCTCGATCTGGAAGTCCGTCGCCTCGCAGAAGCTCTTGAAGCCGACGAGGCGCAACTTGTTGAACTTCATGTCACGCAATCTCCCGTGCGGGCGACGGGACGCTCACGCGCGACCGCCGCCGGCAGGCCGCCGAACGCCCCCCGAAAAACCCGCGACGCCGCGCCCCGAAGGGCGGCGGGCCGCACGGAGGGTGCGTCCGACTTCGACGTTCAAGCCGTCATAAACCACGCGGCCATGCAAGGCCGGCGAGCCAAAATCCTGTGCGAAACCGACCCGTGGGGCCGACTCAGCTCTTCAGGAAGGGCTGCATGAGCTTTTCGAACTCGGACAGCGGCATCGCGCCGACCAGCCGCTGGCCGTTGACGAAGAACGTCGGGGTCGAGTTCACGCCGAATTTCTGGGACGCGTTCTCCGACTGCTTGTCGAGCTTGTCGTAGAGGTCCTTGTCCTTCAGGCAGGTCTCGAACGCCGTCTGGGACATGCCGGTCTGCTTCATCAGCGTGTTGAGGCTGGCGAGCGGCTTGTCGTTCATCCAGGCCTTCTGCTGCGAGAACAGCAGGTCGACCACGGGGTAGCGCTTGTCGTCGCCCGAGCAGCGGGCCAGCATGTAGGCGGCCTTGTCGACGTTGTTGAGCGGGAACTCGCGCAGCACGAAGCGCACCTTGCCGGTGTCGATGTACTTCTCCTTCAGCTCCTTGAAAGCGCCCGCGTGGAAGGCCGCGCAGTGGGAGCACGTGGTGGAGGCGTATTCGACGATGGTGACCGGCGCGTCGGCCTTGCCGAGCCAGAGGTCGGGCAGCGCCTGCTCCTGCAGCAGCAGGTCCGGCGAGACCTTGGCCGCCTGGGCGAAGGCGAGCGACGGGAGACCGGTCGTCGCGGCGAGCGCGATCCCCGCCCCCGCGAGTTCGAGAGCGCGACGGCGGGAGATGTGCAGGGACGACGCCATGGATGATCCGATCTGGAAGTAAGCGGCGAACACGCACAGAACCGGCGCCCGCCACGGGAAACTGTCGCCTCGCGGCGAACCGAAAGTGGAGCGCGAATGTGGCAAGTCGAGGGAGGCCGCGCAAGCCGCGCTCGCTCACGCGCGATCACGAATGCGCTGCGCTCACCGCTTGGCGGCGCTGCGGTGGGCCGCGTCCGTCAGCGCGGCCGCGCCGAGACGCTCCAGCGCCTGCCGCAACGCATCGTCCTCAACGCCGGCGGCGGCGGTCGCCGCGCGGGAGCGCGCCTCGGGGGTGACGGGCGGCGGCGGCTGCCGGCGCTTTGCGGCGTGGCGCACGGGCCCCTGCTTGAGCAGCAGCCGGCCGACGCAGCGCCACCCGAGCCGCGCGTTGACGCGCTCCACCACGAGCGGCGCCAGATGCTGTAGTTCGAGCGCGAAGGCGCCCTCCACCCGCACCACGAGGGCCGCGGGCTCCGGCGGCGCGTCCGGCGCGCGGCCAGGCGGGCGCGGCGGCCATTGCAGGCGCTGGGGCTCGGTGACCGCGGCGAGGCGCTCGCCGACGATGTCGTCCCAGTTCAGAATGACGTCGGCCTCGCCGAAGCCCTGCTTGGCGACGAGCGGATCCATCGCCGCGCCGACGAGATCGGCGAGCGGCCGGGCGCGGAAGGATTTGCGAACCGGTGGGGCCATGGGGCAGCGTAGCATGGATCGGGGGAAGCTGGCTGCAGGGGCGTGGAAGGGGCCGTCCTCGTCCCCGTCATGGCCGGGCTCGACCCGGCCATCCACGTGACGGGGGAGCGCGGTGCAGGGTTCAAGCCGCCGGCGAAGGCCCGCTCCACCGCAGCACCGGCTCGCGCGCGGCCTTCGTCTCGTCCAGTCTTCGACGCGGCGCGTGCACCGGCGCCTGGGTGAAACGTTCCGTCTCGCCGTCGCGCACGCTGAAGCAGAGGTCGCGCAGCGTCATGATGAACAGGTCCAGCGAGGCGCGGGATTCGGACTCCGTCGGCTCGATGAGCATGGCGCCCGGCACGACGAGGGGGAAATACATCGTCATCGGGTGGTAGCCCTCGTCGATCATCGCCTTTGCGAAATCGAGCGTGGTGACGCCCGTGCCCTTCAGCCAGCGATCGTCGAACAGGGCTTCGTGCATGCACGGCCGGTCGCCGAAGGGCGCGGACATCACGTCCGACAACCGCACGCGGATGTAGTTGGCGCTGAGCACCGCGTCTTCGGAGGCCTGCCGCAGGCCGTCCGCGCCATGGGACATCATGTGCGCCAGCGCGCGCACGAACATGCCCATCTGGCCGTGGAACGCGGTGATGCGGCCGAAGGCTTCGCCTTCCTCCGCGTTCTCCACCAGCGTGAACGCGTCGCCGCGCCGCTGCACGAACGGCGCGGGCGCGAATGGCGCGAGCGCTTCCGACAACACGACGGGACCGGCGCCGGGGCCGCCGCCGCCATGGGGCGTCGAGAACGTCTTGTGCAGATTGATGTGCATGGCGTCGACGCCGAGATCGACGGGCCGCACCTTGCCGACGATGGCGTTGAAGTTCGCGCCGTCGCAATAGAAGTATGCGCCCGCTTCGTGCACGGCGGCGGCGATGTCGACAATCTCGGGTTCGAACAGGCCGCAGGTGTTGGGGTTCGTCAACATCAGCGCCGCGACGTCCGGCCCCAGCGCCTCACGCACGGCCTGCGCGCTCACCGTGCCGTCGTCGCGCGCGGGGATGGTGCGCACGTCGTAGCCGATGAGCGCGGCGGTGGCGGGATTGGTGCCATGGGCGCTCTCGGGCACGAGCACGATGCGGCGCGTCGCGCCCTCGCCACGCGCGGCGATCGCGGCCTTGATGGCCATCATGCCGCACGCCTCGCCATGGGCGCCGGCCTTCGGCGACAACGCGACGGCGCTCGCGCCGGTCAGCGTGACGAGCCAGTGCGCCAGGGTGTCCATCAACGCCAGCGCGCCCTGCGTGGTGGACGTCGGCTGCAGCGGATGCAAATCCGCAAAGCCCGCCAGGCGCGCCAGGCGCTCGTTGAGGCGCGGGTTGTGCTTCATGGTGCACGAACCCAAAGGGTAGAGCCCGGCGTCGATGGCGTAGTTCATCTGCGACAGACGCACGTAGTGGCGCACGGCCTCGGGCTCGGAGAGGCCCGGCGTCTGCGGCGGCGCGCGTCGCGCCAGGGCGCCGAGGCGGGGCGTGTAAGAAGGCGGCGCATCGATGTCGACGCCGGTCGTCTCCGGCCGGCCGATCTCGAAGATGAGCCCTTCGGGATGCTGCAGCGCGCGGGCGCCGGTGAAGGTCTCGCGTTCCGCTGCGAGCGGCGCGGGGGGCGTGGTGGCTCGGCCTTGGGTGTTGAGCATGGTCGTCCCCCTCAATGCGCGTGCGCCAGCGCGGCGACGAGCGCGGCGCGGTCTTCGTCGGTGTTGGTCTCGGTCGTCGCGACGAGCAGCAGATCGTCGAGCCCGGCGCCGGGCAGCAGGCGCGACACCGGCACGCCGGCGAGGATTCCCTTTTGCGCCAGGGCTTCCACGATGCTGCGCGCATCGCCCTTCAGGCGCACGGTGAACTCGTTGAAGAACGTCTCGTTGAGCACCTCGACGCCCGCCGCCGCCAGCATGTCCGCCAGGCGAACGGCGCCGGCATGGTTGACGTCCGCGAGCGCGCGCAGGCCCGTCGCGCCCAGCAGCGTCATGTGGATGGAGAAGGCGAGCGCGCACAGCCCCGAGTTGGTGCAGATGTTCGACGTCGCCTTCTCGCGGCGGATGTGCTGCTCGCGCGTGGAGAGGGTGAGCACGAAGCCGCGGCGGCCCAGGGCGTCCACCGTCTGGCCCGCGAGGCGGCCGGGCATCTGGCGCAGGTGTTTCTTGCGCGTGGCGAACAGGCCCACGTACGGTCCGCCGAAGTTGAGCGCATTGCCGAGCGACTGGCCTTCGCCCACCACGATGTCCGCGCCCATGGCGCCGGGCGGCTCGACGAGTCCGAGCGACACGGCCTCCGTCACCACGGCGATCAGCAGCGCGCCCTTCGCCTGGCAGGCCTGCGCAATGGGCGCCAGATCGCGCAGATTGCCGAACACGTCCGGCGACTGAACGACGACGCAGGACACGTCGTCGCCGATGCGTGCAACCAGATCCTCTTGCGCCGCAACGTCCGGCGCGCCCTGCTCCACCGCATCGCCGGCCATGCGCGACACGGTGCGCACCACCTCCGCGTAATGCGGATGCAGGCCGCCCGACAGCAGCGCCTTGCCGCGGCGCGTGATGCGATGGGCCATGAGCACGGCCTCGGCGCAGGCGGTGGAGCCGTCGTACATGGAGGCGTTGGCGACCTCCATGCCGGTGAGTTCGGCCACCTGCGTCTGGAACTCGAAGAGCATCTGCAACGTGCCCTGCGAAATCTCGGGTTGGTAGGGCGTGTAGCTCGTCAGAAACTCCGAGCGCTGGATCAGATGATCCACGCTCGCGGGCACATGATGGCGATAGGCGCCAGCGCCCAGGAAGAACGGAACCGACCCCGCCGGCGTGTTGCGCGCGGCCATGCGGGCGAGCGCGCGCTCCACCTCCATCTCGCTCTTGCGCAGCGGCAGGTCCACCGGCGCGCGCAGAAGCTTGTCGGCCGGGGCGTCGGCGAACAGGGCGTCGATATGGTCGACGCCGATCGTCGCGCGCATGGCGGCGCGGTCGTCGTCGGTGAGCGGCAGATAGCGCATGGCGGCCTCGCGGGTGCGGTCGGGATCAGTCGAGCGTCTTCAGAAACGCCTGGTAGGCAGGCTCATCCAGCAGCGCGTCGAACGCTGCGCGATCGGGCGCGCGCATCTTCACGAACCAGCCGGCGCCTTGCGGGTCTTCGTTGACGAGCGCGGGCGAGGCTTCGAGCTGCGTGTTGACGGCGATCACCTCGCCGCCGATCGGCGCATAGACCTCACTCGCGGCCTTCACGCTCTCCACCACCGCGGCCTGCTCGCCGGCGGCGAAACGCGCGCCGACCTGCGGCAGCTCGACGAACACCACGTCGCCCAGCTGGCGTTGCGCGTAATCGCTGACGCCGACCTCGGCGACGTCGCCGTCGAGACGAACGTATTCATGGTCCTTCGTGTAACGGATCTCGGACATGGGATCTCCTCAGCGGCGATAGCGGTGGGGGTGGAACGGCAACGGCGCGACGCGCGCGGGCAACGTCTTGCCGCGCACAAGGGCCGCGAGGGAGGCGCCTTCGCGCGCGTGCGCCGCATCGACGTAGCCCATGGCGATCGCGCGTCCGAGGCTCGGCGCAAAACCGCCGGAGGTGACGGCGCCGACGACGGCGCCCTGCGCATCGACGATCTCGGCGCCTTCGCGCGCCGGCTGGCGGCCTTCGAGCGCCAGGCCGATGCGTCTGCGGGACGGGCCTTGCGTGAATTCGCGCTGAACGCGCGCGGCGCCGGGGAAGCCGCCCTCGAGGCGGCGGCGCTTGCCGATGGACCAGCCGAGGCCGGCCTCCACGGGCGACGTCGTCTCGTCGATGTCGTGGCCATAGAGACAGAGGCCGGCCTCCAGGCGCAGCGAATCACGCGCGCCGAGGCCGACCGGCTTCACGCGCGGATCGGCGAGCAGCGCGCGGGCGAAATCCGTGACGGCCGACGCGGGAACGGAGACCTCGAATCCGTCCTCGCCCGTGTAGCCGGAGCGAGTCACGAGCATCGGCACACCGCGCCAGCTGACGTCGCCGGCTCCCATGAACGGCAGGTTCGCGACGCCGGGCGCCAGCGCCTCGAGCGCCGGCTCCGCCAGCGGGCCCTGCAGCGCCAGCAGCGCGCGATCGTCGAGCACATGAAGGCCGCCCCCCAGGAGACGCGGCGCCATCCAGCGGATGTCCGCTTCCCGCCGCGACGCGTTGACCACCAGCGCGAAACGATCCCAGGCGCCGGGCGCAGCGAGCCGCGTCACCATGAGGTCGTCGAGAACGCCGCCGTCTTCCGCCAGCAATTGCGTGTAGCGCATGCGGTCCACGGGCAGCCCGCGAAGGTCGGCCGGCACGAGACGTTCGAGCGCGTCCGCGGCCCCGGGACCCTCGACGAGGATCTGGCCCATGTGGCTGACGTCGAACAGACCGGCGCTGGCGCGCGTCCATAGATGTTCGGCCAGCACGCCGTCTTCGAAATGGACCGGCATTTCCCAGCCGGCGAAGGGGACCATGCGGGCGCCGCGCTCGACGTGCAGAGCATGGAGCGGCGTGCGCGCGAGGGGCGCGGCGTCCGGCGCGCTCATGGCGCGGCCCGCGGGGCGAACGACGGATCGGCGGCGTGGGTCATGACGGCTCCCGGGCGCAGGACGACGAACCGCGCTCCGGCCACGCCGGCATCGCGTTCCGCGCCCCCTCTGTCCGGTGACCTGAGAGATTTCCCGCGCGCCGGAGCCCGCGGTTACGCCCTTCGGTGGGCAGCCGTCAGGAGACGGCGGCCGCTTTCCAGAGTGTCATCCCGACGCGGTCCATTTGCCTGAGCGTTTCCGGGGCGGTTGCGCCTTCGGCGCCGACGCTGACGCGCCGGACTCTTCCGCGAGGGGTCTTCGACTGACCTGAGCGAGGGTATGCCGCCCAGCCCACGTGTCAAGCGACTGTGGGACGCATTCCACAGATCCGCGGCCGCAGCGCCAATCAGCGTCGGCGCCGCTCCGCGGTCGTCGCGGCCCCCGCGCCTTCGAAGCCGACGAAAACCTGGTAGTCCTCGTTCGACTTGGGGCTGATGAAGGGCACGGCGATCTCGTCGCTCACCATGGCGAACGTGGTCTGCGAGGCGCCGGCGGGGATGGCCGCGGCGACGCGATACGTGCGGGTGTTGATGAACTGCAGGCCCTCCTCGCGCCGCACGGCCACGGTGATCGGCACCGTGAACGACGACGGCGCGCCGGCCGGGCCGAGCAGCACCTTGCCCTCGACGCCCACCTTCACGATCAGCTGATTGCCTTCGATGCGACAGGAGCGGACGATGTCGCCCATGGAGAACTGGTAACGCACGTTGGCGTTGCTTTGGCCGCCCGCGTAGACGCGGTGCGCGGCCGCGCCCTCGCGCACGTCCACATAGGGGCACGCGAGATCGGCGACGCTGCCGTCGGGGTTGGTGGTCGGCATGGCCGGGGGAACGGCGCCCTGCGCCGTCTGGGCCGGAGCGTCGGACGAGCCGAACATGCCGCCGAACGAGGGCATGCCGCCGCCGGCGCAGCCCGCCGTCGCGAGAGCCGCCGCGAGAACGGGAACACACTTCAATCCGGCGCGCATGCCGGAAGCGGCCTGACTCATGCGAACGCTCCACTCCACGAGGCCGGCTGAGGCGCCCGGCCGGTCAAACAGGGCGCGAACCTATACGAAGAGCCGCGGCCGCGCCAGAGACGGCGGATCGCCGTCTCAGGGCAGCTTTTCGAAACCTTCCCGGAAGCCCGCCAGCACGAGGGGGATGCCAGTGCCCTGCTCCGGCGTCTCGAATACGATGAACGTCGCGCTCTTGCCGACCCTAAGGTCGTCCAGCAACTTGTCGTCCATCACCACCTCGGCGACGCAGCCCGACGGCAGGCAGCGGACGAAACCCGCGCGGCCCTTATCCACAGAATCGATGTTGAGGCCGAGGCCCGCCGGCAGCAGCACGCCGAGGGGAGCGATGACGCGCAGCAGGCGGGACTTGCCATCGGCCGTCTTCAGCACGATGACGACGAGGTTCATGTTCGGCTTGTCCTCGGCGGCGACGGACTGGATGAGCGCGCACTGCTCGCGGCTGGCGCCGGGCGGCGTCTCGCACCGCATCTCCCAGTCGCCGTGCTTGCCGCGCACCGACGTCTGCGCGGCGGCGAGCCCGCACGTCAGCGCCAGCGCGCCGGCCGCGAGCGCGAGGCGGACGCCGAGCCGTCGCGCGACGCCCGGGGCTGTCGTATCCTGATCCGAGGCGCGCATCATGACTCCTGCTAGCTCCCTGCGGACGCTTCTCCGGTCTGCGCCGGGCGCAGGGGGACCCCCGCCCCGCTCTGCGCGGACAGACTGTCTCCGACCATTCTATTGAGGCCGAATCGCGTCAACGTGTATGTGAGGACGGGGCCCGTTGGCAAATCGCGAGCGTATCCGGCCGAAAGCCCGCGGATTGCGGCGCCTGCGAAGGTTTACGCGCCCTTATGCCGCATCGCTGCTGCGGCAGAGCCGTGTTGCGCTCATGGCGGCTTTATGGTTGGAACGGAAGGAGGGGCGATCTAAGAACGATCGAACCCGGGGGCCCTGCCCCCCACCCAGATATTCCGAGCGGGAGCGACGACTTTCATGATGTTCCAGACCACAGGCGCCAAGACCGGTCGGGCTTTGGCCGGGCGCGCTTTCGCAGCGGCCGGCGCGGCCCTCGGCGGTTGGATCCTCACCGCCGGCGTCGCCGCCGCGCAGACCGTCTTCGCGCCGCGTCCCCACCAGATGGGCCTGCCCGAGCCCGCGACGCCCATCGCCCGCGAGATGCACTTCTTCCACGACGCGATCCTGCTGCCGATCATCACCGTGATCTGTCTGTTCGTGCTCGCGCTGCTCATCTACGTGGTGTCGAAGTTCAACGAGAAGGCGAACCCGACGCCGTCGCGCACGACGCATCACACGGGCCTCGAAGTGGCCTGGACGGTGCTGCCGGTGGTGATCCTCGTCATCATCGCCATTCCCTCCTTCCGCCTGCTGAACAACCAGCTGACGATGCCGAACGCCGACATGACGGTGAAGGTGACCGGCAACTCGTCGTGGGCCTGGACCTGGACCTACCCGAAGGACGAAGGCGGCGGCTTCGAGTTCCAGTCGCGCCTGCTCGACCAGGCCAGCCTCCCCGCCGACAAGCTGCGCCTGCTGGACGTGGACAACGAGGCCGTCGTGCCCGTGAACAAGACCGTGCGCCTGCAGGTGACCGCCGACGTCGTCGGCATCATCCACTCGTTCGTCATCCCGTCCTTCGGCGTGCGCATCGACGCGATCCCCGGTCGCCTGAACGAGACCTGGTTCCGCGCCGAGAAGGAAGGCGTCTACTACGGCCAGTGCTCCAAGCTGTGCGGCAAGGACCACGCCTACATGCCGATCGTGCTGCGCGTCGTCAGCGAGGACGCCTACAAGGCGTGGCTCGAGAAGGCCCGCAAGGAGTTCGCGCAGAACGACACCCCGAACGTCCGCTCTGTGAAGGTCGCCGACGCGACCGCGCCGCGCTGATCCGAATCAATCGACCGAGGACCCCGAGATGGCAACGAACGCCGCGGCCCATCATGACGATCACGCCCACCCGATCCCATCGGGCTGGCGCCGTTATATGTATTCGACGAACCACAAGGACATCGGCAACCTCTACATCATCTTCGCCATCTTCGCGGGGATCATCGGCGGCCTGATGTCCATCGCCATGCGCATGGAGCTCGCGGGCACCGGCGTCGGCGTCTTCCCGTGGATCTCGGCGTTCCTCGCCGGCGACGGTTCGCCGGACGCCGCCAAGCACATGTACAACGTGTTCATCACCGGCCACGGCGTCATCATGATCTTCTTCATGGTCATGCCGGCGCTGATCGGCGGCTTCGGCAACTGGTTCGTGCCGCTGATGATCGGCGCGCCGGACATGGCCTTCCCGCGGATGAACAACATCTCGTTCTGGCTGCTGCCCGCCTCCTTCACGCTGCTCATCATCTCGATGTTCGTGGAAGGCGCGCCCGGCATGCACGGGTTCGGCGGCGGCTGGGTCATGTATCCGCCGCTGTCGTCCAACGCCGGCCACCCCGGCCCGTCGATGGACTTCATCATCCTGTCGCTGCACATCGCGGGCGCGTCGTCGATCCTCGGCGCGATCAACTTCATCACGACGATCTTCAACATGCGCGCGCCGGGCATGACCCTGCATCGCATGCCGCTGTTCGCGTGGTCGGTGCTCATCACGGCCTTCCTGCTCGTGCTGTCGCTGCCGGTGCTCGCCGGCGCGATCACGATGCTGCTGACGGACCGCAACTTCGGCACGGCGTTCTTCGACCCGGCCGGCGGCGGCGACCCCGTGCTGTTCCAGCATCTGTTCTGGTTCTTCGGTCACCCCGAAGTGTACATCCTGATCCTGCCCGGCTTCGGCATCATCAGCCACATCGTGTCGACGTTCTCGCGCAAGCCCATCTTCGGTTATCTCGGCATGGCCTACGCCATGGTCGCGATCGGCGTCGTCGGCTTCATCGTGTGGGCGCATCACATGTACACGGTGGGCCTGTCGCTCAACACGCAGCGCTACTTCGTGTTCGCGACGATGGTGATCGCGGTGCCCACGGGCGTGAAGATCTTCTCGTGGATCGCGACGATGTGGGGCGGGTCGATCTCGTTCCGCACGCCGATGCTGTGGGCGGTCGGCTTCATCTTCCTGTTCACCGTCGGCGGCGTGACGGGCGTCGTGCTCGCCAACGCCGGCATCGACCGCCAGCTGCACGAGACCTATTACGTGGTGGCGCACTTCCACTACGTGCTCTCGCTCGGCGCCGTGTTCGCGCTGTTCGCGGGCTTCTACTACTGGTTCCCGAAGATGTCGGGCTACATGTACAACGAGACGCTGGGCAAGACGCACTTCTGGGTCATGTTCGTCGGTGTGAACCTGACGTTCTTCCCGCAGCACTTCCTGGGCCTCGCCGGCATGCCGCGCCGCTACGTGGACTATCCGGACGCGTTCCTGCTCTGGAACCAGATCTCGTCCTACGGCTCGTACATCTCGGGTCTCGGCGTGGTGCTCTTCCTCTACATCGTGTGGGACGCCTTCGCGAAGAAGGTCCTCGCCGGCGACAATCCGTGGGGCCCCGGCGCCACGACGCTGGAGTGGACGCTGAGCTCGCCGCCGCCGTTCCACCAGTACGAGACGCTGCCGCGCATCACCGGCGCGGATCACTAAGCACCAGCGCTCCGGCGGTTCACGCCGCCGGAGCCTTCCTTCGAGAGGCGCTGGCCGCCTTTCGAACGAGGGCTCCAGTACGGACGCACAGCGCGCGGGGGGCCGCGCGCCAGATGGATCGGACGCATGAGTTTCGTTTCGCGCAATGAAGACGTCATCGACACGCGCATCTCGTGCGCCGGCCCGGGGGACTACGTCGCCCTGCTGAAGCCGCGCGTGATGTCGCTGGTGGTGTTCACCGCGCTCGCCGGCCTGCTCCTCGCGCCCAACGGCGTGCATCCGGTCATCGCCTTCGCGTCGCTGCTCGCCATCGCGGTGGGCGCGGGCGCGTCGGGCGCGCTGAACATGTGGTACGACGCCGACATCGACGCGGTGATGACGCGCACCCGCACGCGGCCGATCCCGTCGGGCCGCATCCTGCCGAACGAGGCGCTGGGCTTCGGCCTCACGCTGTCGGCCATGTCGGTGTTCACGCTGGGGGTGGTCGCCAACTGGCTGGCCGCGAGCCTGCTCGCCTTCACCATCTTCTTCTACGCCGTCGTCTACACGATGTGGCTGAAGCGCTCGACGCCCCAGAACATCGTCATCGGCGGCGCCGCCGGCGCCTTCCCGCCCGTGGTGGCCTACGCCGCCGCGACGGGGACCGTCGCCCTCGAGCCGATCGTGCTGTTCGCCATCATCTTCATCTGGACGCCGCCGCACTTCTGGGCGCTGGCGCTCGTGAAGTCGGACGAGTATGCGCGCGCCGGCGTGCCGATGATGCCGAACGCCAAGGGCGGCGACCGCACGCGGCTCGAAATCCTGCTCTACTCGCTCGTGCTCGCGCCCGTCGGCCTCGCGCCGTGGTTCCTGGGCTTCGCGTCCACCGTCTACGGCGTCGTCGCGGCTTTCGGCGGGCTCGGCATGATCGCTTTGGCGTGGCGCGTGTTCCGGCAGCGCGAGGGCGAAGCGGCGCGCAAGGCCGCCATGTCGCTGTTCGGCTTCTCGATCCTCTATCTCTTCGCGCTGTTCCTGGTGATCGTCGTCGAGAACGGCCCGGCGCAGGCGCTCGCGCGCGCGGTGAGCGGCCTCTTCGCCGCGGCGACGTGATCGAGACCGCCATGACCAACCCCGATCCGGTTCGCGACCCCGCCGCCCCGCCTTTCGACCGGCCCCGGCTCACGCCGGAGCAGGCGCGTGGGCGGCGCTCGCGCAACATCGCGATCGCGCTCGGCATTTCGTTTCTCGTGCTGCTGTTCTACCTCGTGACCATCGCCAAGCTCGGTCCTGGCGTGCTCAACAAGCCGGAATGGTGAGGACCATGACTAGCTCTGCGAACCATGATCCCCAGGCGCCCGCGCCGCGGCCGGTCTCCCGCAAGGCGGACCTGCGAATCGCGGCCTCGGTGACCTTCCTCGTGTTCGGCATGCTCGGCATGTCCTTCGCGGCGGTGCCGCTCTACCAGATGTTCTGCCAGGTCACCGGCTTCGGCGGCACGCCGCGCATCAACGCGACCGCGTCCGGCCTGCGCGGCGAGCGCACGCTGACGGTGCGGTTCGACGCCAACGTGGGGCCGGGTCTCGACTGGACGTTCGAACCCGAGATCGGCTCGATGCGCCTGCGCACGGGCGAGACGGCCACGGTGTTCTACAAGGTCACGAACCATTCCAAGACCGAGCGGGTCGGCATGGCGACGTACAACGTCGCGCCAGACGCCTTCGGGCCGTGGTTCAACAAGGTCTCCTGCTTCTGCTTCACCGAGCAGACGCTGGGGCCGGGCGAGAGCATGGACATGCCGGTCGTGTTCTTCCTCGACCCAGAACTCGAGAAGTCGGAGACGATGCGGCGCATGGAGAGCGTGACGCTCTCCTACACGTTCATCGCCGTGAAGACGAAGACCCCGGTGGCGGCCGCCGCGGCGCCGAAGCCGGCGGCGGACGACACGCCCAAAGCGCGCTTGTAGGATCGAAACGAGGGCCGCCTTGACTTCGGGGCGGCGAATAGCGAAACGCCTTCGACGGGTCGGCCGCGCGAGCGACGCCAGACGACGGCTTCAAGGACGACGAGGACAGAACCATGGCTGACGGCCACGCGAAACCGAACCACGATTACCATCTCGTCGACCCGAGCCCGTGGCCCCTGCTCGGCTCCATCGCGGCGTTCTTCACCGCGGTGGGGGCCATCGCCTGGATGAAGGGCATGCCGATCTTCGGTCTGAAGATGGGCGCCTACGTCTTCGGCGCGGGCTTCCTGCTGGTGCTCTACACCATGGCCGCCTGGTGGGTGGACGTGATCCGCGAGGCCGAGTCGGGCTTCCACACCCGCGTGGTGCAGATCCATCACCGCTACGGCATGATCCTGTTCATCGCGTCGGAAGTGATGTTCTTCGTGGCGTGGTTCTGGGCCTTCTTCGACGCCAGCCTGTTCACCGCCGAGGCCATCAACGCGGCCCGCGTGGAGCACACCGGCGGCGTGTGGCCGCCCAAGGGCATCGAGGTGTTCGATCCCTGGCATCTGCCGCTGATCAACACGCTCATTCTGCTGACGTCGGGCACCACGGTGACGTGGGCGCATCACGCGCTGCTGCACAACGACCGCGAGAACGTCAAGAAGGCGCTGATCCTCACGATCATCCTCGGCGCCGTGTTCTCCATGGTCCAGGCCTACGAATACATGCACGCCCCGTTCGCATTCAAGAACTCGATCTACGGCGCGACGTTCTTCATGGCGACGGGTTTCCACGGCTTCCACGTTCTGGTGGGCACGATCTTCCTCGCCGTGTGCCTGATCCGCGTCTACGCCGGCCATTTCACGCCCAAGCAGCACCTCGGCTTCGAGTTCGCCGCCTGGTACTGGCACTTCGTCGACGTGGTGTGGCTGTTCCTGTTCGTCGGCATCTACGTGTGGGGCAACTGGGGCGGCGTCATCGCCTCTCATTGAGCTCAGTTCCGCCGACGCGACGACGAGGGGGCGGCCGAACGGCCGCCCTTTTTTCTTGAAGACATCAGGCCGACGGGAGCCACGATCATGGACACCGAATACGCGCCGCAATCCCCTTACGCCACCGGACTCGCCGGCCGCTGTCCGCGCTGCGGCGAAGGCCACATGTTCAAGGGCTTCATCGAAATCGCGGAGCGCTGCGACGTGTGCGGCCTCGATCTCGGGTTCGCCGACGCGGGCGACGGGCCCGCGGTCTTCGTGTCGCTGTTCGCCGGGTTCATCGTGCTCGGCGCGGCGCTGTGGCTGGAGTTCACCTACGAGCCGCCGTTCTGGGTGCACATCCTCGTCTTCGGGCCGTTCACGCTCATCGTGTGCCTCGGCATCCTGCGGCCGCTGAAGGGGCTGCTGGTGGCGCTGCAGTACGTCAACAAGGCCGAGCAGGGCCGGCTGGAGAGCTGATGGCCGCCGCAGCCGAGAGCCTGTCGTCGCGGGCGCGCGGCCTCATCGCGCCGACCATCGCCACGGTCATCGCCTTCGCGATCCTCGTGTCGCTCGGCCTCTGGCAGGTGCGGCGGCTCGCCTGGAAGGAAAGCGTCGTGGCGCGCATCGAGGCGCGGGTGAACGGCGCGCCCCAGCCCCTGCCCGCGCCGGACGCCTGGGCGGGCCTCAAGCCGGACGATTACGACTATCTGCCGGTGACGGCGCGCGGCGTGTTCGAGCACGCGCGCGAGGCTTATGTCTTCCACGCGGCCGGCGGGCCGCTGCGCGAGCCCGGTTACCTCGTGCTGACGCCGCTGCGGCTGGCGTCCGGCGCCCGGGTCATCGTCAACCGCGGCTTCACGCCGCTGGCGTCGAAGGACCCCGCCACGCGCGCGGCGGGGCAGATCGAGGGCGAGACGCAGGTCACAGGCCTCATGCGCCCGCCCGAGCAGCGCAATCTCTTCACGCCCGCGGACGAGCCCACGCGGCGCATCTTCCACGTGCGCGATCCCGCCGCCATCGCCGCAGCGGACGGCATCGTGGCCGCGCCGTTCATGATCGACGCGAACGCCGCGCCGGTTCCCGGCGGCTGGCCGCGCGGGGGCACGACCACGTTGTCGATCCCCAACAACCACTTGTCGTATGCGCTGACGTGGTTCGGGCTGGCGGCGACATTGATCGGCGTGTTCGGCGTGTTCGCGTGGCGGCGGCTCAACGAGGGACGCGCGCGCCCTTCCACGTGACCATGGCGACCGCGACGACGACCAGCGCCATGCCGGCCAGCGCCAGCGGCGCCAGGCGCTCGTCGAACATCAGCCAGCCCAGCACCGCGGTGGTGGGCGGCACGAGGAAGAACAGGCTGGCGACTTCCGCCGCCGCGCCGCGGCGGATGAGGACGAAGAGCACGGTGATGGTGCCGACCGAGAGCACCAGACAGAGCCACGCCAGCGCGATGACGAACGGCGCCGACCATTCGACCGGAAAGCCCTCCCACCAGGCCAGCGGGGCGACGACGACGGCGGACGCGGCGAACTGGACGACGGAGCCGGTGCGCAGGTCCATGGCGCCGCCGAACTTCTTCTGCCACAGCGTGCCGGCGGTCATGAAGACGCAGGACATGAAGGCGAAGAACATGCCGAGCGGCGTGCCGAGCCCCAGCGCCAGCTTGTTCCACACGACCAGCATGACGCCGGCGAGCCCGAGCGCGAGGCCCATCCACTGGCGGCGCGTGACGATCTCGCCCAGCAGCGGGGCCGCGACGACGGCCGTGAGCACGGGCTGCATGCCCGCCATCAGCGAGCCGACGCCCGCCTCCACGCCCGCCGCCAGCGCCGCGAAGGTGGCGCCGAGATACCCCGCGTGGACCAGCACGCCGCCGATGGCGATGGAGGGCAGCGCACGGGCCGGCGGCCAGGGCGCGCGCATGACGACGGCCACCAGCGCCAGCAGCGCGATGACGACGATGAAACGGATCAGCAGGAAGGTGAACGGCTGCGTGTACGGCATGCCGAGCTTGCCGCCGATGAAGCCCGTCGACCAGAAGAACACGAAGACCGCCGGCAGCGATGCGGCGACCCATCGCGCGGACGAACCGCCTGTCTCACGCCCGTCCATGTGTCTCCTCCATCGCGGCCGACCCTTAGCGGGTCGGTCCGCGAGTCGCCACAGGCTCAGAGGAAATTGTTCGGCCAGATGATGCTGCGCCACATGTGCGCGGACGGGCTGCCGTCGAAGCCCAGGCCTTCCTTGGGCTGGCGCCAGCAGCGCTCGATCACGCCGGCGAACTGGTCCACGTCCACGTGCACGTTGGGGTCGAACGAGTAGAGATCGTTCGTGGTGACGAGGCGCGCGGAATCGTACCACTTGTGCGAGCGCGCATACTCCGCCGCCTCGACGATGTAGGCCGGCGGCTTGTAGCTCTCGCCGAAGGCGCGGACGTAGAGATCGGGATATTCGTAGCCGTAGGCCTCATCGGGAAAGAAGCGCAACGCCTGGTGATAGCGCACGGCCCACGTCACCTCTTCGTCGACGTAGGGCTCGATGAGCTGCGCGCCGTAATAGCCGTGGTCCGAGCGCACGTGGCTGACGACGGCGATGTCATGCACCAAACAGGCGAGGATGAGCTTGTCCGGCAGGCCGTTCTTCATGGCGAGAGCGGCGCTCTGCAGCAGGTGCGTCCCGCCGCGCTTGTTCAGCAGCACGCGCTTCTTGAAGAAGTCGAGCAGGGTCGGCGCCTCGGGCATGGCCGGCAGGCGCGGCTCCTCGTGCATGAGGTAGAGGCCGCGCGAGGCGCTGAAGCCGCCCGCCGCCGTGAGGCCGACCTTGGCGAAGAACGGGGTCATCGCCTGCTTGTCCAGCAGGGAGAGCATCGTCTCCTCGAGCAGGTCGTCTTTGTCCTCGGGGCTCATGTCGGGCGTCGCGCGTTCGCCGGCGAGGCGCACTGCCGTGGCGACCAATTCCTCCTGGGTCATCGTTTCGCTCCATCAGGGCTTTTCGCCCCTCGCATCTTTCCAGCGGTCGCTTCGACCGTCGATGCCAGATATACAGCGGCGACGCCGTGGACCGCCACGGGAATCATGACGGCGGAAGCACGACTTGTTCCGTGCCGGACGCGCCCCGCGATGGAGACGAGAATGCCCGATCTGGCGATGCTCGGCGAAGACCTGAAGAAGATCGACCGCCTCATCATGGACCTGATCAAGCGCCGGATGGACGTGGCCCATCTCGTCGCGCAGGAGAAGCAACGCACCGGCGGGCTCATGTACCGGCCGCAGGTGGAGGACCAGCGCATCGCCGCCATCGGCGAGCATGCGGCGGGCATCGGGCTCAACCCGCACATGGCGCGGGCGGTGCTGTATTTCCTCATCGCCGAGTCCTGCAAGGAGCAGACGATCCTCATCGAGTCCCAAGGCGAAGGCGCCTCGGCGCGGCCGGACGCCGCCAAGCTGCGCGAGAACCTGCTGCGGCTCACCGCGATGGTGGCGGAGCGCTACGACGAGCGCGATCCCACCCGCAAGCGCGCCAGCCATGCGGCCGCGGCCTTCGAGATGGAGCTGCTGCGGGCGGACGCCGCCGCTGCGGTGGACAAGGGCCGCGCGCTCGATCTCGGCTGCGCCACCGGGCGCGTCGCGCTGGAGCTGGCGTCTTCGTTCGTCAGCGTCGGCGGCTACGATCTCAGCCAGGCGATGGTGGCCGTGGCGCAGGCCAAGGCGGAGGCCGCCGGCGTCGTGAACGCCGGCTTCGCCGAGCTGAACCTCGACACTCAGCCCCTGCCCGACCTCGACGGCAGCGTCTCCTTCGTCGCGATGAACCTCGGCACGGCGAGCGACGTCACCGACATCGGCCACGTGCTGGGCGAGATCGCCCGCGTGCTGAAGCCGGGCGGCCGCTTCTTCCTGACGTTCTACAACGCCGACGCGCTGCTCTACAAAATGGGCTTTCTGCCGTGGGTGGCGAGCCTGGAGGCCGCCGTGAACCCCTACACCAACTGCCTCGACGTCAAGATCGGCGACGAGACGATGGCGGTGCATGCGCAGCTCCATGCGGAGGCGGATGTGCGGGCGATGACGCCGGCCGGCCTGTCGATCGACAGCGTGACGAGCTTCCCGCAGATCATGGCGATCCTGCCCGACGAGGTGCTGGCCGACGACAAGGTGCGCGCCAGCATCGACCGGCTGGACCGGGAGCTGGCGCGCGGCGCCGACGGGGCGCACGGCGGCGCCTATCTCATCGTGCGGGGCGTGCGGACCTGACGCGCCTCCCCGCGGGATGACGTTTGCGCCGGGCTGCGCTACAGAACGCCCGACCGATGCAACCCGCCAACCTCGCAGGCCAACCCGTGCGCTACATCTCCACCCGCGGCGACGCTCCCGTTCTCGGCTTCACCGACGCGCTGCTCGCGGGGCTGGCGCGCGACGGCGGGCTGTATGTCCCCGAGAGCTACCCCACGCTCGACGCCGCGACCATCGCCGGCTTCGCGGGGCAGAGCTATGCGCGGGTGGCGGAGACGGTCATCTCGCCGTTCGTCGGCGACGACACCGCGCCGGCCGCGCTGCGCCACATGATCGAGGAGGCCTACGCCAGCTTCCGCCATCCGGCCGTGACGCCGCTGGCGCAGATCGGCGACAACCTGTTCGTGCTGGAGCTCTTCCACGGTCCGACGCTGGCGTTCAAGGACGTGGCGATGCAGCTGCTCGCGCGCATGATGGACCACGCGCTGAAGTCGCGCGGCGAGCGCGCCACCATCGTCGGCGCCACGTCCGGCGACACGGGCGCCGCCGCCATCGAGGCGTTCCGCGGGCTCGAGCAGGTCGACGTGTTCATCATGTACCCGCACGGGCGCGTGTCTGAAGTGCAGCGGCGGCAGATGACGGGCGTGGACGCGGAGAACATCCACACCATCGCGCTGGAAGGCACGTTCGACGATTGCCAGGACATCCTGAAGGGCCTGTTCAACAACCACAGCTTTCGTGACGGACTGAAGCTCTCCGGCGTCAACTCCATCAACTGGGCGCGCGTGGTGGCGCAGACGGTCTACTACTTCACGAGCGCCGTGGCGCTGGGCGCGCCGCATCGCAAGGCGTCGTTCGCCGTGCCCACCGGCAATTTCGGCGACGTGCTGGCGGGCTACATCGCCAAGCGCATGGGGCTGCCGATCGAGCGGCTCGTGGTCGCCACCAACGAGAACGACATTCTCACCCGCGCGCTGGAGACCGGCGCCTACGAGGTGCGCGGCGTGACGCCGACGCAGTCGCCCTCCATGGACATCCAGGTGTCGTCCAATTTCGAGCGGTTGCTGTTCGACGCGTGCGGCCGCGACGCGGGCGTGATCCGCGGGCTGATGGCGAACCTGCGCCAGGGCCGCCGCTTCGACACGCCGGCCGACGCGTTGGCGACCATCCGCGGCGAGTTCGACGCGTTCCGCACCGGCGAGACCGGCACGGGCAAGGAGATCGCGCGCGTGTTCTCGGAATGCGGGATGCTGATCGATCCGCACACGGCGGTGGGCGTGCATGCGGCGCGCAAGGCGCAGGCGAACGCGCCGGAGGTTCCCATGGTGGTGCTTGGCACGGCGCATCCCGCCAAATTCGGCGACGCCGTGCGGGCGGCCGCGGGGACCGAGGCGCCGTTGCCGACGCATCTTGCGAAACTCATCGCGGCGCCCGAACATTTCACGGTGCTGCCGAACGACCAGGGCGCCATCGAGCGATTCGTGCGCGAGCGCGCCCGGGCCGCGGGGTAGCGCACTGCCTTGGACCGCGGGCGTCCCCGCCCGCAACACGGGCGCCGGAACGCGACGCTGTCGTTCTAATAAACCGAGGCCGGGATGCGGGCGAGGACGCCCGCGGTCCAGAGACGCGCGGAGAAAGATATGGCGCTGTTCCGGATCGGCGGATCGCTCGAGGAGGCGCACCTCGTTCGCGGCGACGGCGTGTATCTGCGGCCCGGGCAGGCGCGCGACTATCGCGCCTGGGCGGATCTGCGGGAGCGCAGCAGGGCCTTTCTGACGCCATGGGAGCCGACGTGGCCGACGGACGATCTGACCCGCACCGCCTTCCGCCAGCGGCTGCGGCGGCAGACGGATGAGATCGAGCGGGACGAGACCTATCCGTTCTTCGTGTTCCGGTCGTCCGACGATACGCTCGTGGGCGGGCTGACGCTCGGGCAGGTTCGCCGGGGCGTCGCGCAGACGGCCACCATGGGCTACTGGATGGGCGTCGACTTCGCCGGCAAGGGCTATATGTCGCGCGCCGTGCGGGCCACCATCGCCCACGGCTTCGCCCACATGCGGCTGCACCGCATCGAAGCGGCCTGCCTGCCCCATAACGCCCCCTCCGTGCGCCTGCTGGAGAGCTGCGGCTTCACCCGCGAGGGCTATGCGCGCGCGTATCTGCGCATCAACGGCCAGTGGCAGGACCACCTGCTGTTCGCCCTGCTCGACGGAGACCGGACGCCGGAGCCGCGGACCCACGGTTAACCACAGGCGCTTGGCCTGCGCGGCTTGCCCCGCCTGTCCGCAGGTCTTACGAATGCGGGGCCGCCAATGCGGCGCTGCAATCACATTTCCGACACGGTCGAAGTCCACGGCTTCGGCGCCTCTACCGACTGAATTCGGCAAACTGCGGCTCTCCCCGCCGCCGAGACAACAGGGACATTGTGCGTCGGCTCCTCCACCTGCTCACGACGATTCTCGCGCTGGCGACGTATGGCGTCCCGGCCGGCGCGATCGAATCCGTGCGGGTGCCGATCACAGCGCCGGCGATCGACCTGACGCAGGCGATCGAACGCTCTTCGGGCAAGGGCGATCGCCTGCAGGTGTCCACCGCGCCCGACAACGCCGGCATCGTGCGGCGCATCGAGGTGTCCGCGGTCGAGACGGGCACGCAGCCGTCGTGGATCGTCTTCGCGCTCACCAACGACAGCAACGAGCAGTTCGAGCGGCTCATCGTCGCGCCGCACTTCCGGCTCTCGGGTTCGGGCCTGATGTGGCCGGATCTCGGCTCGTCGCGCATCGCGGCGATCACGGCGAGCCAAGGTTTTCCGCCCGAGCGTGAAGAGAGCCCGGACGCCGACGTGTTCCGCCTCACGCTCGACCCCGGCGCGACGGTGACGTATGTCGCCGAGCTGCGCACGCCGGAGCTGCCGCAGATCTACCTGTGGGAGCCGGACGCCTACAAGGACAAGACCGCGAACCTGACGCTCTACAAGGGCATCATCATCGGCATCGCGGGCCTGCTGGCGCTGTTCCTCACCATCATCTTCGTGGTGAAGGGCGCGGTGATCTTTCCGGCCGCCGCCGCGCTCGCCTGGGCCGTGCTCGCCTACGTGTGTATCGACTTCGGGTTCTGGAACAAGCTGTTCGGCATCGCGGGCGAGGCGGACAGGGTCTGGCGCGCGGGCGCGGAGGCGATTCTCGCCGCCACGCTGCTCGTGTTCCTGTTTGCGTATCTCAACCTCAATCGCTGGCACGTGCGCGCTTCGCACGTCGCCTCCGTGTGGCTGATGTTCCTCGTGGCGCTGGTCGCGCTCGCCGTCTACGACGCGCCGGTTGCGGCGGGCGTGGCTCGCATCTCGCTCGCGGCCATCGCGGTGGCGGGCTTCGCGCTCGTGCTCTATCTCGCGCTGCACGGCGTCGAGCGCGCGGTGATGCTCATCCCCACGTGGTTCCTGCTGCTGATGTGGCTGACGGCCGCAGGCTTCACGATCACCGGCACGTTGACGCACGATCTCGTGTCGCCGGCGCTCATCGGCGGGCTCGTGCTGATCGTGATGCTGATCGGCTTCACCGTGATGCAGAACGCGTTCGCGGGCGGCGGGCTGTCACACGGCGTTTCGGACGCCGAGCGGCGCGCGCTGGCGCTGGTCGGCTCCGGCGACATCGTGTTCGACTGGGACGTGACGGCCGATCGGATCTACGTGAGCCCCGAGGCGGAGCAGAGCCTCGGCCTCCGACGCGGCGCGCTCGAAGGCCCCGCCGCGAGCTGGCTCGACGTGCTGCACCCGTTCGATCGCGACCGCTATCGCACCAGCCTCGACACGGTGCTGGAGCAGCGGCGCGGGCGCATCGCTATGGACTTCCGTCTGCGCGCGGCGGACGGGCACTACCTCTGGTACTTCCTCAAGGCCCGCCCCGTGGTGGGCGAAGACGGCGAAGTGATCCGCGTGGTCGGCACGCTCGCCGACGTGACGGAGACGCGCACCGCCGAGGAGCGGATGCTGCACGACGCGGTGCACGACAACCTGACCGGCCTGCCGAACCGCGAAATCTTCTACGACCGTCTGGACACCGCGCTCGCCGAAGCGCGCGCCGACCGCGAGACGCGCCTCACCGTGCTGTCGATCGACATCGACCGCTTCCGCCAGGTGAACGACACCATCGGCATTCCGGGTGGCGACTCCATCCTGCTCACCATCGCGCGCCGCCTGCTGCGCATCATCCAGCCGCAGGATACGCTGGCGCGCATCGGCAGCGACGAGTTCGCGGTGATCCTGCGCTCCGAGCGCGATCCCCAGGCGATCGTCTCGGTGGCCGAGGCCGTGCGCAAGACGTTGCTGACGCCGATCATGTTCAACGAACGCGAGATCGCAGTCTCCGTCTCCATCGGCATCGCGCTGTTCGATCCGCAGTTGCACCGCAAGCGCGAGGACATGCTGAAGGACGCGGGCGTCGCCACCGCCAACGCCAAGAAACTCGGCGGCAACCGCGTCGAGTTCTTCCGTCCCAGCATGCGCACGCAGCATTCCGACCGGCTGTCGCTCGAGGCCGATCTGCGCCGCGCGCTCGACGCCAACGAGATCAAGCTCGTCTTCCAGCCGATCGTGCGGCTGGAAGACCGCACCATCGCCGGCTTCGAAGGCCTGCTGCGGTGGGACCATCCGCGCTTCGGCCGCCTCAGTCCGTCGGACTTCGTGCCGATCGCGGAAGAGACGGGCCTCATCGTCGATCTCAGCCTGTTCGCGCTGGAGCGCACGGCGCGCGAGCTCGCCGCCTGGCAACGCGCGCTCGACGTGACGCCGCCGATCTTCGCCAGCGTCAACGTGTCGTCGCGGCAGGTGCTGCGGCACGATCTGCTGCACGACGTGAAGGGCGTGCTCACGCGTTCGGGCGTGTTGCGCGGCACGCTCAAACTGGAGCTCGCCGAGAGCCTGGTGATGGAGAACCCGGAGTATTCCGCACAGATCCTGCAGCGAATCCGCGAGCTCGGCGCGGGTCTCGTGCTCGACGAGTTCGGCGCAGGCTACTCGTCCTTCGCGTATCTGCAGCGGCTGCCGTTCGACACCATCAAGATCGATCGCTCGTTCGTGCGCCACGACAACGCGGGCATGCGCCCCGCCATCCTGCGCTCCATCGTCTCTCTGGCGCACGATCTCGGCATGGAAGTCGTGGCCGACGGCGCGGAGACCGAAGGCGACACGATCGAGCTGTATCAACTCGGTTGCGAATTCGCGCAGGGCTATGCGTTCGGCAACCCGATCACGCCGTCGGAGGCGCGGGCGCTCGTCGGCGCGCCGGACCGCAGCGAAGCGAAGGCCGGCTGAGGCGCGGACCTGCGTCCGCGATTACGCGTGGCCGACTTCACCCACCAGCATGGCCGGATCGATGCCGATCTTGCGCAGCGCGCGGCGATGCTTGGAGGCGTGGTCGTCGTCGAACAGCAGCGCTTCGTCGGCCGGGCAGACCAGCCAGCCGTTCTGCTGGATTTCGGCTTCGAGCTGCCCGCCGGCCCAGCCGGCGTAGCCCAGCGCCAGGATCGCCTTCTGCGGCCCCGCGCCGTCGACCATCGCGCGCAGGATCTCGACCGTCGCTGTGAGCGACACGCCGCCTTCGATGGAAAGCGTGGCGGCAGACGCGTGATAATCCTGCGAGTGCAGCACGAAACCGCGCCCGGTCTCCACCGGGCCGCCGCGCAGAACCTGCAGCGCTTCCACGCGCGGCGGCAGGCGGATGGCGTCCTCCTCCCCGATCACCTCGAGCTGCACGAGCAGTTCGGAGAACTTCAGGCTCTTGGAGCGCCGATTGACGATGATTCCCATCGCCCCTTCGGGCGAATGGGCGCAGATATATATGAGCGTGCGGGAAAAGCGCTGGTCGCCTATGCTCGGCATGGCGATCAGCATCCGCCCCTCGAGGCTTCCGTCGCTCCAGCTGGCGTCGAACGTTTCGGTTGTCATCCTCGACAAGGTAAGGCGCGTCGACGCGGCGGACAAGACTGCGGCGGCGCACGGGAGGCTCACGTAAAATTGGATGGCGCGCGAGCGCGCGGTCCCGATAGGTGACGGCATGTCCTCTTCACTCTTCACGCCCTCCGCACGCTTTCGCGTCGCCCTCATCGCGCTCGCCGCATCGCTGCTCACGGCGCCGCTCGCGTCGGTTGCGCGCGCGCAGGGGGCCGATGCGTCCGGCTGGGCGGCCTCGGCGAAGTCGCGCGCGCGGCTGATTTCCGCGGGCGGGCTCGCGGACGGGGCCTATCGCGTCGGCGTCGAGATCGCGCTCACCGGGGACGCGCTGACCTATTGGCGGATGCCGGGCGACGCGGGTGTGCCGCCGACGTTCGATTTCGCGGCCTCGCAGAACGTCGCCGCGGCCGAGGTCGCCTACCCTGCGCCAGAACGTCACGACGAGGGCGGCGCTGAAGCCTTCGGCTGGCGCGGCGCGGTGGTCTTTCCGGTGCGCGTGACGCCGAAGGATCCGACGCTTCCGGTCACGCTCGACCTGCAGTTGAACTATGCGGCCTGCGAGAAAATCTGCGTGCCCGCCGAAGGCCGCCTGACATTGGCGCTGGCGCCGACCCGACCGGCCAGCGCCCACGCCGCCGACATCGCGGCGTGGCAGGCGCGCGCGCCCACAAAGCTCGCCGACTGGAGCCGGCGCTTCACGTTCTCGGTGATGGACGGCGCGAAGAAGCCCGCCTGGCGCGTGACGGTCGCCGACGCGCCGGCCGGCGGCGACGATCTCTTCGCCGAAGGACCCGAAGGCTGGTACTTCGACACCAAGCGCATCGCAGGCGGCTTCAAGGTGGTGCTGGCCGAGCGCCCCGCCAACGCCTCGGGGCCGGCGACGGCGCGCCTCACCTATCGCGACGGCGCGGACGCCGACGCCAAGGCGGTCGAGTTCGAAACGCGCCTCGACGCGGGACGGGCGAGCCCTTAAGACTCGCTCAGAGGCTCACGCCTCGGCGCATTCCAGATTTCACCCAAGGGAGAGAACCATGATCAAGGTCGGCGACCGCCTGCCCAACGCCACGTTCACCGTCATGACCGCCGAAGGCCCGAAGCCCAAGACGACGGACGAAATCTTCAGCGGCAAGAAGGTCGTGCTCTTCGCGCTGCCCGGCGCGTTCACGCCGACCTGCGACCGCAACCACCTGCCCGGCTATCGCGACAACCTCGACGCGCTGAAGGCCAAGGGCGTCGACGCCGTCGCCGTGACGTCGGTCAACGACGTGTTCGTGATGAACGCGTGGGCCAAAAGCTCGCAGAGCGACGGCAAGATCGATTTCCTGTCGGACGGCAGCGCGAAGTTCGCTCAGGCCGTCGGCCTGTCGCTCGACCTCACGGAGCGCGGCATGGGCATGCGCTCGCGCCGTTACTCGATGCTCGTCGACGACGGCGTCGTGAAGACGCTGAACGTGGAAGAAGGCCAGGGCGCGGAAGCCTCCGGCGCCACCACGATGCTGGGCCAGCTGTAAAAGCTGTCGTTCTATCTGCTGCACCACCACGTCATGGCCGGGTCGAGCCCGGCCATGACGGGAACAGCATTAACAAGGGTTGATCATCTACCTCTTGAAAGGCGCCATGCCCTTGCGGGCGAGTTCGTCGGCGCGCTCGTTCATGACGTCGCCCGCGTGGCCCTTCACCCAACGCCATTCCACATCGTGACGCGCCGCGGCCGCCTCCAGGCGTTGCCACAGCTCCACGTTCTTCACCGGCTTCTTGTCCGCGGTCTTCCAGCCGTTGCGCTTCCAACCGGCGATCCAGCCCATCACGCCGCCGCGCAGATATTGCGAATCCGTGTGCAGGTCGATCGCGCACGGGCGCGACAGCGCTTCCAGCGCCATGATGGCCGCCATCAGCTCCATGCGGTTGTTGGTGGTGAGTTGCTCCCCGCCGCACAGGTCTTTCTCGTGCCCGTCGAAGGTGAGCACCGCGCCCCAGCCGCCGGGTCCCGGGTTGCCCGAGCAGGCGCCGTCCGTCCAGATCGCCACGCGCCGCGTCACGTCTGCGCTCCATAGTCGCGCAGGCTCGTCGCCTGCTGGTGGAAGCGCAGCTTGCGGACGTATTCCAGCGGATCCTTCTTGCGCACCAGCGCGCCTTCGGGCGTGTCGAGCCAGTCGACCAGGCGCGTGAGCAGGAAACGCAGCGCGGCCCCGCGGGCCAGCGTCGGCAGCGCCGCGCGCTCGGCCGGCTCCAGCGGGCGCACACGCTCGTAGCCCGCGATCATCGCGCCGCCCTTCGTGACGTTGAACGAGCCATCCGCCTCGAAACACCACGCGTTGAGGCAGATCGCGAGATCGTAGGCGAGCGCGTCGTTGCAGGCGAAGTAGAAGTCGATGAGGCCCGACAGCGCGCCCGCGAGGAAGAACACGTTGTCGGGAAAGAGATCGGCGTGGATGACGCCGCCCGGAAGCCCCTGCGGCCAGCGGCTTTCCAGCGTCGAGAGTTCACTTGCGATCACCGCCTCGAGCCCCGCCTGCACGCGGTCCGCACGGCCCTCGGCCTGGGCGAACAGCGGGGGCCAGCCGGCGAGCGACAGCGCGTTGGGGCGCGGCGTCGCGTAATCCGCACCGGCCGCGTGCAGGCGCGCGAGCGCCTCGCCCACCATGGCGCAATGGCGGGCGTCCGGCCGCTTCACCGACACGCCTTCGAGGAACGTGACGAGCGCGGCCGGGCGGCCCGCGAGTTCGCCCAGCGCCACGCCGGCCCAGTTGCGCACCGGCAGCGGGCATGACACGCCGCGGGCGGCGAGATGGTCCATGAGGCCGATGAAGAACGGCAGTTCGGCCGCGTTCACGCGCTTTTCGTAGAGCGTGAGGATGAAATAGCCCGCCCCGGTGTGCAGCAGGTAATTGCTGTTCTCCACGCCCTCGGCGATGCCCTTGCAGGACATGAGCGGGCCGAGATCGTATTGCGCCAGAAAGGCCGCGAGTTCTTCGTCCGCGACTTCAGTGTAGACGGCCATGGCCAAACTCCGCGAGACGCCCGTGTTAGCCATGCGCGGCGGGCGGGTCAAACATGCGCCCCGTCGCGCCCGCTAGGGCGCCTTTCGCCGTGCCGCGGCGGCGCGCAGGCGCTAACGTGCGGGCGAATCGAAGATCTGGATCCGATGCTCGCAGCCCTGTCGGCCTCCCTATGGGTCGTTTTCACCATCACGGCCTCCGCCGCACAGACCGCGCGCAACGTCATGCAGCGCGATCTCGTGCGCGCGCTCGGCACCGCCGGCGCCACGCACGTGCGGTTCCTGTTCAGCCTGCCGTTCATCGCCCTGCTGTTCACGATCGAGACGCTCGTGCTGGGGATGCGGCCCTTTCCAGCACATTGGGATCCTAAGCTTAGAATTCCACGTGGACAAGTTGTCGCG
>JADMIO011167765.1_pt1 | contig 42914 bp, 50 predicted proteins | sample 8958161 | NCBI WGS metagenome assembly JADMIO01 (sample SAMN16585339, study PRJNA669376) | soil metagenome | isolation source: Crop rotation soil | place: USA: Cullars Rotation, Alabama | collected 2011
CGCGACAACTTGTCCACGTGGAATTCTAAGCTTAGGATCCCAATGTGCTGGAAAGGCCGGGGGCCGTCCGCGGTCAGCATCAGTCCGGCGAACAGCACGCCCTGGAACGGCCGGCCCTCGGCGGCCATCGCCGCCACCGTCGGCTCGATGATGCTCGCCATGATGCGCCGCTCGAGCGCGGCATCGACCAGCGGGGCCGGCGAATAGGCGCCCATGCCGCCGGTGTTGGGCCCGGTGTCGCCGTCGCCGACCCGCTTGTGGTCCTGCGCCGAGGCCAGCGGCAGCGCATGCGTGCCGTCGACCAGCGCGAAGAAGCTGACCTCCTCGCCGGTCAGGCATTCCTCGATCACCACCGACCGGCCGGCGGCGCCGAAGCGGCCGCCCAGCATGGCCTCGACCGCCGCCTCGGCCTCCGCGACATCGGCGGCGACCACGACGCCCTTGCCGGCCGCCAGCCCGTCGGCCTTGACGACGATCGGCGCGCCGCGCCGGCGGATGTAGTCCTTGGCCCCCGCCGGCTCCGTGAACCGCGCATAGGCGGCGGTCGGAATGGCGTGCCGGGCGCAGAGGTCCTTCATGAAGCCCTTGGACCCTTCGAGCGCGGCCGCGGCGGCGGTCGGCCCGAAGGCCTTGATGCCCGCCGCGTTCAGCCGGTCGACCAGGCCGGCCACCAGCGGCGCCTCCGGGCCGACCACGACCAGGTCGATGCGCTCGCGGCGGGCGAAGTCCGTGAGCTTGTCGAGATCGTCGGCGGCGATGGCGACGCATTCGGCCTCGGCCGCGATGCCGGCATTGCCGGGGGCGCAATAGAGCTTGGCGCACAGCGGCGACGCGGCGATCGCCCAGGACAGCGCATGCTCGCGCCCGCCCGATCCGACCACCAGGATTCGCATGTCCGCCCCCATGTTCGCCCCGATGTCGCGTCGCGGCTTCTTAGCATAGAATGGCGGCGATGATGGACATGCCCTGGGCGCCGGCGCCCGAGCCGCCGCGCAACCCGCTGCCCGAATACACCGTCTCGGAGATCAGCCAGGCGATCCGCCGCACCCTCGAGGGCTCGTTCGAGCGCGTCCGCGTGCGCGGCGAGATCACCGGCTTCAGGCGCGCCGCCTCCGGCCATCTCTATCTCAGCCTCAAGGACAGCGAGGCGGTGCTCGACGCGGTCTGCTGGCGGATCAGCGCGGGTCGGCTCGCGGTCCGCCCGGAGGACGGGCTCCAGGTCATCGCCACCGGCCGGATGACCAGCTTTCCCGGCCGCTCGCGATACCAGCTGATGATCGACGCGCTGGAGGTCGCCGGCGTCGGCGCGCTGCTCAAGCTGCTCGAGGAGCGCAAGCAGAAGCTGGCGGCCGAAGGGCTGTTCGACGCGGCGCGCAAGCGGCCGCTGCCGATGCTGCCGCGGGTCATCGGCGTCGTCACCTCGCCGACCGGCGCGGTGATCCGCGACATCCTGCATCGCCTGGCTGACCGCTTCCCGCGCCATGTGCTGCTGTGGCCGGTGCTGGTCCAGGGCGAGCAGGCGGCCGGCCAGATCGCCGCGGCGATTCGCGGCTTCAATGCGCTGCCGCCCGACGGGCCGGTGCCGCGGCCCGACCTGCTGATCGTCGCCCGCGGCGGCGGCAGCCTGGAGGACCTCTGGGCCTTCAACGAGGAGATCGTGGTGCGGGCCGCCGCCGCCAGCGCCATCCCGCTGATCGCCGCGGTCGGCCACGAGACCGACACCACGCTGATCGACCACGCCGCGGATCGCCGCGCGCCGACGCCGACCGCGGCGGCGGAGATGGCGGTGCCGGTGCGGGCCGAGCTGGCGGCGCAGCTGGCCGAGCATCGCCAGCGCATGGCCGGCGCCGCCGCCCGGCTGGTCGCCGAGCGAAGGCTGCGCGTCGAGGGGCTAGCGCGCGGCCTGCCCGAGCCGCAGCGGCTGATCGGCGACAAGGCGCAGCGGCTCGATCACTGCATCGAGCGCCTGAGGCTGACCCGGCAGGCCTATTTCACCGCCCGCTTCGACCGCGTTGCCCGCCTGCGGGCCGGGCTGCGCCATCCCAGCCAGCAGCTCGCCGCCGCGCGGCACCGCCTCGACGTCTGCATGCACGCGCTGAAGGCTCGGCTGGTGAAGCTGCTGACCGAGAAGGATCGGGCGCTCCATGGCACGGCCGCTCAGCTGCAGCCGCGCCGGCTGGCGCACGACGTCGCACGCCGCCAACTGCAGCTCGAGGCTGCGGCGCAGCTGCTCGCCAGCTTCGACTATCGCCGGGTGCTGGAGCGCGGGTTCGTGCTGGTGCGCAGCGCCGCGGGGCAGCCGGTGCTCACCGCCGCCGCGGTCGCGCCCGGGGCCGCGCTCACGCTGCAATTCGCCGACGCCGCGATCACGGCGGTCGCCGTCGGCCGGCCGCCGGCTCCCGCGCCCAAGCCGCCCGACCCGGCCGGCCGCAAGCAAGGCTCCTTGTTCTAGCGTACCGGTCCGTGATACCCGCCAGGGTCGAGGACTAAGGGCAACCCGCAGCATGATGACGGCAAACCTGGAAGAGCCGGTGATCGGCCCCGGCATGGCGCTGCGGAATTGCCGCCATGGCACGATGCTGTATCCGGCCAACGACACCTATATCGGCCGGTCGCTCGAGCTCTATGGCGAGTACTCCCCGTTCGAGGTCGATTTCTATGCCTTCATCCTGCGGCCCGGCGATGGCGTGATCGATGCCGGCGCCAATATCGGCGCGCTGACGCTCGCCTTCTCGCGCCTGGTCGGGGAGAGCGGCAGCGTGCTCGCCTTCGAGCCGCAGCGGCTGATCTATCACATGCTCTGCGCCAACCTGGCGATCAATGTCATCGAGAACGTCGCCGCCGCCCAGGTCGCGCTCGGCGCGGCGCCGGGGCTGATCCGGGTCCCGGTGCTGCGGCCGAAGGAGCACATCAATTTCGGCGGCCTCGCGATTGGCGGGGACCACGGCGAGCCGGCCCGCGTGCGGACCATCGATTCGATGCCGCTGGAGAATCTGCGGCTGATCAAGATCGACGTGGAAGGCGCCGAGCTCGAGGTCATCAAGGGTGCTAGCCAGACGATCCGGCGGCTGCGTCCCTTCCTGCTGGTCGAGAATGACCGCGCGGACAAGTCGCCCGCGCTGATCGAGGCGCTGTTCCAGCTGAATTATCGCCTGTGGTGGCATTTCGCGCCGCTCTACCGGCGGAACAATTTTCGCGGCTATGCCGAGAATGTCTTCGGCAATGTCGGCTCGTGGAACATGGTGGGCGTGCCGCGCGAGATGGATTTCCCGGTCCAGGGGCTGCGGGAGGTCACCGATTCGGCGACGTGGCTGCCGGCCCAGTTCGGCAACATGTCCGCCTCATCGGGCCCTTGAATCCAGCTGTTGGGCGAGCAGCCGGCGGATCGCCGCCGGGTCGCGCCAGCGAAGCTCGACCTCGATCGCCGCGACCCGCGGCCGCAGCGCCGCCGGCACGCGCACCAGGTCCTTGGCGGTGGTGACCGCGATCGCCTCGCGCCCGGCCGCGCGCTCGATCAGCCGTTCGATCTCGCCGGCCGCGTAGGGATGGTGGTCGGCAAACGCGACCCGCTCGACCAGCTCCAGCGACAAGCGCTCCAGCGTGGCGAAGAACTTGGCGGGCCGGCCGATGCCGGCAAAAGCCAGGACGCGGCGTCCGGCCAGCGCCGCCGGTAGCAGCGGCACCAGGTCGGCGCGCAGCAGGGGCTTGCCCGGCGGCAGCCGGGCGGCTAGGCCGGCCCGGTCGTCGCCGATCAGCAGCACCGCGCCGGCGCGCGCCAGGCCCTGTTCCGGCGGCTCGCGCAGCGGGCCGGCCGGCAGCACGCGGCCATTGCCGAATCCGTCCTCGCCATCGATCGCCAGCAGCGACCAGGTCTTCGCGATGGTCGGATTCTGGAATCCGTCGTCGAGCAGCGCCAGCCCGGCGCCGGCCGCCGCCGCCGCGCGCACCCCGGCGGTGCGGTTGCGGGCGATCCAGCAGGGCGCGACGGCGGCCAGCAGCAGCGGCTCGTCGCCGACCATCGCCGCATCGTGCCGCGCCGGGTCGACCTGGAGCGGCCCGGCCAGCCGGCCGCCATAGCCCCGGCTCACCAGCTGCACGGCGCGGCCCTCGTCCCGCAGCAGCCGGGCCAGCGCCAGCACGGTCGGCGTCTTGCCGGCGCCGCCGACGGTGAGCCCGCCGACGCACAGCACCGGGATCGGCGACGGCGTTGGCCGCGCCAGCGCGGCGCGCAATCCGTCGCCGGCGCGATAGAGCAGGGCCAGCGGCGCCGCGGCGCGGGCCAGCGGGTGGTCGCCGCCGCGCCGCCAGAAATCAGGCGGCCGCATCGCCTTGCTTCATCAGCGGCAGCAGGCGCGCCACCACCGCGTCGAGCACGCCGCCGCCGCCGGCAGCATAGGAGGCCGCGCGCAGGATGCGGCCGTGGCGCAGCGCCGGATCGCCGAGCAGCCGGTCCACGGCGGCGGCCAGCGCCGCTCCGTCGGCCACCAGCTCGGCCGCGTCGGCGGCGACCAGGTCGCGATAGAGGCCGGCGAAATTGCCGACCGCCGGCCCGCTGAGGATGGCCGCGCCGAGCAGCGCCGGCTCCACCGGATTGTGCCCGCCGGACGCGGTCAGCGACTTGCCGATGAAGGCCACCGGCGCCAGCCGGTAGAACAGGCCGAGCTCGCCCATGGTGTCGGCGAGGTAGATCTCAGTCCCGGCTGCGATCGGCTCGCCGCGGCTGCGGCGGGCGACCGTCCGTCCCGATGCGGCGAGCGCGGCGGCAATCGTGTCGCCGCGCTCTGCATGGCGCGGCACGATGATGGTGAGAAGGTCCGGCCGCCGGGCGCGCAGGCCGGCATCGACGGCCGCCGCGATGTCCTCCTCGCCGTCATGCGTGCTGGCGGCGAGCCAGGCCGGCCGGTCGCCGATCGCCTGGCGGAGGGCGGAGAGCGCGGCGGCGTCGGCCGGGGGGCTTTCGGCCGACAGCTTGAGGTTGCCGAGCGTCGCCACCGGCCGCCCGGCCAGCCGGGCGAGGCGCTCGGCCTGCGCCTCGTCGGCCGCCAGCAGCAGCGCGAAGGCGTCGAGCAGGCGACGGGCGGTCGCCGGCGCCAGCCGCCAGCGTCCGAGCGAGCGCGGCGACATCCGCGCATTGACCAGCGCCAGCGGGATCCGGCGCCGGCGTGCCGCCTCGATCAGGTTGGGCCACAGCTCGGACTCGACCAGGATCGCCAGGTTGGGCCGCCAGTGATCGAGGAAGGCGCCGACCCAGGCGCGGCGGTCGAGCGGCAGGAACTGGTGGCGGGCCCGCGCCGGCAGCCGCGTCTCGAGCAGCCGGGCGGAGGTCAGCGTGCCACTGGTCACCAGCGCCGCGGCATCGGGCACCGCGTGGAGGAGCCGGTCGATCAGCGCCAGGATCGAGCCGGCCTCGCCCAGGCTCGCGGCATGCAGCCAGATCAGCCGGCCGGCCGGCCGCGCGAGGCTGGCCCGCCCGAAGCGCTCGCCGAGCCGGTCCGGCGCCTCCTTGCCCAGGCGCACCCGCCGCCGCAGCCACAGCCGCAGCGCCGGCCCGGCGAGGTCGGTGGCGCCGCGATAAAGGGCCAGCATCCGCCGCTACGCGACGGCGGCGGTCACCGCCGCGGGCTCGATCGGCGGGTGTCCGGTCAGGCGGTCGGCCTCGGCGGCCACGCCGATCAGCCGGCGCTCGAGCTCGGCGCGCGCCGCCTCGCGGGCGGCCCCGGTGCAGTCGCGCTCGACCGTCATCGGCTCGCCGGCGATGAAGACGCCGCGGCCGAAGGGCAGCGGCAGGACGAAGCGGTCCCAGGAGCCGAACACGCGGCGGCGGGTCGTCGAGAAGGCGACCGGCAGGAGGGGCGCCCCGGAACGGCGCGACAGGTCGATCGGCCCGAAGCCGGTGCGCATGCGCGGCCCGCGCGGCCCGTCCGGCGTGATGCAGAGCATGTCGCCGGCGCCGAGCGCGACCATCGCCTGCTTGAAGCCCTCGAGGCCGCCGCGCGAGCTCGAGGCGAAGATCGTGTGGATGCCGAACCGGGCGACGACCCCGGCGATCATCTGCCCGTCGGTGTGGCTCGATATGATGATGTGGTGCAGCCGCGGCGAGCGCCGGGCATAGACCATCATCGTCATGCGATTGTGCCAGAAGCAGTAGATCGCGGTCTGGCCGCTGGCCGCCCAGCGCTCGACCAGGTCGAAGCCCAGCCACCGCCAGCGGTTGGTGTGGAACACCAGGCGGATATAGAGCGCCATCAGCCGGCGGATCGCGGCCTGCGCGGGGGGCGATCGCAGCACTGCCTTCAGCGACATGGCGGCGGAACGTAGCATGGGCACGCCCCGCCCGGCCGGGATTTTCTTGCCGCCTCGCTCAGCAGAATGGGCGCAGATTGTCGAGGAACTGGTCGGCGCAGCGCTGCCAGGAGAAGCCCTGGGCGTAGTCCCGGCAATCCTCCGGCGCGATCGAAAGGCAGCTGCGGGCGGCGCGGCCGAGATCGGTGTCGAGGCAGCCGACCGATGCGCCGTCGATTACGTCGAGCGGCCCCGGCACCGGATAGGCGGCAACCGGCAGGCCCGAGGCCAGGGCCTCGAGCATCACCAGGCCGAAGGTGTCCGTCCGGCTCGGGAAGACGAAGACGTCGGCGGCGGCATAGTGGCTCGCCAGGTCCTCGCCGTGCCGCGCGCCGGCGAAGCGCGCCGCCGGATAGCGCCGGGTCATCTCGGGCAGCAGCGGCCCGTCGCCGACCACCAGCTTGCTGCCCGGCAGGTCGAGCGCGAGGAAATCCTCGACGCTCTTCTCCACTGCCACCCGGCCGACATAGAGGAAGATCGGCCGCGGCAGGTCGAGGAAGCCCTTGTCGCGCGGCCGGAACAGGCTGGTGTCGACGCCGCGCGACCAGCTCAGCAAGCGCTCGAAGCCGCGCGCCGCCAGCTCGCGCCGGATCGACGCCGTCGCCACCATGACCCCGGCCGAGGCGGCGTGGAAGCGCCGCAGCACGCCGTAGCTGAGCGCCAGCGGCACCCGGGCGCGGGCATGGACATATTCCGGGAACCGGGTGTGATAGGCGGTGGTGAAGGGATAGCCGCGCGACCGGCAATAGGCGCGGGCGGCCCGGCCCAGCGGCCCCTCGGTCGAGACGTGGATGGCGCAGGGCTGGAAGCCGTCGATCAGCTTCTGCAGCCGGCGGCCGGGCAACAGCGCCAGCCGGATCTCGGCGTAGGTCGGGCAGGGCACCGAGCAGAACAGGTCGGGCGAGATCACCTGCAGCTGGTGGCCGCGGCTTCCAAGCTCGTCGACCATCCGCATCATCGTGCGGACCACGCCGTTGACCTGAGGCAGCCAGGCGTCGGTTACGATCGCGATCCGCATCGGGGCGCCGGTGCCGATGGCTCAGGCGTACTGCAGCATCGAGATCTGGCGGACCTTGGCCCATTCGAGGATCTCGAGCCGGCCGTCCTTGTGCTCGACCACCGCCGTGCAGCTCTCCACCCAGTCGCCGTCGTTGCAGTAGAGGATGCCGTCGATCTGGCGCATCTCGGCCTTGTGGATGTGGCCGCAGATCACGCCGTCGACGCCGCGCTGGCGCGCCTCGGCGGCCACCGCGACCTCGAAGTCGTTGATGTAGTCGACGGCGTTCTTGACCTTGAGCTTGAGGTAGGCGGAGAGCGACCAGTAGGGATAGCCCAGGTGGCGGCGCGCCTGGTTGAACCAGCTGTTGACGACGATCATCAGGTTGTAGGCCCGGTCGCCGAGCAGGGCCAACCACTTGGCGTATTTGACGATGCCGTCGAAGGCGTCGCCATGCAGGACGAGCAGGCGCCGTCCGTCGGCCATCTCGTGGATCGCCTCGCCCAGCACGGTGATGCCGCCGAACTGCATGTCGGTGTAGTCGCGCAGCGGCTCGTCGTGGTTGCCCGGGACATAGATCACCCGGGTGCCCTTGCGCGCCTTGCGCAGCACCTTCTGCACCACATCGTTGTGGCTCTGGGCCCAGAACCAGGAGCGGCGCAGCCGCCAGCAATCGATGATGTCGCCGACCAGGTAGAGATACTCGGATTCCGTGTGGCGCAGGAAATCGAGCAGCAGATCGGCCTTGCAGCCGCGCGTGCCAAGGTGGATATCGGAGATCCAGATGCTCCGATAGCGGCGGGTTGGCGGCGCGACCTCGTTCATGGCGGGCTCTGGACTGGCCTTGTGGATAAGTCCGTCGAGCCGGTTGGTACCGATATTTAGTGACAGTTCAAGGTAAGACTTGCCTATCTAGTGGGTGCTCAGGCAAAATTCACCGCAGATTCATGAAATCAGAAAAACTCGTGCGCAAAAATGAAACATAATCGTCACCTTCAACGGCTGGTTATTCTTTGCTGATGAGCGCGACGGTCCTCGATGGCGCGCCGCTGCGGCGCGACCTGCTGGTCATCTTCAACCCGACCGCCGGGTGGCGGCGCGGCCGGCGGCTGCGCGCGACTCTGGCGCGGTTGGAGCGGCGGGGCTGCCGGGTGATCCTGAAGCGGACGGGCGCGCGCGGCGACGCCGAAGCCTTCGCCCGCGCCGCCGGCGCGCCGGCGGCCGCCCCGGTCGACCTCGTGGTCGCGGCCGGCGGCGACGGCACGATCAACGAGGTGGTCAACGGGCTGGCGTTGGAGGCCGGGCCGCGGCTGCCGCTGGCGCTGCTGCCGATCGGCACGGCCAATGTGCTGGCCAACGAGATCGGGCTCGCCACCGATCCGGCGGCGATCGCCCGCGAGATCGCCGACGGCGCCGCCCGCCCGATCGCGGTCGGTCGCGCCAACGGCCGCTGCTTCACGATGATGGCCGGGGTCGGCTTCGACGCCCATGTGGTGGCGGGCCTCGACCGCCGGCTGAAGCGTCTGCTGGGCAAGGGCGCCTACGTCGTCGAGAGCCTGCGCCAGCTCGGCCGCTTCGGCTTCCCGCGCTACCGCGTGACGGTCGACGGCGTCGCCTACGAGGCCGCCTCGGTGATCGTCTCGCGCGGCCGCTTCTATGGCGGCCGCTTCGTCTGCGCGCCGGAGGCCGGGCTGCAGACCGCTTCGCTGCATGTCTGCCTGTTCGACCGCGGCGGCCGCGGCGCCGTGCTGCGCTACGCGCTGGCCCTGATGCTGGGCCTGCTGCCGCGCCTTGCCGACTACCGCGTCGTGCCCGGCCGCGAGGTGCTGATCGAAGGCCCCGAGGGCGACCCGGTGCAGGGCGACGGCGACATCATCGCCCGCCTGCCGGTCCGGATCGACCTCGACCCGACCGCGCTGTCGCTGGTGGTGCCGGTTGCGGGGAGGTGATGATGGTGGAACCAGCCGGTCATCGCGGGTTCGCGGACCTGCGGGCTGGCGCCAATCCAAGAAAGATCTATTCGAAGCAGACCCTAGCCGGGACCGGTTGGACCAATCTGGTAATCAGCTTGTCTGTGATGGCCTGGGCGCCCGATGAATCCGCGATGAAGTCACAGTCCCTGTGCCGAGCCGGGAAGTCCACGCTGGCCACCGTCCGGTCACAGTTGATCCCATGTTGGAGTTGTTCGAGCTACTAGTACCGGCTTTCAAAGAAGGCTGATTCGGATTTGCCAGGCATTTTCGTATCAGCAATTTGTGATTCCGGTTACTAGCGGAGTTGCTGCCGCCACCGTTGCCACTACTGTCGCCGCTGCTGCTGCCACCGGAGTCGGCCTCCGCCGCCGCTGCTGCAACCACTGCCAGCGTTGCCGCTGGTGTTGGAACCACCGCCGGCCGCGCTGAAACTGTCGTCACGGAGCTCTAGTGCCCAGGTGTTGGGGTTAATCGTCCCGGCTCCGCCTTGGGCTTTGAGCATGGCGACTTCTTCGGCGATGAACGTATCGCCCCCACGACTCCGCCGGGCTTCCCATGCGGCAAGCTTGCGAGGGTCGAGCCCGGATGCGTCGATGCCCTGAGACTTCAGGAATTCACCAAGTGCCGCCGGATCGAGCCCGGCCGGCTTGGTGCCAACGATTTTGGCCATGCGGAAAAACCCTCTTGGTGCGAGGGTATTTATCAGTCAGGCTTCGCAAGGCGATTGGGGGGTGCGATGCGAGCCAATCAGGGATGGCTACGGCTGTGGATTGTCCTATCGGTAGCCTGGGTGATCGGGATAAGTTCTAACTGCTTTGCCGGTGAAGGATTTAGTTCCAATAGGGATTTATTGCCCGAAGCCGTCCGCAAGGTATGGGATGCGACCTTTATGGTAATTCCAGCTGCGGATGGCGGCCCAGCCTCAAGCTTTGTCGTAAACCGGAAGGACCTCGGCAATGGCCAAGCAGCACTTTACCTATTAACGAATAATCACGTTGTTGAGGCAAATTGCCTTAAACCTGAAGGTCATTGTTCCAATATGATGATATCTGCAACACGGCAACTTAAACTATACAGAGATAACGCGACCTCCCGCAATATGTTTAAAGAGATGGTTTACCAGCCGGATGCCACAGCTAAGGGAGTTGATATCCTTCGCACCTCGAAAAACCCGGACTTGGCGTTAGTTCGTATCGTCGTCAAGAATTTGAAGGCTTGGAATGTTGAGCCAGTTAAAATTGCCCAGAACTGTACAATAGGACGAAAAAATAGAGTATATGGTATCGGGTTTCCAGACGCCACCACTCGCACGAATCAAAATGCATTGCCGATAGAAAATCCTGATATCCTCAAGCGACGATGGAGCGAGGGATATCCTGTTTCTTATATTGAAAACGATCGAGAAGAAAGATTATTGGGAACTACCGTTGATAGTCTTTTGTACAGTTCGGGGGGCCCGTTGACGACCGTAGATGGCGATGTAATTGGTGTAAATACCGAAAGGACTCCAGCAGAAGGCAATGCTTACGCCGGCGATGAATCTTCTAAACCAAGAAAATTTCACACTCAAAGTGTCCGCTGCGAATACCTCGCTGCCTTCGTGGCTGCCGGCATGATTGGGCAATCCAAGCCGGGGGTGGATTCTGAAGCCTTGTCAGGCAGCGGTAGATGATTCCGCCCGGTTGGAGTACGAGGTGACCAAGCCCCGGCAGACCCAGATGGGACAGCCTTGGTTCTGATTCGCGCCGACGAGCCCGTCCCTAATAGGTTGACGTATCTCACTCTTCTATCCCCCAACCGAGCGCAACTCCCGCGGCAAGACAGCCGAGCGCGGGGTCATGGTCGGCGTGCGGTTCGTCGAGCTCACGCCGCCGCGCCGGATCGTCGAAGCGATCCGCTTTCACAGTGACGATCCCGCCCTGCTCGGCGAGATGACCCTGGTCGCGACCTTCGAGCCTGTGCCGGGCGGTACCAACGTCACGCTGCTGTGCGAGAACCTGCCGCCGGGCCTGCGGCCGGAGGACAACGAGGAAGGCTCGCGCCAGTCGCTCGAGCAGCTCGCACGCTGCTTCGAGGATGGCGACTGGGCTGCTCAGCGCCGGGAGAGCCAGTCCGCCGGGTCGGCGAAGGGCGGCCGGAAATAGATGATCGTCCGGCCAGCCGCGTGGCCTGCGCCGCTCCACGGCGCCATGCCATGCAGCGCCAGGCGATGCACCAGGTAGGTCTCGCCCGGCTTCGTGATCACCTCGATCCGCTTGCACTCCGCGAACACCGCGCGCCGCGCCGCGTGGTAGAGGTCGGTGAGGTCGACCGCCGACCAATCCCGGGGCTCGATGCCGGCGAAGGCGCGGACGAGCGCCTCGCGCATGATCGCGTGCGATCCCGACCACACGACGAAGGGAGCCATGCCGGCGTCGACCGCGGCCAGCGGGATGCCGAGCAGGAAGGCGTGCGGCTCGTCGAGGAAGCGCCGGCGCTGCGGCCCCCTGGCCTCGAGGCCGTCGAGATGGGCCGCGTCGCGCTTCAGCCGGTAGGCGAGTCGTTCCGGCGTCTCATCCGGCGTCGGCCGCGGGTAGCCGGGAAAGCAGACCGAGACCTGGCCGCGGTCCCAGGGCGGCATCGCATCGTCGAGCCAGGTCCGCAGCAGCCCGACCGCTGGACCTGCGAGCGGCGGGCCGCCGCCGACCGCGCCCCTGATGTCGTTGTCCAGCGCGTGCACGCCGACGAACCAGCTGCGGCCATGCCGAAACCAATGCTCATGGGCGGGATCGTCGAGCGCGGCCGCCGCCGCGGGCCGGGCATGCTCGATCCAGTCATCCATCGCCGGCGATGGCGGCAGCAGCACCCAGCCGCGGGCGAGCAGCTCGCCCAGCATGGGCGGCCGCTTCGCTCTTCAGCGCAGGCGGTTCCGTCAGCTGCCGAGACAGGTTCGCGCCGCGGTGAGGATTTCATCCCCGGAGGGAAACTTGCCCGCGCCCGCCAGACCCTCGCTGCCGCACTCGATGCTGGCCCAGCGCACGATGCCGTCACGGTCGATCAGGAACTGGCCCTTGAGCTGCGGAAACTGCCGCTCCATGTCGGCGTGGTCGGTGTCGGTCTCCTGATAGCCGTCGAGCTTTGCCACCGCCGCGGCGGCTTCCGGGATCGGCAGCGGCGCCGGCAGGACGCCGCCGGGATTGATCCGCGTCGTTTCCATCGCCTTCAGCAGCTCCGGCGTGATGGGCGGCTTCGGGACACCGAAGGCCCGGTGGGTGGTGAGCTCCGGGTCGGCCGCCAGGCGCAGGCGGGTCGGGCGATACTTGAAATAAAGCCGGGCGTTCTCCGGCGGCGTCGCCACGATCCCGAGCGTGTCGATCCCCGACGCCTTGAGCGCCGGCTCCGTCGTCCCGACCTGGGCGATCGCCCGCCGGCAGAACGGGCACCACAACCCGACGAACAAGGAGAGGAACAATGCGCTCTTTCCTCGATAGTCCCGCAACGACACCGTTCCGGAGCCATCCACGGCGGGAAGCACGAAGTCGGGCGCCGGCTCGCCCAGGGATACCGTCGCGCGCATTTCAGTGGTCGTCATGCGAAGCTCCTTAGGGCGTGCTCCGGCCGAGCGCCGTCAGGTGCCGGCGATGGTCAGCCCGTCGATCCGCACCGTCGGCGCATCGGTGCCGTGGCGGAAGACCAGGTCGTCGGCCGGCGTCAGGTTGAGGAACATGTCCTTGAGGTTGCCGGCGATCGTCACCTCGCTCACCGGATAGGCGATCGCGCCGCCCTCGATCCAGAAGCCGGCGGCGCCGCGGCTGTAGTCGCCCGTGATGCCGTTGACCCCGAAGCCGATCAGCTCGGTGACGTAGAAGCCCTGGTCGATGCCGCCGATCAGCGCCTCGCGCGTCACCGCGCCGGGGGCGAGGAACAGGTTGGTCGGGCCCGGCGCCGGCGGCGAGGAGGTGCCGCGCCCGGCGTGGCCGGTGCTCGTGAGGCCGAGCTGGCGGGCCGAGCGCAGGTCGAGCACCCAGGTGGTGAGCACGCCGTCGGCGACGATGTCGCGCCGCTGGCTGGCGATGCCCTCGCCGTCGAACGGGCGCGAGCGCAGGCCGCGCGCGCGATGCGGATCGTCGGTCACAGTCAGGCCCGCCGCCATGACCTGCTGGCCGAGCTTGTCCTTCAGGAAGCTGGTGCCGCGGGCGATCGCGCTGCCGTTGATCGCGCCGGCGAGGTGGCCGAGCAGCCCGCCCGAGATCCGCGGATCGAACACCACCGGCACCTTGGTGGTCGCCACCTTGCGCGGTCCGAGCCGGGCCACCGCCCGCTCGCCGGCCTTGCGGCCGACCCCGGCGGGATCGTCGAGGTCGGCTTGGAACACCGCCGAGCTGTAGTCGTAGTCGCGCTCCATGCCGGTGCCGTTGCCGGCGATCACCGAGACGCTGACCCCGTGCCGCGATCCCTCATAGGCGCCGGTGAAGCCATTGCTCGCCGCCATCGCGACGCGGGAGCGGCTCCAGCCGGCCTCGGCGCCCTCGGAATTGGTCACGCCGGCAACCGCGCGGGCCGCCTCCTCGGCGGCGCTTGCCCGCTCCGCCAACGCCTCCGGCGTCGGCTCGACCGGATCGTTGAGCTCGAGCTGCGGCGGATGGCGGTCGATCTCGTCGGGCGACGCCAGGCCGCAATAGGGATCTTCCGGCACGCTCCGGGCCATCGCCACGGCGCGCTCGACCAGCTCGTCGAGGATCGCCGGCGCGCGATCGCTCGAGGAGACGATCGCCTGGCGCTTGCCGATCAGCACGCGCAGGCCGAGGTCCTGGCTCTCCGCCCGCTCCAGCTTCTCCGGCTTGCCCAGCCGCCGGGCGAGCGACAGCGAGGCCGACTCCACCATCAATGCATCGGCCGCATCGGCGCCGGCGCGGCGGGCGCGGGCGATCAAATCGTCGAGCAGGTTGCGCGGATCGGCGTCTGACATGGCGTGACTTCACACATGGGAAGGCGGCGGGGCGGCGGCAATGGCTAGACGCTTTGGCCCGCTGCCGCAAGCGCCACGGTGGTCGCGGCCCGGAACACCGGCAGGATGCGGCCGGGCTCGAGCTCGGACTCCTGGCCGCCGGCGGGCTCGGCGCCCATGCGGCGGTAGAAGCCGGCGGCGTTGGGGTCGGCCACCACGGTCAGCGTCGGATGGCCGAGCCGCGCCGCGACCGCCAGCGCATGCCGCCACAGCGCGCGGCCGACCCCCTGGCCGACGCAATCCGGCTCGACGAACAGGTAGTCGAGCCCGACGCCGTCGGGCAGCGGCTCGAAGCCGTAGAAGCCGAGCCGCCGGCCGCGGCGCTCGGCGACGAAGCGGGGCTGGGCGGAAAGCGCCGCGGTCTTGACCTCGAGCGCCGCGCGGCAGCGCGCGAGGAAGTCCGCCTCATAGCCCCAATAGGCCTTCGAGCGCATCGCGAGATCGGTCAGCGCCGCCGCCTCGTCGGCCCGGGCCGCGCGGATGACGAGGCCGGACGGCTCCGCCTCGTCGGAGTCGGGCAAGCCGGCTATTCGGCGGCCCGGCGCTGCGCGGTCGCGGCCGGCGGGCGCTTGTGGAAGAAGCCGCCCTTCATGATCGCGGCGAGCTTGCCGGCATCCTGCAGGATGGCGATGTCGGCCAGCGGGTCGCCATCGACCAGCAGCAGGTCGGCGAGATAGCCCGGGCGGATCTGGCCGATCCCGTCGGGGTCGCCCATCAGCTCGCCGCCATGGCGGGTGCCGGCGATGATCGCCTCCATCGGCGAGAATCCCAGCAGCGTGACGAAATGCTCGAGGTCGCGGGCGTTGCGGCCCTGCGGGTTGCAGAACAGGCCATAGTCGCCGCCCGGCACGACGCGGATGCCGCGGCGATGCATCTCGGTCGCGCCGCGCAGGATCGACTCCAGCTCGCGGTCGAGCCGGCGCCGGGTCGCCTCGTCGTGCCGCACGCCGTAGCGCTCGGCCTCGTGCAGCAGCGTGTAGGGGAAGCCCACCGTCGGCGCCACGAACACCCAGTCGCGCGCCGCCTCAAGCCCGTCGAGCGCCTCCTCGTCGCAGATCGCCGCGTGATAGATCACCGCGACGCCGTGGCGCAGGCACATCTTGACCGAGCCGGCGCTGGCGGCGTGCGCCGCCACCCGCTTGCCGCGGGCCTTGGCCACCTGCACGATCGCCGCCATCTCTTCGTCGGTCATCACCGTCGACTCGGTGCCGGCGCCCCATTCCTCGAAGCCGCGATCGCCCGAGACGTTGATCTTGAAGGTGTCGACGCCGTCGCGCGCGGCGAACCGGCAGGCCTCGCGGAAGGCATCGGGCGTATTGCAGGTCACGGCAAAGCGCATCGTCGCCGGCAAGGTCAGCTCGCGATTGTCGAGGTCGCCGAGATTGCCCGACGGCGTCATCTCCTGGGTCGCCGCCAGCAGCCGCGGGCCGGGAAAGCGCCCGGCCGCGATCGCATCGCGCACCACCACGTCGAGCCGCGGCTTGGCCGAAGCGGCGCTGAAGCAGCTGGTGAAGCCGTGGTCGAGCAGCAGCCGTGCCGCCTCGATGGTCGCCAGCAGATGCTCCTCGACCGGCAGCCGCACCGAATCGTAGAGGTCCTGGAAGCCGATGAAGCTGAGATGGGCATGGCCCTCGACCAGCCCCGGCATCAGCGTCCGCCCGCCGCCGTCGACCACCTCCGCGCCGGCCCGCTTCAGCCGCCCGTCGCGCGCCACCGCTTCGATCTTCTCGCCCTCGACCACCACCTCGCCGGAATAGGGCGCCGGATCGCACCCGTCGATGATGCGGACATTGGTGAAGAGCACGCGGGCCATGGCCGGCCTCCCTCGTCACTGCGGCCGCCAAGTCTAGCACGGGCGCGCCGGCTGTTACCAACGTGCCACCAGGCGTCTTCCAAGACGTCATGCCAGGCCTTGGGCCTGGCATCCACGAGTCTACATGCGCAGATGCGCAGATCGCCGAAGAAGAGAGAGCGATTCTGTGTCTCTTGATGAGTCTTTTCCCCCGCAACTCGTGGATGCCAGGGCCAAGCCCTGGCATGACGGGGGAGAGGTTGTGTGCGCGCTGGATGGGGCTTCGAACGGCGCCGGGATCGGGTATCTTGCCCAGAACATCGCGCGTCGCAGCTTATCCTAGCGCCTATGGGGCTTGGCCCGGGGCTTGGCCCTGGCATCCACGAGTTGATCACGCGGAGCCGCGGAGAACGCGGAAACGAGCCGTCAGCACCGCGGCTCCGCGCCTCGGCGTGCAATCCTTGGCAAACTCGTGGATGCCAAGGCCAAGCCTTGGCATGACGACTCGGGCGTGCGGGATCGAATTCCGCCATCCTCGACGGGGATCGCCAAGGTGGCTAGAACAGCTATGTCCAACTGTCGGAGAATGACCGATGCGCGGGATGGCGATCTTGGAGGCCAAGGACCGGCTCGACGCGCTCAAGCGCTCACTGCTGCGCAGCGAGATCGTCAAGGGCCTCGACGATGTCGCGGCGGGACGGACGGTCGAAGGCAGGAAGGCATTCCGAAGGGCGCGCAAGAAGCTCGGACGCCCGACCGCGTAGTCACTTCCAGATCGGCTTCCCGCTGCCCGGCAGCCCGAGCCCCGGCCACTTCCGCGTCACGGTGTCGACCACCGCCTGGTCCATCCGGATCTTCCTTCCCCACTCACGCTTGGTCTCCGGCGGCAGCTTGGTGGTGGCGTCGAGGCCGACCTTGCCGCCGAGGCCGCTCTCCGGGCTGGCGAAGTCGAGATAGTCGATCGGCGTGTTCTCGACCACCGTGATGTCGCGCGCCGGGTCCATCCGGGTGGCGATCGCCCACATCACGTCCTTCCAGTTGCGGGCGTCGATGTCGTCGTCCACCACGATCACCCACTTGGTGTACATGAACTGGCGCAGGAACGACCAGACGCCCATCATCACCCGCTTGGCGTGGCCGGCATAGGCCTTGCGCATGCTGACCACCGCGATGCGGTAGGAGCAGCCCTCCGGCGGCAGCCAGAAATCGACGATCTCGGGAAACTGCTGGATTAGCAGCGGGATGAACACCTCGTTCAGCGCCTCGCCGAGCACCGAGGGCTCGTCGGGCGGCCGCCCGGTGAAGGTCGACAGATAGATCGGCTTCCGCCGCATCGTGATGGCGCTGAGGGTGAAGACCGGGAACGGCTCGACCGCGTTGTAGTAGCCGGTGTGGTCGCCGTAGGGCCCCTCGTCGCCCTGCTCGGTCAGCGAGACATGGCCCTCGAGCACGAGCTCGGCCTGGGCCGGCACCTTGAGCGGCACGGTCTTGCAGTCGACCAGCTCGACCTTGGCGCCGCGCAGCAGGCCGGCGAACTGGTATTCCGACAGCGTGTCGGGCACCGGCGTCACCGCCGCCAGGATGGTGCCGGGATCGGCGCCGATCACCGCCGCCGCCGGCAGCGGCTCGGGCCGCTCCGCCTTCCAGCGGGCATGATGCTGCGCCCCGCCGCGATGCTTCAGCCAGCGCATCAGCGTGGTGTTCTTCCCCGTGACCTGCATCCGGTAGATGCCGAGATTGTAGTCGTCCTCCTTGCGCTTGCCCGGCCCCCTGGTGACGATCAGCGGCCAGGTGATCAGCGGCGCCGGCTCGCCCGGCCAGCAGGTCTGCACCGGCAGCCGCCCGAGATCGATGTCGGCGCCCTGCAGCACGACCTCCTGGCAGGGCGCCGTGCCGACGGTGCGCGGCTTCATCGCCATCACCGTCTTCAAGAGCGGCAGCAGCTCGAGCGCCTCGCGCCAGCCGCCGGGCGGCTCCGGCTGCTTCAGGAAGGCCAGCGTCTCGCCGACCTCGCGCAGCTGCTCCGGCCGGCGGTCCATGCCGAGCGCGACGCGCTCGACCGTGCCGAACAGGTTGACCAGCACCGGCATCTCGGCTCGCTGTCCGGCCTCGTCGACGACGTTCTCGAACAGCACCGCCGGCCCGCCCTCGGCCAGCAGCCTGGTCTGGATCTCGGTCATCTCGAGCACCGGGCTGACCGGCGCGCTCACCCGCACCAGCAGGCGGTCGCGCTCCAGCCGGTCGATGAAGTCGCGCAGCGAGCTATAGGGCATCGGCCTCCGGCGGCGTGCCGCCGGCCTGCCGCACGGCCCGGGCATAGGCCTTGGCCGAGCGATAGGGCCCGTGCTTGCGGAACTTGGCAGGGTCGGCCGCGACGATGCCGCCGCCATGCGGCTTGACCGCGAGGAAGCCGCCGTGGCGCGCGATCAGCGGGATGGCGCGCCGCCAGCGCGAGAATATTCGACGCATCTGCGCCGAATGCTCGCAGTAGGTCTCGAACTCCTCCTGGTCGACCGCGAAGAGGCGCTCATAGGCGGCCACGCACTCGGCGACGAAGCCGGGCTCGACGATGGCGAGGTTGGAGATCACCCAGCAGCGATCCTCGAAGATCCAGTAATAGGCCAGCCCGATGAAGTCGCGCTCGCGCGTGACATAGGGCGCGAACGGGAAGGCGCGGCAGGCGAGGCTGCGATTGTCGCGCTCGCAGAAGGCGGCGCCCTTGCACTCGATCGCCGCGCAGGTCCGCGCCAGGCTGCCGACGATCTTTCGCGCATGCGCGTCGGTCGGGCGATAGCGATGCCACAGGTCGCTGCGCGAGCGCAGCAGCTCCCACTCGGTCTTATGCACCACCGGGATGGCGTGGCGCGTCGTGCAGCAGACCGGCTCGCCGCCATTGAGCGGCGCGCAATGCTTGCCGCAATCGAAGCGCGACAGCGGGCTCTGGAAGCCATCGTAGATCTCGCGGAAGTCCGCCGGCTGCGCCCGTGCCTTGCTCATACCCACCCGAGTATCACGGGCGGCTCAATGGTGGCAATCGCGCCCTCTTCTTGTCGCCCCGGCGAAGGCCGGGGCCTATGCTTCAGCAAACGAGATGCGGCGAGATGGGCCCCGGCCTTCGCCGGGGCGACGAAGCTGGGCCTCAATAATAGACCGTGCGCGTGCGATGCCGCGGCTTCGCGCGCTTGTAGTCCGGCCGCTGTCCGCGGTTCCACAGCAGGTAGTCGAGGCCCATCGCCGTGATGTCCTCGCCGCGGCGGCTAAGCTCGGCGACCAGCAGCTCGACGGCGTGGAGCGCGCCGGCGCGGATCTCGATCTCCTCGGCCGAGCCGGCCGCGATCAGCTGCTCGGCGTCGATGCGGCGGGCGAGCTCGGGGTCGTAGAGCAGCACGCCGTCGAGCCGCAGCACATGCGGCACCAGGTTGTCGGCGAAGATGGTCAGCCGATGGAGATCGGCGAAGCGGCCCCAGCCCTGGCCGTCGAAGGCGAGCGCGAGATCGGCGGCGGTCAGCTGGGCGCGCTTGTAGAATGGCACGTCGAGGCCGCGCCAGGTCTCGACGTCGGCGAAGAATTTCATGCGGGCAAGCAGCCCGACCAGCCGCTCGGCCGAGCCTTGCGCCGCCTCGACGAGATGGGCGAAGCGTCCGTCGAACCCGGCGATGAGGGTGCGGCCGAGATCGTTGAGCGCCAGGGCGAACAGGCCCATCAGCTCGCCGACCGGCTGGTTCCCCGGGTCCTGTGCGAACAGCCGGGTGCAGTCGCCGGCGGTGAGACCGGCCAGCGCCGCGGCGTCGGGCACGCCGTTGCGACGGCAATGATCGGTGAGCGCCGCCGCTACCGTGAAATAGCCCGACAGGCCCGGCCGCTTGCTGAGATGCGGGAACCAGCCCGACCCGAAATTGATCGCGTCGAGCGTGACGATGAAGGCGACGGTGTCCTCGCCCTGGCCGAGCAGGTGGTAGGCGGGATCGAGCGCCGGCGCGTGGCTCTCGCGGGCGCTCAGCGTGCCGGCATAGGCGGCGAGCCGGTCATGGTCGATGCGGACATGGCTCGCCTGCTCGGCGACGGTCCGGCAGCCGCGGCGGATCGCGTCGAGCACGCTCACGGCAGCACCCGCCAGATCACCGTCTCGCGCTCGGTGCGGTCCTCGAGCTCGCGGCTGGTCGGCACGACGTGGCTCGCCATCCGCTGCAGCCCGCGATCGGGCAGGTAGCTCCGGCCGGGATCGCCCATCAGCACCAGGCAGCCGTCGCCGGCCAGGCGGCGCAGCCAGGGCATCACCCGCTCGGCCATCGGCCGCTCGTAGCAGACGTCGCCGGCCAGCACGACGTCCCACCGTCCGTCGCTGCCGACCAGGTCGGCGTCCCGCCAGGCGATCGCGACGCCATTGGCCGCGGCGTTGAGGGCGATGGCGGCGCCGGCCAGCGGATCGATCTCCGCCGCCTCGACGGCAGCGGCGCCGGCCTTCGCTGCCGCGATCGCGGCAAGCCCGCTGCCCGCGGCGAAGTCGAGCACCCGCCGCCCGGCCACCAGCCCCGGCTGGTCGAGCAGCTGGCGGGCGATCGCCTGGCCGCCGGGCCAGGCGAAGGCCCAGTAGGGCGGCGGCGTGCCGGTCTCCGCCAGCCGCGCCTCGGTCGCCTGCCACAACGGCGTGATCTCGCTCGCCAGGTAAAGCCGGATCTCCGGCACCAGCGGCGGCGTGGCCAGCGCGGTCTCGGCGACCACGAACGACGCGTGGTTCGACATTCAGCCGGCGAGGCGGGCGGCGATCAGGCCGAGGAAGAAGATCCAGCCGAGCCAGCGATTGGCGCGGAACTTGGCGAGGCAGTCGGCCGGGTCGTCGAAATCCACCGCCCGCACCTGCCAGGCGAGATGCAGCGCCGCCAGCCCGAGGCCGAGCCAGCCCGGCCAGGCGACCCCGGCGGCCTGGAGCGCGATGCCGAGCAGCAGCACGGTGACCACGGCGAAGCCGGCGAGCCAGCGCCGGCTGGCGCCGCCGAACAACAGCGCCGTCGAGCGCACCCCGATCAGCGCGTCATCCTCCTTGTCCTGGTGGGCGTAGATGGTGTCGTAGACCATCGTCCAGGCGATGCCGCCGGCATAGAGCCACAGCGCCGGCGGATCGATCCGCCCGGTCGCCGCCGCCCAGCCCAGCAGCGCGCCCCAGTTGAAGGTCAGGCCCAGCCAGGCCTGCGGCCAGTCGGTTATCCGCTTCATGAAAGGGTAGAGCGCGACCAGCACGAGCGACAGCACGCCGAGCCAGATCGAGAGCGTGCCGAGGCTGAGCAGCACCGCCAGGCCGGTCACCAGCAGCCCCGCCAGCAGCAGCCCGGCCTGGCGCAGCGAGACGGCGCCGCTCGGGATCGGCCGCAGCGCGGTGCGGGCGACGCGGGCGTCGAAATCGCGGTCGGCCATGTCGTTGACGACGCAGCCGGCGCCGCGCATCACGATCGCGCCGACCGCGAACAGCGCCAGCAGCCGCAAATCCGGCCACGCTCCGTCCGGCGCCGCCAGCGCGATCGCCCACCAGCCCGGCAGCAGCAGCAGCCAGGTCCCGATCGGCCGGTCGATCCGCATCAGCCGCAGATAGGGCCGCGCCCCCGCCGGCACGATGCGATCGATCCAATGCCCGCGCGGCATGTCCGACCGGTCGGACACGGCCCCGCTTCCCGCCTTGCTCATGCCGCCATCATGCCGCTCTTGGAGCCTCAAGCCAATGAGCCCCTCGCCCGCACTGCGGGAGAGGGGCGCCGAGCGTCAGCGAGGCGGGTGAGGGTCCTGGCGCGCCAGCGCCGCAGCAATGCCCGTCGACCGGTCCGCGATGCTAAGATGAATACATCGCTAATCGACTCCACCCGGCGGCGACACCCTCACCCGGCTCGCTTCGCTCGCCACCCTCTCCCGCGATGCGGGAGAGGGGCAAGAACGAGAGGATCCTCCATGTTCGACGAGCTCCAGGGCAAGGCGGTGCTGGTCACCGGCTCCAGCACCGGCATCGGCGCCGCGGTCGCCAAGGGCTTCGCCTCGCTCGGCGCGATCGTCGCGGTGCATTACAACAGCAGTGCCGCCGCGGCCGAAGCCGTCGTCGCCGCGATCGCGGCGGCCGGCGGCAAGGCCGTGCTGCTGCATGGCGACGTCACCGACAGCGGCGTGGCCCGCCGGGTGGTCGACGAGGCGGCCGAGCGCTGCGGCCGGCTCGACATCCTGGTCAACAATGCGGGCGGCATGGTCGAGCGCCGGCTGATCGCCGACAGCGACGACGCGGTGCTCGACCGCGTGCTCGACCTCAACGTCCGCTCGGTGATCGCCGCCACCGCCGCCGCCATCCCGCATTTCCGCCGCCAGGGCAAGGGCAACATCGTCAATGTCAGCTCGATCGCCGCGCGCAACGGCGGCAGCGCCGGCGCCGGCATCTACGCCGCCGCCAAGGGCTTCATCTCGACCTTGACCCACGGCCTCGCCAAGGAGCATGCCAAGGACAACATCCGGGTCAACGCGGTGTCGCCCGGCGTCATCCTGACCCCGTTCCACGAGCGCTACAGCACCGAAGCCCAGCTCGAGGCCGCGCGCCAGACGATCCCGATGGGCCGCTTCGCCACTGCCGAGGAATGCGTCGGCACCGTGCTCTTCCTCGCCACCGACGCGCTCAGCAGCTACGTCACCGGCCAGGTCATCGAGGTCAACGGCGGCCAGCTGATGCCGTGAGCCCTCATGCTTCGACAAGCTTATGCTTCGACAGGCTCAGCACGAGGCTTGTTTCAAATGCTAAAAAGAGAATCCTCATGCTGAGCTTGTCGAAGCATGAGCCCGCCTGAGGGGTCACCGCATGCCCGGCGCCAGTGTCTATATCGTCCGCTGCCGCGACGGCCACTACTATGTCGGCTCGACCCGCGGCTCGGTGGAACGCCGTGTTGGCGAGCACAATGACGGGATTGTCGATGGTTACACCAAATCGCGGCGTCCCGTTGTCCTGGTCTACGCCCAATGGTTCGAAAGAATGACCGAAGCCTTCGCGGCAGAGCAGCAACTCAAAGGCTGGTCGCGCACGAAGAAGGAAGCGCTGATCGCCGGGCGCTTCGACCTGCTTCCCGAGCTCGCGCGGAGCCGCCAGGGCGGCGATCCTCATGCTTCGACAAGCTCAGCATGAGGGTTTCGGTTAAAGAAAAGAGTCCTCATGCTGAGCTTGTCGAAGCATGAGCCCGCCGCCGGACACCGCCGCCCGCCTCTACGTCACCGCCGACCTCGCCCCCGGCGCATCCATCGCGCTCGACGCCGCGCCGGCCCATTACCTGCGCAACGTGCTCCGGCTCGCCCCCGGGGCCATGGTGGCGCTTTTCAACGGCCGCGACGGCGAGTGGAGCGCGGCGATCGACGAGCTCGGCAAGCGCGGCGCCAGCCTGCGCTGCCTCGCCCAAACCCGGCCCCAGCTTCCGGAGCCCGACCTCTGGCTGCTTTTCGCCCCGATCAAGCGTCTGCGGATCGACACCCTGGTCGAGAAGGCGACCGAGCTCGGCGTCGCCGAGCTGCAACCGGTCTTCACCCGCCGCACCGTGGCCACGCGGCTCAACCACGCGCGGCTGGTCGCCCATGCGGTCGAGGCGGCGGAGCAGACCGAGCGCCTCAGCATACCAGTCCTGCGCGAGCCGCGGGGCTTGGCCGATTGCCTGGCCGCCTGGCCGGCCGGCCGCCATCTGCTGCTCTGCGCCGAGGCCGGGGCCGCGCGGCCGATCGCCGAGGCGCTGGCCGCGCTGGCGGCGACGCCGGCCCAAGCAAGGGCAGGGGCGGTGCTGGTCGGGCCGGAGGGCGGCTTCGCCGCGGCCGAGCTTGACGACCTCGGCAAACTCCCCTTTGTTACGCCCGTCGGGTTGGGGCCGCGCATTCTGCGCGCCGACACCGCAGCGCTCGCGGCGCTTGCCTGCTGGCAGGCGATCCTCGGCGACGGGCGCGATCCCACACCATTGCGACGATAGGACGAAGGCCGTTCATGTCAGCGCCACCCAAGACGCGCGGCGAGCCGATCACCGACCGGCGCCAGCTCGTCGCCTATCTCGAATCGGGCTGCAAGCCGCGCGACAAGTGGCGCATCGGCACCGAGCACGAGAAGTTCGCCTTCCGCAGCAGCGACCTGAGGCCGCTGCCCTATGACGGCCCCGACGGCATCGGCGCGATCCTGAAGGGGCTGCAGCGCTTCGGCTGGCAGCCGATCGAGGAGAACGGCAACGTCATCGCGCTCAGCTGCGATGCCTGCAACATCACGCTCGAGCCGGGCGGCCAGTTCGAGCTGTCGGGCGCGCCGCTCGAGACCCTGCACAAGACCTGCGACGAGGTGAACAAGCACCTCGCCCAGGTCAAGGAGCTCGGCCGCGAGCTCGGCATCGGCATGCTCGGCATGGGCTTCCAGCCGAAATGGTCGCGCGCCGATTCGCAGTGGATGCCGAAGGGCCGCTACAAGATCATGCGCGACTACATGCCGAAGAAGGGCAAGCTCGGCCTCGACATGATGCTGCGCACCTGCACCGTGCAGGTCAATCTCGACTTCGAGTCCGAATCCGACATGGTGAAGAAGCTGCGCGTCGGCCTGGCGCTGCAGCCGGTCGCCACCGCCCTGTTCGCCGATTCGCCCTTCACCGAGGGCAAGCCCAACGGCTTCCTGTCCTATCGCAGCCACATCTGGACCGACACCGATCCCGACCGCTGCGGCACCTTGCCCTTCGCCTTCGAGCCGCGCATGGGGTTCGAGCGCTATGTCGACTACGTGCTCGACGTGCCGATGTACTTCGTCTATCGCGAGGGCCGCTATATCGACGCATCGGGCCAGTCGTTCCGCGACTTCCTGGCGGGCAAGCTGCCGGCGCTGCCGGGCGAGATCCCCGGCATGGGCGACTGGGCCGACCACCTGACCACCGCCTTCCCCGAGGTGCGGCTCAAGAAGTTCATCGAGATGCGCGGCGCCGACGGCGGCCCCTGGCAGCGGCTGTGCGCGCTGCCGGCCTTGTGGGTCGGGCTGCTCTACGACCAGGCCGCGCTCGACGCGGCGTGGGAGATGGTGCGCGACTGGACGGAGGAGGAGCACGACATGCTCCGCCGCGAGGTGCCGCGCCGGGCGCTCAAGACCGAGTTCCGCGGCCGGCCGCTGGCGGCGCTGGCCCGCGAGGTGGTGGCGCTCGCCCGCGGCGGCCTGACCCGCCGGCACAAGCTCGACCGCATGGGTGGCGACGAGAGCCATTTCATCAACGTGCTGCAGGAGATCGCCGACAGCGGCGTCACGCCGGCAGAGGTCAAGCTCGCCGCCTATCTCGGGCGCTGGAACGGCAGCGTCGATCCGGTATTCCACGACTTCGCCTATTGATCGCGGCCGCGCTCCACGCCCGACCCGCGACCGAGGCCGACGCCGCTTCGATCGCCGCGATCTACAACGAGGGCATCGCCGACCGCGTCGCGACCTTCGAGACCGAGCCGCGCTCGGCCGCCGAGATCGCCGGCTGGCTCGGCGGCCGCTATCCGGTGGTGGTGGTCGAGGCGGCGGGCCGGGTCGTCGCCTGGGCCGCCTGCTCGTCCTATCGCAGCCGCGCCTGCTACGCCGGCGTCGCCGAGTTCTCGGTCTATGTCGCGCGTGCGCATCGCGGCCGCGGCGCCGGCCGCGCCGCGATGGCGGCGCTGCTGGCGGCGGCGGCCGAGGCCGGCTTCTGGAAGCTGGTCAGCCGGGTCTTCGTCGAGAACGCCGCCAGCCGCGACATGCTGCGCCGCGTGGGCTTCCGCGAGGTCGGCATCTACCGGCGCCATGCCAGGCTCGACGGCGCCTGGCGCGACGTGGTGATCGTCGAAGCCCTGCTCGGCGACGCCGCGGCGGAGCGGGACGCGAAATAGCCCTGTCATCTCCGGCAGAGCCGGAAGTGGCCGGCCAATATCTCCTGGCGCGCCGCCTCAGCCGCGGGCGCGACGCGGTTGCGGCCTCAGCGTTCCGCGTTGCCGGACGGCATCGGCCGGGGCAGCGGCGACCGCGGACGGGCCATCCGGTCCTCCAGCGCGCGGATCCTGGCAAGCAACGTGAAGCTCTCCTCCACGCAGCGACGACTCTCGGCGATGCGGGAGGGTCGCTGCGACATCAGCGCATCCTGCACTGTCGACAGCCCGCCCGGTGGGACGGTCTGTTGATCGCTGACTTTCCCTGTTTCCATGGCGCGCACTCCTTCTGCCGATCGGGCGGGAGCACACTTCGTCTCTCGATCGCTCGTCGCCTTCTGCAAGGCAAAGGCGGAGCGGGAAGCATGAACGAGCGACGGGATCCATGCTACGCCCGAAGGCGCGGGCGGTCAAAGAATTCAGAGTTGCCCCGGGGAGTCGGCGGCGACGGTGGTGGACAACAGGCCGCCTGCGACGAGCGCCGGGTATTCGGCGACCATTGGGCTGCCGACCCAAAGTATCGTAGGCTGGCGCCATGGCTGCCATCGCCCGCCTCAGGATCACCCTCGACCACGTGAAGCCGCCGGTGCGCCGCCGCATCGAGGTCCCGCGCGACATCCGCCTCGACCGGCTGCATCTCGTGATCCAGGCGGCGATGGGCTGGTCGAACATGCACCTCTATGAGATCCGTGCTGGCGACGTCGGCTGGAGCGACCCCGATCCCGATTGGGGTTTCGACGGCCCGCGCGATGCCGGCAAGGTCCGGCTCGGCGACCTGCTCGAGCAAGGCGTCAAGTCGCTCAAGTATCTCTACGATTTCGGCGACGACTGGAGCCATACGATCAAGCTCGAACGCACCGCCGATGCCGACCCCGGCGTCGCCTATCCCCGGCTGGTCGAGGCGGTCGGGGCCTGCCCGCCCGAGGATTCCGGCGGGCCGTGGGGCTATGGCGATATTCTCGAGGCGATCGCGGATCCGACGCATGAGCAGCATGACGAGCTCGTCGAATGGGTCGGCGGCGACTTCGATCCGAACGCAGTCGATGCGCCGGCGCTTGCCGAAGCCGTCGCGGCGCTCGCGACGAGCTGGTCGCGCAAGCCGTCGGCACGGCGCCGATTGCGGAGGTGATCGGGCGCCGGCAGCGGCTTCTCGCCGCCGATGGCCGCGGTCGGTTCCTCGTCCGCACGGCCGGTGCCAGCCGCCTCGGATCCTCTCCGTCAGGCGACAGGCACTCTCCCTGACAAAGTTGTTGGGGTCGTCGCAGATGTCGGCGGATTGCCGTCGAAGGTCGTCCATGGCCGCACTCTGGAGCCGGCGTGGTTCCGGGCACCAGAAGCGCCGGTCGTCCCTTGCCGCCGCTGGCGCGCGGAACCGCGGACGCCGCGACCGGGTTTCTCTTGCGCCGGCCCCCGACAAGGCCGGCAAAGGACAAAGGCGTGTGAGCCATGACCAATCCCGACCACCAGGTCTCACCCGGCAGCGACGGCGTGCCGCCGCCGGTTCTCACGGAGCGCGAGGCGCGCTCCGGGGTGACCCTGCACCGGATGCGTTACGTGCTCGGCATCTCGCTGGCGCTGGTCATCGTTCTGTTCGTCGTCGTTTATCTCGTCGTCTGATCCTCAGCCACTCGCCGGGCCTGTCGCCGATCGGCAGCACCAGCGCGGCGGCGAGGCCGAGGCCGGCGCCAATCAGCGTCTCCCAGCTGCGCGCGGCGAGCAGCGGCACGGAATGCTCGCCGCCCACCGCCAGCGTGACGATCAGCGTGAAGGCATAGGCGCCGCAGGCGATGTCGTAGCGCTCGGGCAGCGCCATTGCATAGATCACCATCGCCAGCGCCCCCGCCGCCCCCGCGGCCGCCGGCAGGGACGCGGCGAGCGGCAGGAACGCCAGCCCGAGCGGGACGCCGACCGCGGTGCCGGCGATCCGCCTTAGCACCCGCTCGATGGTGCCGCTGGCCGAGCCGGCGACGACATAGGTGCAGGCGGTGATCGCCCAGGCCGACTGGCTGAGGCCGACCGTGGCGTTGAGCGCGACGATGGCGACGGCGGCGATCGCCGCCTGCAGGCCCATCACCAACTCCGGCCTGAGCGCGCCGGGCCGGGCTACGGGTCCTGGCGCGAGCGGCGGCGGGTGCTCGGCCGGGCCGCTCAGCACCCGCGGGATGACCGCGCCGAGCGCGGCAATGACGCCTGCCACGGCGATCATCGGCAGGTCGCGCGGCTCGAGGGCGGCGCCATAGGCCAGCAGCTGGCCGATATAGATTTGCGAGCCGAGGCCGGCGCCGGTGAGGCCGAAGCGGCGCAGATAGCCGACCAGGAAGGCGCCGCTGGCGAGCGTCAGCTCCGGTCCTGCCGGGCCGAGGCGCTGCAGCAGCGGCGCCAGCAGCGCGAAGGCGGCCGCGCCGAGCGCCGCGGCGACCGCCAGCAGCACCAGGTCGCGGCTCGACTCGGCGCGGGTGGCGCGGCCCTCCGACACGCTGGCCCACAGCGCGAAGCCGCCGGCGAGCGCGGCCAGCGAGGCGGCGTCGGGCAGCCCGCGTTCGATTTCCGCCATGGCGCCCAGCATTGCTGCGATGCCATAGGCGGTGACCAGCCGCAGCCCCTTGATTCGCCGGTGGCTGCCGGGGTCGATCCGCTCGAGCCATGCTTCGCAGCGGCGCAGCACAGCCAAGGGCTGCAATCGATCCAACTCCATCCCTCTCACGGCTCTGGGCCACCCCAATTGCCATCCCGCCTGGCGGCGTACCACTGGTCCCGATCGAACTGTTAACCTATAATTACAACGGCCGTGATCTTTGCGAGGGGAGGGGAGGCGCATCGATTATGCGCAGTTTCGCCGACCACTACGAGATTCTGGAAGTCAGCCCGAACGCCAACGCGGAGACGATTGAGCGGATATTTCGCTATCTCGCTCATCGCTACCATCCCGACAATCCGGAGACCGCCGATCGCAATCGCTTCGACGCCGTCGTCGAAGCCCACAACACGCTGAGGGATCCGGTCAAGCGCGCGGAGTACGACGTTCAGCACAAAAGCCATTCGGAAGTCCGCGGGAGCTTGGCCGGAGAAGCCGGCAACGGGGGAGGGATCGACCTCGATACCCATATTCGCGAAAAGGTGCTGTCGCTGCTTTATGTCAAGCGTCGACGAAGCCTCAACGAGCCCGGCATCGGCGATCTCGAGCTTGCCCGCTTGTCGGAATGCCCGCACGAGCGCCTGGCGTTTCATCTCTGGTATCTGAAGCAGAAGGGCTGGATCGAAAGACTCGACAACGGCATGCTCGCGATCACGGTGGAAGGTGTCGATCGCGCCTCTGACGAACACCAGCGCGTGACGACCAAGTTGCTGACGGACCGGACGCTTTGATCGCAGGCTCGCGGCCGTTGTCCGCACCCACGCATCCGTCAGGTAGATGACCGCGAGCCCGCGGCGCTAGCGCGCCGTCGCTGACCTGGGGCCGCCCGGCGCCGCGGCCGTCGGGAAAATTCGCCGGCTGATGTCGATTTTCGAAAACCCGGTTCGTCGTTTCGATGCCAGGCCGATGGCCCAAGCAAGGAGACGGGCGATGCGCGTGATGGTGCTCGTGAAGGCAACCGAGGACAGCGAAAAGGGCTTTTTCCCCACGCCCGAGACGATGGCGGCGATGGCGGCGATGGGCAGATTCAATGACGAGCTTCGCCAGGCCGGCATCATGCTCGTCGCCGACGGCCTCAAGCCCTCGTCGCAGGGCAAGCGTATTGCGTTCGATGGTCCCCGCCGTACGGTCATCGACGGCCCTTTCGCCGAAACCCGCGAGCTGGTCGCCGGCTTCTGGCTCTGGGAGGTCAAGGACATGGACCAGGCGGTCGCCTGGGTGAAGCGCTGCCCCAATCCCATGCCGGGGCCGAGCGAGATCGAAATCCGGCCGCTGTACGAGATGGCCGATTTGCGGCCCGAATCCGACGCCGGCGGTGACCGAAATCGGTGACAGCGCCGGCGCGTCGGGCGAATTTTGCGAAACTCGACTCTTCCCTTTTTCGCTCAATGAGTTATATGGACACCATGCTCATGAGGATCGGCGGCGCAGCGCTGGTGGCTGCCTCCGCTCTGGTGGCTGCGGTAGCAATCTGCGCCCCTGCCACCCTCGATGACGGCCTGTCCGTGGCGAGTGAGCGGCTCGGCCCGCGGCTCGCCGACCGCGATCCGCTGATGCGACTGACCGCCGGCAGCACCCGGCATGTTCCGGTGACGCTGCGGGCTGTCACGCCCAAGGCATCGGCAAGCTGGGTGGTCGTGCGCAAGACGTCCACCTACGTGATCATCCTGCACCAGCGCGTGCCGGAACGCCGCGGCGCCTGACCCGAGGTCGAGCGGCCGGGGCGGCGGCGAAACGCCCGGCCCGTGCACCGACCAGCTGGGGTCGGCTACTGCGGCGCCGTGGTCGATGAATGCTGACCGCCGGTGACGGCGAGCTTGTGCGCCGTAACCTGCGCCATCTCGAGATGCTCCAGCAGGGTGGGCAGCGTCGCCTCGGCGAGGTTCTTCAACGCCGGATCCTTGCCCGATCCCACCTCGGTCTCGAACAGCTGGACTGCCTTCTGGTGGTCGGCGACCTGGCTGTCGATATAGGCGCGATCGAACGCCGGGCCCGAGAGCTTCGACAGCGCAGAGAGCTTGGCGCGGTGCTCTTCGTCCATGGCGCCGGGCAAGGTGATGCCCGCCTTCTGCGCAACCTCCGTCAGCTGCTCGTTGGCCTTCGAATGATCGACGATCATCCGCTTGGCGAAGGTCGCGATCGCCGGGGCATGCGCCTTCTGCACGGCCAGCCTGCCGAATTCGACCTCCGCCATGCCGGCCGCCGCGGCGGTGCGGGCAAAGGTCTCGTCCGTCGGCGACGAGGCGGCCGATGCGCTTCGCTCCGCGGGGGCGAGCACGAGGCTGGCCAAGAGGGCGAGAGCCGGAACGGTGAGAACCCGGTTCATCGAGCTGATCCTTTCAGTCTGGGGGCGCCCCTCACAGGGTGAGCAGATAAGCGACCAGAGAGTCCTTCTCCGCCCGCGATAGCTTCAGCTGCAGCACGAGGTTGAAGTACTCGACGGTGTCGGCCAGCGTCAGCAGCCGGCCGTCATGCAGGTAGGGCGGGGAATCTTTGATGCCGCGCAGGGTGAAGGTCTTGATCGGGCCGTCCGGCAGCATCACCAGGCCGTTTTCCGTCTGCCCGGGTGCGTAGAACCGCTCCAGGCGCAGGTCGTGCATCTGGTTGTCGAGGAAGGCGGTCTGCGGCACATGGCACATCGCGCACTGGCCCTTGCCCATGAACACCGCTTCGCCGGCCAGCTCCTGCTCGGTTGCCCGCCCGCGATCCAGGCGGCCGAGCGGGTCGAGCTTGGGCGCGGGCGGAAAATCGATGACGTTCTGCATCTGCGCCATCGGCGCAACCTGGTCCGGGCGGTTCGGCAGGTTGACTCCCTTGCGCTGCGCGCTGACCTGGTCGCCGTTGAAGTAGGCAGTCCGCTGCTCGAACTCGGTGAAGTCCTCGACCGACCGCAGCGAGCGCTTGGAGCCGTGAATCTGCTGGTTGAACAGGCCCCTCAGGCTGACGGTGTCCAGGCGGAAGCGCGCCGCTTGCGGACGCACGTCCGGGGTCAGGTGGAACGCGCCGTTGGTATGGAAATTCGCGTGGCAGTCAAGGCAGGCGACGCCACGGCTCGGCTCGGCGCTCTTGCGGTCCTCGGTCTGGTTGAACTCCTCCTGCGGGAAGGGGGTCAGCAGCAGCCGCAAACCCTCGATCTGCACCGGCGTCAGGATGCCGACCACCAGCTCGTAGTAGTTGGCAATGGTCAGCAGCTTGCCTTGCGAGATATCGCCGAATTCCGGATGGGTCGTCAGGAAGATCGGTGGCGGAAATTCCGGTGTGAAGCGGCTCGGCAGGTCGAAGTCGACGTCGAACCGCCGCAGGTTCCGCGATTCGCCGCTTTGGATCGCGTCGATCTGTTCGTTGGGGAATACCTGTCCGCCCGTCGCCTGCTTGACGTGGGGCAGCGGCAGGAAGCCCTCGGGCAGCAGGTGGCGCTCGCGGATCTCCTCGGGGCTCATCCCGCCCAGCTGTTCCCAGGTGACCCCGGCGGGCAGCTTCACCCGGATCCCCCCCTGCACCGGCTTCCGCCCGCCGGACATGAGGAGCCCGCTGATCGGCTGGTCCGACAGGTCGTAGCGTTGCTCGAGAAGCCGCTGCTGGCGCTGCTCGACGGCGGCCTTCTCTGCCTCGTCCTCCGCCTTGACTTCGGAGAAGGGCTGAGTCGGAAGCGGCCGATAGGAGGATTCTGGCGGCAGCGGATCCGCCGGCGCCGTGAGGCTCGTCAGGAGCGCGGCGCCGACCAGGATGATGATTACGAACCGTGTCATCATGGGCCCCTCCGCGTCGCTATGGAGATTGGCTGTAACGCGGGCCGGTGTGACATGTTCCCCCGCAGCGCGGCGTCGCGAGCCGCTGGATTGCGACGTCGCTCCGGGCCCGGACGACGGAGCCCGGAGCGATTCGACATGTCGTCAGTCGCGGTTCCGCCAGCCCCGCCGACTGGCCTCGGAGTGTCCTTCCGGATCTCCGAACCATCCGCCGTACCCCCGACCGCGGGAGCGGCGGTCATCGTCATCGTGCCGGGCCGACTGCCGGCGGTCGTCGTCTCGATCCGACCGGCGGCTGCCGCCGCGGGATCCGCCCCGTTCTTCCCAGCCGCGACGGCTGGCCTCGGAGTGCCCTTCGGGATCGCCGAACCAGCCGCTCGGCGCGTGGTCGCCGCGCTCCCAACCCCGGCGACTGGCCTCGGCGTGCCCTTCTGAGTCGCCGTACCAGCCGCTGGGTCCGTGATCCTCACGCTCCCAGCCGCGACGAGACGCCTCGGCGTGTCCCTCTGAATCGCCGAACCATCCGCCGCGGCCGCGGCCACGAGAGTCTTCGTCGTCATCGTCGCGGCGGCGGGCGGACTGCCGGCGATCGTCGTCCCGCTCCGAGCGACGGCTGCCGCCCCGCGATCCACCCCGCTCTTCCCAGCCCCGGCGGCTGGCTTCCGAATGCCCTTCGGAGTCGCCGAACCAGCCGCCCTCGCGGCGGCTGCGCGACCCGCGGTCATGGTCGTCATCGTCATCGCGATAGCTGCGGGCGCGACTTTCGCCGCTGCTCATGAAGCGACCCTCGTCGTCGCGCCGGCGGCTCTGCGAGCGTCCGCTATTGCCGCGTGAGTACCGATCATCCTCGTCGTCGCTGGTGAAGCGACCACGCTCGTCGCGATCGCGATCATAGGATTCTGAGCGTCTTGCCATCTAAGCTGCTCCTGTCGGTTGGTGCCTAGGCCGACCGAACGCCCTCTGGCCAGAACTGTTCCGCGCCCACGGAAAATCCCGCTGCCCGGCAGAATCCGCGCGATTGCAGGCGGAAACAGCCGCAAACTACTGCGTGTGGCTCGCACCCCGATGTCGCGGCCGCCACTCAGGAACGCCGTATAGGCGCCGCGATCGTGCCCCGCGAGGACGAGCCGCGCGAACCGCAGCTCCCGCATCAGCGCGACGCAGTCCCACGCCTTCGCGCGCTTGCTGGAACCTGCGTGGTCCGGCGTATCGGCGCGCTTCGACGATTGGCCGAAGCCGCTCAGGTCGGGACAGACGACCGTGTGATCGGGGCCAGGCCCGGCGCGACCCGGTGCCATTGCATGGGTCCGCGGCTGTCGTGAAGCAACGGCACCGGGGGACCGAAGCCGCCGAGCCGCATCCGCAGGGTCGCCTCCGGAACGTCGATCATTTCGAGCCTGAAGCCCTGGAACTCCGCCCCGTCCTTCCGCCGCTTCCGTATTGGCCGCTAAAGCATCTGCCAGACGAGCCAGCCGTTCGCGAGCCCGATGCCCGCGGCCACGAAGCCGCCGAGCACCCGGACCAGCGGCGAGCTGGCGAACGGTCCCATCACCTCCCGGCTTCCCGTGAACATCAGCAACGGCGCGACCGTCAGCACGAGCTGCAGGCTCATCACCACTTGGCTGAAGACCAGCAGGCGATTGGCGGCGCTGTCGCCGACGATGGCGAGAAGCAGCGCCGCGGGCAGGATGGCGAGCGCCCGCGTCGCCAGCCGGCGCAGCCGGGGCGGTACTTGCCAGCGCAGGAATCCCTCCATGACGATCTGGCCTGCCATTGTTCCGGTCACCGCCGAGAGCTGCCCGGCCGCCAGCAGGGCGATCGCGAACAGCACTTGCGCCGCCCCGCTGCCGATCACCGCCGCGAGCAGCAGATAGGCCTGCTGGATCTCGCGGACGTCCTGGTGGCCGGCGGTGTGCAGCGTGACGGCGAGGACCAGGATCGCAACGTTGAGCGCAAACGCGCCGAACAAGGCCACCGCCGAGTCGATCGTGGCAAAGCGGATGGCCTCGCGCTTGCCGCCGGGGCTGCGGTCCAGCGCGCGGCTCTGCACGATGGCGCTGTGGAGGTAGAGGTTGTGCGGCATCACCGTCGCCCCGAGGATGCCGAGCGCCAGATACAGCCTGTCGGGGTCGGTCACGATGGTCGGCGACGGCACCAGCGCGGCCGCGAGGGCGCCGAAATCGGTCCTTGCCATCGCCAGCTCCCCGGCGAGGCAGGCGCCGATGACGAGCAGCAGGGCCATCACCAGCGCCTCGACGTAGCGCATCCCGCGATTCTGCAGCCAGAGAACCAGGAACACCTCGACCGTGGTCGCCGCGACGCCGGCCAGCAGGGGCAGCCCGAACAGCAGCTGCAGCGCGATGGCGGCGCCGATCACCTCCACCAGGTCGCAGGCGATGATCGCGATCTCGGCGGTGATCCACAGCATGACGCTGGCGGGCAGGCTGAGGCGATCCCGGCACAGCCAGGCGAGGTCGCGGCCCGTCGCAATGCCGAGTCGCAACGACAGAGTCTGAAGGAAGATCGCCAAAGCGTTCGAAATCGCGATGACCGACACGAGGGTGAAGCCGTAGCGGGCGCCACCCTCGATATCTGTCGCCCAGTTGCCGGGATCGACATACCCGACCGCGATCAGATAGCCGGGCCCGGCGAAGGCCGCCGCCTTCCTCCAGCCGCCGGCCGCCACTCGCCGCCGCTCGCCGACCTCCACCGTCATCGCGGGCCTCGCGACCGGAGCGTGCGTCGTGCCGCCGGAGAAGGCGGGGCGAGTCGCGCGGCCCCGACGCTTCGCCGGCTTTCCCGCGGGATTACCGCCGCCGCGAGGGGCGGGTGGTGGATCCCTCGTCGTCCTTTCCGCTGATGCCGGAGCCCGGACCGGCGCCGAGCTCGGCGCCGGTCAACGGGTCGCCTTCGGGGTTCGACGCCGTTCGGCTGGCAACCGCCGACTCCGTCGCGGCGTCGCCGCGGCTCAGCGTCACGCTGGCCTCGCCGTCGCCGCCGTCGACGGCGCCCTGGTCTTCGCGCTCGCTGACCGTTTCCCACTTGCTGCCGCTGTTCCAGGGACCGGTGGCGTCGCCCTTGCCCTGCGACATGTTGTAGTACTTGTTGGTGAATTCGGGCACGCCGGGCAGCTTGCCGGGCGGAAAGTTCGGCTCGATGGCGTAGAGCGCCTTCTCGAACGACTTCTGGTGCGCGATCTCCCGCGTCATCAGGAAGCCCAGCGCATCCTTGACCCCCGGGTCGTCGGTCACGTTGATGAGCCGCTCATAGACGATCTTCGCCCGCGCCTCCGCCGCGATGTTGGAGCGCAGGTCGGCCGTCGGCTCGCCGATCGTATCGACATAGGCGGCCGTCCAGGGCGCGCCCCCCGAGTTGATCAGCGCCGCGCCGCCGCCATGGAGCAGCGACAGCGTATGGCTCTCGCCGCCCTGCGCGATCTCGGCCAGCAGCTCCCCATCGGCGGTGCCCTCCGCCAGGCGTCCCTTCACCCCTTTGTTCATCATCACGATGATGCTGCCGATGACCTCGAGGTGGCTCAGCTCCTCGGTCGCGATGTCGAGCAGCATGTCCTTCCGTCCCGGGTCGCTCTCCGCCAGGGCTTGGGTGAAGTACCGCATCGCCGCGGCCAGCTCGCCCTGGGGGCCGCCGAACTGCTCCAGCATCAGGGAGCTGAGCATCGGATTGGGCTCGGCGACGCGCACAGTGTACATCAGCCGCTTGTTGTGCATGAACATTCGAAACCTCGCTTCGTCTTGGCGTTGTTGGCAGGAACGTTTGATAGGTCGAGCAATGGCGGTGCGATGCTCGGGTTGCCGACGCGCTTGAAAAAGCTCGCGGCCGCTCCATCGCGACGGTCGTTGCAACCTTTCTTTCCAGGGGCCGTTGCGGGGTTGCTGGTCCGCCGGCGCGCCAACTCTCGAGACCACCGCGGCGGGCCGCGTTTCCTGCTTTGCCCCCGGAATGTCGGGAATATCGGCAGGTATTTGATGGGTTCGTGGAAGCGACTGGAACCGCGTCCGGCGTGGTACGTGATCTTCGAGGATCGGCCCCGCGCCGTGGTGAGGATGCAGCGCGACGGCGATCTCTTCGCCCATTTCGACATCACGCTGCTGCTCGGGCACATCGAACGGCGGCGCGTAAGGGCGATGTGGCTGATATCGGAGGCCGGCGAGAATGGCGATGTCGTCCGGATCCATGGCCGGGTGCCGACCGCCATCGCGGACCGCTTCGCGGCCGGCCGCGGCGCGGGCGAGCAATGATCCGCCGGCGGCTGTCTGCCCGGCGGCGCCGGTCGGCCGGTCGCTTCTCGATCCCTGATCCCAAGGCATCGCCATCGTCGTGGCCACGGGATGTCAGCCGACGAGGGCGCTGCGGGACGATGCCGCAGCACCCGTCTTCCTGAGATTGCCGCTAAGGATCAGCCACGAACTGGGTAGCAAGCCGAGCGTGGAAGGATGTTTCCGGAGTTCCGCGCCGGTCGTCCGGCATTTTGCATTCTGGCGGGAACAACCGCTGCCTGCGACATTCTCAACTGCACGGGAAGGCCGAAATGCCGTGGTGGTATTGGCTGTGGTTTGTCGCCGTCATGCCGCTGTCGATCGCCGCGACGGTCGTCGTCGTCCATTTGTCCGGCCGGCGCGAAGACTAGAGACGCGCCATCGTGACGTTAGGCCTTGGGCCCAGCACCCGGCGTTGATAACGCGGAGCCGCGGAGAACGCGGAGGAGCGTTCTCGTCTCCACGTCTCCGCGTGCAATTTTGGCAATAGTTCGTGACTGCCTTTGCCCAAGGCAGCCCAAGACGGGGGTGACCGTTCACGCCGCCTTCCTGAAGTCGCCGATCTGCGCGTCGAAGGCGCGGCCGAACGCCGGCCGCGCGGTGCAGCGCTCGACATAGGCGGCCAGCCGCCGGTCGCTGGTGACGATGTCGGTGTGCTTCAGGATCCGCAGCACCGTCGTCATCATTAGGTCGCCGGCGGTGAACCGGTCGCCGTCGAGATAGGGCTTGTCGCCGAGCGACTGGGACAGCGCCGACAGGCGCTTCTGCGCGAAGGCGACGGCCCCCGGCCGGCGCAGCTTGGCCCACTCCTCGTTGGCGTAGAACAGGTCGATCAGCGCGACGTTCATGACGAAGGGCTCGATGGAGTTGAGCGCCGCGATCAGCCACTGCGTCGCCCGCGCCCGGGCGCCGGGCTCCCGCGGCAGCAGCGCTTCGCTGCGCTCGCCGACATAGAGCACGATGGCGCCGGACTCGAACAGCACATGGCCGTCCTCCTCGAGGATCGGCACCTGCCCGAAGGGCTGCAGCGCGCGATAGTCCGGCTTGTCCTGGTCGCCCTGGGCCAGCAGGCGGGTGCGGTAGGGCAGCCCGGCCTCCTCCAGCGCCCAGCGCGCCCGTAGGTCGCGCACCTGGCCCTGGGCGAATTCCGGAACCCATTTGAAGGCGGAGATCGTGATCATCGTCAGTGCTCCTCTGCTGCTAGGGTGGCGGCGTAGGCCGCGAGCTTGTCGAACGCGCTGCTCCAGCCGCCGAAATGGCCGTCGCGACTTTCGATCGTGAGGAACGGTTTCTGGTGAAACGTCTGGACGGTCTTGCCGTTGCGTTCCTCGAAGGTGATCGTCACCAGCATCGGGTGGCCGGCCGACGGGCCGTCATTGTCCCAGGCGAAGGTGAAGACGAGCTTCCTGTCCGGCACGATCTCGCGATAGATGCCGCCGAACCAGTTGTCGCCATGCTCCGCCGAGCGGATCATCGCCCGGTAGGCGCCGCCCGGGCGGAAATCGATCTCGGCCGCGGCGCAGGTGAAGGTCGCCGGGCCCATCCAGCGCTTCAGGTGCTCCGGCCGCGACCACAACTGGAACAGCAGCGAGGCCGGCGCGTCGAAGGTGCGGGTGATCAGCAGTTCGTCATCGGCAAGGTCGGATATCATTTGCGCTTCTCCTTGCGCCTGAGCTCGGCGATATAGGCGTCCATCTTGTCGAAGCTGCCGCTCCAGAAGCGGCGATAGCGTTCCAGCCAGTCGTCGACATCCTTGAGCGCGCCGGCCTCCAGCCGGCAGGGGCGCCACTGCGCCTCGCGCCCGCGCGAGATCAGGCCGGCGCCCTCCAGCACCTTCAGGTGCCGCGATACCGCCGGCAGGCTGATGGCAAACGGCCTGGCCAGCTCGTTGACCGTCGCCTCGCCTTCGGCCAGCCGCGCCAGGATCGCCCGCCGGGTGGGATCGGCCAGCGCCGACAGCGTTGCGGAGAGGGTGTCCGGCGAGGGCATTTAACCATCCATGCAATTAACGTAGTTGTTAAATAGGAGACGTCGGTTGGTTGTCAAGCCCGGCCGGAAGGAGTGGCGCAAATCTCGCGCGGAGTTGCCGGCGCAGCGCGGCGGCGCCCGTCGGGCCATTCGCAGGGGCATCGACGAAGCAATAATCCGACTGGCCGGTCGGCCCCTCGTTGGCGAGCCACCCGGTCAGCGTGTGGATGGCGAGGCCGCAAGCCTCCAGGAAGGTACGGCCGGTCGCGAGCGGCCGCCGCAAGATCTCGCCCCCGCGCTGCTTGCCGCGGCGGGAGGCGGGTACCTAGCGCATTCGGACGCCGTTCTCGAAGAATTCGGCGCCGGCCTGCTCCAGGGCTGATTGAACGGCTTCCAGTGTTCGCGGCTGCAGGGTCAGGCCGGCCTCTAGGCGCGTGATCGTATACGGCGCCACGCCAGCCCGCCGGGCGAGTTCATGGACCGTCATCCGCACCATGGCACGCGCGGCGCGCGCTTGCGACGCCGTCAACATTTTTTATGTCCCACTTTGAACTTTCGAAAGACATAGCATCGGCAGCCCGCCTGCGACAGGTCAAATCGATCCCACCGATCGTTTGATAGCCATTCTCGATCAGCCCCCGACATGCGCCCGCCTTGGCGATGGGGCCGTGTCGAGAGCGTCGGGGCGTCTTCGCGGGCGGCGCCGGGGAATCTCGCCCGGCGCCGGCTGGGGCTAGGACTGGCCCCCGGCAAGCCGCTGCGCGTCGCGAAGGGCTGCCAGCGTCATCTGCTGATCGCTCTCGAGCTCTTCGTCGGCCTTCCGTCCGCCGGCGGTGGCCAGGGCGGCCGCGAGCCGCAGCTTCACGGCCACGCCCACGATCGTGGCGGCCGAGGCTTCCTTGATCCTCTGCTCGAGGCCGTGCATGGCCGCGGCATGGCGATCGCTCGCCTCCGCGGCTTCACCCAGCGTCGTGGCCATGAAGCGGGCATGCGCTTCGTCGCTCGCCTGCCTGGCGGCAAGCCACCGCGCTTCGAGATCGAGCAGCAAAGCGTCGCTACCGGCGGCAGACGAGCCGCCCATCGGTATGGCAGCCAGCCCGAGAGCTGCCGTTGATCCGCGCAGCACTGTCCGGCGCGTCAGCTTGGCCATTGCCTTGTCCCCCTTACCGTCGTTCCCACACCCCACAGGGCATTTCTTTACAAACGGTTCAGGAGCGGACTTATTCCGAGGGAGGCTTCGATTTTTCCGACCGACCGATGGCCCTCGACGGGTCCGCTCGGAGCTCGGGAAGGATTTGGGCGCCACTGCGCCGGGCAAGCACGAGCACGTGCCACCGAACCGGAGGAGCGGCCACCAGGCGCCGGTCCTGGTTGGACCGCGGCACGAACGGCTCTTGTCGCGGTGCTATCACCGGCTGGCCAGCCGGGTGTACCATTCGGCCAAACGGTCGATCGCAATCGCGCGGGAGAGGCACGCCAGTCAACAGACCCTCCGGACTTCCACATACGATCGCGGCCGATCCGCCGCGATACCGAAGTCGGGGCCCGATAATCGACCACTCTGAGCATGCTGGCGTTTGGCCCGATTGCTACCGCGACTGCCGCTAGCTCGGCATGAACCAGGGAGTGTGCCATGCGAACGCCAATTTCCGTCACCATGCTATTCACCCTCGGCATGATACTGGCGCAGGCGCCGCAGGTTGGTGCTGCGTCAGCCGCCAGCTCGACGGAGCCGCAGGTTTGGCGGTGGAAAACATGGGTTATCGGCGGTCCCGAGCAGTACCGCGTTGCGGCTCCGCCCGATGCCGCGGCCACGGCGGCCGAGATCAAGACGCTCAAGGATATGGCGGCTCAGCGCACGCCGGCTGCGCTCGATACGATCGCCTATTGGAATATCGCCGGTCCATCCTACCGGTGGAGCGAGATAGCAGTGGGCGAGGTCCTCCCGCGCGGCCTGAGCAGCCTTGTCGCAAACCGCCACCTTTCTCTGCTCCATGTCGCCATCTATGATTCGATCGTCGCCGCCTGGGACAGCAAGCATGCCTACAACCGTCCCAGGCCCAGCGACTTCGACGGCACGCTCACCACCGCGACGCCGACGCCGAAGAGTCCCTCCTATCCGTCGGAGGAAGCCGCGGCGGCCGGTGCTGCCGCGTCGGTCCTTGCCTACATCTTTCCCGACCGCGCCGAATTCTTTGCGGCGAAGGCCGATGAGGCAGGCCGTGCGCTGCTGATTGCGGGCATCGCCTATCCGAGCGACGTGAGCGCCGGCCTCGAGCTCGGGCGCAAGGTCGCGGCCCAGGTCATCGAGCGCGGAAAAGCGGACGGCTCGGATGCGAAGTGGACCGGCAGCGTCCCGACCGGGCCGGGCAAGTGGAACGGCACGAACCCGATTCTGCCACTGATGGGGACGTGGAAGCCCTGGGTGCTGACCTCGCCGAGCGAGTTCAGGCCGGGGCCGCCGCTGGCCTACGACTCCGCCGAGAAGGCCGCCGAGCTCGCCGAGCTCAAGAACTTCCAGCGCACGCCCCTGACCAACTCCATTGCGTCCTATTGGGAAGGAGCTGCCGGCGGTCCGCGCTTCTTTCAATACTGGAACCAGCAGACCGGCATGAAGGTGCTGGAATATGGGCTCGGCAGCGATCCGCCGCGGGCGGCGCGCGCCTACGCGCTCCAGACCGTGACCCTGTACGACACTGGGATCGCCTGCTGGGACGCCAAGTACGCCTACTGGGCGATCAGGCCGTTCCAGCTCGATCCTGGCTTCAAGCCGCTCTTCACGACCCCCAACCACCCCAGCTATCCCGCCGCCCATGGCTGCTTCTCGACCGCGGCGGCCACCATCCTGGGATACCTGTTCCCCCGCGATGCGGCCGCCTTCGATGCGCTGGCGCGCCAGGCCAACGAGTCGCGCATCTGGGCCGGCATCCACTACCGCAGCGACACGGTGGCCGGCCGCAACCTTGGCTTGGCGGTCGCCAACAAGGTGATCGAGCGCGCCCGCCAGGACGGTGCCGACTGATCGATCACCTCGAACGCGGGCGATCCGCCCGCTCGTAGCTTGGGCAACGGGTGGCGCGCGGGGCGGCGCGCCCACCCGCCTCAGGCCGTCCCGCCGACCGTCAGCCCGTCGGTCCTGAGCGTCGGCTGCCGACCTTCTTCAGCACGTCCGACCGCCACCGGGCCAACAACAGGAGCGGCGGTCCATTGATGTGCTGGCCCGGCCGCTGAAAACTCGACGCTGCAGTAGCTATGCCCGATTCTGCTTGGCCATTGACAAACGGGGCATAATACAGCATATGTAATGATAGCTCGACGTGCCCAGCGGCCGGAGCGAGTGCTTTCTATTACTTTGGCGTCGCGGCCGCCCGGACCATCGGTTCAGGAGGCACGGCCATGGTTGTCCACAAGATCGGCGTGGCGGACCTCAGAGACGCCCTGGCGAAGGGCTTTTCTGACTTCCTTGCCGTGCCGACCCACCTGATCTTCCTCTGCATGATCTATCCCATCGTCACGCTTGTCGCCGCTCGCGCGACCGCCGGACACGAGGTGCTGCCGCTGGTCTTCCCGCTGCTGGCGGGGTACACCCTGATCGGCCCGGTGGTCGCCGTCGGCATGTACGAGCTGAGCCGGCGTCGCGAGATGGGTCTCGATATCTCACGCCGGCATGCCTTCGAGGTCGTCCGAATGCCGACCTTCGGCGGAGTCGCGATGCTCGGCATCGTGCTGATGCTGATCTACTTCGGATGGCTGTTCGCCGCGTGGGGCATCTACGAGCGATTTTTCGGCGGGGCGGTGCCGGCGTCGGTTGCCGACTTCGCCCGCCAGGTCCTCGACACGCCGGCCGGCTGGGCCCTCATCGTCGTCGGCTGCGGGGTCGGCTTCCTCTTCGCCGCCGTGGTGTTCGCTCTGAGCGTGGTGTCCTTTCCGCTGCTTCTCGACCGCGACGTCGGCATCATCGCGGCGGTGATTGTCTCGGTAAGAGCGGTGATCGCCAACCCGCTGCCGATGGCGGTGTGGGCCTTCATCGTCGCCGGCGCGCTGCTGATCGGCTCCTTGCCCTTCTTTGTCGGTCTCGCCGTCGTGCTGCCGGTGCTGGGACATTCGACCTGGCATCTGTATCGCAAGGTTGTCGGGAAATGAACGCCGGCGGCTCGCTGCCATCGGGCGAGCCCCACGCGTTGGCTGAAACTCGTTCGCTCGACGCCTGGCTAGGCCGTCATCAGCCACCCCAGTAATCTTTCCAGCACAGTGGGATCCGAAGCTTGGAATTCACGTGACTTGAAGTCGCGGC
>JADMIO011227191.1_pt1 | contig 42906 bp, 39 predicted proteins | sample 8958161 | NCBI WGS metagenome assembly JADMIO01 (sample SAMN16585339, study PRJNA669376) | soil metagenome | isolation source: Crop rotation soil | place: USA: Cullars Rotation, Alabama | collected 2011
GCGACCGACGCGTTCACTTACACGATCACCGACGACGCGTCGCGCACCGCCACTGGCAACGTGACCGTCGAAGTCACGAACCTGGCGCCGGTTGCGGTCGCCGACAACGCGGGCACGATCGCCTACAACGGCACCGCCACAGTGAACGTGCTCGCGAACGACTCGGATCCGGAAGGCAAAGCCCTGCACGTGGCGTCGGTCGGCACGGCCGCGCATGGCACGGTCGTCCTGAACGCGAACGGCACGATTAGCTACACGCCGAACGCCGGCTACTACGGCGCGGACTCCTTCAGCTACACGCTCGAGGATTTCTGCGGCGCGTCGGCCACAGCGGTCGCCAGTGTGATGATCACGCCGCCGCCACCGCCGGTCGCGAACCTCGACGCGAAGGCGACCGTCTGCGCCACGGCGACGACGTTCGATCCGCTCGCGAACGACACCTACGCGATCCCGGGCGCGCTGCACGTGACGGCCGTCTCCACGCCGAGCAACGGCACCGCCGTGCTGAACGCGAACGGCACGATCACGTACACGCCCGCGCCCAACTGCACGACGGACGCCTTCACCTACACGGTGACGGATAACGCTCAGCGAACGGTGACCGGCAACGTGACCGTGGCGGTGAGCAACGCCGCTCCGGTCGGCACCGACGACGTGGCTGCGGTGTCCACGCCGGCGACCTTCGTCGACATCAACGTGCTGGCGAACGACATGGATCCGGAAGGTAAGGCTCTCAGCATTGCCGCCGTCACTTCCGGCGCGCACGGCACCGTGACGGTCCTCCCCAACGGGCAGATCCGCTACACACCGGCACCCGGCTACTCCGGCTCCGATTCGTTCACCTACACGCTGCGCGATGCGTGCGGCGGCACGGCCATCGTCCGCGTGACCCTGACGGTTACCGCTTGTGATCCGACCGGCGTCTTCAAGACCTTCACGCAGGGCGGTTGGGGCGCGAAGCCGTCGGGCAACAACCCGGGCGCGTTTCTCACGTCGAAATTCGCGGCCGTCTACCCGGGCGGCGTCGCGCAGATCGGCAGCGGCTCGAAGCTTCTGAAGTTCACGAGCGCGTCGGCGATCACGGCGTTTCTCCCGGCCGGCGGCACGCCGAGCGTCCTGACGGCCGGCGCGACGAACCCGACGAGCTCATCGGCCGGCGTGTTCGCCGGACAGGTGCTCTCGGTGCAGTTGGCGGTCGACTTCTCAGCGGCCGGCGCGACAAAACGCGGTCTGTCTGAGCTGATCGTCGTCTCCGGCAAATTCGGCGGCTACACGGTCGGCCAGCTGCTGACGCTCGCCAACGGTGTGCTCGGCGGCACCGCGGCGCTCCCGGCCGGCACCACGGTGTCGGATCTGAACGGCGCGATGGACGCGATCAATCAGAACTTTGACAACGGCACCGTCGACAAGGGCTACCTCCGCAGCAGTGGCTGCGCCATCCCGCCGCCTCCGCCGCCTGCGCCCGAATGCGACTTGATCGCGAAGAACGATCGGTACGAGACCAACAAGGATCACGCGATCACGATCGGCGGAATCCTGGTCAACGATCTGGACGGCTACGATCGCGGCCTGGTGGTCGCCGAGGTCAACGGATCGGCCGCGAAGGTTGGCGTCGCGGTGGTGACGGCGCATGGCGTGCTGAAGGTCAGCGCCGACGGCACCTTTACGTATACGCCGTCACCGGGCTATTACGGGACCGACACGTTCTCCTACAAGGCGAAGTCGTCCTTCAACGGCGCCGTGAGCAACAGCGCCACCGTGACGATCACCATTGCCGGCCACTATGAGAATGACGGCTGCGATCACGACCGGTATCGCAACGGCCATCGTGACGGCGACGGCTGCGCCCACGACCGCACGACCTCGCGGCACTACGACGGCGACGGCTGCGATCACGACCGGAATCGCAACGGCCACCGCGACGGAGACCGCTGCGACCACGACCGTGAAGGCGGCGTCCATCACTACGCCGGCGACAACTGCTCGCACGAGCGCCGGTCCTCCGGCCACCGGAGCGGAGACGGGTGCGCACACGAGAAGACCGGGTCGAAGCATTACGACGGTGACGCCTGCGATCACGATCGCAACCGCAACGGCCATCGGGATGGCGACGGCTGCACCCACGATCGCGACACCAGCCATCACAACACCGGCGACCGCTGCGATCACGACCGCCGCGTGAACGGCCACTACAACGGCGACGACTGCGAACACGACGCCGAGGAGAACGACCACCATTCGAGCGACGGATGCGATCACGACCGCGGCCGCAACGGCCACTACCGTGGCGATCGCTGCGAACACGACGAGCACGAGACGCCGGACGACGATGGAGGTGCCTCGTGCACCGTGCCGCCGCCGCCCCCGGTCGCCACGCCGGACATCGCCTCGACGGTGTGCAACGCGCCGGTGACGATCAGCGTGCTCGCGAACGACACGTACCAGACGCAGTCGGGCCTGGTCATCACGTCCGCCGGGCCGTCCGCCAATGGCACCGTCACGGTTAGCGAAGACCGCAAGACGGTGACGTTCAAGCCGACCGCCGGGTACTGCGGCAGCACGGTGTTTCCGTACTCGATCACCGACGGCGCCGGCAGCGACGCGTCCTCGACGGTCACGGTCACAGTGACCAACCAGGCGCCGGTCGGCGGCGCGGACACGGTGCTGGCGATTGCGGCCGGTGTGCCGGTGGATATTCCGGTGCTCGTGAACGACACGGATCCGGAAGGTACGGCGCTTACGGTGGTGTCGGTCACGACGCCGCTTCATGGCACGGCGACAATCCTGTCGGGCGGTGTGATTCGGTACACGTCGGCCGCGGGCTTCTCGGGCACCGACACGTTCGACTACAAAGTGCGCGACGCCTGCGGTGGTGAGTCCACCGTTCGCGTGAGCGTGACGACACCGGTGCGGCCCGTGGCCAATCCGGATGCGGCGACGACGGTGTGTAACGCGCCTGTCACGATCAGCGCGCTCACGAACGACACGCCCGCGTTGGGCGTGACGATCAGCGCCGCGGGTCCATCGGCTAACGGCACGGTCACCGTGAGCTCGGATCGCAAGACGATCACGTTCGCGCCGGCCGCCGGCTTCTGCGGCACGACATCGTTCCCCTACACGATCAAAGACGGCGCAGGCGTGACCGCGTCATCGGCCGTGACCGTCACCGTCACCAACCAGGTGCCGGTGGGCGTCTCGGACACGGCGACCGCCACCGCAGCCGGCGTGCCGGTCGACATCAACGTGCTGGCCAACGACACCGATCCGGAAGGCACGGCGTTGTCGGTCACGACGGTGACGACGCCGGCGCATGGCACGGCGACACTGCTCTCCGGCGGCGTGATTCGGTATACGGCGGCAAGCGGCTACTCCGGCACCGATACCTTCAAGTACACCCTCCGTGACGCGTGCGGCGGGGAAGCGATCGTGACCGTCACGATCACGGTGCAGGCGCCGCCGCCGCCGACTGGATTCACGACGTTCACGCAAGGCGGATGGGGCACGAAACCGGCCGGCAACAACCCCGGCGCGCTCCTCGCGTCGAAGTGGTCGACGGTCTTCACGAGCGGCTACGTCCAGATTGGCGGCACGAAGTACTTGAAGTTCACGAGCGCGTCGGCGATCGCGGCGTTCCTGCCGGCCGGCGGAACGGCCGGGGTGCTATCGGCGTCGGCGACGAACCCGACGAGCTGTTCGGGAGGCGTCTTCGCCGGCCAGGTGCTTTCGCTGCAGCTGAGCGTGAGCTTCTCTGACAAGGGCGTCACGAAGGCGGGCCTCGGCGCGCTCAAAGTCAAGTCGGGCAAGCTCGCCGGCTACACCGTGGCGCAGGTGCTCGCGATGGCGAACGCGGTGCTCGGCGGATCGACGTCGGCGCTGCCGTCGGGCGTTTCGATCGCGGACTTGAACGGCGTCGTCGATGCGATCAACAACAACTTCGACAACGGCACCGCCAACGGCGGATACCTCCAGTAGGCGCGCCGATGACGACGCTGTCTCGTGCGATGCGGCTGGAGCCGTCGGCGGGTGTGCTTGCCGCCGGGGTGGGGCAGGAGACCGTCCTGCTCGATCCGGCGTGCGGCCGCTACTTCAGCTTGAATGAAGTGGCCGCCCGCATCTGGCAGCTGATCGGCTGCCGGGCGCCGCTCGGAGAGATTCACGCGACGCTGCTGGCCGAATACGACGTCGACTCCGAGCTGCTCTGGGGAGACATCGAGCGTCTCGCTGCCGAGCTCGCCGGTAACCGGCTCGCGGCTGTCCGCGTGTCGTGAGCCACTTCGCCGCCCTCGCTTCGCTGAGGAGCGGCCCGCTCGATCCGGCCGTCGTGGCCTCGCTCCGCGGTCGGTTCCACGGCGCGGCCGCGCCGCAAGGGTCGTCCGACGAGAGCGTCGCACTTCACGGCTGGTCGATGGCCGGGCACAACGGTTCGTCGTGCGTGGCGCTTGCCGACGCACGTCTGGAAAATCGCGATGCGCTGATCGCTGATGTGGGCGGTGAGCTCCGTTCAATCACCGGTTCCGACGACGCGGCGCTTGTGCTGGCAGCGTATGAAAAATACGGCGACCAATTCGCCGAGCGTCTGTCCGGCGATTTCGCCGTCGCGATCTGGGATCCGCGAAGCCGCGCGATTGTCGCCGCGCGGGATGTATTCGGCGTCCGGCAGCTGTTCTTTGCCTGCACCGGGCCGGTCGCCGGCGTGTCGTCGACGATCGAAGCCCTGCGCGCGGCACTGCCGATCTGCGACCGCCCGAATCGCGCGTTGCTGCAGGCGTTTCTCGATTCGGAATTCGAGCACTGGACTCGCGAGACGGCGATCCTCGGCATTCATCGCGTGCCCGCAGGTCACGTCGTCGTCATTCGCAACGAGAAGGCGATCGTGCGCCGCTACCACCAGTGGGCGCCGCGACCCGAGCTGCGGTCACGCAGCGATCGCGATCTGGCGGCCGAGTACGCGCATCTTTTCACGCAAAGCGTTCGCGCGAAGATGGACGACGGTCCGACGGCTGTGCTGCTGAGCGGTGGGCTGGATTCCTCGGCGATTGGCGGTGTGGCGTACGATCAACGCCGCCGCGCGGGCGCAGCCGCGGATCTGGCGTTCATCGCGACGCGATTTCCCGACACCGCGAGCGCGGACGAGGGCGTATTCAGCGACGCGATGCTGAATGCGTGTCCCGGCGCGACCGGCATTTCGATTCCCGGCGAACGACAGTGGTCATTCAAAGAGCTCGGCGGCGACGACGACTATTCAGAAGTTGAACCGGATTTCGGGTACGTGCGGACGATGGGATTGTCGCGCTTGCGAGTTGCGGCGGCGGCGGGCTGCAAGGTCGTGCTCTCTGGGCATTGGGGCGATCAGCTGATGACATCGCGGGCGGATCAGCGGTCGTGGCTGCGTCGGACGGTGACGCGCGCGCGGCGCGCCGCGCGAGGGTTGCCGGCGCCGCCGGCTGCGCCGGAATTCGCCGCGCCGTTTGCCGCGAACTGCCACTGGTTGCTCTCGAGCGGCCAGGCATCGGCGGGCCTCGCGCACATGTCTTATGGCGCGGAACACATCGGCGTGTCGTGGCGGTTTCCCTATCTCGATCGCGCGCTCGTCGAGTTCATGCTGAACGTGCCCGATCGCGTTCGGAACCAGCACGGCCGCCCGAAATGGATTTTGCGCGCAGGGCTCGACGGCGTCCTGCCGACGCTCGTGCGCGATCGCGTGACGAAGTCGCACATCAGCGACATCAGCCTCCGCGGTCCTGTGCGCGAAGCGCGCCGTCTGAAACCGTTGTTCGAGGACAGCCGTGTGGTGTCGCTCGGGCTCCGGTCGCCGGCGGAGCTGCGGCGAGTGTGGCGTAACGCGACGGACCATCCGACTGTCATACATTTTCGTATTCTGGCGCGCGTGGTGGCCGTGGAAACCTGGCTGCGGCGTCGCGTTGAATTCGCGCCAAACGGCCAGCCGGCCGCCGTGCGCGAGGTGTTAACATAGGCGGGATCATGGACTCGAAATCTACCGACAAGAAGAGCTCCGTCGAGCTCGACGCGCCACAGCCCGCGAACGCGGAGACGGCGCCTGCGCGCCGAGAGTACCGGAAGCCGGAGCTCAAAGGCCTCGGGATGCTCGAAGATCTCACCGAGGGTAGCGTGGGTCCTCTCAGTGATGGCGGCACGGCAGCGTCCCACGCCCTCTAGTTTTTATTCCCTTCACGGGTTACTGATCGCCTCGGACATCGAATGTCCTGAGTTGCCCGCTGTCGCCGCGGGCCCCGCCGATCTCGTCATCGGCGTCTGCGAAGTTGCGCCGCATCTCGACTCCGCGGCCGCGACCGGCGCGCTCTTCGAAGCGAGCGAAAACGAATTCCTGATTTCCATAAATGACGTCGCGCGCTTTCTGATCCGGCGCGGCACGCACATCGACGTCGACATCGCGCCTGGCGCCGATCTCTCAGATGTTCGGGCCTTCTTGCTCGGTTCCGTCATGTCGGCCGCGCTCACGCAGCGCGGCTTGCTGGTCGTGCATGCGTCGGCCGTCGCGACGCCGGCCGGCGGCGCGATTCTGTTCGCCGGATATTCGGGCCGAGGCAAATCCACACTGGCCGCCGCGATGACTGCGCGCGGCTATCCGCTCGTCAGTGATGACCTCGCGCCGGTCGCCGTCGGCCCCGGCGGCACGCCGGTCGTCGCGGCCGGCACCGGCCGCATTCGGCTCTGGCCCGATGCGCTGACGGCGCTCGGCGACATGGGACACGACTGGGCACGTGTTCGCCCTTCGGTGCCGAAAGTCGCGGCGCATTTACAGGCGGTCGATGCCGGTTCCCGATTGCCGCTGTCGGCCCTGTTCATCCTGCGACCGTATTCCGATGAAGGCATCCGTCTCGAATCACTTGCCGGCACGGCAAAGTTCACGGCCATCCGCCAGCATGTCTGCCACCGGCTGACGTTCGAACAGTTGGGCCGCCGCGCACAGATGTTTGCGGGCATCACGAGTCTGGCTGCCGCCGCGCCGGTCACGCGTGTCTACCGTCCGCGCGATCAGATGCAGATCGGCGCGCTCGCCGACGCCGTCATTGCGGCGCTGCCGTGACGACACCGGCGCCGCGGCGGCTCGTGTGGCTGGCGTCGTACCCGAAATCCGGCAACACATGGATGCGCGCGCTGCTGACCAACAGCTTGAAGACGACCGCCGGTGTGGCCGGCATCAACGAGCTCGACGGCGGAGTGCTGGCGAGCAGCCGCCCGATCTTCGATGCGTTTGCCGGCGTGAGAGCGTCGGAGCTGACGCCGTCTGAGGTGACGCGCGCGCGTGCCGATGTGTACCGGACCTGGGCACGGCTCAGCCCGGGGCTGCAACTTGTCAAAGTCCACGACGCGTTTGCCCACGACGATCGCGGCGAGCCGATGTTCCCGGCCGACGCGACGAAAGCCGCGCTGTACATTCAACGGAATCCGTTCGACGTGGCGGTGTCGTTCGCGCACCACTCGCGGATCACGATCGATGACGCCGTCGAGGCGCTTTGCACGGCGGACTACTCGCTTGCGGCGCGATCCGATCGGCTCGAAGAGCAGATCCCGCAGCGGCTGACCTCGTGGAGCGGCCATGCCGCGAGCTGGCTCGATCAGCATGAGCTGCCCGTGCATCTCGTCCGCTACGAAGATTTGTCGGCGGATCCGGCGGCGGTGCTGAGCGGCGTCCTGACGGCGCTCGATTGCGCCGCCGATGCGTCGAAAATTGCGGCGGCGGTCGACGCGGCGCGGTTCGACCGGCTGCAGCAGCAAGAGGCCGCTTCAGGGTTTCGTGAACGTCCGGCCGGCGTGCCGGCATTTTTCCGCTCCGGCAAAGTCGGCGGTTGGCGCGCGGAATTGAGTGACCGGCACGTCGATCGGCTGATCAGCTCGCATCGCGAGGCGCTGCGCCGGTTCGGGTACCTCACCGGCGACGATTGCCTGACCGTCTAGCGCAGGCGGCTTTCGAGATCGCGCGCGTCACCGGCGCCGCGGAGCGGCGCATACGGCTCGGCGCCGAAATCGCCCTCGTTGAGCGCGACGCCCTCGTGTTCGACCCACGCGTGGGCTTCGAACTGTCCCAGCCGCTGTCGCGCGCCGAACCGGATCTGGTTCTGAGCCCCGGCGCGATGCATCCACCATTGCAGCGCCGCCGACTGCGAGAGGCAGTTGCCGCGAAAGACTCCATATCGTCGCGCGCGCCTCAGCGCGGCAACGCCATCGGCGGCGACGCGCGCGGCGTCGACGGGCGCGAGCGGCGGACGGCGCAGACGAATCCAGCGGGCCGTGCGCCGATAACCGAGCGTGCGCAACGCGACGTGCATGGCGAAAATTCTGGCGGCGATACTGACGGCCGCCCTCGTGTCGCGCGCCTTCGCTTTCGAGAGCGCGGCGAGCCTTCGCCGAAGCGCCTGAATCACGGCCGCCGCTCGAGCCACGCCTGGATGTCGTTCCGCCGTTCGGCGGTCGCGACCAAGGTTTCTCCTCGCCGAAGAAACAAGCGGCCGGCCGAGCGTCCGTGGCGCGCGAGAAGATCGCGCACGCGCCGGATCAGCAGCGCGGCGTAGGACCGGTCGGCGCCGTCCTGACCGTACATCGCACGGAGATGCCGTTGCGGCAGCGTGACTCGGCTCGCGGCGTACCGCAGCCGCGTCCACCACGGATCGGGCGCCGCCAATTTGGAGAGGGCGGCGCGAAACTGCGCCGGCTCGCCGCGTTCACTCCAAATCAGCCGGTCCGCGGTCGGCAGGATGTCGTCGACGCCGGAAGGGCACAGCGCGCGGATTACTTCGACCGGTACGCGCGCGTGCGTCATCGAGCGCGCCAGCGACAGCACGAGCCCGACGCCGCGCGACCATCCGTGCTCGCGCGCGCGGGCGATCAGCTCGGGCCAGCGAAGCTCGTGCTCGAATCGTTCGAGCATGCGTTGCAGGTCGCAAAAAGGCACGAGGCTGAGCTCGAGGTCGTGCAAATAGACCGCGTGGACGCAGATGTGCAGCACCGCGTCTTCGGGGCTGAGCGCCATCACACCCGGACGGTCGGGCGAGATCGGGCGCGCGCGATGCCAGAGTGGAGCCGGGTCCGCGGCGATCGATCGCCCGGGCGGGATCAGCGCCCAGTGAAGCTCGACGAGTTGATTGGCTGACCGCTTGAGACGGGTGACGTGATGCTCGAATTCCGCGTCGGCTTCGACAGAGAAGGGCACGACGCCGGCGTATCCGCGCGCGAGAAGTACATCGACCGCGCGCGCCAACTCGTGCCGCTCGACGAGCAGATCGAGATCGATCATCTCGCGCCGGCTCGGGCTGCCGTAGACCACGGGGCCGAGAAACGCGCCCTTGAGCTTGATGACGCGGATGCCGGCGGCGTTGAGCGCGGCCGAGACGGCATCGCACTCGGCGTGGAGATCGAGGAGCTTCGCGGCCATTCGGCGCTGCGCCTCGCGCGCCTGTTTCGCCACGGCGTCCGGCACGTGGGCGGCGATCGCTGGCTCCGCGAGCCGCTCGTAGACGAGCGGACGAACGCGCTTGAGCGACGCGAGCGCCACGAGCGCGGACCATTCGTCCTTAGTGAGATCGGCGAGCGCGGACGAAGCGATCGACGCATTGCTGTCCACAAGATCGAGCAGCAATTGCTCGAGCTTCCTGGCGGCCGCGTCGCGATTCATCGAATGACCGGTTCGGTCCCCGCGATGAACGCTTCCATGCCTGACGGCAATTGCACAAGCACGACGTTGCCGGGACGTGTGAATTCCGGCAGGTCCTGCCCATTCGCGCGCCGCTTGGTGGTCCACGACTTCATCACGTCGATCCAGATCGGCAGCGCGGCGACGGTGCCGGACTGGCCCTGGCCGATCGGTTTTTTCTGGTCGAAGCCGACCCACACGCCGATCGTGACGTCCGGGTCGAAGCCGATGAACCAGGCGTCGGTGTAATCGTCGGTGGTGCCGGTCTTGCCGGCCAGCGGCCAATCCGGCATCGCGGCGCGCGCGGCGCGGCCCGTGCCGTTGTTCACCACACCCTGGAGCAGATAGTTCATCACGTAGGCCAGGTCGGCGCGGATCACGTTGTTCGACTCGGGCCGGAAATCTTCGAGCACGTTGCCGTCCTTATCGAGCACCTGGCGGATCGGCTGCGGCGTCATGCGCACGCCGCCGTTGGCGAACGGCGTGTAGGCCGACGTCATCTCCATCAGTGACGCATCGCCGGCGCCGATCGCGATCGGCAGGTACGGCGGCAACGGCGAGGTGATGCCGAAGCGGCGCGCCAGCATGACGATCTGCTCCGGTCCGAGCGCGGCCATCAGCCGGATCGTGGGAATGTTGCGCGAATCTTCGAGCGAGTGCCGCAGCGTCACTTCGCCTTCGAACTTCCGGTCGTAGTTTTGCGGCGTGTAGTTCGGCTGTCCCGGGCCGGCCGGAAAACTGACGGGCTCGTCGATCAGCGTCGACGTCGCGGTGTAGCCGCGGTCGATCGCGGCGGTGTAGACGATCGGCTTGAATGACGAGCCGACCTGGCGCAACGCCTGCGTGGCGCGATTGAACTGGCTGCGCTCGAAGCTGGAGCCGCCGACCATCGCGAGAATTCCGCCGGTCTTGTTGTCGATCGCGAGGATGGCGCCTTCGAGCGCCGGCGGCTGATCCAGATCTCCAACGAACAAGACCGAGCTCGTGTCCGCTGACCTGACCCGCACGTCGATCACGTCGCCGCGCTTCACGAGCTGTTCGGGCGTCTTGTTGGTCCATTTGTAGCCCGACTTGTCGATCGTGCCGGACCACTGATTCACGCGCACGTGAATCGCGGACGCATCGACGTTCATCACGATCGCCTGCACGATCTCGCCGACGACGAGGCTGCGCGACCAGCTCGAGAGCCGGAACTTCGCGAGGTCGCGTTTTTCCGCGACGAGATTGCGCGCGGGCTTGCGATAGCCGCGCAATTTGTCGAGGCGGCGAAGTCCGGTGTCGAGCGCCGTATTCGCGGCGCGCTGCAGCGCGGCGTCGAGGCTCGTCTTGATCGTGAGCCCGCCCGAATAGACTTCCGCGGCGCCGTATTTTTCCTGCAGATGCTGACGCACGAGCTCGGTGAAGTACGGCGCGATCGACGTCGGGCCGGAGTATCCGCGAAGCACGATCGGCTGGGTCTTGGCGTCGTCGGCCTGCGCCTGCGTGATGTAGCCGACGCTCACCATGCGCGCGAGCGCGACGGCTTGCCGCGTCTTCGCCGCTTTCATATTGATGTACGGGCTCTGCCGCACGTTGCCCTGAATGATGCCGGCGAGCATCGCGGCCTCGGGAAGCGTCAGATCCTTCGGCGCCTTGCCGAAGTACACCTCGGAGGCGGCGCCCATGCCGTACGCGCCGTGGCCCATGTTGATCTGATTGCAGTACATCGTGAAGATCTCTTCCTTCGTGTACCGCTTCTCGATCTGAAACGCGACGAGCATCTCCTTGAGCTTGCGTTCGGGCGAGACGTCGAAACCGATTTGCTCCGGGAACACGTTGCGCGCGAGCTGCTGCGTGATCGTGCTGGCGCCGCTGAACACGTGCTTGCCGGGCAGGAGATCCTTGGCGACCGCCACGACGGTGCGCCGCACGTTCACGCCCGAATGCTGGAAGAACTGCGCGTCCTCAACAGCGGTGACGGCTTGCCGGAGCACCTCGGGAATGTCGGAGTACTTGAGGATCTGACGCCGCTCGGTCGCAAGCTCGCCGACGACGGTACCGTCGGCGCCGAGTACTCGCGTCGTGACACTCGGCGCGTACGCATCGAGAGACGGAAGTCCGGGAAGATCGCCCACGTACGCGAAGAGCACGCCGCTCGCGATGCCGAAAAGCGCGGCCGCAACGAAGAGCGCCGCGAGTCCCGCGGTGCGCCAAGTGGGCGAGCGAAGCATATGAATAGAAGTGTACCCGGTGGAACAGCGCGGAGGTTGAGTCGGGCGTAGGCTTGAGTGACGTGGGGAAGGGGCGAGGTCGTAGTGATTGATGCTAGGACACTCATGATTGGCAAGATAAGACTCATGTTCTTATACTGTAAGTCACTCAAGATTGAGCCCAAAGGAGACTAAGAGTATGAGCAAGATCATCGGTATCGACCTCGGCACGACCAATTCAGTTGTGGCCGTCATGGAGGGAGGCGAGCCGGTCGTGATCACGAACCCCGAAGGCGGCCGTCTCACGCCGTCGGTTGTGGGTTTCACGAAATCGGGTGAGCGTCTCGTCGGCCAGGTTGCCAAGCGCCAGGCGGTGACGAACCCGGAAAACACCGTGTTCTCCATCAAACGTTTCATGGGGCGTCGCGGCGACGAAGTGTCCGACGAATCCAAGATGGTGCCGTATCACGTGGTGGCCGACGGCGATCACGTCGCCGTGAAAATCGACGGACAGTCCAAGACGTTCACCCCGCCGGAGATCTCGGCGATGGTGCTCCAGAAAATGAAGCAGGCGGCCGAGGATTATCTCGGTCAGGCCGTCACGAAGGCGGTCATCACCGTGCCCGCGTACTTCAACGACGCGCAGCGCCAGGCGACCAAAGACGCCGGCAAGATCGCCGGGCTCGAAGTGCTCCGCATCGTCAACGAGCCAACGGCGGCGGCGCTGGCGTACGGCCTCGACAAGAAGAAGAACGAGACCATCGCCGTCTATGACTTCGGCGGCGGCACGTTCGACATCTCCATCCTCGAAGTCGGCGAGGGCATCGTCGAGGTCAAGTCGACCAACGGCGACACGCACCTCGGCGGCGACAACCTCGACCAGCGCGTGATCGAGTGGATCACCGCGGAATTCAAGAAGCAGGAAGGCATCGATCTCAGCAAGGACCGCATGGCGCTCCAGCGTCTGAAGGAAGCGGCGGAGAAGGCGAAGATGGAGCTCTCGACGGTCATGGAGACCGACATCTCGCTGCCGTTCATCACGGCGGATGCCACCGGTCCGAAGCATCTGTCGATGAAGCTCACGCGCGCGAAGTTCGAATCGCTCGTTGAAGATCTGCTCCAGAAGACCGTCGGTCCGTGCAAGCAGGCGATCACGGATTCCGGCGTGCAGGCAAGCGCGATCGACGAAGTCGTGCTCGTCGGCGGCTCGACGCGCATCCCGAAGGTTCAGCAGATCGTGAAAGAGCTCTTCGGCAAGGAACCGCACAAGGGCGTGAACCCGGACGAAGTCGTCGCGATCGGCGCCGCGGTGCAGGCCGGCGTGCTCTCCGGCGAGGTCAAAGATCTGCTGCTCCTCGACGTGACGCCGTTGTCGCTCGGCATCGAGACGATGGGCGGCGTGATGACGACGCTGATCTCGCGCAACACGACGATTCCGACGAAGAAGACGGACGTGTTTTCGACGGCGGCCGACGGCCAGACGAGCGTGGAGGTGCACGTGCTGCAGGGCGAGCGGCCGATGGCGCGCGACAACCGCACGCTCGGCAAATTCCATCTCGATGGAATTCCGCCGGCGCCGCGCGGCACGCCGCAGGTCGAAGTGTCGTTCGACATCGACGCCAACGGCATCGTGAACGTGTCGGCGAAGGACCGCGGAACCGGAAAGGAACAGAAAATCACGATCACGGCGTCGAGCGGCCTGTCGAAAGAAGAAGTGGACCGCATGATGAAGGACGCCGAGGCGCACGCCGCGGACGACAAGGCGCGCAAGGAAGAAGTCGAAACGCGCAATCGCGCGGACCAGACCGTGTATCAGGCGGAGAAGTTCATGAAGGACGCCGGCGACAAGCTCAAGCCGGAAGACCGGATGGCGATTGAATCCGGCGTGAACGATCTCAAGAAGGCGCTCGAGAGCAACGACGCGGCCGCCATCAAGCGGACGCTCGAAGCGCTCGACGCCGCGCAGATGAAGGCGGGCCAGTCGATGTACTCGCAGCCGGGTGAGGCTGGTGCGACGGGTGCGGGTGGCCCTGCGGGCGCCGGGGAAGCGGGTGCCGGAGCCGGCGGCAACAACGACGATGTCATCGACGCTGAAGTGGTCGAAGAGAAGAAGTAGGAGCGGAGATTGGTGAACCACGAGCACGTGGAACGTTGAACGTGGAACGCTGAACCTTATGGACCTATATCAGGTACTCGGAGTTCCCCGAAACGCCTCAGCCGGCGAGATCGAGCGGAACTACATGCGCCTCGCGCGGCGGTATCACCCGGGTGTGAACCCGGGTGATGGCGTCGCGGCCGAGATGCACCGCCGCGTATCTGAAGCGTACGCCGTGCTGGGCGACGCGGATCGCCGCCGCGACTACGATCGCGGCGGCGCCGCGCCGGTCGTCACGACCGTCGAGACGCGCGTCGAGTTCGAGGGGTTCGATTTCTCGTCGCCGGCCGAAGGGCCGGCGGCGGCGACGTTCTCGGAATTGTTCGCGGAAGTGTTTCAGGATGCCGCGCGCCGCGCGATCGCGCCCGAGCAGGGCGCGGCCGTCGAGACGTCGCTGGATCTGTCGTTCGAAGACGCCGTGCGCGGCGGACAGTTTGCGTTGTCGATCACGCGATCGGAACGCTGCGGCCATTGCGGCGGCAGCGGCAGCGTGGCGCGGACGCCCGTCGTATGTCCGGACTGCGCGGGCGCCGGCTCGCGTCGGTGGGCGCGCGGACACATGGTGTTCGCGAAGCCGTGTGAAACATGCAACGGCGTCGGCCAGCTGGTCGCCGCGAGCTGCCGCATGTGCGGCGGATCCGGTGTGCATGCGCGCAGCGAGCTGGTCACGCTCGGTTTGCCGCCGGGAATCGAAGACGGCGCCCGTGTGGCCGTGCCGGGGCGCGGCCACGCCGGCGCGCGCGGCGGTCCGGCGGGCGATTTGTACGTGCGCCTGGCCGTGACGCCGCATCCGTTCCTCAAGCGCGACGGCCGCGACCTGACGATGGTGCTGCCGGTGGCGGTGCATGAGGCCGCGCTCGGCGCGAAGATCCCCGTGCCCACGCTCGACGGGCCGGTGACATTGAAGATTCCGCCGGGATCGGCGTCCGGCCAGCGCGTGCGTTTGCGCGGCCACGGCATCCCGGGCGATGACGCAAGCCAATTGCCGGCCGGCGATCTTGTCGCCGAGCTGCAAATAGTTCTGCCGCCAGTGCGCGATGAACGGTCGCGCGAACTCTTACGGGAATTTGGCCGATTGAACGACGTCGACGTGCGCCGGCATTTATTCGGTGGCACGGAGCCGTCGTAGAAGGAGCACGCTGTGCCGACAAGAAAACCAGTGGCTGGCAAAGGGCTTTACATGATCAGCGCCGTCGCGCAGAAGTACAACATCCATCCGCAGACGCTGCGGTTGTATGAGCGCGAAGGCCTCCTGCGTCCGTCGCGCACCGACGGCAACACGCGTCTCTACTCGGACGAGGACCTCGCCGAGCTCGAGACGATCCTCGCGCTCACTCGCGACCTCGGCGTGAATCTCGCCGGCGTTGAAATCGTCCTGAACATGCGCAAGAAGATGGAGCGCATGCAGAAAGAAGTGAACGAGTTCATGGTCTACGTGAAGCGCGAGCTGGCGAAAGGCCTGGGCGATTGGGAACAGCGGCTGAACACCGCGCTCGTCCCGACCACCAACGCCGACCTGACGTCACATCGTCCAGCGGCCGCGGCGCCCGCGGTGAACGGCGAACACTCGACGGCGGCGAAGTCGTTGTAACCGCCGGCTTTCTGTTATTCTGACCGTTCGCAATGGACTGCACGGTTTGCAACGGGACGGGATGGAAGACGGTCGACGGCGGTGTCGCGCGATGCGACTGCTGGCGCGCCAACGTCACGGGCAAACTCGTCGGCGACTCGCGCATTCCGCCCCGGTACGCGCGATGCCAGCTCGATAACTTCGTCGTGTATCCCAATGAAAAGCTGCAAAACGCGCTCGCGCAGGCGAAGCGTTTTGCGGCGGCGTTTCCGGCAGTGCCGAAAGGCCTGTGCCTGATCGGGCCGCCCGGAATCGGCAAGACGCACATCGCCGCCGCGGTGCTGCGGCAGGTGATCCTCGAAAAGCACGCGCGCGCGCTCTTTTACGACGTACGCGATCTGCTCCGCATCATCCGTTCGACGTACAACCCCGTCGTCCGCACGGCCGAAATGGACATTCTGCGGCCGGTGATGGAGGCCGATCTGCTCGTGCTCGACGATCTCGGCGCCGAAAAACCGTCCGAGTGGGTCGAAGAGACGATGAATCTGATCGTCAACACGCGGTACAACGAGCGGCGCCCGACGATTTTCACGACGAACTATCTCGACATCCCGGACGAGACCGATCTCGACTCGCTGAAAGTGCGGGTCGGGTTTCGGATGCACTCGCGTCTGCACGAGATGTGCGAGTTCCTCGAATACGACGGCGGCGATTTCCGCATGCTGCCGCCGAACAGCGGCCCGCAGGACCTGTCGGATCTCTGGCAGATGAACAAGGGCCGGCGCGTGCTGCCGGCACGCACTCGCGGGCCGGCCCGCGCGCAACTGGGCGCGGCCGAGGAACGGCAGTCCGCGATGGCGGAGCAGGGCGCGGAACGCGCGCGCCGCGAACGCGAGCAGCGCCAGCGTGATCCGCGCGACTTGAAATGGCCCGGCGGCAAAGCGGGACGCGGCTGACGACGCGGCGGACTCTGGGATCGTTCCGCCCGACCCGAAATGCTTGGTCTCTACATTCACATCCCGTTTTGTTCTGCCATTTGCTCGTACTGCAATTTCAACCGAGGTTTGCTCGACGCTGACTTGAAGCGGCGGTACCTCGCGGCGCTCGAGCGCGAGATTCGCGAATCAACCGAAGCCGGCATGCCGGCCGATACGATTTTTTTCGGCGGCGGCACGCCGTCACTTCTCGAGCCGGACGAAATCGCCGGCCTGCTCGCGGCCTGCCGCGACTCGTATCCGCTGACCGCCGACGCCGAGATCACGCTCGAAACCAATCCCGAGACGGTGGACGCCGCGCGCCTCGCGTCGTTTCGCCACGCCGGAATCAATCGCATCAGCTTCGGCGTGCAGTCGTTCGACGACGCCGAACTGAAGCGGCTGGGCCGCATTCATTCGGCCGCGCGCGCCGTCGAAGCGATTCAGTCGGCCAAGGGCGTCGGGTTCAACAGCGTCAGCTTCGACCTCATGCTCTGGCTGCCGGAACAAACCCCGGCCAGCTGGGGTCGAACGGTGGACATCGCGATCTCGCAGTTGCCGGATCATTTGTCGCTGTATCTGCTCGAGCTCTACCCGAACGCGCCGCTGAAGGAAGAAATGGCGCGGTCCCGCTGGTCGCAGACGCCCGACGATGACGCGGCGGACATGTATTTGGATGCGCTGGCGAAGCTGGACGCGGCCGGGTACGAGCAGTACGAGATTTCGAACGTGGCGCGGCCCGGCCACCGGTCCCGTCACAACGTCAAGTACTGGCAGGGAAGCAGCTGGCGCGGATTCGGGTGCGGCGCGCACTCGACGGTGAACGGCGCGCGGTGGAAGAACATCGCAGGCACCGCTGAATATTCGGAGCGCGTCGAAACAGGTGACAGCGTGGCGCTCGACGCGCGTGTGATGCCGGTGACCGAGCGGATCGAGGAGGCGCTCTTCACGGGCCTTCGCATGAACGACGGCATCGACGAGGCCGCCTTTCTGGCGCGCTGGCGGGTTGACGCGTGGGCATCACATTCCGATGTCCTCTCCCTGCGACTGGAGGTCGGCCACGTGTGGCGGGCCGGGGGACGGTTCGGGTTGACCCGTACCGGCATGCTCGTTGCAAATGATTTACTCAGCGAGCTGATCTGAGGATGCGCCCCGGCCGGGGGAAAAAGTTGCTTGCGGCTCGGTAAGTCGGATGGGTAAAGTAAGGACTCTTTTCGTAAAGATAGCCCTCGAGGCTAGGAGGCACTTCATGCGTCGTTCGTTCGTTGCGGTCGCTCTCGCTGTCATTGCCGGCGCGTCGATCCAGGCTAAGGACATCACTGCGGCTCCCCCCGCACAACAGGCGGCAGCGGCTGCTCCGGCCCAGACGCCGGCGGCTGATCCACTCAAGTTCACGACGGATGACGCGGGCATTGTCGTTCGCGTGAAACCCGGAAAGTCCGCCGATTTCGAAGCGGCGTATGCCGAGCTGCTCAAGGTCATGGCCGCCAGCACGAAGCCCGGCGTCCCGGCTCTCGCGTCGTCGATCAAAGTGTTCAAGGTGAACGTGGATCTTCCGGCCGATCAGCCGTCGATCTACTTCATTCAGATCACTGGCGCGAGCAAGGACCTGAGCTACAACTCCGGCCTGATCATTTACTACTCCGGCAAGCCGCAGGGAGCCACGTACGACGGCCTCTTCGAAAAGCAGGACGAGGCGACGGCGCTCTACACGAAGGTCCAGGACACGATCATGGACATGACGCCTTGGCCGCTGAAGAAGATCGGCGGCTAGTTTTCGCCGCTCGTTGAAAGACCCGGGCGCCTCGCCGACTGGCGGGGCGCCCATTCTTTTTTCCGGAGATACACGTGACCGTCACCATCTCATTCGCCCTCCTCTTGTCGCTGGCGCAGACACCGCCGCAGACGCCCGCGACCCCGAAAACGCCGGCGGCGCCGGCCGTGGTGCAGGGACCGTACGAGTTCATCACGGACGTCGGAGCCTTCATCGTCATCGTGAAGGCGGATAAGGCGGCGGCGTTCGACGCGGCGATGGCGAAGCTGAAGCTCGCCTTCACCGCGACGACCGACAAGAGCCGAAAGTCGCAGGGCGCCGGTTGGCGCGTGCTCAAGTCGTCGGAGGAAGCCGCCGCCACCGACGGCTCGATAACGTACCTCTGGCTGATAGAACCGGTCTCGAAGGCCGCGACCTACGATCCGATCGCGATACTGAAGGAAATTTCGCCGGCCGACGTGCAGCCGGTGTACGACCAGCTGCAGTCGGCGATTGTTTCGATCACCCGTGTCGGGTTGAGGGAACTGCTCAAAATGGGCGGCTCGTAGCCACCGATGTTCGCACTGCCGGTCTAGAACTTGAGATTGGCTCCAACGTAGAAGCGTTGGATCGTCGAGTATTTCGGGTTGCCTCGCAGATTGAGCAGCCGGAAGTCGGCTCGCACGCGCAACGGACCGAACACGCCGAACTTGAGGCCTCCGCCGATATTGGTGACGAAGTTGGTTTCGGTCGCCGATCCCAGTGTCTCTCGAAATAATCCGCCGCCGGCCGTGCCGTACAGCTGGACGTTACCGGTCGGCGTCTGGACGATCACGTTGCCCATGCCTGTCTTGAGGCCGGGGATGCTCTTCGTCGAATTCTCCGTGTGGATCGCGCCCTCGGCTTCGAAGCCGACCACCAGCAATCCGATGCCGAACGCCGCGCCTTTCAACCCCTGGCTCTGGGTGCTTCCGGCCGGCGTCGAGCCGGAGTTGCGCGATCGGCCGAGGAACGCCGTGACGTCGGCGCGAGCGGGTGCGGCGAACGCGAAGAGGACTGCCATGGACAAGGCGAGAACCGAGAGTCGCTGGTGCTTCATGGCTGTTCTATCGGGCGCGACGGTGGCTTAAAACAGCGGTTCAGCAGATAATTTTCTCGGATGGACCTTCGCCTGTCGCCGGATCAGTTGCTGTTGCGCGCGTCCGTGCGCGAATTTGCCGAACGGGAGATCCGGCCGAACGTCCGCGAATGGGACGAGAAACAGGCGTTCCCCGACGCGCTCGTCGGCAAGATGGCCGACCTCGGCCTGATGGGGATCCAGTTTCCGGAGGCCGTCGGCGGCGCCGCGATGTCGGCGGTCGACTACTGCATCGCCATCGAAGAGCTTGCGCGTGTGTGCCCGGCGGTCTCGCTGTCGGTCGCCGCGCACAACGGTCTCTGTTCCGCCCACCTTTATATGTACGGGTCCGAGGCGCAAAAGGCGCGCTACCTGATTCCGCTGATCAAGGGCGAGATGCTGGGTGCATGGGGACTCACCGAAGCCGGCGCGGGCAGCGACGCCGCTGCAATGCGCACGGTCGCGACCCGCGATGGCGACGACTGGGTGATCAACGGATCGAAGCAGTTCATCACCCACGGCCGCGTCGGCGGCGTCATCGTCGCGATGGCCGTGACAGATCGCACAAAGGGATCGAAAGGCATTTCCGCGTTTGTGGTGCCGCGCGGCACGCCCGGTTTCAATGCGGGGAAGAAAGAAGACAAGCTGGGCATGCGCGCGAGCGACACGAGCGAAGTGATTTTCGACAACTGCCGGGTGCCGGGCGACGCGCTGGTCGGCGTGGAAGGTCAGGGATTCATCAACACGCTGCAAGTGCTCGACGCAGGACGCATCGGCATTGCGGCGCTCTCAGTCGGCCTGGCGCAAGGCGCGTACGAGGCGGCGCTGGGTTACGCGAAGCTGCGTAAGCAGTTCGGCCAGCCGATCGGGACGTTCCAGGCGATCCGTTGGAAGCTGGCGGATCTCTACACGAAGATCGAAGCCGCGCGTCTATTGACGTATCGCGCCGCGTCAATGAAAGACGAAGGCGCGCCCCGCACGTCGCTCGAGTCGTCGATCGCGAAGCTGTACGCCAGCGAGATCGCCGTCCGCGCCGCTGAAGAAGGCGTGCAGATTCATGGCGGCTACGGCTTCGTGAAGGACTACCCGGCGGAGAAATACTTCCGCGACGTGAAGCTTTGCACGATCGGCGAAGGCACGAGCGAGATCCAGCGGCTCGTCATCGCGCGGCAGTTGCTCGCCGCCCCGGCGCGCGCGAATCAATGACCACGCCGGCACCGACCCTGTCCGAGCGGCTGCTCGCGCGCGAGCCTCGCGCGCTGGCGCGGGCGATTTCCCTGGTTGAAAACGAGACGCCGGAAGGCGCCGCGCTCGTCGGCAAGGTCTATTCGAAAACCGGCCGCGCGCATCTGATCGGTGTGACGGGACCACCGGGGGCGGGCAAGAGCACGCTCGTCGACAAGATCGTCGCGGAATATCGCGCGCAGGGGAAGACCGTCGCCGTCGTCGCGGTCGACCCGACCAGTCCCTACAGCGGCGGCGCGATTCTCGGCGACCGCGTCCGCATGGGCGCGCACGCGCAGGACGAGGGCGTCTTCATCCGCAGCATGGCGACGCGCGGTCATTTGGGCGGTCTGGCGACCACCACGGCGGAAGCGGCGTTACTCCTCGACGCCGCCGGCTTCGACATCGTCATCATCGAGACCGTTGGCGTCGGTCAGGATGAAGTCGATATCGTGCGCACCGCCGACGTCTCGCTGGTCGTGCTCGTGCCCGGCACCGGCGACGAAGTGCAGGCGCTCAAGGCCGGCATCATGGAGATCGCCGACATTTTCGTCGTGAACAAGGCCGACCGCGAAGGCGCGGATCGCACGGCGTCATCGATCGAAGCGATGCTCACGCTCGAGCATTGGAATCCGGAGGAGTGGCGGCCGCCGGTGATGCGGACGGAAGCCACGGCGGGCCGCGGCATCACTGAGCTGCTCGAGACGATCGAAAAATACCGTCAGTTCAGCGGCGAGCGTGTCGGCGCGCGCCGCCGCGCGCGCGCCGAATGGCGGCTGCGCGAGATCCTCACGCGCCGCTTCATGCGCCAGCTCGAGGCGCGCCTTGGCCCGGGCGAATACGACCGTACCCTCGATCGCATCGCCAATCGCGACGTCGACCCCTATCGCGCCGCCGAACAACTGATGTCCGGGGCGGCGGGCGATGTGGTGCTGGATCACCTCGGGATCGCCGTGTCTGACTCGACCGCCATGCGCGAATTTTTCAAACAGCATTTCGGTCTCGAGACGTCCGAGTTCGAAGATGTCGGCCTCCACCGGCTCCGGTTCGTGCACTCCGGCGATTCGACGCTCGAATTGGTGGAGCCCCTGAGCGCCGACGCGCCGATCGGCAAGTTCATCGCGAAGCGCGGTGAAGGGCTTCACCACGTGTGCCTGCGCGTGAAGGACATCGACCGGACGATGGCGGATCTGAAAGGCAGAGGCGTCGAGTTCATCGACGAGCAGCCGCGCCAGGGCGCGCACGGCTCTCGCATCGCGTTCATCAAGCCGTCGAGCGCGAACGGCCTGCTCGTGGAGATCAAACAGCCGTGATTCAGATTGGCGACTTCACCCTGACGGCGCTCACCGACGGGAACTTTCGGCTCGATGGCGGCGCCATGTTCGGCGTGGTTCCGAAGCCGATGTGGGAAAAGCGCGCGCCGGCCGATGAGAAGAATCGCATTGCGATGACGATGCGGCCGTTGCTGATCGAACGGCCGGGCGGCGGGCGAGACGGCAAAGCGCAGCGGATCCTGATCGATGCCGGCTGCGGCGACAAGATGAGCGAGAAAGAGGCGGCGATTTACGGATTCGATCGCGCGTTCAATCTCACGCACTCGCTCGCGCAGCACGGACTGACCGCGGCCGACATCGACGTCGTGATCGCGTCGCATCTTCACTTCGATCATGCCGGCGGCTTTACGGAACGTATCGCCGGCGGACCGGTCACGCCGCGCTTTCCAAACGCGCGGTACTTCATCCGGCGGGCGGAGTACGAGGACGCGACGCATCCGCACGAGCGGAACCGCGCGAGCTATTTTCTCGAGAACTTCGTGCCCCTGGTCGACGCGGGCGTCGTGACGTTCAACGACGGCGACGGCGAGCTCGTTCCCGGCATCAGCGCGTGGCGCACCGGCGGCCACACCATGCACCATCAGCTGATCAAGATCGAATCCGGCGGCAAGACGGCCGTGTTCACCGCCGACCTGCTGCCGATGGCGGCGCACATCGACGAGCCGTGGATCATGGCCTACGACCTGTATCCGATGGACACGCTCGCCTACAAGCGCACGTTCGTGCGCGAAGCGATCGAACGCGAGTACGTTATCTTCTTCGAGCACGATCCGAACGTCGCCGCCGGAATCATCCGGGACGAGGGCGGCCGGAAACGCGTGGAGCCACTTTGAACATCAGAATCGGCATCATCGGCGGCAGCGGCTTGTACGACATGGCCGAGCTGACCGATCGCAAAGAGCTGACGGTTTCGACGCCGTTCGGTGATCCATCGGCGCCGCTTGTGTTGGGGACGCTGCGTGGGCGGCCGGTCGCCTTTCTCGCGCGCCACGGCCACGGCCACCGGTTCACGCCAACGGAACTGAACTATCGCGCGAACATCTACGCGATGAAATCGATCGGCGTCGAGTGGATCCTGTCGGCGAGCGCGGTCGGCAGCCTGCGCGAGGACCACAAACCGCTCGACCTCGTGATTCCGACCCAGTTTTTCGATCGCACGAAGGGCCGCGTGAGCACCTTCTTCGGCGACGGGCTCGTCGGGCACGTCGCGTTCGCGCATCCGTTCTGCGGCCCGCTCTCGAAGATCGCGTTCGCGTCCGCGGTGAAGACGGGCGCGACGGTGCATCCGTCAGGCACCTATGTCTGCATGGAGGGCCCGCAGTTCTCGACGATCGCTGAGTCCAACGCGTATCGCGCGATGGGTTTCGACATCATCGGCATGACGAATCTGCAGGAGGCGAAGCTCGCGCGCGAAGCGGAGATTTGTTACACGACGATCGCGCTCGTGACCGACTACGACTGCTGGCATCCGGATCACGACTCGGTCACCGTCGAGATGATCATCGCGAATCTGACCCAGAACGCGAAGACGGCCCAGCAGGTGATCGCCAACGCCGTCGAAGCGCTGCCGATCGACCGCACGTGTGAATGTTCGCGCGCCCTCGCCACGGCGCTGATGACGAGGCCGGACGTGATTCCGGCCGCCACCAAGGCGCGGCTCGCGCCCATTGTCGGAAAGTATCTGAAATGAACGCAGTAGTGACCGGTTCGATCGCGTACGACTATCTGATGTCGTTCCCAGGCAAGTTCACCGAGCAGCTGGTCGAAGGCCATCTGCAGCGCGTCAGCCTGAGCTTTCTCGTCGACACGATGGACAAGCGCCGCGGCGGCTGCGCGCCGAATATCGCGTACACCCTCGCGCTGCTCGGCGAGAAGCCGCGGTTGATGGGCACCGCCGGCCAGGACTTCGAGGAATACCGCAAGTGGCTCGAAGCCGCCGCGATCGACACGTCGCTCGTCGAGATCGTGCCGAACAAGTTCACGGCGTCCTTCTTCTGCAGCACCGACGAGGACAACAATCAGATCGCGTCGTTCTACACCGGCGCGATGGCGCACGCCGCCGAGCTGTCGTTCCGGTCGGCAGGGAAGGTGGATCTGGCGATCATTTCGCCGAACGATCCAGCGGCGATGACGCAGTACGCCGACGAGTGCCGCACGCTCGGCATCAAGTTCATCTTCGATCCCGGCCAGCAGTGCGCCCGCATGAGCGGCGAGGAGCTCGCCGCCGGGCTGAACGGCGCGTTCATTCTGATCTGCAACGACTACGAGCTCGAGCTGATCCGGCAAAAAACGGGGAAGAGCGAAGCCGACATCCTCGCCGAATGCGAGATGCTCGTCGTGACGAAAGGCGAGCACGGTTGCACGATCATGCGGAAGGGGGCGAGTGGAACCAGCGAAAGCCAGCGCTCTCAGATCGATGTGCCCGCGGTGACGCCGAACCGCATCGCCGATCCGACCGGCGTGGGCGACGCGTTCCGCGGCGGCTTCATGAAGGGCCTGGCCGCCGGCGCGTCCGACGAAATCTGCGGACGACTCGGCAGCGTCGCTGCGACCTACTGCCTCGAACATCTGGGCGGCACCTCGCATAACTACACCTGGCATGCGTTCGTGCAACGATACGAGATGCATTTCGGGAAGCTGAGCCTGTGAGCGAACGCCCCAACGTGCTCGGCGTGTGCGTGGCGGCCTGGTTCGTGCCGGGCCTCGGCCACGCGCTTTACGGCAAGCCGCGCAAAGCGATCGTCCTGCTCGTTGTGCTGACCGCGATGTTCGTCTGCGGGCTGGCGTTCAACGGACGTCTGTTTTCATTCGGCGGATCAGAGCCGCTGGTGTGGCTCGCGGCCGCGGCGCAATGGGGGCTGGGATTGCCGCGATTGATTGCCGTCTTCGGCGGCTGGGGCGCGGGCGTCGTGACCGACGTGACCTACGAATACGGCAACACGTTTCTGATCGTCGCCGGCATGCTCAACCTGCTCGCCGTCATCGACGCCTACGACCTCGGCACGGGGCGCAAACAGTGATCCTGCACCTCGGCGTGATGGCTCTTTGTGCGGCGTCGATCGCCGCGGTGTTCGGCGTGCTCTATCGCGATGCCGCCGCCGCGCAGATGAAGTTCGGCGCGCAGGTGTTCGCCGGTCTCTTCGCCGGCGGGCTCGTCGTCGGTCTGCTGCAGTTCATCTTTTTCCGCTGAAACGTGGCGCGCCGTCTCTGGATCTGGGGTCCAGCGGTCGCGCAGATGGCGCTGATCTTCGCCATTTCGAGCCTCCATTCGGCGCCGTTGCCCGAGGGCATGTCCGATCATTTTGGACACAGCGCCGGATATTGCATCCTGGCTGTGCTGTTGTTCCGAGCCTTCGCTGGGGGTTCCTATTCAGGAGTCACTTGGCGTTCCGGCGCTCTCGCGCTGGGTTCCAGTGTGCTGTACGGCCTGAGCGACGAGTTCCACCAGATGTTCGTGCCCGGCCGGACTGCGGCGTGGGACGATGTGGCGGCGGATTTTCGCGGCGCGCTGATCGGCGCGGGCCTTGTCGGTATCCTTTATATAATCAACAGGTTATGGCCTACGAGAACTTGATCGTCGAACACGACGCCGGCACCGGCGTCCTCGTCATCACCCTCAATCGTCCCAAAGTCTTGAACGCGCTGAACGCCGCGACACTTGGCGAGCTTCGCCAGGCCATCGACGCGGCCGCGAATGACGACGCCGTTCGCGCGATCGTGCTGACGGGGGCCGGCGAGAAATCGTTCGTCGCCGGCGCGGACATCAACGAGCTCGCGGTGCAAACGCCCGTTGGCGGCCGCGACCACGCGCGTCACGGCCAGGCGATTTTCGACCGCATCGAACGGCTGGGCAAGCCGGTGATCGCGGCCATCAACGGCTTCGCGCTCGGCGGCGGGTGCGAGCTCGCGATGGCGTGCACGATCCGCATCGCATCGGACGCCGCGAAGTTCGGGCAGCCGGAAGTGAATCTCGGACTGATTCCCGGATATGCCGGATCGCAGCGGCTTCCGCGCCTCGTGGGCCGCGGCCGCGCGCACGAGCTGCTCTTGACCGGCGACATCATCGACGCGGAGGAAGCGTGGCGCATCGGGCTCGTCAACCACGTCGTGCCGGCCGCTGAGCTGCTTGAAAACGCGAAGACGCTCGCGCGCCGGCTGGCGGCGAAAGCGCCGGTCGCGGTGCGTTACATCCTCGACGCGGTGGCGAGCGGCCTCGACATGCCGTTTCCCGAAGCGCAGGATCACGAAGCCACGCTCTTCGGCCTGGTGTCGACGACCGAAGATATGCGCGAAGGCACGTCGGCGTTTCTCGAAAAGCGCAAAGCGCAGTTCAAAGGACGCTGACGCTTGAAACTCGCTTTCGTCGTTTCCCGCTACAACCAGTTCGTGACCGACCGGCTCGAAGCCGGCGGCCGCGCGCGCGCGCTCGAAGCCGGGATGGCCGAGAGCGACATGGAGACGTTCTATGTGCCTGGCGCGTTCGAGCTGCCGCAGGCCGCCGAGCGGGTCGCCGAGTCTGGCGAGTGGCAGGCGATCGTCTGCCTCGGCTGTCTGATCAAGGGTGAGACGCCGCATTTCGATTTCATCGCGCAGTCGGTCGCCGACGGGATCACGCGCGCGGCGCAAGCGACCGGCGTGCCGATGGCCTTCGGCGTGCTGACGACCAACAACGCGGAAGAAGCGCTCGCGCGCGCCGGCGACGGCGCGTCGAACAAGGGCCGTGAAGCGACGGAGGCGGCCTTGTCCATGGCCGCGCTCTACGCGAGCCTCGATCATGCGTCCGATCGCGCGGCGGCGCGGTCATGAGCAGCTCACGCCGCCACGCGCGCGAAGCTGCGCTGAAAATGCTCTACCAGTTCGAAGTTGGCCAGATGACGGCGCAGCAGGCGATCGGCTCCTATTTTCGCGAGCACGACCCGAAGGCGTCGGACGACGTGAAAGCGTTTGCGTCGGAGCTGGTGTACGGGACGTCGAACGAGCGGTTCGATCTCGACAAGGCGATCGAACCGCACTTGACCGGATGGCGGCTCGACCGACTGTCGGTGCTCGATCGCATGATCCTCCGGATGGGGCTGTGGGAGATCAAGCATCATCCGGAGACGGCGCCGGCGGTGGTGATCAGCGAGGCGATGGAGCTGGCGCGCACGTTCACCTCCGAGGACGCAGTGAAATTCATCAACGGCGTGCTGGATGCCGCCCGTGCGGGAAAATAACTGACGTATGTCGAACGAAGCTGAACAGATCGCGCAACGCAAAGCCAAGCTCGCGGAGCTGGTGGCGATGGGCGTCACGCCGTACCCGAATCAGTTCCCGCGAAACGCGACCGTAACGGCGGTCGTCGGCGCGCACCAGGCGAAAGACGGTCCGGCGCTCGAAGCGGAGCAGCCGCAGGTGATCGCGGCGGGCCGGATTCTCAGCATGCGCTCGTTCGGCAAGGCGAATTTCGTCGCGCTCTCCGACGGACTGACGCGTATCCAGGCGTACGTCCGCGAAGACTCGGTGCCGGCGCTCGATTTCAAGATCTTCAAGCAGCTGGACTTCGGCGATCACATCGGCGTCGAAGGCCGGGTGTTCCGAACCAAGACGAACGAGCTCACGATCTTCGCATCGCGCATCCATTTTCTGGCGAAGTGTCTGGTGCCGCTGCCGGAGAAGTGGCACGGCCTCTCCGATGTCGAGACCCGCTATCGCCAGCGGTATCTCGACCTCATCGTGAACCCGGACTCGCGCAAGGTGTTCGAGGCGCGCGCGCGCACGGTCGCGGGCATCCGCCGGTTCCTCATCGATCGCGGCTACCTCGAAGTCGAGACGCCGATGATGCAGCCGATTGCCGGCGGCGCGCTGGCGCGGCCGTTCAAGACGCATCACAACACGCTCGACATGCCGCTATACCTGCGCATCGCGCCGGAGCTGTATCTGAAGCGGCTCACGGTCGGCGGCATCGAAAAGGTATTCGAGATCAACCGCAACTTCCGGAACGAAGGCATCTCGACCCAGCACAACCCCGAGTTCACGATGCTCGAGTTCTACGAGGCCTACGTCGACTACCAGCACTTGATGTCGATGACCGAGGAGATGCTGTCGGCCGTCGCGAAGGACGTCACCGGCGGCACGGATCTCGTGTGGGGTGAGACGACTATTTCGCTGAAGGCGCCGTTCCGCCGCTTGTCGTTGCGGCAGGCCGGCGCCGAGCGCGCCGCAGAGAAGCTGGGCATGCCGGGTCTCACCGGCGATTCGCTTCGCGACCGAGCGACCGCGGAGAAAGTCGCGAAGGCGCTGCATCTCGAAGTCAAACCGGCCCACGGCGCCGGCAAGATCGCGACGACGATCTTCGAAGGCCTGTGGGAAAAAGATCTGGTGCAGCCCACATTCGTGTACGACTTTCCGACGGAGGTGTCGCCGCTGTCGAAGCAGAAGACCGACGACCCGGACACGGTCGAGCGATTCGAGCTGTACGCCGGCGGATTCGAAATCGCGAACGGCTTCAGCGAGCTCAACGATCCGGTCGAACAGCGGCGCCGGTTTGAAGGTCAGCTCAACGACAGGAAAGCGGGCGACGCCGAAGCGCACGAAATGGACGAAGACTACATTCGCGCGCTCGAGTACGGTTTGCCGCCGACCGGCGGCGAAGGCATCGGCATCGATCGCCTGGTGATGCTGCTGACGAACAGCCCGTCCATTCGCGACGTCATTCTGTTTCCGCTGATGCGGAAACACGATGATGGAGGCGACTCTCTGTGAATCACCGTGATTCACGGCGATTCGCGGTGATTCACGATGCATTCTGAATTTGCCTGGGTCGTCGCGCGCCGGTACCTCACAGCCCGGCGCAAGCAGGCGTTCATCTCGCTCATCAGCGGCGTGTCGGTCCTCGGTGTCGCCGTCGGCGTCGCCGCGCTGATCATCGCGCTCGCCCTGATGACGGGGCTGCAGCGCGAGATGCGCGATCGCATCATCTCGTCGGCGGCGCATCTCTACGTCTATCCGATCGGCGGCCAGTGGGCCGGCACGATCGAAGAGAACAAAGCGGCGATCCTCGCGACGCCCGGCGTCACCGGCGTCGCGCCGGCCGTGATCGGCAAAGGCCTGCTCAAATCTTCCGGTGGCGGATCGGGTTTTGTCACGGTGAAGGGCATCGACGTGCAGGCCGAGCCCACGGTGACGACGATCACGAGCGCGATGCGCGCCGGATCGCTCGACGCGCTGCTCAATCGCTCTGACGATCAGGATCCGGGCATCGTGCTCGGCGCGGATCTCGCGACGAGTCTCGGCGCGCACGTCGGCGATCGCCTCGCGCTCATCACGCCCGACGGGCCCGTGACGCCGTACGGCCAGATGACCGGTCGCCGCAACTTCGAGGTCGTCGGCACCTTTCAGATGGGACTCTACGAGCTCGACTCGAGCTATGCGCTCATCGATCTCCCGGTGGCGATGGAATTTCTGAGAAAGCCCGCGCCCGATCTGCTCCAGGCGCGCGTGAAAGAAATGTTCAAGGCGCCGGAGATCGGCGCCGACGTCCGCCAGCGTCTCGGCGCGGCGTTCTCGGTCGAGAACTGGACCGAGATGAACAAATCGCTTTATTCCGCGCTCGTGCTCGAAAAAGTCGCGATCGGCCTCACCATCGGCCTCGTCGTCCTTGTCGCCGCGCTCAACATCGTCGCGTCGCTCGTGCTGCTCGTGATGGAAAAGACGCGCGACATCGGGATCCTGCGGACGATGGGCGCGCCGGCGCGTGCGATCCGGATGATCTTCATGATCCAGGGATTGATCATCGGCGTGGTCGGCACCGGCGCTGGAGCGGTGCTCGGTCTCGGGTTGAGTTTTCTGGCCGACCGGTATGAGTGGCTCAAACTGCCGGGCGACGTGTATCAGATCACGCACGTGCCGTTTCGCGTGGAGCCGCTCGACGTCGCGCTGGTGCTCGTGTCTGCGGTGATCGTGTGCTGGGTGGCCACCATCTATCCGGCGCGGCGCGCGGGTCAGCTCGATCCGGCCGAAGCGCTGCGGTACCAATAGCGATGGCATTTCTCACCGCCACCGCCGTCGTCAAGTCGTACCGCACCGCAGGCGGGAAGCGCGGGGCGGACGCCCCCCCGGCAATTGCCGTGCTGCGTGGGGCGGATCTGGCCGTCGAATCCGGCGAGATGATTGCGATCGTCGGCGCCTCGGGCGTGGGCAAGAGCACGATGCTGCATGTGCTCGGCGGGCTCGATTCGCTCGACGCGGGCACGCTCGAGATCGACGGCGTGAACATCGATCGTCTCGACGACGAAGCGCGCGTTGCGTTCAGAAACCAGCGGATCGGCTTTGTGTTCCAGTTTCATCATCTGCTGCCGGAATTCTCGGCGCTCGAAAACGTCGAGATGCCGCTGCTTATCGGCGGCGTCGCGCCGGCCGAACGCCGCGCGCGCGCCAAGGCCATTCTCGAGCGCGTCGGCCTCACGGGGCGTCTCGACCATCTGCCCAACGCCCTCTCGGGCGGCGAGCAGCAGCGCGTCGCGATCGCGCGCGCGCTCGTGACCGATCCGGCGCTTCTGCTCGCCGACGAGCCGACGGGGAACCTCGACGAGGACACGGCGCGCGACATTCAGGCGCTGATCCGCGCCATGCACACCGAGCGAAATCTCACTTCTGTGATCGTCACGCACAATCCGGCCGTCGCCTCGGGCTGCGACCGGGTGATGCGCCTGCATTCCGGGCTCGTCCAGCCGGTATAATCTGGGTATCGATGCTAGGTGTAGGTCTACATGTTTGAGCGGTATACAGAACGCGCCCGGCGGGTGCTGTTCTTCGCGCGATACGAAGCGACCCAGCTCGGCAGCTCGTCGATCGAGACCGAGCATCTGCTCCTGGGACTCATCCGGGAAGGCAAGGGACTGACGAGCCGCATTTTTGCGCGCTCCTCGCTGTCTCTCGAAAGCATTCGCAAGGAAATCGAAGGCCGCACTGTCTTCCGCGAGAAGGTGTCGACGTCGGTCGACATCCCGTTCAGCCCGGAGACGCGGCACGTGCTGCAGTTCGCCGCGGAAGAGGCGGACCGGCTGCTGCATACCTACATCGGCACCGAACACCTCCTGCTCGGCATCCTGCGCGAGGAGCGTTCCGTCGCCGCCACGATCCTCTACGAAAAGGGCATGCGCCTCACGAGCGTGCGCGACGACATCGTGCAGCTGCTCAACGAAAAGACGGCGCCGCCGCGTCCGAAGGAAACGCCGCTGCTCTCCGAGTTCAGCCGCGATCTGACGGAAGCGGCGATGAAGAACACGCTCGACCCGCTCGTCGGGCGCGAGCATGAGATCGAGCGCGTGCAGCAGGTGCTGTGCCGCCGCACGAAGAACAACGCCGTGCTGATCGGCGAGCCCGGCGTGGGCAAGACCGCCATCGTCGAAGGGCTCGCGCAGAAGATCGTCTACGGCGAGGTGCCGCACTTCCTCGCCGACAAGCGCATTCTCGCGCTCGACCTGTCGCTGATCGTCGCCGGCACGAAGTACCGCGGCCAGTTCGAAGAGCGCCTCAAGGCGATCATGAAGGAACTGGTCGAGAATCCGAACATCATCGTGTTCATCGACGAGCTGCACACGCTTGTCGGCGCGGGCTCGGCTGAAGGCTCGCTCGACGCGGCGAACATCCTGAAGCCGGCGCTTTCGCGGGGCGAGATCCGCTGCATCGGCGCGACGACGCCGGCGGAGTACCGAAAGTACATCGAAAAGGATCGCTCGCTCGAACGCCGGTTCCAGGCCGTCAAGGTCGAGCCGCCGAGCGAGCTCGAAGCGATCGACGTGCTCCTCGGCATCAAGGAGCGCTACGAGTCGTTTCATCATGTTGAGTACACGCGCGAGGCGCTCGAAGCCGCCGTGTATCAGTCGAGCCGGTACATCACGGACCGGTTCCTGCCCGACAAGGCGATCGATCTGATCGACGAAGCCGGCGCGCGCGCGAAGCTGAAGGAAGCGCACGCGGCGGGCGAGCTCGGCGACGTGAGCCGGAGCATCCGCATGGCGGTCGAGCCCGCCTTCGCCGAGGCTGCGGCGGGCAAGCAGGAAAGCTCCGAATCGGTCTTGCGGGAGCGCATCGAGCTGAAAACGACCGCGCGGCGCGTGCCCGTCGGCAAATCACAGATCGACGAAGTCGTGGCCAAGTGGACCGGCGTGCCGATGACGTCGGTGAACGAAGACGAAAGCGCGAAGCTCGTCCGCATGGAAGACGAGCTGCACCGCCGGGTGATCAGCCAGGAGAAGGCGATTTCCGCGCTGTCGCGCGCGATCCGCCGCTCGCGTGCCGGGCTGAAGAATCCGAATCGTCCGGTCGGGAGCTTCGTGTTTCTCGGTCCGACGGGCGTCGGCAAAACGGAATTGGCGCGCGCGCTCGCGAACTTCCTGTTCGGCAGCGATGCCGCGCTCATCCGCTTCGACATGTCGGAGTACATGGAGAAGCACGCGGTGTCGAAGCTGATCGGCTCGCCGCCCGGATATGTCGGGCACGAAGAGGGCGGCCAGCTCACCGAGAAGATCAAACGCAACCCGTACTCGGTGGTTCTCCTCGACGAAATCGAGAAGGCGCACCCCGATCTGTTCAATATTCTGCTGCAGGTTTTCGAGGACGGCCATCTCACCGACGGCCTCGGCAACCGCGTGAACTTCAAGAACACGATCCTGATCATGACGTCGAACATCGGCGCGCGATTCATTCAGAAGCGCGCGTCGATGGGCTTCCAGAACGACAACGCGAAGGACCTGCAGAAGTCGGTCTCCGACATGGTGCTCGGGGAAGTGAAGAAGACCTTCAACCCGGAGTTCATCAACCGCATCGACGAGCTGATTGTGTTCGAGCCGCTGTCGGACGACGACCTGCGGAAGATCACGCTGCTGCTCGTGGATCACCTCAACCGGTATCTCATCGACCGCCAGCTCATGGTCGAAGTCACGACGGAGGCGGTCGACTGGATCATCGCCGTCACCTGCAACGACCGCTCGTACGGCGCGCGGCCGCTCCGCCGCGCCATCCAGCGCTATATCGAAGATCCGCTGTCCGAAGCCCTGATCCGCGGCGACCTGCAGCAGGGGCGCATCGAGATTTACCTCGAAAACGGCGCGCTTGCCTGGCGTCCGGTGGGCGAATCATCCGGCCACCGGTTGGCCGCCACCGTCTAAGCGATAGGCCACACCTTCATGAAACGTGTGTTTTCGACCCTTCTCCTGATCCTGGCCTGTGCCGCGCCATCCTTGGCGCAGGCGTCGGGCGCGCCGGCGCAGGCTGCGCCGGCCCAGCGGACGTTCCCGGACCAGCTGCGCGACGCCCCGCCCGCGCCGGCGCCGGGCAGTCCCACGGTGTATACCGCCATGGAGCTGCGATTCCACCCGGACAACGCGCCGATGGTGGACACGAGCACCTACCTCTTCTACATCAAGACCCGGCCGATTATGAACGGCCAGTGGCAGCCGTACAACGAAGCGGAATTGCTCGCCGACTACCGCCGTCTCTGGGCGACGAACTTCCTCGACAACCTCTGGATCGAAGTGCTCGACGAGCCGTTCTCGAACGGCGTGATCGGCAAGCACGTGATCTTCCACTTCGAAGAGCGGCAGCGCGTGAAGATCGTCGACTACGAGCCGCACAAAATCGTCGACAGCGCCAAGATCGAAGAAGAGCTCCGCAAGCGCGCGGTCAACCTGCGCCTCGACTCGTTCATCGATCCGCAGGTGATCAAGAAGGTCACGAGCGCGATTCGCGATCTCTACGCGGAGAAGGGCTACGAGTACGCCGAGATCAAGCCCTCGATCGAGCCGATGCCGAACGGCCCGAAGCTCGTGCACCTCACGTTCAACATCACGCCGGGCCCGAAGGTGCAGATCGGCAAGGTCGATTTCGTCGGCAACCGCGCGTTCACCGACGGCACGCTCCAGGGCCAGATGAAAGCGAACAAGGCGCGCAGCTGGCTGTCGTTCATCACGAGCGCCGGCACGTATCAGGAAGCGAAGTTCGCCGAAGACGCCGAGCGCGTCGTGGCGTTCTATCGCGACCACGGCTACATCTTCGCCCGCGTCGGCCAGCCGCAGCTCGATGTCGTCCGCGATTCGGCCGACAAGAAGACGCGGTACGTCTCGCTCAAAATTCCCGTCGATGAAGGCGACGCCTTCAAGGTCGGCAAGTTCGAGTTCGCCGGCAACAAAGTCCTCAAGGCCGAGGCGCTGCGTCCGTTCTTCAAGGTCGACGCCGGCGATGTCTATTCCGAGAAGAAGATCCGGAAAGGCTACGAGAAAGCGAAGGAGCTCTACGGCGGCGCGGGCTACATGGAATTCCTCGCGTTCCCCGAAATGGACGCGCGCTGCTTCGACGAGAACACGCTGAAGGCCGACCCCGACTGCAAGCCCGAAGACAAGGGCATCGTCGACGTCACGCTGCGCCTGCAGGAAGGCGAGCAGTACTTCGTCAATCGCATCACGCTCACCGGCAACACCACGACGCACGATGAAGTCGTGCGCCGCGAGCTGCGCCTGCTCGAGAACGGCGTGTTCAACTCGGAAGCGCTGAAGTTCTCGGTGCGTCGGTTGAACCAGCTCGGTTACTTCAAGCCGATCGAGCCGGCGTCAGACACGATCACGGTCGAGAAGGTTCCCGGATCCACGAACAAAGTGAACGTCGGCCTGAAGGTGGAAGAGCAGAACCGCAACCAGGTGACGTTCGGCGCGGGCATCTCGCAGATCGACGGCTTCTTCGGCCAGCTCGGGTTCACGACGTCGAACTTCCTGGGCCGGGGCGAGACGGTGTCGGTCAACGCGCAGAAGGGCTATCGCGCGCGTAACTACGAGTTCGCGATCACCGAGCCGTTTCTCTTCAACCGGCCGATCACCGCGGGCGTGAACATCTTTTCGCGCCAGCTCAACTACATCAACGAGTTCACGCAGCAGACGACGGGCGCGACGGCGACGGCGGGCATTCCGGCCGGCGCGTGGAATCGCATCTATCTCGCGTACAGCTACCAGCGCGTGAAGGTGTCCGACGTCAACGCGGCGTACCTCGATCCGAAGCTGCTGAATCAGAACATCTACCTGCGCGACTCGCTCCTCATCGACGAGGGCGGCCGCCGCACGGTCAGCAAGATTTCACCGAGCTTCGTCTCGAGCACGATCAACGAGCCCATCTTCCCGTCGAGCGGTCACAAATACACGTTCGGTCTCGACCTCGCGGGCCCCGGCGGCAACACGAAGTACACGACGCTCAGCGGCGAAATCATCCAGTACTTCCGCTTCACGCCGCGGCAGTCGCTCGGCCTGCGCGTGCAGAGCCAGTACATCCGGCCGTTCGGCTCGACGACGCTGCCAATTTTTGAAAAGATCTTCATCGGCGGCGAATACAGCATCCGCGGCTTCGACCTGCGCTCGGTCGGCCCGCGCGACACCAGCACGGGCCTCGTGCTCGGCGGCAACAAGAACCTGCTGTTCAACGCCGAGTACATGGTGGCCGTGGCCGGTCCGGTGCGTGTGCTCGCCTTCTTCGACGCCGGCCAGGTGCGCGACGTCGGCGAGCGGTTCGCGTGGAAAGAGCCGGTGCTGAAGACGACGACGTCGACGGCCGAGCTGCCGCTGCTTTACGACCCGACCGTGCTCCAGATCTTGACGCCCGGCGACACGCCCGTGCCGACCTCGACGACGACGGTCATCGGTCACCGCGACGCGTTCAAGACCTCGACGGGCCTCGAACTCCGCTTCTTCATGCCGGTGGTCAACGTGCCGTTCAGGTTGATCGCCGCGTTCAACCCGTCACGCGGCGGCGTGCTCGACAACAACTTGCTCTTCACGAAGCGGTTTACGTTCCGCTTCGCGGTCGGCACCACTTTCTAGGGAAGCGCCCGACCCATCGGCAATCGGGTAATCGACAATCGGGTAATCGGCAAGTCGGCAGTCGCCGATCGGGGAATCGGCAACCAATAATCGTTGATCGGGAAATCGACAATCGAGAATCTCCAGATTTCCGATCGTCAATTACCAATCGACGTTTATGAATCGACGTTTATCGATCGACGATTATCGATCGACGATTATCGATCGCCGATTACCAATCGACGATTGCCGATTCCCCGATTTCCGATTGCCCGATTAGAAATGAGTGATGGCCACTTCAATGTTCTGAGTGGCGGTGAGCTTACCGATGTCGTACGCGCGCACGCAGAGCGTGCCGGCCGCTGAGGCGGTGCCGACGACCGTGGTGTTGACGATCGCGTTGTCGTTGGCGATCACGACGTTGCAGGACGTGCCGTTCCACACGCCGAGGGCGATGCCCATCGTGGCGGTGGCGGTGGGGGAGATGGTCTTATAGGTGGCGGTGACCGATCCTGCGGCGGTGACGCCGAACGAGAAGGTGGCCGCGCCGTTCACGGCGACGGTGCCTGAATAGGTCTCGGTGATCGTGACCGGCGTGCCGGTGGTGTCGGTGCTCGTCGGGGTCGTGGTGGAGTCGCACCCGGCGGCCCCGAGGGCCGGAAGGGCGAGGGCAAGAACGGTGGTCAGTGTGCGGGCGGTCAGACGTCGCATCGAATCTCCAGTTTACTAGATACCAGCCCGGCTCCAGACTGCCGCAACCCCAAATCAGTCTGAAGGCCTGTGGATGGTTGTGTTGTATGTGGACGCTCGGTCGCGCCGAATGGCCGGGTTCTGTTAAACTCTTGGATTCACGAGGTATAGACTGCATGTCCCGTATGAAGCTCGTTTCTGCCGCCTGCCTGGCCCTGACCCTTACGTCCGCCTCTGCCTACGCGCAGGGTGCGGCCCAGACGCCCCCGAAGCCCCAGACCCCGCCGCCGGCGGGCACCACGGCCGCCCCGAAACCCGCGCCGGCGCCGATCGTGCCGCTGCCGGAAGGATCCAAGTTCGCGATCATCGACCCGGACTACATCGCGTCTGAGTCGGCGGCCGGAAAGGCGATCTTCGCCCAGTTGAAGACCCTGTCCGACAAGAAGACGAACGAGCTCCAGAATCTGCAGACGCAGATCCAGGCGCTCCAGACCAAGAAGAACACGCAGGCCTCGATGCTGACGCCGCAGGCCGTGACGCAGCTCGACAAGGAAATCGAGCGCCAGAGCCTCGATCTCCAGTACAAGCAGCAGACGGCGCAGAAGGAAGTCCAGGATCTGCAGAGCGAGCTCTACGCGGATCTGGCCGCCAAGATGCAGCCAGTGATGGACGCTTTCGCCAAGGAGAAGGGCCTGCAGGTCGTGCTCGACGCGCGCAACGGCGTGACGTGGGCGGCCGCGGGCATGGACATCTCGGCGGAAATCGTCAAGCGTCTCGACGCGATTAAGAAGTAACAAGCGCTTGAGTAGGGCAGAGGGCACAGGGCAGAAGGCAAAAGTCCGGTGGGCGCTTCGCGCCGACTGTTCGCTTTTTGCCGCAGCCCTGGTCTTCTTGGTTGTCCCTCTACTTCTGCCTTTTGCCCTCTGCCCTATGCCCTTCCAGCCGTGCCGCTGACACGCCTCCACCACCATTACCCATCCCTCCTGATCGACCACGTCGGCGACGCCGACGGTCGGCGCCTCGTCGCCACGAAGAACGTCAGCGTCAACGAAGACTTTTTTCAGGGTCATTTTCCGGGCACGCCGCTCATGCCGGGCGTGCTCATGATCGAGGCGCTCACACAGGCCGCGACCGTCCTCCTCTTCAAGCGGGAAGGCGAACGCGCGACAGCCTCCGGCGCCGACGCGCCGTACGAGCGCGCCGTGCTGCGCGGTGTCGACAACGCCAAATTCCGCAAACAAGTCGTTCCGGGCGATCAGCTCGAGCTCGAAGTGACGCTCGGCGCGCGGCGCGGCCGCGTCGCGAAGGCCGCGGCCGTCGCGCGCGTGAGCGGGCAGGTCGTCGCCGAGATGGATCTGGTCATTGGCATCGAGACGCTCGCGTCGCGATCCGCCGGCGGTCCGATCATCCACGAGACCGCGATGGTCGCCTCGGGCGCGAAGATCGGGAAGGGCACGGTCGTCGGTCCTTTCGCCACGATCGGCGAGCACGTCGTGATCGGCGAGCGCTGCCGCATCGGCGCCTCGACGGTCGTCGACGGCTGGACGACCATCGGCAACGACAATCAGATCTTCCCGTTCGCATCGATCGGTCTGCAGCCGCAGGATTTGAAATATCACGGCGAGCCGACGCGTCTCACCGTCGGCGATCGCAACGTGTTCCGCGAGTTCGTCACGATCCACCGCGGCACCGCGGGCGGCGGCGGGCTGACGACGATCGGCAGCAACAATCTCTTCATGGCGTACGCGCACGTCGCGCACGACTGCCACGTCGGCGACGGCACGATCTTCGGCAACGCCGCGACGCTCGGCGGCCACGTCACGGTCGAGGACTTCGCGGCGATCAGCGCGTACTCGGGCGTGCACCAGTTCTGCCGCATCGGCAAATACGCGTTCATCGGCGGATACACCGTCGTGACGCGCGACGCGTTGCCGTACGCGAAGACGGTCGGCAACCGCGCGCGCATCTACGGACTCAACTCGATCGGCCTCGAGCGCCGCGGCTTCTCGCGCGAGCTCGTGACGAAGCTGAAGAAGGCCTACCGCCAGCTCATCCACCACAACACGAGCCGCGCGATCGCGCTGATTCAGAAGGACGCGAGCCTGCAGGTCCCCGAAGTGCAGTATCTCGTCGACTTCATCAAGACCGCCGACAAGCGCGGCGTGATCCTGCGCCGGCCCTCGAAAAAAACGGACGGGGCCGAAGACGAGTAGCCGTGATTGGCCTGATTGCGGGTAACGGTCAGTTTCCATTCCTGGTACTGCGCGCCGCGCGCCAGCTCGGCCACGACGTCACCGTCATCGCGATCAACGACGAGACATTCCCGGAGATCAACGCGCTCGCCTCTGAGCTGGGCGGGACGGCGGTGCATTGGATTTCGCTGGGACAGCTCGGCAAATGCATTTCCGCGTTCAAGAGCGCCGGCGTAACGCGCGCGGTGATGGCCGGGCAGGTCAAGCACGTCAAGCTCTTCGGCGGGATCGTGCCCGACATGACGCTGATGAAGGTCATGTTCAAGCTGACGTCGAAGAATACCGACGCGCTGATTTCCGCGGTCGTGGAAGTGCTCGCCGAGAGCGGCATCACGTTGATGGATTCGACCGCGCTCCTCGCCGATCTGCTGGCGAAGCCCGGCGTGCTCACGCGCAAGTCGCCGGATGATGCGATGCAGCGCGATTTCGACTTCGGCTACAAGATGGCCGATCAGATCGCCGGCATCGATGTCGGGCAGACGATCGTGGTCAAGGACCGGGCTGTGGTCGCCGTTGAGGCGATGGAAGGGACCGATGCGACCATTGCGCGCGCGGGCACGCTCGGCGGGCCGGGAACGCGCGTGGTCAAAGTGGCGAAGCCGCGGCAGGACATGCGATTCGATGTGCCGGTGGTCGGCGTCGCGACAATCAACGCGATGAAGGCTGCGGGCGCCGACGCCCTCACGATCGACGCGGGGCGCACGCTCATTCTCGACGGCGACAAATTCATCGACGCGGCCAACGCCGCCGGTATCGTGGTGATCGGACGGCCGGCGTCATGATCAGGGTCGCCGTCATCGGCGTGGGCCATCTCGGCAAACACCACGCGCGGATTCTTTCAACGCTCCCGGGCGTGGAGTTTGTCGGCGCCGCCGACCTGATTCGCGAGCGCGCCGAGGCGGCTGTGGCCGTGGCCCCCGGCGCGAAGGCGTTCACGAATCCTGCCGAGCTTCTCGGCCTGGTCGACGCCGTCGTCGTGGCGGTGCCGACGATTCATCACCTCGCGGTGGCCGCGCCGTTTCTCGAGAACGGAGTTGCCGCGCTGATCGAGAAGCCGATCGCGCCGAGTCTCGACGAAGCCGACAAGCTCATTCAGTTGGCGGCGAAGTCGGGCGCCGTGCTGGCGACCGGACATTCCGAGCGGTTCAATCCGGCGATGATTGCCGCGCGGCCGCTGCTTCGCCAGCCGGGTTTTATCGAAGTGCACCGCCTCAGCTCGTTTCCGGAGCGCAGCCTCGACGTCGACGTCGTGTTCGACGTGATGATTCACGACCTGGACATCGTGCTCTCGATCGACGGCAGCGATGTGACGACCGTCGAGGCGGTCGGCATCAACGTGCTGACGCCGAAAGTCGACATCGCGAACGCGCGCTTGAAATTCGCCTCCGGCTGCGTCGCCAACATCACGGCGAGCCGGATCAGCCGTGAGCCCGTCCGCAAGGTTCGCTTCTTCCAGGAAGCCAGCTACGTGTCGATCGACTACGCCGCGAAGGAAGTGGAGGCCTGGCAAGTCACGCCACAGGCGGAGGGCCGTCCGAAGATCGAAGGCGGCGCGGTGCCGGTGCCGGCCGGCGAGCCGCTCGCGAACGAGCTGGCGGACTTTGTCTCCGCGGTGCGCGACAAGCGCGCGCCCACCGTCTCGGGCCGCGACGGCCGCCGCGCGCTGGCTCTGGCCGCGCGTGTGAACGAGGCGATGGCGATACGATAGACAGTCGATGTTTGCCGATCTGAACGCGTTTATCTCCGAGCTCGACCGCCGCAAGGAACTGGCGAGGATCACCGAGCCGCTCAGCCCCGATCTCGAAATCTCCGCCGTGATCGATCAGGTGTCGAAGTCGCCGAACGGCGGCCCCGGTCTGATCTTCGAGAAGCCGGCCGGGTTCGACATGCCGGTCGCGGCGAACCTCTTCGGATCAGAGTCGCGCATGTCGCTCGCGCTTGGCGTCAACAAGCTCGACGACCTCGCCGGCGAGATCCGCAATCTGACAACGCCGCCCATGCCCAAAGGCTTCATGGACGCGCTGAAGATGCTGCCGCTGGCGAATCGTCTCAAAGACGTGATGCCGAAGACGGTGAAAGACGCGCCGTGCCAGGAAGTGGTGCTCGAGGGCGCGAAGGCGAATCTCGATTCGATTCCGGTGCTCCGCACGTGGCCGGAAGACGGCGGCCCGTACATCACGCTGCCGCTCGTGTTCACGCGAGATCCCGAGAACGGCATGCGCAACATCGGCACGTACCGCATGCAGGTCTACGACAACAAGACGACCGGCATGCACTGGCAGCGCCACAAGGGCGGGGCGCAGCATCACCGCGTCGCCGAGCGAATGGGCAAGCGGCTCGAAGTCGCGGTCGCGCTCGGTCCCGAGCCCGTGCTCAGCTACTGCGCGACGGCGCCGATGCCCGAAGGCCTCGACGAGCTCATGCTCGCCGGTGTGCTCGGCAAGCGGCGAGTCGAGCTGGTGAAGTGCCGCTCCGTCGATCTCGAAGTGCCGGCGAATTCACAGATCATCCTCGAAGGCTACGTCGAGCCGGGCGAGCGCCGCCGCGAAGGTCCCTTCGGCGATCACACCGGCTTCTATTCGCTCGCCGATGACTTTCCCGTCTTCCATCTCACCTGCGTGACGATGCGGAAGAAGCCGATCTACCTGACGACCGTCGTCGGCATTCCGCCGATGGAAGATTTGTATCTCGGCAAGGCGAGCGAGCGGATCTTCCTCCCGCTGATCCAGAAGACGCTGCCGGAAATCGTCGACATGCATTTTCCGGCCGCCGGCATTTTTCACAACTTCGTGCTCATCTCGATCGACAAGCGCTACCCGGGCCACGCGCGCAAGATCATGAGCGCGGTGTGGGGCCTCGGGCAGCTCATGTTCTCGAAGTGCGTCGTGATCGTCGACAAGGACGTCAACGTGCAGGATCCGGCGGAAGTCGCGTGGGTCGTGGGCACGCACGTGGACCCGCTCCGCGACGTCGAGATCACGAAAGGTCCGGTCGACGATCTCGACGACGCGGCGGTGTCGCCGGCGTACGGCGGGAAGATGGGCGTCGACGCGACGCGCAAGTGGGCGTCCGAGGGATTTACGCGCGAGTGGCCCAAGCGTTTGAAGATGACCGACGCGGCCGAGAAGAAGGCGGCGGCCGTCGTCTCGAAACTCGGGATTGGAAACAAGCGATGAGCGTTGCTGGAGGCAAGGGCCGCGAAAACGCCGAGCGCGTGATCGCGATGGCGGATCTGGTTGGCGTCGGCGAGATCGGCGCCGCCGCGCGAAAAGCGAAGCACGGCGCGCGGGTGACGTTTGGCCGTGTGCTTACGCTGGAACACGGCGTTGCCGCGGCGGACGTCAGCGCGCGCGCGCACGAGATCGACGCCGGCGAAGTGCGCGTCACCGGCACGCCGGCCTCTGCTGAAGAAGCGATTGGCTGGACGAAAGCCGCAAGTTCGACTCGCGCGGGGAACGCCGTGCTCACAGGGTTTTCGCTTTCAGACCTTGTGAACGTTGCCGGCGGGGATCACATGGTCCTTGTGGAGCTGGCACAGGCGTTGCGCGCTTCCGGCCTCGAAGGCGTCGCCGAAGTGAACGTCGACAAACTCGGCGAGGATCCCGCCGAGATCGTTCGCGCGATATTGCACGGCGGATTGACGGCGAAGCGCGCCACGATCACCGAAGCGAAATTCGCTGACCGGCTGGCGCTGATCGAACGCGCTGAGTCGATTCAGCGGGAGACGAAGGCGTTTGCGGCGTTCGCGCCGCTGCCGCGCATCGACCCGATCGACGTCCCGTCGACCGGCTACGACGACGTGAAGACCATCGTGATGGCGCGGCTCGCCGCGCCGTCGATTCCGTCGGTGCAGGTCGATTGGGTGCTGTACGGCCCCAAGCTCGCCCAGGTCGCGATTGAATACGGCGCCGACGACATCGATGGCGTGGCCGCGCTCGACTTCGAGAAGCTCGGCGTCCGGCGTTCGCCGAAGGCCGACATCGAACGGCAGATCCGGTCGGCATTCGCGGAGCCTGCGGAGCGCAACGGCCGCTACGAGCTGACGCCGGCGCCGGCCTCGCGGCCGACAGTCTCGTGAAAGCGGTTCGCCTGGGCGCGGTCTTTCCAGCACATTGGGATCCTAAGCTTAGAATTCCACGTGGACAAGTTGTCGCG
>JADMIO010768772.1_pt1 | contig 42897 bp, 37 predicted proteins | sample 8958161 | NCBI WGS metagenome assembly JADMIO01 (sample SAMN16585339, study PRJNA669376) | soil metagenome | isolation source: Crop rotation soil | place: USA: Cullars Rotation, Alabama | collected 2011
CGCGACAACTTGTCCACGTGGAATTCTAAGCTTAGGATCCCAATGTGCTGGAAAGCGCAATGGAGCGCTTGCGGGGATTCTTCCGTTCACGCTGGTGTACGCGATTCCTTATTTCCTCGGTATCGTGCCGAACGACCTGATGAACGCAGCTGTGCTGTCCCTGCCTGTGATCCCATTGACGTGGTCGTACGCAATCCTGCGCTACCGCTTGATGGATGTGGACATCATTTTCGAGCAGGGGGCTGTCTATACGCTTGCGACGGCTACCGTTTTGACGATTTTCTACGGCCTGATTTTTTCGGTGAGCGGCACGGGCGAGATCAATGGGCTAGGAATGGGCGCGATGATCCTGATCGCGGCATTTATTTTCCAGCCAATTCGCAATTGGATTCGCGAGATGATGAACCGCTACGTGTTCTACAAGGACCGCTACGACTACCGGCGTACGCTGATCGAGTTTGCGCGCGAATTGGGTTCGCCGACGGAGCTGCACGCGATGCTCGAAACTGTCGCGGACCGGCTGATTCGGACGCTGGGAATCAGGCACGTTGCGTTTTTCGTGCGTGATGAAGCCCAGGAGCGGTTCGTGCTGGAACTCGCAAGCAATCGTGCGGGCGATCAGACGGACGAGGTGCCGAATCTCAACCTCGGATTCCTCACGGCGAATCCGGCAAAGCCGTATCTATTTTTCGAACGGACACGGCACATGATTGATGTACAGTCACATGAGATTCCGGCTGAGGTGCGCCGTTCCATCGCGGATCTGGACTTGACCTACTATCTGCCCTGTTCCGCGCGGGGCCGTACGATTGCGTATCTGGGGGTCAGCCGCACTGAATCCGGCGATTTCTTGTCGAGTGATGATATTCAATTGCTACAGACATTGTCGGGCTATGTCGGTATCGCTATTGACAACTCGAAGTTGTACACGTCGCTGCAACGCAAGGCAGACGAGTACGAACGCTTAAAGGAATTTTCGGAGAATATCGTCGAGTCGATTCATGTGGGCATTCTGGCGGCGGATCTCGACGATGAAGTAGAGAGCTGGAATTCCCAGATGGAGAAGCTCACGGGAGTGACTAGGCAAGACGCTTTGGGACGTCCGCTGCGGACATTGCTACCGCTCGATCTTTGCGATGTGCTTGAACAATCGCGCGGAGATTCGGGAATTCAGAACCTGTATCAGTACGAGTACAAGACGCTGTCAACTCCGACATCGCTCAATATAGCCACAGCGCCGCTGTTTTCCAAGGAAGGGACGCGAATCGGGCGATTGATTATTTTCGACGATGTGACGGATCGCGCCGAGTTGGAGCGTCGATTGGTTCAGGCGGATAAACTCAGCTCGATTGGCTTGTTGGCGGCCGGTGTGGCCCATGAGGTGAACACGCCTCTCGCAGTCATCTCGACGTACGCGCAGATGCTCGCGAAGCAAATCTCCGGAGATGAGCAAAAAGCTCCGCTGCTGGAGAAGATCACTCGTCAAACGTTCCGCGCGAGTGAGATAGTTAACTCTCTATTGAACTTCTCGCGGGTATCGGCCACCGAGTTTGTATCCGTCGATCCTAACAAGGTCATTCGCGAAGCTGTCACCTTAGTGGAGCATCAGTTATCGACTTCTGGCGTGAAGATCGAGTTGGAACTGGAAGACGGCGCAGTTACGATCAAAGGGAACACGGGGAAGCTTCAGCAGGTGCTGCTCAATCTCATCATGAACGCGCGTGACGCAATGCGGGGCGGCGGAACGCTTTCGATTCGAACGAAGCGCGTGGACGGCACTGCGCAGTTGTCCGTTGCCGACACTGGCGGCGGAATACCTCCTGAAGTCCTTCCTCGAATCTTCGATCCATTCTTTACCACGAAGAATGAAGCCACGCTCACGGCGGAAGGCAACCGTCTGGGTACAGGGCTGGGGCTCTCTGTAAGCTACGGTATCGTTCACGAACACGGCGGCGAGATCAAAGTAGAAAGCACGCCCGGCCTGGGAACTAGATTTGTGCTAACGTTCCCGTTGGCAAACATAACTACTCGTCTCACACCGGCCTACGAAGCGCCACGGCCTGCGGCCGGAAACGCTGTTACTGCGGTGGCGCGCACGGAGGTCGCCGCGTCGGTACCCGCCGGATCCGTGGCCCACTCTGACAGGATGATCCATTAATGGCGGTGGCGATGGACCTTCCCCCAGATGTGTTGAGTCCGAATGCGGCTCCTGGCCGCATCCTGATCATTGACGACGAACCTGATATTCGCGACAGCCTGGAACTGCTTCTCACCGCAGAAAACTACAAGGTTGAGCTTGCGGCGAATGCAACCGAAGGCCTGAAGAAGCTGGAGTCATCAAGCTACGATCTGGTCCTACTCGATCTCATGATGCCCGACAAGAGCGGGATGCAAGTGCTGGAAGAAGTTCGTCAGCGCGACCGCGAGACACCGATTTTTATGCTCACGGCATACGGATCGGTCGAGGTTGCGGTACAGGCACTGAAGCGCGGTGCCAGCGACTATTTTTCTAAACCCTGGGACAACGAGAAGCTGCTGATCGAGATCGAGCACATGATCTCGAAGCATCGCCTAGAGCGTGAGAATGCCGAACTCAAGCGGGCACTGAAGCAGCGGTACAGCTTTCCGAACATTGTCGGCAAGAGCGAGCGGATGCAGCGCATCCTCGACCTGGTGGCCCAGGTCGCCGCCAGCCGCGCGACGATTCTGATTACCGGCGAAACAGGCACCGGCAAAGAGTTGATCGCCAACGCAATCCACGCCCACTCCGCGCGTAATGAGCATCCCTTCGTTCCTGTGCACTCCGGCTCGGTTCCACCGGATCTCTTGGAATCAGCGTTATTCGGGCATGTGAAGGGCGCGTTCACCGGAGCGATGGCCTCCCGTAAGGGCTACTTCGAGGTCGCCGACCGAGGCACAATTTTCTTTGACGAAATCGGCACGATCTCGCTTGAAACGCAGACCAAGCTGCTGCGCGTGATTCAGGAACGCGAGTTCATGCCCCTCGGTTCCGCTGAAACCGTCAAGGTGGACGTGCGCATCGTTGCAGCGACAAACGCGGATCTGAAGAAACTCGTGGAAGAGGGCAAGTTCCGAGAAGACTTGTATTACCGTCTTAACGTAATCAACCTCGCTCTGCCTCCGCTGCGCGACCGCAAAGAAGACATCCCCGCGCTGGTCGAGCACTTCTTCACGAAGTATTGCCGCGAGAACGAAAAGTTCCTCGACGATCAAAACAATTCGCGTTTGAGCTTCGAACCCGACGCGATGCATGTCCTGATGGATCACGCTTGGCCCGGCAACGTTCGCGAGTTGGAAAACGTCGTTGAGCGAGCGGTCGTGCTCGCATCGCAACCGAGCGTAACGGTCGATGTTCTGCCTGACCATTTGCTCGAAGCGCGAGGTCTCCGCATCCGCCGCGATGAAGCGGGAGACCTGCCCGCCGATGCATCTCTGTTCGAAGTCGTCGCCGATTTCGAACGCCGCATGATTATGGAAAAACTCGAAGCCTGTGACTGGAGCCAGACCGCTGCTGCCGAGGCTTTTCGGATACCGCTGTCAACTTTGAATCAGAAGATCAAGCGGCTGAATATCGAGATTCGGAAGCGCTCCGGTTCGAACTAGATAAACTCGAGCGTTAAGCCGGCGACCGCCGCGCCAAACCAAGCTGCTACGGAAATCGCCGCCGCCGCACGTCCCTTGATGATTTGTTCGCTCTTGGCCAAGGGCACCTGTACGAAGTAATGAAACAGAACGCCGAACGCGATCAAGCTCATCTTGACGATGAACCCCGTGCGGTCGTCGGTCCATAACTCGCCTGCCTTCGCACAGAACAGCGGGATGCCCGAGAACACCATTACGATCAGACTCAGCCTCGTCCACGGAGCGAGGTCTTGCGCGACTTCATAGAGTCGTAACCTGCTGAGGCCCAGACCGAAGAACCTTAAGTTCAACAATAAGATCGACCCAAGCAGTACGGCGAGTCCCAACAGGTGCACCATCTCGAAAGATGGAAATGAGTAGTTGGAAGCGCGCATCCATTCGCCGAGCGCGGAGTTCTCGGCATAATCGAAAATTGTTTTCAATGATTTGCCCCAGTCAATGCCTTGCCTCAGCCAAAGTAACCCACCGCGCGGCCAACGATGACGACGGCGATCCAGGATGTAAGTGAAACGGCTCCGGTCAAACGGGCATGGACAGGGAGTCTGCCGCGATCCCAAGTACTGACACGGCGATAGGCCGTGAAATGGAATACGAGAGCGTTAATACCGGCCAGGAGCATTAAGAACAGTTTCAGGCGAAAAAGGCCGCTGTTGTAGTAGCGGACCGGATCTGAGATGAAAATGAATGCGCCGCTAATGAACATCAGAACCCATCCAAATAAAGTCCAGCCGATAAGCCCCGTAATGTCGGTGACACGGCGCCGCTTGAACCCAATGCCCAAAAGGCGCAAGTCGACGAATACGATCATTCCAAACATGAACGTATTCGCGAGGATATGAGCAAAATGAAGCCCGGGGTAGACCCACGCTGACTCGCGAATCGAGGTACTCAACCAAGTGTCATAGAGGGCTTGGCACCAACTTTCGATCATGACTCTCGATTCTCCCACATGCCGGAATCTATCCGCCGATGGCGCGGCAAGGGATGCCAATAAATGTAGACCCAGCAACGAAGAGACTCCCCACTATCGAGAAGGACAGACCGCCTGACCCGTCGGTAATCGCTTGCCTCATATGCATCCAGCGTTTGCAACGTAGTTGCGGGGCGTCGAAGCCGATGAACCTCGCCCATCACTAAATTGCCATGATCCTCGCTTGAGTATTGGGGCGGACGGAGTCCGGGATATCGTTTTAGGGCGTACAATCGTCCCGCGATCGTAGCACCCCCAATAAGACTCGCATTTTGAGCCAAATAGCGTGAAAAGCGATTGTTCCGCTGGGAGCTAAGCAAAGTCCCATAGACGAAAAGGTAGGGCGTGCTTGACACTGACTTAACCCTAATCCTATCATGGGGTTTCCGCTCTACGGGGCCGTTCCGAGATCGATGCGGGGAGGATTCGACGTGATTAAGCTGGATATTATCAACGAAGTTGTCAATAAGACGGGCATCACGAAGACCAAAGCCGAAATGGCGGTCGAAACGGTTTTCGAAAGCATGAAGCGGTCTCTGGAGCGCGGGGAGCGGATCGAACTGCGCGGCTTCGGAATTTTCAACGTTCGTCCTCGTAAGACGGGCATCGGCCGCAATCCGCGGACCGGCGCGGAAGTCGCCATCCCGCCTGGGAAGGCTGTCCGGTTTAAGCCGGGAAAAGAACTGCAGGCATTGCAATAGCCTGCAAAGGACTTGAGTGTCCACCAACGGATCGCGATTACCTGAATACCGTATCCCGGATCTGCCGCCGGACGCTGGCCTCTACGCAATTGACCAATACTCCCGTCCGCATCATCGCTACTGGCTCCATTTCCTTCTATTCTTCCTAACTCTAATCACCACAAGCGTTGTGGGTGCGGGGCTTGCTGCCAGCTTCACCGCCGGAACGCCCTTCCACGTTGAAGATATCTACGGCTATCAACAACTTTGGCGCGACCCGGCATATCTCCTGGGAGGATTGCCGTTCTCCATCACCTTGTTGGGGGTGTTGCTCTCGCACGAGATGGGTCATTTCTGGACCGCTCGTTACTACGGCGTGAACGCCAGCTTGCCCTATTTTCTGCCGATGCCCACGCTGATTGGTACCTTGGGGGCGTTTATACGAATACGCTCTGCGATTCTATCGAAGCGGATTCTATTCGATATCGGGATCGCCGGACCCATCGCCGGGTTTTTGGCGCTTTTGCTGCCGCTGATTGCGGGTGTTTCCTTATCGAAGGTGATTCCAGGGATTGCCGAAAGCGGAGATGTCGCTTTTGGAACACCTTTGCTGGTCCGTGCGCTGGAGTGGGCGATGTTCCCGGGAGTTTCGAACGCCGACATCTATCTACATCCTGTGGCTCGGGCCGCCTGGGTCGGCGTGCTCGCAACGGCACTGAATCTCGTACCCATCGGGCAACTAGACGGTGGGCACATCATCTACGCATTTCTAGGCGAACGGGTGAAGTATCTATCCTGGCTGCTGGTAGCTGCGTTTATCCCAATGGGTTACTTCTTTGCCTATAGTTGGTGGTTCTGGGCGCTCCTGTTACTGTTCTTCGGGATGCGTCACCCGAGCGTGATAGACCCAACTCCAATTGGAGGGGTTCGGACCCGGCTCGCATTCTTCGCACTATTTATGTTGGTGGTCTGTTTCACTCCATCCCCGATTCGATGAAGATTTCGGCCACGATCATCACGCATAACGAGGAGCGCAATTTGCCTCGCGCGATCGAGAGCTTGAGATGCGCCGATGAGATTGTCGTGGTGGATAGCGGCTCCTCTGACCGAACTTTGGAAATCGCGGAAAAGTTTGGGGCGCGTGTAATTGATAGTCCGTGGCCGGGCTACGCCAAGCAGAAGAATCTTGCGGCAGAGCGCGCGGAGAACGATTGGATCCTTTCGCTAGATGCGGATGAGTCGCTGAGCGAGGCGCTAGAAGCGGAAATCTGGCACATCAAGAAGTCCGGTCCGCAATTCGACGCCTACACTATGCCGCGGATGGCTCGTTATCTGGGTCGCTGGATTCGCCATTCCGGCTGGTATCCGGACCGAAAGGTGCGGCTTTATCATCGGGCCAAAGCGACGTGGGAAGGCGACTACGTGCATGAATCCGTCAAGGTGAACGGCACAGTGGGGCACATAGAAGGCAATCTGCTGCATTTCACGTGCGACTCGCTTTCCGAACACATCAAGACGATGGATCGCTATACGACGCTCGCGGCGGAGCAATTGGTGGCGTCTGAACAGAAGGTGACGTGGGGACGTCTGATCTTTGAGCCCCCCTGGACGTTCTTCAATTCGTACGTGATGAAGGCCGGGTATCTTGACGGTGTCGAAGGGCTGGCGATCGCGAACATGGCTGCGTTGTACAACTTCCTGAAATACGCGAAGGCGAGATTCATGGCGCCGGGCAGGGAATGATACTTGCTCTTGCGTTCATCGCGGGGCTGTTGATAGGCAGCTTCCTGAACGTCTGCATTTTCCGATTGCCGCGCGATTTGTCGATTGTGACCCCGTCGCGATCGTTTTGTCCAGGCTGCGAGCGGATGATTGCGTGGTACGACAATGTCCCGCTGTTGAGTTATCTGGTGCTCGGGGGGCGATGCCGGTATTGCAAGGAGCGCATTCCGTTGCGGTATCCGTTTGTTGAGTTAGTAACCGGAATCGCATTTGCGCTTTCGGTCTACAAATTCGGCGTGACGCTAGAGACATTGAAATATGCGGTCTTCAGCGCGATCATGATCGACCTTGTTGTGACGGACTTCGAGACTCGCATCCTGCCCGATGAGTTCACGATTGGAGGAACTGTGGTCGGGCTGGTGCTCGCCTGGTTCGTGCCATTGGAGCCGGATGTCGCAGCGCTGGCATTCGTGTTCTCGGGCATGCCGTATCTCCCGAAAGTGATCTCGTTGCTGGAAGCAATGCTCGGTGCTGCGATCGGGAGCGGCATCGTTTGGTTCGTCGCTTGGATCTATCAGAAAGTCCGGCATCGCGAAGGCATGGGCATGGGCGACTTCAAGATGATGGCGCTGATCGGTGCGTTTTTGGGAGTGCGAGCTTCGCTGTTCTCGTTCTTTCTTGCGGCGTTGCTGGGGTCGATGGCTGGTCCGTTATATGCGCTGGTCGCGAAGCGGAGATTGATCGCTCGGCTTGAGCGGAAGATGTCGCGTCGAAATGCGATGGGCGTTGCCATAATGCGCTATCAATTGCCGTTCGGAAGTTTTCTAGGACTCGCGTCGCTGTGGGTCGCGTTTGGGATGTGATTCTAAGATAAAGAATGGAAAAGGAACTCATCTTGAAGTGAGTTGGTGGGACCAGGATGTGATCTCGGTTCTTGTTCGTTGCTCGAACGGGTGTTTTTCGGGCTCTGCCTATGTCTACTTGAGCCACACTGACGCTTCGGAAGTGGCGGATGCGATTCGAGGGTTTCCGCGATCGCGGACTGATTCTCGGGAATTTGAAATTGGCACTTTCAATCCGTCGTACGCTGCCGGTGGCTTAAGGGTGCGCCGCTACTGCAGCGATATCGCTGGCCACGCAGTCGCGGAAATTAAGCTTCGTGGTGACGGATGTGAAGCGATGGGTGAAATGGAATCAGTCGAGTTCCGTATGGCTATAGAAGCCGCTGGTATCGATTCTTTTGTGACTCAACTCGAGGCATTGCAAAGTGTCGACGGCGCAAGCGCCTCGTTGCGCATGGCGTGAGGTCTACTACTTCTTCTTGGCGCCGAAGAAGTTGTCGAGCACGCTTTAGATCGCCGCGATGAGCGTCGCGACCAGGCGTATCTCACGGCGCTGTGGTGGCACTTGGGACGAGATAAGGCATGGCGATGATGAACATAAATAGCCCTCCTGCGGGAGTATCGTACGAGTCACAGAGTGAGGGTTTTGTGGTCAAGGCAAACCATTACTCGAAGGGCTCGTACTTTCTCATCCCCTATCTTCTGATTTGCGCTTTTTACTCCAGACTACTGGTGTACGAGATGGCTGATGTGCCCGAAAAGCGATGGGGAGATATGTTGCAATTGGCGGTTGTATCGATCTCCGCGATGCTGTATTTCACCTTTGGATTTCTGATGTATGTGCGTGTGAAAAAGGAGGGTGAATTCTTAGAGGTATTTACTGGGGTGGGTCGAATAGGATGGGAGCGAAGATTTCATTGGAAGAATTTTCAAGCTGCGAAGATCGTCGACGCAACTGAATCCAGAAAAATAGTGCTTGATGGCATAGAACGAATTTCCTTTGGCCGAGGCCTTACAGAAGCTCGACGAAGGTTTATCGTGGAGGTGCTGCAGAAAGCACTCGTCGAGTCTGATGAGGCGACGTAGGGTCTATTTCTTCTTCCCACCGAGGAAGTTATCGAACACTCCCTGAATCGCGCTCTTGGTTATGTTCTGCGTTAATGCCTTCGTGTTCGGGCGGACTTGCGGATTGTCGAGGGTGCCCGCGATTTGTACCGGAACAACCAAATCGCCAGAGACGAAGCCCCGTGTCAGACCTTTTAAGCGTTCGGCTGTTTGTCCGCTGAGCTTCGATTGCAGATTGAAGTTGAGCGCTTCGTTGAACCCCACTGTTCCCTGACCGTCGATATGTATGTTCGGTCCTTCGACGGCGATTTGGTTCATCGAAATAACCTGCTTCTGAATGCCAAAGTTGGTCGCGAATTGCGCGAACGCTCCGTCTGTTGTAGACGCTGAACCCCCAAGGGTTCGCTCGATTGCGGCAAGCACGCTGAGGCCCTTGAATTGTCCGTTGGAAATCGTCAGCCGGCCTTGTCCGGCAAGAGAACGCTGCAACTCATTTGGCTCAAGACCCGCAAAGCGCAGATCAAACTGCGGAATCGCCAGCGTGCCGTATACCTTGTTCGGCGTCCCGGCAAAGCTGGTGAGCATCTGGTTCACATCCACTTTCTGGATCGAGCCGTTGATGCTTCCGGTAAGCCGTTCCAATTTGCGCTGCAAGGAAATATCACCCTGCCAACTGCCGCTGCCGAGTTGAAACGACGCTTTCTGCGAGCGCATTTCAAGCTCCTTGCCCGAGATCAAATCGACGGTTTTCACGGCCACAGGAGCGGTTCCGCTCAAGGCCAGGCGTCCCTGCTGGCTTGGGCCGATCAGCAAGTTCGAGATCTTGATTTGGCCCGGTCCTTCGGCGGTCTGATAAAGGTCGCCCTTGAGCGCCATGTCTGCTTCGATGCGTGAATCTTTGCCAGGGTCGGCTGCGAGTTGGCCGAAATGCTCCTGCCGGGTCTTGGCGGGAATCTCCGCGAGCGGCAGGTTAATATTCGCTTTTGCGTCGATGGGTAAACCGGTGCCTCCGAATGGTCCGGCTTGTCCTGCCAGTTTCAGTAGCGAGGTGCCTGTCTCAAAAAGGTGCGTGTTCAAATCGATGTCACATGGCTTACCCGCAGCGAGGTTCGCCAGCGTCAAGTTGAGGTCTCGAAATGTGACTTGAGGCTGCGGTGTTGTCGGCGAAATCATGGAGACTTGCCCATCGACGATGGTGATTTTGTCGATCGACACGTCTGTGCCTGAGGCAGCCGTTGGCGCGGCGTTGACCGGTGCAGCGTTCGGCTGCTGCGTTTTGCCCTCGACGTTGTTTAGCAGCTTCTCCAGGTTGGTCTTGCCATCCGCGGTGCTTTCAATCAGGATCTTCGGCGTACGGATTTCGAGCGAGGTGATCGCGATACGCTTCTGCATCGCCGAGTTGAGGTCAATTATCGCGGCTACTTCTGTGGCTTCAATGATGTTCCGCTGTGAGAAGCCGGCGGGATTGGCGATAGAGAGCCCGGCCAGTTGGATTGCCGGTTTTAAGCGGAGGAGCGAGCCGAAGTCGAGGCTGTAGGATTGCAGGTCGACCTTCGTTCCGAGCTTTGCGCTGGCGGTGGCTACGAGTTGTTCTTTGGCTCCGCCGGAAATCACGGAGTTCACGAAGTATGCGATCACGCCGGCGGCGATCACGAAGAGAAGAACCAATCCGAGGGCGACTTTCTTCCAGAGCTTCATGGTGGGCTGCGCCTCCCGCAACCACTATATAGCAGGCCTACGCAGCAGGAGTGAACAGCACTTTCATGATCCCTTTTATTGCGGCGCGGGCAAACGCTTCAGGGGCGCGGTCGAGGGGGAATGAATCGGAAATGAAATGATCGACTTTGACCTTGCCGGATTTGAGCAGTAGGATGGCGGCTTCCATGCGGCCGCAGCGGGAGCCAACGAGTGTGATCTCGTTGACAATGGGGACTGCGGTATCGATGGAGACGAGGCCGTGGACCGTGGACTTCATGATGACGGTGCCGCGAGGCTCGGTCATGCGGATCGCGGTCGCGAGTCCGTCGCCGGAGCCGGTCGAATCGACGGTATAGCGAAACGCGCGCTCGGGCATTTTCTTCCCCGATAGTTCCGTGGCGATGCCCATCGGTTCAACCAGTTTCATCTTGTCGCGATGCCGCCCGAAGAGACGTACCTGCGCTCCGTGAGCTTGCAGCACTTGGGCGATCAGCAGGCCGAGTTTGCCGTCGCCGAGCACTGCTACGGGCTGGCCTTTAGGGATCTTGACTTGGTCAAGGATCTCGCAAGCTGCGGCAACAGGCTCGATGAAGACGGCTTCTTCGTTAGAGATTGAATCGGGAACGCGATGCAAGTTACGGATTGGCAACGTGAGGTATTCGCGGAAAGCGCCGGGATGTTTCACGATCCCGAGCACAGTGCGCGTCGGACAATGCCGCCCGAGCTTACGTTTGCACCATTCGCAATGGCCGCATGCGAGGTTGATTTCACCGCAAACTCGCCGCCCGATCCATGATTTATCCTCAGATTCGGTGACTTCTCCGACAAATTCGTGGCCGGGTGTGCCCGAGAATCCGTAATAGCCGCGCTGGAGTTCGAGGTCGGTAGAGCAGATGCCCGCACGCAGTAGTCGAATGCGCGCAAACCCTTCGGGAATACGCGGCAGTGGCTGCTTTCGCACTTCGACCCGTCCGTTTTCAAGGTGAACCGCCAGCATCGTTTAAAGTTAAGGTATATGGCTTTGGCAACGCAAACTGCGCTCGCGGAATTGGTGTGTTTTAACCAGGAATGCCGCACGCGGTACGCGATTACGGAAGTTCTCTACAACTGCCCGAAGTGCGGCGGCCTGTTGGAGGCGGGGTACTCCGGCGACGCGTTGAATCCCGATGTTCTGAAGCGAATGTTTCTTGAACGGCGCATGAGCAATGCTCCTCTCGATCAGAGCGGCGTGTGGCGGTATCGCGAGTTGTTTCCGTTTCTCGAAGACTATAGCGATGTGGTGACGCTGCGCGAGGGGAACACTCCGCTGCTGCACGCTCCGATTGCGGCGAAGTATGGAGGGCTGGACTCGCTGGTGTTCAAGCATCAGGGATTCAATCCGACGGGTTCGTTCAAAGATAACGGCATGACGGCGGGTGCGTCACAGGCAAAGCGGCTCGGGATGAAACGGGTCGCGTGCGTGTCAACCGGAAATACTTCGGCATCGATGGCGGCGTATGCGGCGGCGGCGGGCATGGAGGCGCTGATCTTCCTGCCGAACGGGAAGATCGCTTTCAGCAAGCTGGCGCAGGCGTTGGAGTATGGAGCGAAGACGCTGCAGGTGGAGGCGAACTTCGATCAGATTCTGGCGCTGATTCGCGTGCTGGCCGAGAGGCTCGGGATTTATCTACTGAACTCGATGAATCCGTTTCGGGTGGAAGGGCAGAAGACGATCATGTTCGAGATGCTCGACCAGCGCGATTGGCGAGTGCCGGATTGGGTGGTGCTGCCGGGCGGAAATCTGGGGAATGTGTCGGCGTTCGGCAAGGGGCTACGCGAGGCAAAGGTCGCGGGATTGATCGACAAGCTACCGAGGCTCGCGGTGATTCAGGCGGAGGGATCGGCTCCGTTTGAGGAATATTGGAAGCGCGGCGGCGCGGGCGAATTTCATGCGGTCGAGAAGCCGGAGACGTTGGCGACGGCGATTCGGATTGGCGATCCGGTGTCATGGCCGAAGGCGCTGCATGAGGTGCGGACGTCGGGCGGGACTGTCGAGAAAGTTTCGGAGCAGGAGATCGCGGACGCGAAGGCGCAGATCGGGCTTGCCGGAATCGGGTGCGAACCTGCATCAGCGGCAACGCTCGCGGGAATTAAGAAGATGGTGGCGCGGGGAACGATCGATCGCGGGGCCGATGTGGTCGCGGTGCTGACGGGCAACGTGATGAAGGACCCGGACTACATTTACAAGTACCACACGGGGCAGTTGGAGGCTCCCGATGGGTCGAAGATCGCGAGCACGTTCGGGAATCAGGCGATGGTGGTGCCAAATGACGCGAATAAGATCGCGGAGTTGTTGAGGTAGAGGTGGCGGTCAAATACGAAGTGTGGGGCCGAGATGAAAAGGGCAAGCGCCATCGCCGGTTGGCCTTTGGTTTCTCTAGCGAAACGGACGCACGTATGGCGAGGGCAGAGTTAATGGTGAAGGGCGTGCAAGATGCGGTTGTAGTTCAGCGGCCGGCGACATACGGCAAGATCCGTAGGCTTCAACGCTCCGGACTTTTGCGGGATCCTAAATAAGGCTGCTTGATCTCATCATCTCGGTCTTATTTTTTTAGAGGCGCCTCGATCCGTTTTGTTAACCCGCAACGGCTAGGGATCAGTTTTCTCGAACTGACAAAACGCTCATCACACATTTGCTCCAAAGGAGGCTGCGCCCGCGCGTGCAGTGTCTAGAATGCCGCTTCTGGCTCACCGGTCTCTCGGATGAGAGTGCGACCGGCTCTTGGCTACACGTTAGGGCATAGATGCGCGGAGGCGATGTGAGTAAGAACGCGATGTAATTGAAAATCCGCGAGATTGAGGATTGGTGAATGCGCTACGGCAGTTTCGCTGCCTCTTGATCACTGCGCTCGCGAGAAATGAGCGGTGGATCGAAGGCGATGCGGGCGCCTTCGCGAATTTCGACGGTGGTTTCATTGCTCGTGAATTTAGAGCGGAACTCACGGATGCCATCGATGCCGGGTTCGACATATTCCCAGGCGAGCACGCTATAGCGGCCAGGCGGGAGGTTGGGAATCCAGAATGTGCCATCGTTGCTCGTGGTTGTGGTGCGGAAGATATCGGCGCTGCCATCGCTGGCTCGGCCGGGAGCCCAGACGCTCACTTGAGTGTTGATCGCGGGGTTCTTCGAACGGCCCTGTATGGAGCCGCGAATTTCGCCGCCGTGTTCGGAGAGTACGATGGCAGCGGTAGCATTGGCGCCGGATGTGAGTTGGAACGTGCCGGTGGTTGCATCCGCGCCATCTACAGAGGCGGATTTAAGGTAGTGCGAGCCGCCTACCCCAATCCGGTAGAGGCCAGGAGGCACACCTCCGATCGCGAAGCGGCCTTCCGTATCCGCAGTCGAGCTTAGTGAGCCAATCTCAGGACGGCCAACGGCCTGCAGAGTGATGCGCTGGGTATTCGAGAGCCCTGCAGGATAGGGTTTGCCTTCGAGATCCGCTTTCATAACAGTGCCTGAAAGCCGGGCAGCGGGTTCGAGCCGAAGCACCATGTCGTCCAGATGCTTTGTAACGGTGACGGTTTCCTGTCCGATCCATTGGCGCGGCTGCTGGCTTGTAGTTATGGGATACGCCTGCACCAGATAACGACCTGGCGGTACATTGTCAAACTGGAAAACTCCGTTGCTGACGCGTGTCGTCGACGTTTTGGAGACGTCCGGCGTGTCGAGTGGAATCAGCGCAAGCTCGGCATTTGTGGGCTCGCGCGAAACGTCGAGCACTTTGCCGCGAATGTGAAAGAGCTGTGTTTTGCGGAGAGTGATCGTGATGCCAAGAGTGTCGCGATTCGCGGGCAACTCCACGGGCAGGGCTGCGGAGGTCTGATCGGCGCTCGGATAGAAAGTGGCGACGTATTGGACTTCACCGTTCTGCTTCAGCGCCGGTGGGACGACAGCCTTGAGATAGTATCGACCGGGCGGCAGACCGTGCACGATGAAAGCTCCTTGCGCGGTCGTTCCAGCTGGGGGGACCGAGAGCAATCGCAACTCGGCTCGATCGGCGGAGCGAATCTTCCGCATCACTATGATTTGCGATGCCGCGACGGGATTACCGTCTTCATCGCGAACATACCCAGAGATCACCGTTTCGGGTTGGAGACGGAAGTTGGCACGGACCGTTTCGCGGCCGTTCGCGCTCACTTGAACAATATCGCGCGGGCCGTGCGGGGCATCGGTAGGTACGAGAAACATGGTCTCTAAATAACCCGGGTGCGACGCGGACACGTTGTAGTTGGCTGGAACAACCAAGTCGAATATGAATTTCCCCCGCGCGTCCGTCGTCGTAGTGCGTGACGGCATAGATGCAACACGTGTTGGTGTGATGCGGACGGTTGCGTTTTCGAGAGGCTTGCCATCTAAGCTCAAGACTTCGCCTTCAATGCGTGACGCGTCATCTTTGCTGATTTCGGGAGCGGGAGGCGGTTCGGGAGTTTTCTTGACTGTGGCCGTTCGAGGGATCTGGGCGCTAGCCGCTAGGGCGAGAACGAGGAGAACCGCGAGCGGGCGCGACATGGCCGCAATTCTATCACCGACGCTCGGTAATGGTGACGGGATCGTCCAGGCGAAGGCTGAGACGGGTTTCGACTTCCAGCACGGCGGCTTTGCCCCGCGTTGCCAGTGCTGCTCCTACGCCCGCGGCTCCGCCAGCACCCGCCCCGATGGCGGCTCCTGCGCCCCCGCCCGCCGCGCCTCCGATCACCGCTCCAAGGGATGCTCCCAAGGCGATCATGGCTGCGTCCGAATTGTGCGATGTGTCGCCCTTGCGGACGAATCCGACGGTGTGAATCAGAACCTTTTGACCGTCTGAGGTGGTGATACTGGTGAGCGCGAGTGTCATGCTCGCGATACCCTTTACGCGGCCCGCTTTATTCAGTTCAACGATCTTGCCATAGACCCGCGCGCCTGGCTCGGCGATGACCCACCCGTCGACGACCAGTTCGCGGTCAAGGACCGCTGCGAAGGCATCGCCCGCAAAGTTGCGGTCGGTAGCGAGGCGCTCGGCAAGGCGGACTTGTATGAGTGCTCCTGCAGGCAGAATTACAGTCCGAGGCTCGGGTGGCGGCAATTGGGGGTTACTTTCGATAACGGGAGGTTCCTCAACCGGGAGGTCGAGAGTTGGCACGTCGATGTTCGATGAAGTAAGTTGAACCGGAGCGGCAAGCTGAGTGGTTACAGCGACGAATTGTTTGCGGCGCGGTTCCGCTTTGCGTGGCGCGATCGCAGGTGGTTTGGGTGCAGTGGGTGGTGCTATTTGTTCGGGGGCCGACTCGGCGGGGACGATGGAAGGAATCGTCAGCGGTGTTACCTCGGCTGGCTTCGATTTGGGTTCTGGCTCCGATTTCGAGCGCGCGGAGAAGTAGAACACGCCCGCGGCCAGCAGCGCTCCCACGCCAAAAGCAGCAACTAATTTCGATCCCATAACCGTTAAACGCAGGCGAAGGCGAGTGCGTTGCGGCTAAGATAAAAGTGGATGTTTCCGGAGTCTTTTCAAATTGGTCCCATAAGGCTGGAACCCGCCACGGTACTGGCGCCGATGGTCGGTGTCACCGATACCGTCTTCCGGCGTATGATTCGTGCGCAGAGCGGCTGTGGGCTGATAATGACGGAGTTCACCAGCTCGCATGGTGTAGTGGCTACCTCGAAAAAATCGACGAAGCCCACGCGCACATTCCGGTATCTCTATTTCGAGCCTGAAGAGCATCCGATTTCCGCGCAGTTATTTGGAGCAGATCCCGATGTCATGGCCGATGCCGCGCGGTACTGCGAGGATCAGGGCTTTGACATTGTCGATATCAACTTCGGCTGCCCGGTAAAGAAGGTGGTGCGATGCAACGGAGGCTCCGGGCTGTTGCGCGATCTACCCCTGGTTGAGCAATTGCTCACGAAGGTTCGCGGCGCTATTTCGATTCCGCTGACGATGAAATTTCGCGCGGGCTGGAGCGATCGCGAATTGGTGCACGTGCAGATGGCGAAGCTCGCCGAGAACTGCGGAGTGCAGGCGGTCGCGCTGCATCCGAGGACTCGGGAGCAGGGATATAGCGGACACGCCGACTGGTCGCGAATTGCGGAAGTAAAAGCGGCGGTGAAGATCCCCGTGATTGGCAACGGCGATATCGTCACTCCGCAAGACGCGGTGCGTATGGTGCGCGAAACCGGCTGCGACGCAGTCATGATCGGGCGCACGGCGTCGTCGAATCCGTGGATTTTCCGTCAGATCGCAAGCTACGTCAAAAGCGGCACGTTCGAAACGCCTACCGAACTGGATCGCTACAACATCATGAGAAAGTATTACGCGATGTTGTGTGAGAGGGGCACTGCGGACAATGTGGGCAAGATGAAGCAGTTCGCGACCTATTTCACGCACGGAGTGCGCAACGGAGCCAGGCTGCGGGCGGGGATCTACACGCTGACGGATGCGCAGCAGATTCTGGATACGGTGGACCGCTTCTTTGAAGAAGAGCTGCGCGAGACTACTTTAGCGTCCGTCTAGCTCGGCGGCGTACTTATGATCTTGTTCGGCGGCTGCCGTGTTTCCCAATGCACGATAGGATAGCGCTCGGGCGTAGTACGCCTGCGGTCCATACGGGTCGATCTTGATGGCGCTACTGAAGTCCGCAATCGCCAATTCATGGCGACCCACCAATTGATAGGTTGCACCACGTTGAAAGAAGTTATTCATGATAGGCCGCAATTCCACGGCGCGATCGAAGTCCACTAGCGCTTTTTCGTTTTCGCCTATTTCGCGCAGCGTGGTCGCCCGAAGATTGAAGGCTGTATCCAGTTTCGGATCGAGTTCAATCGCCTTCGTGAAGTCGTCCAAGGCTTCCTTGTAGGAATGGATCGCGAATTGTGCGGAACCTCGATCCAAAAATGCCACGGAGTCGTCGGGACGCATCTCGATACATTTGGTGAAATCGGGGATCGCTTCCGACGGCTTACTCATGGCCGCGTTGGATCGGCCCCGCATCAAATAGGCGTCGAAATAGTCCGGCCGGAGCGAAATTGCGTGATCGAACGAACTGAGCGCCTGCTGATAGCGCGCACTTCTGAAATAGCGCTCGCCTGAATCGAAGGCATCGAGGGCGTTGATCGGGTCGAGTTGACGCTTGTAACTCCACCCTGCGATAGCGGCAACAATAATGGCAGCTGCTCCGACAGCAAGCCAAATACGTCGGCGCCGCCGGGCGAAGTCCTCCGCCTCAACCGGGATCGCGAGGTCATTAAATTGGTCTAGATCAGCCACTTATTTCTATTATGGAAGATGGCTCGATGAAACGGATACAGATCATTACAGACGGCGCTTGTTTGGGGAATCCTGGTCCTGGAGGATGGGCGGCAATTCTTCGGTACAACAGTCATTATAAGGAATTCTCAGGCTCGGCCCCGCAGACGACAAATAATCGGATGGAACTAACGGCGGCTATAGAGGGGCTGAAACAGTTGAAAGAGGAGTGCGAAGTCGAGGTTGTGACCGATTCCGAGTACATGAAGAACGGAATTACGAAGTGGATTCAGGGATGGAAGAGGAACGGCTGGAAGACGGCGGCCAAGAAGCCAGTTCTGAATCAGGATTTGTGGGTGGCGCTCGACGAACAGGTCCGGAATCATAAAGTTACGTGGACATGGACGAAGGGGCATGCGGATCACGCGGATAATAATCGATGCGATGAGCTGGCGACGGCGGCGGCTCGGCAGGTTCGGGATGCCTCGGTTCTGTGAACGAAGGGGAACTCAGCGCGATATGTCCGTCAGATTGAGTTCGAGAGCTTGAGTTTCCCCGCGCTTGAGCGAGACCCGTTTCGCGTTGGTTAAAATTTGCTCCACGCGCCCTGGCTCATTGAGCATTTCCGCGTTGTTGGATGTGTATGCGAATACGCGGTATTCCGCGTCCTGAAGTCCGGTGATGCGAAATGATCCAGTTTCGTCTACGAAAGCGCTAATCAAGGATGAGCCCATGTCGACCCTATTCAAGGGCAAGCGGCCAAGAACTACCCGTGCACTGCTTGCTGGATTTCCGTCTGATCCATGAACGGTGCCGCTTACTGTCGCAGGCTGGTTGTCAATCTCGACTGTGAGGGAGCCTCCGTTCCAAACAAACGGAAATAGCGTATTCTCGTTGATTTCACGATTGCTATATCGAACCCTTCGTACATAAAATCCCGGGGGCAGGGCACCGGTCTGAACGTACATCATTTCCCCTATGGGCAAATTAGGGATTGTGAACGAGCCTTTTGCGTCCACTTCGATATGACCGAGGGGATCGAGCGGAACGGCATCAACGGCGAAGATATTCAGGCTGAGTTTATCGAAATCGCGAAATCCTTCCGGGGCGAGAAATGCGCCAGTTAGATTCGTTCCTGGCGTTAAGACAACGTCAAGATTCTGGTGGTGGTCGGTGACGTCGAAAACGATCTTGGCGCGCTTTCTGGATTCGACGGCTTCCTGACGTGTGAATATCTCAAGCTGATAGCGCCCCGTACGTAGCGCTCGCAGACCGAAATCCTGGCCGCAGACGATTTGTTTTGTTTCTAAGGTTTGATGACGCCGATCCCGAAGTTCTCGCGAAAGACGAGCGGTTAGAGGAGCCTCCACCTTGCAATCGGCGCCACGAACGGCTACGCGGGCGAGGTAGTGGGGCATCAGTCGAAGCGCCAGCGTGCCAGCGTTGATCCGGCTGCCGGAGTCGAGTTGAAAGACACGCGCAGATTCAATATCCTCTACGCCGGGCCAGTACGGAGACTCATAACCGTACTCCGGTGGAGCGTCATTTTGCGGCGGTTCTGGTGTGATGTGGGCAGTGAAAGGATGCCGTTCAGGCGCATGCAGGGCGTAGCGTCCAACTGATGGCGCTGAGATCTCGAATTGGCCGTTTTCGTTAGTTTCAACTGGGCCGCTCGATATTTGTATTAGACGCCCAATTATGTAGGAAGCCAATACTAGACGGACAGGGATTCCCGGTAGCGGAGTGCTCTTTTCGAAATCGACGATTTGGCCGGTGATGGTTGCCGCGCGCGCCAAGATGAGACGGACTTCCACCGGAGATTTCGTCTGAGGCATGATGAAAACTCGTTGGACGTCGGACGCTAAGCCAATCCTTCCAGAGATGCCGCCATAGCCCTTGAGGCTGGCGCTCACGGTGAAGGATCCGGTTGTTTGAACTTTGAATTGAAAGCTGCCATCGGCGGCCGAAGTTGTTCGCTCGTTTTCACGACCGGCGCGTGTGGCTAAGTCTGGGCGATCCAGTGTGACGGCCGCGTTCGCGATGGGAGAATTTATCCCACCTTCGACAACGGTCCCGCGGATCGTGATGGGAGTGCTTAGCAGGGCGGGCTGCGCTGCCAAAGGGCCAACGAAGGCGAGGAAGATAACTACAATGGTCCTCATTCCTACGAGCAAATTTATCTGCAAGAGCAATCGATTCATAGGGTCATAAATATTTATCATGGTTCGAGGATCTTGCATTTGTTCTGCTTACCGTCTAGACTTATTTCAAGAGAGACGGACGATGACGCGCGTGAACCCCAACCAGGCCCTACACACCGTCATTAGTCCTGTCCTTGTAGGTCTAGTTCAGAGCATTATTATTGTAGGGGTCGTACCCGGCCCCGCCTGAACGGACCGAGTTCGTAACTGATCTTGGCCACTGGCGGGGAAACGAACCCCGAACAGTGGCTTTTTTGTTGTGTGCAGAAGTTTTAGGGAGAAACGTCATGGCTGAGTTGATGAACGGCGCGCAGATTGTTCTAGAGTGTTTGGTTCGTGAAAAAGTAGACTGCTTCTTCGGGTACCCCGGCGGCGTCACGCTGCCTTTGTATGACGCGCTGTACGATCACCAGATCAAGCACATCCTGGTTCGCCATGAGCAGAACGCGTGCTTCGCTGCACAGGGCTATGCTCGCGCGACCGGCAAGGTGGGTGTGTGCTGCGCGACGTCGGGTCCGGGCGCGACGAACCTTATTACTGCGCTGGTCGATGCGCTGATGGATTCGATTCCGATTGTCGCGATTACGGGTCAGGTTTCGACGAAGCTGATCGGCAGCGATGCGTTTCAGGAAGCGGATACATTCGGCATCACGCGTCCCTGCACGAAGCACAACTACATGGTGAAGAATCTCGCGGATTTGCCGCAGATCATTCACGAAGCCTTCCACATAGCGGCGTCGGGTCGTCCGGGTCCGGTGCTGGTCGATATTCCGAAGGACGTTTTCCAGGCGCAGGGTCACTATCAGCCCGTGACAACGATTCATCTGCCGGGCTACAAGCTGAGCGTCGATGGACACGCGGGTCAGATTCGTCGCGCTGCGCAGATGATCTGGGAAGCCGAGAAGCCGATGGTGTATGCAGGCGGCGGCATTCTGGCGGCAGGCGCATCGGAGAATTTGCGCGAGTTGGTCGAATTGGCCGATATTCCGGCGGTCACGACGTTGATGGCGCTAGGCGCGATGCCCGCGAATCATCCGAATTTCATCAGCATGCCCGGTATGCACGGGAGCTACGCAGCCAATATGGCGATAACAGATTCCGATCTGTTGATCGCGTTGGGTACTCGTTTCGACGATCGCGTGACAGGACGCTTGGCGGCGTTTGCTCCCCATGCTCGCGTGATTCACGTGGACATTGATCCGGCGGAGATCAGCAAGAATCGTACGGCGGACATTCCGATCGTTGGTGACGTGAAGAAGGTTCTCGAAAAGCTGAATCAGAATCTGCGCGAGCTTGCTCCAGAGATGCAGGCCACGAATTCCGCGGCTCGCAAGGCGTGGTGGTCGCAGGTGCGTGGATGGAAGGCCGAGCATCCGCTTGAGCCTGAGTTTTCAACCGAAGAGATCAAGCCTCAGCATTTGATGGCTGAGATGGACCGACTGTCGGGCGGCGAGGCGATCGTTTCGAGCGATGTCGGACAGCATCAGATGTGGGGTGCCCAGTTGATCCGCTTCAATCATCCGCGCTTGTGGATTAACTCGGGCGGCTTGGGCTCGATGGGATTTGGACTGCCTGCGGCGATTGGCGCGCAGTTCGCTCGGCCCGACAAATTGGTGTTCGCGCTGGTCGGTGATGGCGGGTTCCAGATGTCGATTCCTGAATTGGCGACGATCGCAAATCACGCGCTGCCGGTGAAGATTATCGTAATGAACAATGGTTACCTCGGCATGGTCCGCCAATGGCAGGAGTTGTTCTACAAGAATCGTTTGAGCTCGGTGCTGCTCGAAGGTTTCCCCGATCCTGAGAAGCTGGCGGGTGCATACGGATTTACGGGCAAGACGGTCGAGAAGCCGGGCGAGTTGCGTGCGGCACTCGAGGAGGCCGTTCGGCATCCGGGTCCGTATTTGTTGAACGTGCGTGTGTCTCCGTTTGAGAACGTGTACCCGATGGTGCCAGCGGGCGGGGCGATTAACGAGATGGTGCTGGCTCCTCCGCAGCCGGTGACGGCGTAGGAAAGAGTAAAGCCATGTTGCAACTGATTTCATTGTTGGTGGAAAACAAACCGGGCGCGCTGATGCGCGTCACCGGAGTTTTGTCGGCTCGAGGATATAACATCGAGAGCCTGACAGTAGCGCGCACGCTCGATCCAGAGCTGTCGCGGATGAGTATCGTGGTCGATGTCGAGCCGACACAATGCGCGCAAGTGATCAAGCAGATCAATAAATTGATCAACGTATTGCAGGCGACTGATTTGACGGAGGCGCCTGCAGTACGTCGCGAGCTTGTTTTAGTTCGAGTCCGAAGCACAAAGGAAGACCGCGCGGCCATTTTGAAGGAAGCGGAGATTTTCGGCGCGCGGGCAGTAGAGAGCTCGGTCGACGGATTTGCGCTAGAAGCAACGGGTGATCCCGAGAAGCTCGACGCGTTCATCCGCGTGATCGAGCGGTACGGCGATATCGAAGTGACGCGGTCAGGAATGGTCGCGGTTTCGATGGAACCGAAGAAATTGAAGCTGGCGCCTCCGGTGACCAAAGAACACCTCGCGCCTGAGGCAGTTAATAACTAGAACGAGGGAAATTTCTTAGAACAATGATTACTCGCTACTACGAGAAAGACGGCGATCTGAGCCTATTGAAGGGCAAGACCTGCGCCATTATCGGATATGGCAGCCAGGGTCACGCACATGCGTTGAACCTGCGCGATTCAGGCGTAGATGTTGTCGTCGGATTGCCGGAAGGCAGCAAGAGCAAGGCGAAAGCCGAAGCGGCGGGCCTGCGCGTGTTATCCGTTGCCGATGCAACCAAGGCTGCTGACTTCATCATGATGTTGACGCCCGATCATGTGCAGGGCGATCTGTACAAGAACGATATCGAACCGAATCTGAAAGCCGGCAAGACGTTGATGTTCGCGCACGGCTTCAACATTCACTTCGGATTCATCAAGCCTCCCAAGGATGTCGACGTGTCGATGATCGCGCCGAAGGCTCCGGGCCATCGCGTGCGTGAGGTGTTCACGGAAGGGCAGGGAGTTCCCGGTCTGGTCGCAATTCACCAGGACGCGTCGGGCAACGCGCTGAAGAACGCGCTCGCTTATGGTTACGGTATTGGCTGCTTGCGCGCGGGTATTCTCGAAACGTCGTTCAAGGAAGAGACCGAAACCGATCTCTTTGGAGAGCAAGCGGTACTTTGTGGCGGCGTCAGCGAACTGATCCGCGCCGGTTTCCAGACGCTGGTGGATGCGGGCTATGCTCCCGAAATGGCCTACTTCGAGTGCCTGCATGAAGTGAAACTCATTGTCGATCTAATCTATGAGGGCGGCCTGAGCTACATGCGTTACTCAGTTTCGGATACGGCAGAGTATGGCGATTACACTCGCGGTCCTCGCGTAGTCACCGATTCGACGCGCGCGGAGATGAAGAAGATTCTCAGCGAGATCCAGACCGGCCAGTTCGCGCGGGAATGGATGGCGGAAAACAAAGAAGGCGGCCGCAAAAAGTTTTTAGGGATGCGGGCGGCACAGGAAGGCCAGCAGATCGAGCAGGTCGGCGGCGAGCTTCGTAAGATGATGACGTTCTTGAAGAAGAAAAAGGAGGCGGGCGTAGCGTAGGCAAAACGTCCGTTCATAATGCGCGTATTCACGTTCGATACCACTCTCCGCGACGGCACGCAGGGCGAAGCCGTCAGCTTTTCGGCCGAGGACAAAGTCCTGGTCATGCACAAGTTGGACGAGCTCGGTATTGACTATATTGAGGGCGGTTGGCCGGGCTCGAATCCGAAGGACAAGGAGTTTTTCGAGCGAGCCAAGAGCGAGAAGTTGCAGCATGCTCGGCTGACCGCTTTCGGCGCAACGCGCTTCGCAAGAAATCGAGTCGAGGACGACGCGAGCGTGAACGCGTTGCTCGCGGCAGAGACTCCTGTTGTCACGATCTTCGGCAAGAGCTGGGATTTACACGTCCACCGGGCTTTGGGTATCACCGAAGAAGAAAACCTCGAGATCATCAAGGATACGGTTCGGTATCTGAAAGAGCATGGCCGTGAGGTCGTGTATGATGCCGAGCACTTCTTCGACGGCTACACGGCGAACCGTGATTTTGCGCTCCGAACAATCGAGGCTGCCCAAATGGCCGGAGCAGACGTAATTTGCCTCTGCGACACGAATGGTGGCACGTTAACCAGCAGACTTTCCGAGATTTGCGGGGACGTCCGCCGCAAGTTTGATGGAGTGCTCGGGATTCACACGCACAATGACTGCGAGCTTGCGGTTGCAAACGCCTTAGCGGCGGTGGATAAAGGTTTCGCGCATGTGCAGGGCTGTATGAACGGATACGGCGAGCGCTGCGGCAATACAAACCTGACGACGGTCATCGCAAATCTGGAACTGAAGATGGGTCATTCGACCATCGGTCGTGAGCGGCTCGGACAATTGACCGCGACGGCTAGATATATCGCCGAGCTTGCGAATTTGCCGATGCGCAACGATCAAGCCTACGTCGGCCACAGTGCTTTTGCGCACAAGGGCGGGGTACATGTAAGCGCAGTTCTCAAAGACTCCGCCACATACGAGCACGTTAGCCCCAAGACGGTGGGCAATCGGCAGCGCGTTCTTCTGAGTGATCTTTCGGGGAAGGGCAACGTGCTGTACAAGCTCAAGCAGCACGGGCTAGAAGATCGGCTCGATGATACCGCTCGACGCGAGTTGCTTGACCGCATCAAGCAGATGGAATTTCAAGGGTACGAACTGGAAGCCGCAGAAGGCACATTCGAACTGCTGGTCCGGCAAGCGCTAAATCCCGGCGTGCAAATGTTCGAGGTGGTGAGCTATGAAACCATCTCGCGTAGCACCAATTCAACAGCGACCGTTATATTAAAAGCCCAGGACGGCGAGCATACGGCAACCGCTGAAGGAAACGGCCCGGTCAACGCGCTCGACTTGGCGCTGCGCCAATGCCTCGCGGACCTGTACCCGGATATCGCCAATGTGCGGTTGACCGATTACAAAGTCCGCGTCCTTGACAACAAGAAGGGCACTGCCGCCCGAGTTCGCGTTTTGGTCGAATGGTCGGATCATAAGAAGAGCTGGGCGACGGTCGGTATCTCCGAAAATGTCATTGAGGCGAGCTGGTTCGCCTTAACCGATGCGCTGCGGCTGGAATTGATGCGACTTACCGAAAAGGACGACAACGTGGCGAAAGCGGTCGAGGATTACTGCTGGGGTGTGTAAGCGCACTATCTAAGGTATTCGCCGCGTAGTATTTTTCTGTAGCCGCCCGTAGCATGGGACAAATGTTATGGGCGCCGCGCATCTGGAAGACGCTGTTGCCATGCGCGCTCGTTTTTTGCCCCATCCTGCGATCAGCGGAGCCAAAGACTGTTGCCGGTAAGGCATCAGCAGACCCGTTAGCCAGTCTGCTGCAGGCTGCCGACAATTGCGCGGCGGTCAATCTCTCCGAGGATTTTCATCACGGCCTCTCCAATTGGAAGGGTGCCGCCGGAGCGCGTGCGCAGTGGTCCATCGACAGGCTTGGTTTCCTTTCGCCCGGCCGTTTAGCCCTCTACCAACCCTCACTCGGTTTGATGGACTATGAGCTGCGATTCCTCGGCACCATCGATCAGGGAGCCTTAAGTTGGGTAGTTCGTGCCGCCGATATTCGCAATCACTATGTCGTGAAACTCGTGCGGCTCATGGTGGGCCCGATACCGAAGCTCGCGATCAGGCGGTACGCAGTCATCGGCGGCAAAGCAGTTGGGCGCGTGGAAACTCCGTTTCCCCTGGACAAGCGAACCGACTCTCTCTACCGCGTGACCCTGAATATTCAGGCTGACCGTTATGTTTTAACGGTTCAGGATCAACTCGCCGACAGTTGGACGGAGCGCCGTTTGAAGCAGGGGGGAGTCGGTTTCTTTACGGATCGCGGCGAGCGCAGCCGCATCTCGTCGCTTCAAATAACACATCAGGACGGTTTACTAGGGCGCGTGTGCGCGCACCTGACCCAGTGAGCGATCAACCCCAGTGAGGATTCGACTATGGACATGAGGAATATCGAAGTGACAGCGCAGCCATCGCCGAGACTGGCAAAGGCGGTTTCGCTCCACTTAGAAGGCAAGCGGCAGGAAGCGCTTGGGGAGCTGAATGCCGCAATGGACGCGGATGGCGAATCCGCCGAGCTCCTGGCGGCCAAAGGTCATCTGCAATTCGAACTGGAGCAATTTGACGACGCGCTCAAGACCTACGAGAAGTTGGCCCCAGGGTCTTCGTCGGTCAGCTTCAATATGGGTGTCTGCTACGAAAAACTCGGGCGCTGGCAGAAAGCCTCCGAGTGTTTCGAGAAGACGCTGGAGAGCGGTCCATTGAGCGTCGAGGCTAACCACCTCGAAGCAAATCTAGGTCTCGGTATTTGTCTGCTTCATCAGGAGAAGCCTGAACAAGCATCCACCTCTTTCGAGGCGGTTCTTCAGCAGCAACCCAATCATCCGACGGCGTTGTTCGGCCAGGCGGTGGCGCTCCAGTTGCTTTGGAAGTACGACGAGGCGGGTGCTATCTACGAAGGCATACTCCGACGCCATCCGCAGTCCGAAGAATGTCTCGCAAATTTGATCGCGATTGGAATGGCTCGCAAGGATTTCGACGCTGTGCAAGGATACGCCAAGAAGCTTCTCGCGCAGCGGCCACATTCGCAAGCCGCGCTCGAAGGGTTGGCAACCTGTGCATTCCATTCGAACGATTACGAAGCCGCCGCGACCTTCTGCAAGAAGCTGACGGAGTTCACCCCGGATCATTTCGAGCGCTGGTTCAATTTAGGTGTTGCCCGTCAGAAATGTGGTCACATGGATGAGGCGGAGTCCGCATATGCGGAAGCCATCCGCATCCGCCCGGATGCCAAGCAGGCTCATGTCAATCTGGGAATCGTTCGCCAGCAGACGGGCGATTTGAAAGGCGCGCGCCAGTCATATGAACGTGCGTTGCAGATCGCTCCCGATTTAAGCGACGTGATTTACAACCTCGCGGGCGTGCTTGAGCAGCAGGATGAGAAGGAAGAAGCTGAGCGGCTGTATTCGAAGCTGATTTCTCGCAACCCGGACATGGAGGACGTCTGGTTCCGGCTCGGGCACTTGCGGCTGCAACGGGAGGACTATCCTGGCGCGGCGGAAGCCTTCGATGCCTGCGTCCGGAAGCGCTCACCTTGGCCGGAGGCGCATCTGAATCTCGGCTTGGCACAATCGAAGGCGGGCAACGCCGAGGCAGCCGAGCGATCCTTCCGGGCCGTGCTCGAATCCGAACCAACATCGCTCGACGCACTGCGCGGACTCGCCGCGTTGGCGATTGAGCGCGGAGACATGGACCAGGCTTTGGACATACAAGCCAAACTCATCGAAGTAGGCGAGCGCACGCCGGAACTGTTCTACAATACGGGGCTGCTGTTACAGAAATCGGGCAATGTGGACGACGCGATGAAGCTCTATCAGGAAGCGATTGCCGAGCGCGCGAATTTCGCCGAAGCATTACTGAACCTTGGGCACGTGATGAAGGCGAAGGGCGACATGGACGAAGCGCGTTCTTATTGGCGGCAGGCGTTGGAACAGAAGCCGGATCTAGCGGCGGGCTATTTTGCCCAGTAGCCTGAATCGCGAAATTGCCTTCGCCTCCGCCGAGCGGCGACTTGCCCGCGACGATCGCGGCGAGGCCGGGATGAGTCGATAGGATGCCGCGCAGGCGCTCCATTACACCTGCCTGAGTTGCGGTTCGCTCTTCCTGAGGCTTCAGGTACACAAAGACGTGGAAGTGATTCACCTTGCCAGCGCCGGCGAGATATTGGATATCGGCGATGCCTTCCTGGCCCGCAAATTCGCCGACTACATCACGCGCGATCGCGGCGGTGCCTTCAAGAGAGGTGCCCGGAGGAGCATCCGCGTGAATCGTCATCTGACCCATGTCCTCATCGGGAATAAAGGTGCGGCCGACCCGATTGTTCAGTGGCACTGTTGCCAGAACCGCTGCGATGGAGACCGCGAAGATCAATGCCGGGTTCTTCAGAGACCACACGAGCATCTTTTCGTAGCTGTGGTCAATTGCGCGGAACAGCCGGCTATCGCGCGTCTTGGATTCGTCGTGGTGCGGTATAACTTTCAAAAAGCGCGAGCTCAACATCGGTGTCAGCGTGAAACTGACGAACATCGACACCATGATCGAGAAAGCCATCGTCCATCCGAAGGGATAGATGAATCGCGCAGCGTAGCCCGTCATGAACGCGACAGGCAGAAAGATAACTACCAGCGAAAGCGTCGTCGCCATGACGGGCAGCGCGACTTCCTTAGTGGCCTCAATCGCTGCGTTGAACGGTGTGGATCCCTTTTCTTCGATGTGCCGGAAGATATTCTCCAGCACCACAATGGCGTCATCGATCACGATGCCGACGGCAAGTGTCAACCCGAGCAAGGTCATGTTGTTCAGCGTGAAATCCATGGCTCGCATCAGACTGAACGTTGCGATAATCGAGGCGGGAATAGCCAACGCGGAAATGATCACGGCCCTCAGATTGCGCATGAAGAAAAGAACGACTGCCGAAGCGAGCAAGCTGCCCCACAGGAGATGCTCTTCGAGCGACGCGACCGATGCACGAATGAATGTGGAATCGTCGCTGACGATCGCCATCGACATCCCGGGCGGCAGCGCGCGGCGCACGCTAACTAGTTGCCGCTTTACAGCGTCGGTGACGCTGATAGTGTTCTCACCCGATGCGCGGCGAATTTCTAGCTGGATCGCGGGGTGCCCGTCATCCTTGAATTGGGCGCTGGTTTGACGTTCGGTGGTGTCTTCGACGATGCCGATATCGGAAATGCGGATCGCTGTTCCGTTGACCGACTTAATAATAATGTTCTGGAATTGATTCGCAGCATCAATACGACCCAATGTTCGGAGGCCGATTTCCCATTTGCCCTGTTCGATCATGCCGCCTGGGATCTCGACGTTCTCAGCCTGAATCGCGTCGCGAACCTGATCGATTGAAAGTCCCTGTGCGTTCAGCTTCTCAATGTCGACGACGATGTGGATCTCGCGAGGCAGTGCTCCACCCATCGTCACTTCGCCCACGCCGTCTACCGATTCAAGTGCACGCTTCACCTGTTTGTCGGCGATTTCGGAAAGGGCGCGCAAGCTCATCGAGTCGGAGGATAAAAGTAACGTCATCACCGGAGTCGCATCCGGATCGGCTTTCTGAATGATGGGAGGAAGTACCTGCGGCGGAACGCTGCGCATTGCCCCGGAGACTTTCTCGCGTACCGTGTTTGCGGCGTCGTCGAGATCGCGCTCCAGAACGAACTTGATATTGATGTTGCCGCCGCCAAGGTTCGCGGTAGACGTCATTTGGTCGATGCCGCCGACGCTGCTGAGTGCGTTTTCAATCGGTGTGATCACCGAGGTCACGACTTCGTCCGGGCTCGCACCGGGAAGCCGCAGCACGACGTTGACGACGGCGGGCTCGGCTTTCGGAAAGAGGTCGACGCTCAGACCTCGGAACGAAAAAATCCCCAGCACCACCAGCGACGTGACCAGCATGGTTGCGAAGACAGGCCGCCGTACACAAGTTTCCGCTAACATTTTTTGGAATTGCTCCCTCTAACGGGCCTTTTAACCTGGCCCGGTCATCACAACTTTCATTCCATCCGCCAGATTGTCTATGTCGGTAAGCGCGATCAGTTCGCCTTCCTTCAATCCTTCGACAATCTCTACGCGGTCGCCATGGCGGTCGCCAAGCTTTAATTCACGCGCACTGAGCGTATTAGCCGGTGTGACGACGAGGGCGCGGCTAACACCAAATCGATATTGTACGGCACGGGTTGGGATCGTTAAAGCCTGCTCGTTAAGCGCTGTTTCCACATGGACGCGAGCGAACGTGCCGGGTTTGAGAATTTGATTCTCGTTCGGGGTCACCGCTTCAAACGAAAACGATCGGGTTTGAGTGTTCACTGCCGGACTGATCCGAGTAATAGTTGCACCAAAAGAACGGTCGGGAAACGCATCGGCTTGAAAGGTGACCGTTTGATTTAGCTTTATCCACGGAGCCATTCTCTCGGGAATCTCAGCGACGATCTTCAGCGCCCCGGCTTTGACTAGTGACATCACCGGCGATTGCGCAGCGACAAGCTGGCCCACGACCACCATACGCTTCTGCACGTAGGCATCGAAGGGCGCATAAATCACGGCATCGTGCAGCTGGCGGGCGGCGAGCTTTGCTGAGGCGTCGGCCACATTGATATCCGCACGTGAGTTGCGGGCATTCTGAAGGGCCAGATCGTAGACGGCTTGCTTGGTCTGGTAATTTGCCTCAGCTTCCTCAAGTGCCTGCTGCGCGATCAGTTGACCTTTCCAAAGGTCGCGCGCGCGCTGGCGGACCCGGCCTGCCTGCTCCAATTCAGCCGCGGCGCGGCGGGCATCAGGCGTGTCTTTCTCGGCCGGAAGTTCGGCCCCCACGCTCGCACCATATTTGATGAGGGCCCGATTCAGCGTCGCCTGCTGCTGTTCGAGGCTGTATTTCAGCTTTTCGGGATCGAGTTCGACTAATGGCTGACCGGCTTTGACTACATCGCCCAAGTCCGCCAGGATTTTTAAGACAACGCCTTCGGATTGGGAGGAAATCGTTACCTCGTCCTGGGCGGCGAGGGTGCCAACTACCTCTACGTCCCGACGCATGGTGTCACGGCGCACGGCCTCGGCTTCGATTTGCTTGGGTTTGGGCTGCTGCGGTGGCCCTTTCGCGTCCGTCGTTCGCTCACAACCACTAAGAACGGCGATGAAGACTACGGCGAGAGAGCAGCGTAGCGGCATGTACAAGCGTATCCTATATTGACAGAATTGTCTCAAGTTACTTGACAATTCCGTTCACGATTGTTCGCCTTCGCCATGCGCGCCCGAAACGTTCTATCCTTATTGATACCAGCGAAGCTCCCGGTCGCGGGCAAATGTCCTGCCGCCCCTGTTGTCCGCATCGATGGCCACGTACGCACAGCTTAAGCCGGGGAATTCCCTGGAAACTTCAAAGGCTGGAGAAATTATGCGTACACTTTCGATCGCTGTTCTGATTTCGACTTCCGCTCTGCAAGCCGCCGACGCGACTGCCGGGAAAGCAATTTACGAGAAACATTGCATGTCGTGCCACGGCGGAAACGGCGCCGCTCCGGCGAATGTGGCCAAATTTGTAGATGGCCGAATGGTGGATCTCAGGAGCTCTCGTGTTCAGACGATGCCGCCCGCAGATTTCACCAAGGTTCTTACCGCGGGCAAGGGCAAGATGAAGGCCACGCCAGCCGTTCCCACTGCGCAGGTCGACAACTTATTGGCCTATATTCACGAGCTAAAGGGCTAATTCGTCGCACATAAAAGCTAAATATTAAGGCGGATCCTTGATAAATCTCGCAAGCGGCGAGGCACTCACCGTTGAGGCTCGCCGCTTTACATACTGAGCGAAAGTACGGCCTCATCGTAGGCGCAGGAGCCCATTTCACCTGCAGGGAAAATATTGTGCTCCGCGATCCATTCAAAGGATTGCTCGTAGACGCCGCGCGAATAAGGTTCGAAGACGATGCGCTCTCCCGGTCCCCATCGTTTCGTATCCATCTGATCGAGGAAGCGCGCAGGAAATTCCTTCTTGTAGTGGTGTGTGTACAATCCGGGATTCACGTCGAGGTCGAGTTGAGCGCGCCTTAATGCTCTGAAGTATCGCTTCACGTCTTCCGGATCAGGATCGCCGGTGATCATGGTGGCCATCATGAACGTCGTATCGATAATTTTTCGGAAGCCGAGCTGTTCGGCGAAATAGTAGGGGCCGCTGAACAGAGAAGCCGCAGGCAGGCGTCCGTCGATTAAGAGCTCCATGCGACGGAACAGTAGTCCGTCAGAAAACGACAGGTTGATTTGTTCGGGGCACAGATCTGCTTCCAGAGCCTGAATGGATGCGTAGTGACTGCCCGATTGGTATCCCACCGAAATCGGAACGCCAGCCAGATCCGCCGGCTGTTTATAGGGCGAGTCTGGAGCAACGAAGATGCCTGCGGGCGAAACCGAGTACGCATCCGCGAACAACTTGCCGTGGCCCCTGGAAGCAGCCACGTTCACGGTCCAGTGACAGGCACAACTGATGTTGGACTGCCTGCCGCGTTCGAAGGTTTGATAGGCGCCTACCTTGTTACCGAGGTCATGCTTCTTTCCTTCTTTGGAAGTAAGCTCCTCCCGGAATTCGTAGTCCAGACCTTCCTGTGTAAAGTAGCCCTTCTCTTCCGCGATCCATTCTTGAAGCCGCATGTGCGGGCCGATAGTGAATTTGGCCAACGGTGCCTCCTTCTCTTGTCTGGTATTGTATTACGCGATGGACTCGATCCTCGGGAGTTTTCAATGCGTTACTTCTTTGCCCTCGCGCTATTTCTGACGTCCTCCGGGAGGTCGTTCGGACAAGCCAAACGGGTGGACGATGCAGCTCTTAAAAACGCAGCGAAATCGGCGTCCGATGGCGACTGGCTGAGCTATGGCCTCACGCCCGGCGAGACTCGTTATAGTCCGCTGAAACTGATCGATACGTCGAACGTGAAACGGCTCGGACTGATGTGGTCCTATGTTGCGGGCGATGGCGGAGGAGATCAGGAGGCTACTCCGCTGGCGTGGAATAACACCATCTTCGGCGTCACCAACTGGAGCATAGTGTTCGCGGTTGACGCGCGCACTGGCAAGGAGAAATGGCGCTGGGATCCGGACGTGAATCGCAAGCCAACCGGCGACATGATGTGCTGCGGAATCGTGAATCGTGGCCTAGCGCTTTACAACAATAAGATCTACATAGCGGTGAACGACGGGCGGCTGCAGGCGCTCGACGCTGAGACGGGAAAACCGGTTTGGGAAACACGCGTCGCTTATCCGCAGAATGAGCAGACATTGACGATCGCCCCTCGTATTGCCAAGGGCAAGGTAATTGTCGGACCGGCAGGCGGCGACCGTCCTACGCGGGGCTTCTTCGCTGCCTACGACGCTGAAACCGGCCGCGAAGTTTGGAAGTTCTACACTGTTCCAGGCGATCCGGCCAAGGGATTTGAGTCGGAAGCGATGCGAAAAGCTGCGGCGACTTGGGACGGTGAAGCGTGGAAACTCGGCGGTGGTGGCGCCGTTTGGGACGGCATCTCCTACGATCCGGAAAGCGAACTGGTTTACGTGGGCACAGGCAACGCCGAACCTTGGCCCCAAGCACTTCGCGCGAAGGATAAGAGCAGCGGTCAGGACAATCTTTATGTTGCGTCGATTGTCGCTGTCGATGTGAACACGGGCAAATTGAAGTGGCACTACCAGATGGTTCCCGGCGATCAGTGGGATTACGACAGCGTGCAGCAGATGATCCTTGCGGACCTGAACATCGATGGCAGAGTGCGCAAAGTGATCATGCAGGCGAACAAGAACGGCTTCTTCTATGTGCTCGACCGGATCACGGGCGAGTTCATCTCGGGCCAACCGTTCTCAAGGGTTACTTGGGCGAAGGGCATCGATCAGAAGACGGGACGGCCAATCATCAATAAGGAAGTGATGTACGGAAAGGACCCCGTGCCCGTCTCGCCCGGAGGCGGCGGCGCGCATAGCTGGTCGCCGATGTCCTACAACCCGCAAACCGGCCTGGTTTACATTCCGAGCCGCGGCTGGGACACGTTCAACTACGCGACCGATTTCGAATTCAAACCAGACGCGTCGCGAGTAGGCGGTTCATCGCAGTCCGGGATGAACACCAATACGCGGGGACTGACGCGACAGCCTCCAGGACCGGCTATCGGCCCAGAGCCTTTGGAGGGCGGCAACGTCAGTACCCTGGTCGCATATGATCCCGTGAAACAGGAGATCCGGTGGCGCAAGCCCGTAGGCAATAGCAGATTCGGCGGCACGTTGAGCACCGCGAGTAATCTGGTGTTCCAGGTCGCGCCCGATGGACGCTTGATCGCGTGGACTGCGGACAAGGGCGAGCAGCTTCTCGAACTGCCGACGGGGCTGGTCAGCGGGATGGGTCCGCCCATCACCTTCACCATCGACGGCAAACAATACATCGCGTTGATGGGTGGTACCGGTGGCACAGCGAGTCTCGGCGTTACGAACCCCGGAGCCGTCAACACGCAGCAGAAGCCGATGCTGCTGATGTTCGGGCTCGACGGCAAGGCTGAGTTGCCAAAGGCCAATGCAGGGCCTTCGCCTCTGCCATCGGACCCGCACTGAAATGATTACTCCAGTCCTCCGCGAAATACGAATCCGTTGCCTACGGTGTTGACCCTTCCGATGTGGGGAGCGGCAAAGTGTCCGGGGATCAGCAGGTGATTGTGCTCCGCCGCCTCGTCGAGTAGCTTCCGCCGCGAGGTCCGAGCTTCTGCGCCATCCTCACAGAAGCTGCTGTTCAAGTCCGGTAGCGCCATTTGGATAGGGTTGTGAATGACGTCGCCCAGGAAGATGCCGGTGTCGTCGCTTCGCCCGGCTCGGATCGAGATGTGACCCGGTGTATGGCCCGGTGTCGGAAAGACTGTCAGCAACTCATGAACAGCTTGTTCTCCCGATACAAATTCCGCCTGGCCGCTCTGAATAATCGGAAGTACGCTGTCTTCAAAAATGTCGAGGAACGGAGGGGGCTCGGTTGTGCGATTCTCCGGAGCAAAACGCGAGTACTCCTCGCGTGAAAAAATGTAGCGGGCGTTCGGGAACGTCGGGACCCAACGTCCGTTATCGAGCCTTGTATTCCAGCCGACGTGATCGACGTGAAAATGCGTGCACAGCACGACATCGACATCCTCGGGCCTGCAGTTCGCGGCCCGGAGACGATCGAGATAGGGATTATTCAAGCGGTGAGCGAGTAGAAAATCGGGCCGCTCCTTATCGTTCCCGAAGCAGGTGTCAATCAGAATCGTCGTGTTGCCGTGATGGACCACGAAAGACTGATAGATACATGGAAAACTGTGCGAGTCGATATCGAAGTAGGGAGCCAGCCACGACGCGTATCGCGCGGGGATATCGCGCGGCAAGTCAGGATAAAACATGCAGGCGTCGAACTGCGTTCGCGTCTCTTCGACGCGAGAGATTTCCAGGGGGCCAACGCGGAAGTAATCCATTTGATGTTGAATTGCGCTCTCAAAGAGTATATTAGTTGCACAACGCTCGGCTCGCAGACGTGCGTTAAGGAGAATCTTCCGATGACGCGTGCGTTTGTACTTATCTTTTGTGCCGCGCTGATCCCATTTGCTTACGGTCAAGCCTGGGACTCGACGGGCAACAACCTGCTGCAGGGTACTTACAACTTTCGCGAAGTCCGATGGGTAACGCCGGACGGGACGAATTTAACGTCGGCCGAGAGCCGCTTCGGCACGATAACCTTCAACGGCGCGGGGAATTATTCGATCTCCGGTTCCACCAACACAGGTTCCGCATACACGGTCACCAATGCTTCCTATTCGATGTCTGCGGGCGGCCTCGGTTTTCTAAACCCTCCTACGGGCGGATCGGCACAGGACCGTATTATCGGGCTCGTCTCTAACGGTATCTTTATTGGAAGTAGTACGGAGGGCAGCGTCAACAATCTCTTCATCGCGGCCCGGCAAAGCGCGACGCCCGTCACCTCCGCAACGTTCCAGCGAGGAAACTACGCGATCGACTATGTGAACCCCTCGGGACTCAATCTTGACCAGATCCGCACCAGTACTTTCTCCATTCAGCCGAACGACCGAGGCACCTTAGGGGGCAACTTATACGATGAGATCAACATTCGGTGTATGTACAACCCGTACGACTTGGAGTCCCACTACGACGATGGCTGTATTGGCGATTATGTCCCTGCAAGCTTCAGTTTCTCGGACGGCGTGGGCACGTTCACTTTCGGCGGTTCCGGCCACTGGATCTCCGGTGACAAGCAATTTTATGTGGCTGAGGGAGGGCAGTTCATATTCGGCGGTTCCACCACAGGCGTGGACATGTTGGTGGGAATTCACGAAACACGTTTACCTCTAGATGCTCCGGTCACGGGTCTATACTTTCAGGCAGGACTCTATCGCGATTTTTCCGATCTCTCCAAACCTTCGCTGAACTCCTTCCTTGGTGCTCTTAGCGCTAATTGGTCCTCCCAACCCGGCCAAATTCTTTGGCATCAGCGTATTAAGACCTCCCCTGGCGTGGCTCATGAGTCTACTTATGGCGGTCCGCCTACTGATTCGACTGGCGCTGCCTTTAATTTTTTTCTCCGTTTTCAAAACGTGACGATCGAGGCGCGTGGCGGAGGGATCGCGATATACCTAAGAGCTCCCGAACTCAGCGGCTCAGGCGTTTTCCTGAATCCCAATGGAGTAGTTAACGCCGCCAGCTATAGTGCGTTCACGGCCCGAATTTCCCCCGGCGAACTGCTGACTCTGTTCGGCACAGGCCTCGCACCCGGGAACTTCGAGGATAGTAGCTTCCCAACAACTCTGGGGGGCGTATCCGTGACGATCAACGGCCGTTTGGCGCCGATTTACATAGCTAGTCCAAATGGCCTGGCGGTGCTGGTTCCCTACGAAATTGAGGGGAGTGAGATCGCGGAAATCACCGTCAACAACAACGGAATCATTAGCAACCGTGTCACGACCTTCGTGGGCAAAACCAGTCCTGGTGCCTTTGCGACTCCGATTGCCAACGGCCTGGGATATGTCGCGGCGCGCCACACCACTCGGGCGGATCAGGGCATCGTTTCGGTGAATGATCCGGCTGTGCCCGGGGAGTATCTGGCGGTTTTTCTGACGGGCTTGGGAACGGTCAATCCGGCCATTACAACCGGGCAGTCGGGCCCGCAGAATCCCTTGTCTTTTACAACAGTACCCATCAAAGTAAAGGTCGACGGTCAAGAAACCGAGAGCAACTTTGCCGGGATTGCACCATTACTTCACGGACTCTATCAAATAAACGTAAAGGTTCCGGATAATGCCAAGCCTGGCGATCTAGTTTTGGAAATTGCCGGTGTGGACTCCCAGAATACGCAAATCCTGATTCCGGTGGCGAAAAGGCCCACACCGTAGCGCGATACTTCAGCGCTGGCCCAGCGTGCCTTGCGGACGCGCCGGATCGCCGCCCACCGTTGTCGGCCCTTGGATATGCGGGACGTCCTGATTGTTTTCCTGACAGATGTACTCCATCAGCTCGAAACCGGCGGGTGCGCGTTCTGCGGTGTACGTCACGCGGAAGGGCTTCTCATAGGCTCCGGGATCTTCGATCGTGATCTCGTTTACCAACTTGTTTGGCCCGTCTAAGGTATAGCGTTCGACGATGTGCAGACGCTCCGTGTGCGGATTCCCCTTGAAGTCGAACCAGAATTTATCGTTGAAGCCGATGGTATCTACCACTAGCGTTTTTCCTTCGAAGTGGCCGATGGAGTCACCGTACCACGTGGGATCGAGATCGGAGGGATGTTTACGGCCGTCCATGAAGATCTGCCGGTAGGTATGAATGTTGCCCTCGAACAGAAAGAAGATGTGAGTCGGTGTCTGCACGATGCGCCAGGGATAGGGTGCGATGCGGGGCACGCCAGTGGGTAGACAACTGGCTTCGGGGTCGTCTTTAGAGAGCCGGGCTTCCAGGGTCTTGCGTGCTTCGGGCCGCAGCGGCAAGGACTCACCAGGCTTCAGGCCCTCCGAGATGTCGTTGATTGGGCCGCCGCCCTGATAGATGCCGGAGAAGTCGGGCGTCTGCGCCGTGAGGGTGATCGCGAAGGTCAGCGATAGCAGAGCAATTTTCATAGGCCCCGCCAGCGATCGTATCATTTGGAACCAGCCCGCGTCCGAGGTTACACGCGCACTGCTTTATTGCAATCCGAAGACATAAAGAGACACCCCTGCGGCAACGGCTACGTACTGTCGGCCGTTAACAGAGTAGGTGATGGTGCCATTTGTAATCGGACCCCCAAGCGAGGTGCGCCAGAGTAATTCGCCTGTGCGTGCGTTGAGAGCAAAAAAATGCTCTTCGCGATTGCCGCAAAAAACGAGATCGCTAGCGGTCACCAGAACACCAGCAGTTGTAACATCGACAAAATCGAAGGACCATCTCTTTTCACCCGTAAGTGCATCCACAGCGAGGATCGCGCCGTGACCTGCGTCGGGCGTGCGCGTGTTGTTCTGATCGCCGCGATTCAGCGCGTAAGTCGACGTGTGCAGGCCGCCCAGGTAACGTTGCCCCTCCTTGTACTGATCGTCCTGCTTCAAAAAGACCGACCAGGTGTCCAGCCAAGCGGGTATGTAGAACAAGCCGGTGCGAGGACTGAAGGATGGAGAGTACCAGTTGGTGCCGCCTTGATTGCTGGGATAAACCCGTGTACCTTCACGAGTCGGGATCATATCCTTCACGGGCTTCGGGCGTCCCTTTTCGTCGAAACCGTTCATCCAGGTCACCTTTGTGAACGGCTTGCCCGTAACGAAACGACCATTCGTCCTGTCAAGGACGTAATAGATGCCGTTGCGGTTAGCAAACAACATCACCTTGCGTTTTGCGGCGGAACCGTCATCGAGATCCGCTAGAACCGGCACCTGCGTCGAGTCGTAGTCGAACTGGTCGTGTGGCGTGAATTGATAGAACCACTTGAGCGCGCCCGTATCAGCATCCAGTGCCACAACACAATCGCTGTAGAGGTTATCGCCCACGCGTAAATCGCCGTTCCAATCCGGGCCCGGGTTACCGATGCCCCAATAGGTGAGGTTCAACTCCGCATCGTAGGAACCGGTGACCCAGACGGAGGCTCCCCCGGTTTTCCACGAATCTTTCTCCCATGTTTCGTTTCCCGGTTCGCCCGTTGCAGGAACGGTATAAAATCTCCAAACCTCTTTTCCGGTGTCCACGTTGTAGGCCGCAATAAACCCACGGATGCCGTACTCGCCGCCAGCCACTCCAACGATTACCTTGTCCTTGATCACTAAAGGAGCCAAAGTGAGGGAGTAGCCCTGTTCAGGATTCGCCACGGCTACTTTCCAAACTGGCTTGCCGCTCTTTGAATCAACGGCAATCAATTGCGCGTCGATCGTGGCCAGAAATAATGTTTCTCCGGCGATCGCCAGACCTCGATTAACACGCCCACAGCAAAGCCGAGCAAGGGAGGATGGCGTGTAATGATAGGTCCAATACTGCCGTCCCGTAGTTGCGTTCAACGCCACGATGTCGTTTGGCGCCTGCACGACATACATCACGCCGTCGACAACCAGCGGCGTGGCCTCGAACTTCTCAAACGAATTGGCTTGGAAGACCCACTTCAATTCCAGGTTTGCGACATTGCTCGGGTGGATTTCCTCCAGCGTGCTGTAACGCTGACTGTTTATGGTTCCCGAATAAGAGAGCCAATTCTGCGGTTCACGCTCGGCGTGCAGCAGGCGATCCCATGCCACTTGGCCCAACGCAGCACTCGCGAACACCAACCCGACCGTAATCGCTCTCATTTCAGCATTGCCTTGAGCGATTCGACGTATGCAATGACATCGGCCAATTCCTGTGCATTCAATTTTCCTCGATAGGACGGCATAGGTGATTCGCTGACGAATCCGCTGTCTCTCATATTTAGATCGGACTTATATAAGGTCACGAGGTTCCCCCCGAAGTCACTTAAATCCACGGTAAAAGCATCCTGGTTGAGCAGGCGGCCAACGATCTGCGTCCTATCTTTTTTCACGGCCCGGTAGATTCGATTGTTTGTGGAAAAGCCAGCGCTCGGGTCCAAGATTGATGTCTCGATCTCAATGGCGCGAAGCGAAAGACCAACATCCGTGAGGTCGGGACCACTGCGCCCACCCGTGCCCCAGACGCGATGACAAGAACTACAGCCGGCTTTACCTCGAAACAAAAATTCACCGCGTCCCACGTCGCCGTTGGGTGCAGCAATCGATTTAACAGCGCTGATCGAGCCGAAGTTTCTCATGTATGCCACGATCGCGTATGCGCGGGTGGGGTAAATCGCTTGGCCGGGCATGCCCGTGTTCGGCACGCCGTTGAGGATCACGTTCACGACCTCCTCGTCCGTGGAAACACGTCGGAATTTACCACGTCCGAGATCGATGCCCGTTATGAGGTTACCCTCGGGCCCGTGGCATCCTATGCAGTTCGACCGATATAGAATTGCACCCGCATCAACATCGCCCTGCGTGTAGGTATGATCTTGCGCCAATATGGCAAGCGGCAAAATTAATACCAACGTTATGTATCTCATGACCCTTAAAAGTAGATGGCCGGGATCGACCGCGTGGATTACATAGTACACCGTGGCATCCTACTCTGCCGATAGCAAAACTAAACCGTGCGATAAACTAACCAGCGATAGGAGACTCCCCATGTGGCGGAAGTTATCGAGCCTTTTATTTGTGCTGGTACTGACGGGTTGTTCGCGCTCCACTCCGGAACCGGGGGCCGCTGTTCTTTATGAAGGTGCGCGTTTGATTGTGGGCGACGGTAGCGCTCCAATCGAGGACTCGGTGTTCCTCGTGGAGAACGGTGAGTTCCGGATGGTCGGGAAGCGCGGATCGGTGGAAGCTCCCGCAGGCGCGGTGCATGTCGATCTCAAGGGGAAGACGGTGATTCCGGCGTTGGTGGACGCGCATGCTCATCTAGGCTGGACGCTGCTGAAACAGAACCGGACAGATACAGAGACCTACTCAAGGGCGAATCTCGAGGATCATTTGCGGCACTACGCGTATTACGGAATCGCCGCCGTGCGGAATCTCGGCATCGATCCTGGTGATGCGGCGTATGAGCTTCGCGCTCATCCGGTTCCCGGCGTGGCGCTATTGCAAACCGCAGGGCGGGGAATCGCGATGCCGAACGCTGGTCCGGGTCAGGCTTATTGGAGACCGGTCGCGTACGGTGTGACGACTGATGCGGAGGTGCGCAATGCAGTTCGAGAACTCGCCGCGAAAAAGGTGGACATCGTCAAGATCTGGGTGGACGATCGCGGCGGCACAGTTAAGAAGCTAACGCCTCAACTCTACCGCTCCATCATCGACGAAGCGCACAAGAACAATCTGCGCGTTGTTGCTCATATCTTCTATCTAGCCGATGCGAAGGACCTGGTTCGCGCGGGCATCGATGGGTTTGCCCATGGCGTGCGCGACATCGATGTTGACGATGAGTTTCTCGCGCTGATGAAGTCGCATCCGAACATCTGGATGATTCCCAATCTTCCCGATCGCGGAACCAGCGCTTCAGATCTCGAACTCGCGGCAGAGAGTTTGCCGCCAGCCCAAATCCAGCGCATGCGGGACAATCCGACCAAGCCGAATCTGGATCTCTATAACGTACAGGCCCGCAATCTGGCGAAGGTGAATGCGGCGGGCGTGAAGATCGGATACGGCACTGATTCCGGTGTTGCTGTAGGTTGGACCGCGCATCAGGAACTCGCGGATATGGTGAATGCGGGAATGACTCCGTCACAGGTGCTGGTCGCAGCAACCAAGACGGCGGCGGAAATCATGAAGCTCGATAAGCTAGGTGAAATCGCACCGGGGAAGAGCGCGAATTTTGTTGTGCTGGATGCGAACCCGCTGGAAGACATTACGAATACTCGGCGTATTTCGAATGTGTATTTGCAGGGACACGCCGTGGATCGCGCTGCGTTGAAGGCCAGTTTTACCCAACCATAGTTCAGTTGGGTAGCCGGTAGGCCACAAACTCACCGGAGTATCCGCCGCCGCTGATTGCGACTACGATGTACTGTCGTCCATCGATCATGTAGGTCATTGGTGTTCCGCTCTGCTGTGCTGCCATGAAGACCGCACCGACCTCGCGGCCTGTTGCCTTGTCGTAAGCGCGCAGCAACGCGCCCTTTTGCCCTTGCGGATTTGTGAATGTGCCCGTCTCGCCCGCGATCGCGAGCGTTTTGGTTACGAGCACACCGAAGTTGCCTGCACGGCCTGTGCGAGGAATCGTGAGTCCTTTGAGCGCCGGGTGATTGCGAATTTCGTCGGGCGTTTCGCCGTGTGCCACCTGCCACACAATCTCGCCGCGATCCATATTGATCGCCGTGATGCTTCCGTAAGGAGGCTTGATGATCGGTAAGCCGTCAATCGTCAGGCTTCCACCTGCGAGCTCCGCAGCAGGTGCGCCGCCGGGCCGATCCGCATCGGCATTTGCGCCTGCTCCTCCCGAGCGTCTGGCTCCAGTCAATGCCGAACCCTGCACGAAATTGAAATCCGAGGTTCCCGGTTCAGGGGGGACTAATCCCATTACGCTGACGGACCGCTGCGACGGAGCGTAGAGGACATGCGTTTCCGGATCGTACGATCCGCCCTGCCAATTGGTGCCGCCGGACGTGGCCGCCATCGCGATGGTTGCGAGCGGGCCGTCGATCTTGCTCAATACTGGCGGTGTGAAGATTGGGCCGATACGATATCGCGAAACGCGCTGCATGGCTTCGGCGCGCAGCGCAGGGGTCCAGTCGATCAAGTCGTCGATGGCCAACCCTTGGCGGTCATAGGCGGGCGGCTTGCTCGGATACGGCTGCGTCGGCGAATACCACTCGCCCGGCACGTCACCTTTTGGGACGGGTCGCTCGTCGATAGGCCAGACTGGTTCTCCAGTCTCGCGGTTGATTACATAGACCCACGCTTGCTTAGTGGGCTGCGCGAGTGCTTTGATAGCTCGGCCATTCACGGTGATGTCGACCAGGATGGGAGCGCACGGAATGTCGAAATCCCAGATGCCGTGATGCACCAATTGGTAGTGCCAGCGCCGCGCGCCTGTTTCGAGATCCACGGCGACCAGGCTCTCACCGAACAGATTGTTCCCCGGTCGATGGCCGCCATAGTA
>JADMIO010823441.1_pt1 | contig 42894 bp, 33 predicted proteins | sample 8958161 | NCBI WGS metagenome assembly JADMIO01 (sample SAMN16585339, study PRJNA669376) | soil metagenome | isolation source: Crop rotation soil | place: USA: Cullars Rotation, Alabama | collected 2011
CCGCGACAACTTGTCCACGTGGAATTCTAAGCTTAGGATCCCAATGTGCTGGAAAGAGCGTGGCAATGTTGATCTGCAAGCCGATCAGCAAAAACACAAACGAATTGGCCAGGAAGGCCACGTACTCCCAAAAGTTGAACAGGACGATGCGCGTGGTGGGACTCATGCCTTGCGGCCCGTGGTTTCCGTTGATCAGGCCGGCTATCACCACCGCCAAAACCCCGCTTACGCCCAGCCGCTCGGCCACCAGGTAGGCGCCGAACGCCAGCACCGTCGTAAGGGTAATTTCGATCAGGTAGTCGTCAATTTGGGCGATCAGCCGCGCCACCAACCAGCCCAATAGGCCCCCGACCACGACGCCGCCCAGCGCCACGCGCGCAAATTCGAAGACTCCCGCCGCGAGATTGAAGTGTCCGGTGAGGCCCCACGCCAGCATCAAATTGAAGAGCACGATGGCCGTGCCGTCGTTGAGCAGGCTTTCGCTCTCCACCAGCACCGCCAATCGCTTGGGCACCCCCAGTGCACGGAAGAGGGCCACCACTGCGACTGGGTCCGTGGCCGCGATCAGCGCGCCAAACACCAGCGCGACCGACCACATCAGCGGCGTCGCCAGCGATACGACGCCGGCGACGATGAGCATCGTCACGATCACGCCCGGGATAGCCAGCAGCAGGATGCCGACCAGATTGCGGCGCAGGTCGGCAAAACGCAGATGGAAGGCGGCCTCGAAGACCAGCGGCGGAATGAACAGCGCGAGGATGACTTCGGGCACCAGCTCCAGGTTGAGCGGTTGGCGCAGGGTCACGATGAGGCCCGCCACCACCAGGGCCACGGTATAAGGGACGTTCAACCGGCGGACCACCAGGGCCACCAGCGACACGATCACCAGGAGCTCGATGACGAGGGTTTCGGCCTGCAGGATTTGCTCCACGCTCGCTCCCCACGGGATACTAAAAATGCCGCCCGGCGCGCAAAACGAATTGGAGGCGGGCCAATAGAACTGACCGCCTCCACCTATCCCGGACTTTGACGAGCCGGGTCTCCTTTTTAGTTGTAACGGGTGTAAGAGAGCGAAATTATAACATAGCGGCCGGTTGACAGGGATACGGCCACGGTCATTTAAGGGGTCCAGAGCTTCTCGGCGCACTGGTCCAGCCAGGCAATCATGGCGGCGGTCTGGCCCAGGCGGTATTGGTACACCAGCCCGGCGAAGCCCTCGCCATCCGGCCCGGCGGCCGCCTCGGCCTCCGCCTGCAGGCTGGCCTGCCAGCCCAGGCACACCTCGCGCTGGGCCTGCACGAGCTGCTCAACGCGCTCGGGCCCGGCGCGCTGGGCGAAGTAGAGCTTGGCCATGAACTCGATCCGGAAGTCGCGTCCATGCAGCACCGGCCGGCCCAGCCAATCGTCGAGCGCCTGCCGGCCGGGGCCGGTGAGGTGAAACACCAGGCGCGGCGGGCGCGGGGTGTGGATCTCCTGGCTGCCGGCAATGAAGCCCTCGGCTTCGAGCTTGTCGAGGATGGCGTACAGATGGCTCTGCTTTACCTGCCACACCAGGCCGAGGCCGGTGGGGGCGGTGAGCTGCTGGTGGATTTCGTAGCCGTGCATGGGCTGCTCGCGCAGGAAGCCCAGCAGGGCATGCTCCACCGTGAGCGGCTGGCGGACGAGCGGACTCATCCGGGTAAGTATACGCCAACGGCCACCCGGCCCAGCGCCTTGCCCGGCGGGATGATTGCATTATGATTGGCCGACGCCCGCTTTGTTTTCTGGAAAGGACAGCGCATGCCCACCGGCTCCTATATCAACGGCGAATGGTTTCAGCCCGCCTCCGACCGGCTGATCCGCAACATCAACCCGGCCGACACGGCTGATGTGATTGCCGAGTTTCCCGAGGCCGGGGCGGCCGACGTGCAGCGGGCGATTGCCGCGGCCCAGGCGGCGCTGCCGGCCTGGCGCAATACGCCGGCGCCCGAGCGCGGCCGGGTGCTGTGGCGCGCGGCCGACCTGGCCCGGCAGCGGCTGGACGAGATCGCGCGGACGATGACGCGCGAGGAAGGCAAGATTCTCAAGGAGGCCCGCGGCGAAGGGATGAAGGGCATCGCCCTGCTGGAGTTCTACGCGGGGGAGGGCTTCCGCATGGGCGGCAAGACCCTGCCGTCGGAGGCGCGCGGCACGTTTACGTATACCCTGCGCCTCCCGCTGGGCGTGGTGGGGCTCATCGCGCCCTGGAATTTTCCGTGGGCTATCCCGGTCTGGAAATCGGCGCCGGCGCTGGCGGCCGGCAACACGGTGGTGTTCAAGCCGTCGGAGTTCACGCCGGCCACCGCCTCGCTGCTGGCCGAGATTTATGCGGAGGCCGGCCTGCCGGCGGGGGTGTTCAACATGGTGGTGGGGCCGGGCGCGACGGTGGGCGACGCCATCGTCAACGCGCCGGAGGTGCGGGCGATCTCGTTCACCGGCTCGAACGCAGTCGGGTCGGCGGTGTACGTGAAGGCCGCCCAGCGCGGGGCCAAGGTGACCTGCGAGATGGGCGGCAAGAACGCCGTGATCGTGCTGCCGGATGCCGACCTGGACAAGGCCGCGGCCGCGATTGGGGCCGGGGCGTTTGGCTCCACCGGCCAGCGCTGCACGGCCACCTCGCGCGTGATCGCCGCGCCGGAGGTGAAGGCCGGGCTGCTGGAGCGGCTGGTGGCGCAGGCCGAGGGTCTGAAGCTGGGCCCGGGGCTGGACGACGGGGTGGATATGGGGCCGGCGGTGAATGAGAAGCAGTGGCAGACCGACCTGTGCTACATCGAGCTGGCCCGCCAGGAGGGCGCGCGGCTGCTCACCGGCGGCGGCCGGCCGGAGCACCTGAGCCAGGGCTACTTTATCGCGCCCACCATCTTCGACGAGGTGACGCCGGCGATGCGGCTGTTCCGCGAAGAGGTGTTTGGACCGGTGCTGGGCGTGACGGTGGCGCGCTCGCTGGACGAGGCGATCCAGGCGGCCAACTCGGTGGAGTATGGGCTGACGGCGTCGATCTTCACCCAGGATATCGACTCGGTCATGCGCTTCGTGGAGGAGACCGAGACCGGCATGGTGCACGTCAACGAGCCCACCATCGGCGGCGAGGCCCAATTGCCATTTGGCGGGACGAAGTCGACCGGGGTGGGCGAGCGCGAGATGGCGGAAGAGGGGCTGAACTTCTTTACCGAGCTGAAGACGGTGTTTATCAATTACGCCGGCGGGAACGCGCGGCAGATGAACCGGTAAGTCAACCGCGCGCCAGCCGCAGGGTGATGATCTTGCCCGGCGGCACGTCGACCGCCAGCTTGCCGCCGGCCTCAAGCGCCGGGGCCGATTGCGGGTCTTGGGGTTGGCGCGCCTGTTCGTCCAGGCCCGCCAGGTGAACGGCCGAGGGCGTGAAGGAAAGCTGGATCTCGGCCCGGCTTAGGGCGGCCGAGGGATTGTAGACGCGCAGGATCAGGTCGTCGCCGGCCTCGGCCTTTTTCAGGGCGCTGAAGACGATGTTGCGGCCGGCGATGGACAGGAACGATTGGGCAGCCGGCGCGTTTCCCACCGGCCGATTTTTGGTCATGCCAGTGGTCAGGGCGCGCGGCGGGTTGTTGTGCGCCAGCGCCTGGCGCCAGACCTCGGCCTCGTCCCACCGGCCGCGATGGGGCAGCAGCGCCAGCCGGTAGGTCAGCCGCCGCTGCACCTGGGCCTCGGGCGCGGGCAGGTGCGGCCCGGCGCCCACCGGGGCGGTCTGCATCTCGGTGCCGGCGCTCATCCAGCCCACGGCGCGCAGCAGGGTCACGGCAATCTCGCGCCGCTGGGTGTCCAGCACTTCGTACTCGGGCAGCCCCTGGGTGATCAGGCACAGCCCGCGGGTGCCGTCGGAGAGGTCCACCCATTCGCGCTGCGGGAAGGTAGCCGGCGCGTCTTCCAGCCAGGCGGCCGGGTCAACCGGCTCCACGTTCACCGGGTGGCGCACCACGTCGAATTGAGCGCCGGCGTCTGACTCGTCGACGTGGATGTCGCTTGGGAACAGCATCCGCAGCCGATGGTCGCGGGCGTGGTTGTCGAAGGTCACTTCCAGGTCCAGCCGGGGCGATCCTTGCAGCAGCGATAACCGCACGCTGAGCGGGCAGAGCGTGCGGGCCGCGCGGCGGGCGCGGCGCGCATCGTCGAGGCCTTCCGGCAGATGCCAGTCGTAGTCGATCTGCACCACCTGCCGCACCGGGCCGCTGCTGATCCGGCTGAGGCGGGCCGGCAGACCCAGCGTGTTTTCCACCCGGTCTTCGGCCGGGTACGAGTAGTTGTAGCCGTCGCCGCAGTCGCCGCCGTCCTCGAAGCAGCCCAGGTCGCGCAAGACCTCGCCGGTCTGCTTGTCCGCGAGCGTGAAGGTGCCGTTGGCCGAAATCTCAACCCGCAAAAATTCGTTCTCCAGCACGTTGGCCGAATGGGCCGGCGTGAGCGGCTTGTTGGGATGCGGCTCCGGGCGCACGGCATACACCTGGAAGCCGTAGGCCGGGAGGCTGGCGGCAAAGGAGGCGCGCACGCGCATCACGCCGCGCTCGGTGGGCGGGCCGCTGACCCACGGCCGCAAAATACTGGCCGGGGTGATGCTCTCCACCTGCACCGGCAGCGATTCCGGCGAACCCAGCGGCCGGACGCGCAGGCCGCGAAAATAGGTGTCGGGCAGCGACGGCCGGTCGTCGGTCCACTGGCGGCGGGCGCGCCGCCGCAGGATTTTCACCGCGCCCATCTCGGGCGTGAGGTCGCTCTCGGGCATCAGAGGCTGCCAGCGGGCCACCGCCCCGCGCTCGAGAAAAATATTCCACAGGTCCACGTCCACCGTCAGCCCGCCGTCCACCGGCCAGGGCAGCCCGTTGAACACCACCAGGGCGGCCTCATCCTCGGCCAGGCCGGAGAGGTCAATCTGGCGCGCCAGCCAATCGAAGCGCTCGGCGGTTACTTCGGCCGCAATCTCCGACGCCCACTCGAAGCGGGTCTCCATCTGGGCGTGCACCGGGTCGATGCTGCAGCCGCCGATGGAGTCGTGCGGGTGGTTTTGCAGCAGCCACTCCCAGGCCTTCCACAGAAAAGCCTGCGGGTATTCGGCCCCGCGCAGCCAGGCCAGGGCCGACCAGGGCTCGGCCCAGCGCTCCAGCAGGGCCTGGATGCGCTCGTTCGCCTGCTTGAGATAAATGCGCGACGACAGGATTCCGGGCAGCAGCCGGTTGGCCCGGTCGGGCGTGCGGTTGGCATCGCGCAGCTCGCCGTGGATGGTCTGGAGCGGCTGGCCGTCCAATTCGGCCATCAGCGCGTCGAAGTAATCTTCCAGCGAGCCGTGGCGGAATTGGTAATTGCCGGCGCCGAGCGCGTTAGCGGCGGCCACCAGGCCGGGCAGCCCTTCGTGGGCGGGCATGTGGTCCACGCCATTGAGCGCCAGCAGCACCGAGCCGGCCGCGCGGCGCGCCTCGTGCACGGCGATGGCCTGCAGGTCGCCTGCGCCGGTGACGGGGTCTTCGGGCAGGGCGGCGGCGTTGAGGTAGCCCATATCGGTGGGCAGGTGGCGCAGCAGCACCCGGCTGCCGTCCGGCGACTGCCACCAGACTTCGGATTTGAGGTCGCCCTCGTTCAGGCCACGGAAGTGGGCGGCGCTGGGGATGTTGAACCCCTGCAGGATTTGGGGAAGCTGCGAGATGTGGCCGAAGGTATCGGGGATGTAGCCCACCTTCTGCACGTGGCCGAACGCCTCGGCCAGCCGGTGGCCCAGCAGAAAATTGCGCACGAGGGCCTCGCCGCTGACCAGGAATTCATCGGGCTGCACATACCACGGGCCCACCCCCAGCCGGCCGGCGCTGATCAGGCGCTGGAGCGTCTCGCGCTGCTCGGGGCGAATCTCCAGGTAGTCTTGGAGCACGATGGTCTGCGAATCGAGGTTGAAATGGGCGTAGCCGGGGTCGCGCTCCAGCAGCGCCAGCAGGGCATCCATTACGCGCACCAGGCGGATGCGGAACTGCTGGAAGGTGGCGTACCACTCGCGGTCCCAATGGGTGTGGGGCACGACAAAGACCGTGTAAGGCTGGGGTGGATTCATGGCTGTCCTTTGGAAAGGTCTACTGGATCTGGTCTCCCAGGGCCGCCGGCAGCGGCCCAGGGGCGGCGGCCGCGGGGCGGCGCCAGGCAAGCTGGAGCAGGCTGAGCGGCACGATCAGCCCCGACATAACCGCGTAGGCGATCACCGAGCCGGCCACCCCATAGGCCCGGGTGAGCAGCCACAGGGTGAGCATGCCCACGAGCAGGCTGCCTACGTGGCTGAGGGTGAGCACGCGCCCCAGGCCGCTGCTGAGCAGGTAGGGCCGCACCCACAGGAACACGGCGCCCAGCAGGGTGCCCCAGGCGGCCAGGACGAAGACCACCGCATACGGGGCGTAGCCACTTCCGGCGAACAACGCCACCAGCGGCTCGCGCAGCCAATACAGCGCCACCCCGGCCGGTACGATGAACGCCGCCATCAGCAGCGTCATGCGCCGGATCAGCGCCTCGATCCGGCCCCGGTCTTGCTTGCCCGCCAGCCAGGCAAACTGCGGGTACAGGGCGGTGATGAGCGGCTCGGTGAGCACGGTGGGTGTCTTGGCGAACTGGGTGGCCAGCTTGTAGACGGCCACCGACGCCGGCGCCAGCAGCAGGCCCACCACCACCACGTCGAGCTTGGTGGACAGGGCCCGGGCGGTGGAGCTAAGGTTGATGTGCAGGGCGAACCGGAAAATCTCGCGCCGGTATTCGCCGATCTCGCTCAAAGGCGCGCGGAAAAAAGGACCCAGCCGCTTCCAGCCCACCCGCAGGCTGAGGCCGCCCAGCAGCAGGGTATCCAAGGCCAGCGCGGCGGCGCGGGCCAGGATCAGCGACGCCAGCGGCCCGCGCGTGTAGACCACCCAGGCGATCATCCCCAGCCGGCCCAGGGCGGAGGCCAGCGCGCCCCAGAAGGCCAGGTCGAACCGGCCCAGCACGCGCAGCAGCGCCCCGGAGGCGCTGTCGAGCGAATCGAAAAATAATCCGGCGCTGTAGAACACCATCAGCGGCGCGTAGGCCGCCGACCCAAACAGGGCCCCGGCGGCGGCCCGGCTGAGCAGCGCGGTGGCCAGCAGCGCCAGCAGCGCGATGGCGACATCGGCCAGCCAGAGCAGCTTGATGACGGCCACCGCCCGGGCCGGCTCGCCGCGGGCCAGGAACAGCGCCACGTAGCGCGTCATCAGTTCCTTGACGCGCACGTCGAGGATGAGCTGGACCAGCTCGGGAAAGCTGATGATGAGAAAGTAAGCGCCCAGAAGCTCGGGCGCGAGGGTGCGCGCCAGCAGCATAACTTCGAGCAGGAACAGGCCGGCGCTGCCGACGCTGGCCAGCGTGGTCCAGGACGAGTCGCGGGCCAGCTTTTTGAAGTCGGGCGACAGGAAGCGCGTAACCAGGCGGCGAGCGGCGGAACGCATGGGCATGGGCGGCTAACAGGCTGCCATGCGGCGAAGTATAAGTGGTTTTGGCCGGGCAGCGCCCCAATCCCGGCCGCATGTTGAGCAATTAACCTGCCCATGCGATACTGGCCGCCATGCCCATCCGGCCCACAACAGCCAGCCTGCGAAACGGCGCCTAGTGGCGGCCGATTTCGTTGCCGAGGCGCTCGAGCGGCTCGACCGCTGGGGAGACCAGTGCGGCTGGGTGGGGTACGACCCGTTCGACGGACTCAGCGCGCCCTGGGCGCGGCGCCTGACGTTTGAACTTCCGGTTTTGCGCATTGCGCTTCAACAGGCGGTGCGGCGGCTGCCGCTGAACCTGCGGCCGGTGCTGGGCATAACGCGCAAGCACAGCAATCAGGCCATGGCGTACTTCGCGGCCGGCTACCTGCGGCTCTACGGCGCCAGCGGGCGGCCGGCTTACCTGGCTAAGGCCCGGTTCTGCCTGGACGAGCTTCGGGCCCATGCCAGCCCCGGCTATGCGGGCGCTGCCTGGGGCTGGGTGTTCGATTACCAGTCGCGCGGCCATTACCTGCCGCGGGGCGTGCCGAGCCTGGTGTGGACCTCCTTCGCCGCCCAAAGCTTTGTCGAGGCTTACGAGCTGCTGGGAGAACCGGACCATCTGGCGGTTGCGCGCAGCGCGTGCGAGTTTGTGCTGCGCGATCTGCCTCGCCGCCAGGCGGCGCCCGGCTCGGTGTGCATCAGCTACGTGCCCACCCAGCAGCTCGAAATCCACAATGCCAATATGCTGGCGGCCTGTTTGCTGGCGCGGGTGTACCGCCACACGCGTGAGCCCGAGCTGATGGCCGTGGCGCGGCAGGCGGTGCGCTATACGCTGGACCACCAGCGGCCCGACGGCGCCTGGCTCTACGGCGAGGGCCGGCGCTGGCGCTGGGTGGACGGGTACCACACCGGCTTCGTGCTCGATTCGCTGTATCACGTGATGCAGGCCGCCGGCGAGGCCGAATACCGGCCGCATCTGCGCGCCGGTATGGATTACTACCGCAGCCGGCTGTTCGACGGCCCGCGGCCCCGGCATTCCAGCCGCGCCGCTTACCCCACCGACATCCAGGCCGTGGCCCAGGCCATCCAAACGTTCGCGCTCATCCCGCCCGACGATCATGGTGACCGGGCCTGGGCGGAGCAGGTAGCCGGCTGGGCCGTCCGCCACCTGCAGGACCCGGCGGGTTATTTCTACTTCCGCCGCGGCCGCCGGCTGACCGATAAGACGCCCTTTCTGCATTGGGGGCAGGCCACCATGCTGGCGGCGCTCAGCCAGCTCCGGCAGCCCGCCCGCGCAGCCGTGAAGGAACCGATATGAGGGTCAGCGTTTTCGGGCTGGGCTACGTGGGCTGCGTGTCGGCTGCCTGCCTCGCGCGCGACGGCCATGCCGTGATGGGCGTGGAGGTGAACCGGCAAAAAATCGACCTGCTGGCCGCTGGGCGCTCGCCCATCCGGGAGCCGGGGTTGGAAGCGCTGCTGGCCGCGGCGGTGGCGGGCGGCAAGCTGCGCGTGGGGGCCGAGGCGGCAGCGGCCGTGCGCGGCAGCGAGGTGAGCCTCGTTTGCGTGGGCACGCCCAGCCGCCCGGATGGCGGGGTGGACCTCCAGTATGTCGAGCACGTCTGCCGCGAGATCGGGGAGGCGCTGGCCGGCGAGGCCGGCTACCACGTCGTCGTCATCCGCAGCACCGTGCTGCCCGGCACCACTGCCGGCCGCCTGGGCCCGATCCTCGAGGCGGCGTCGCGCCGCCGGCCAGGCCAGGATTTTGGCCTCTGTGTGAACCCGGAGTTCATGCGCGAGGGCAGCGCTATCGCGGACTACGATCAGCCGGGCTCGGTGGTCATTGGCGGCCTCGACGCGCGCTCGATCGAGGTGGTGGAGCGGTTGTATCAGCGCGTAGACGCGCCGGCGGCGCGCACCACGCTGGCGGCGGCCGAGATGGTGAAATATGCCAGCAACGCGCTGCACGCCGTCAAGGTGGCGTTTGCCAACGAGATTGGCAGCCTGGCGCGGACGCAGGGCGCAGATGGCGGGGAGGTGATGAACATTCTATGCCGCGACGAGCGGCTGAACCTCTCGGCCGCCTACCTGCGGCCCGGCTTTGCTTTTGGCGGCTCTTGCCTGCCCAAGGACGTGCGGGCGCTGGCGCAGCGGGCCGCCGCGCGCGGCCTGGACCTGCCCCTGCTGGGCGCCATATTGCCCAGCAACCAGCGCCAGATCGAGCGCGGCCTGGCGCAGATCGAGCGGCTGGGCCGGCGCCGAATCGGCGTGCTGGGGCTGAGCTTTAAGCCGGGCACCGACGACGTGCGCGAGAGCCCGGCCATTCCGCTGATCCAGGCCCTGCTGGGGCGCGGATGCGCGGTGGCGGTGTATGACGAGAACGTGGACCCGGCCGGGCTCATCGGCGCCAACCGGGCCTTCCTCGACCGCGGGCTGCCGCAGGCGGCTGCGCTGATGCGGCCGTCGCTCGAGGCGGTGTTGGACGAGGCCGAGGTGGTAGTCATCACCCAGGCCAGCCCGGCGTTCCGGGAAGTGCCGCGCCGCCTGCGCGAAGGCCAGAGCCTGGTGGACCTGGCCGCGGTTACCCAGGCCGAGTAAGCCGGGCTTGGCTGGACAGCGGGTTCTGATGCTGGTGGAAAACCTGCCTTACCCGCAGGACGTGCGCGTGCGCCAGGAGGCGCTGGCCCTGGCGGGCGCGGGCTATCGCGTGAGCGTCATCGCCCAGCGCGGGCCGCGGCAGGCCTGGTGCGAGACGCTCAGCGGCGTGCGCGTCTACCGCTACCCGGCCCCGCCGCCGGGCAGCAGCCTGGTGGGCTACGCCTGGGAGTATGGGTACTCGCTGGCGGCGATGGGGCTGCTGGCGGTGTGGGTGGCGCTGGCGCACGGAATCGATATTATTCACGCCGCCAACCCGCCCGACACCGGCGTGCTGATTGGCGGTTTCTTCAAGCTGTTCGGCGCGCGGTTCGTGTTCGACCATCACGACCTGGCGCCCGAACTGTATGCCGTGCGCTTCAAAGACGGCGGGCACCGGCTGGTCTACCGCGCGCTCCTGGCGCTGGAGGGCCTGTCGTGCCGGCTGGCCGACCGGGTGATTGCCACCAACGACTCGTACCGGGCGGTGGAGATGGCACGCGGGCGCGTGCCGCCCGAGCGCATCAGCGTGGTGCGCAATGGCCCGGTGTGCGCCGAGTGGGAGCCGGCCCCGCCCGACCCGGCCCTGCGGCGCAAGGCGGCGGCGATCATTGGCTATGTGGGCGTCATCGGGCCGCAGGATGGGCTGGACTATCTGCTGCGGGCGCTGGCCCACCTGCACACCAGCCTGGGCCGGGCTGATTTCTTCTGCGTGGTGGCGGGCCAGGGCGCCGGCCTGGCGGAGCTGCGGGCAATGGCGGCCAGGCTGGGGCTGGACGGCCGGGTAGAATTCACCGGCTACCTGGCCCAGGCCGACCTGGTGCGGTGCCTGTCGACCGTCGATATCTGCGTGGACCCGGACCCGTCGAACGCGTTTAACGACCGGTGCACGATGACCAAGCTGATGGAGTACATGGCGCTGGGCAAGCCGATTGTGGCCTTCGACCTGCCCGAGCACCGGGTCACGGCCCAGGGCGCGGCGGTGTATGCGCGCGCGAATGACGAGCTGGACTTCGCGCGGCAGATTGCCGGGCTGATGGACGACCCCGAGCGCCGCCGGCAGATGGGGGCGCTGGGGCGCAAGCGCGTGGAAGACGAGCTGGGCTGGGCGCACCAGCAGCCGCGCTTGCTGGCCGCTTACGATGCGCTAGACTAGAATTGTTCCGACCTACCCAACAGGATGAGACCCATGACCCACACCGTTGAACTGGTCCTCGATGCCCGCTCCCTTCACGGCGAAGGCCCCATCTGGGATGCCCCGAGCCAGCGCCTGTACTGGGTGAACATCTCCGAGGGCGAAGTCCACATCTTCGACCCGGCCGCCAAGACCGACCGCACCATCCAGGTGGGCCAGCCGGTGGGCACCATCGTGCCCCGCCGCTCGGGCGGCGTGATGCTGGCGCTGAAGCACGGTTTTGCCAGCCTCGACCTCGATACCGAAGCGCTGACGATGTTCGACGACCCGGAGGCCGATAAGCCGCGGAACCGCTTCAACGACGGCAAGTGCGACCCGGCTGGGCGCTTTTGGGCCGGCACCATGAGCGACGGCGAGCCCACCATCCACGGCGCGGGCAGTTTGTACATGCTGGATGCCAACCACCAGGTGACGCGCCGGCTGGCAGACGTGAGCATCTCCAACGGCCTGGCCTGGAGCGTGGACAAGACCACGATGTACTTTATTGACTCGCTGGCTTATACGGTGGATGCGTTCGATTACGACGACGCCACCGGCGAGATTGGTAACCGCCGGGCGGTGGTCCGCATTCTCGCAGACACCGGCATCGCCGACGGCATGACGCTGGACGAAGAAGGCAAGCTGTGGGTGGCCCAGTGGGGCGGCAGCCGGGTGTGCCGGTGGGACCCTGCCAATGGCCGCCTGCTGGAGACCATCGAAGTGCCCGCCGCCAACGCCTCGGCCTGCGCCTTTGGCGGCCCGAACCTGGACGAGCTCTACATCACCACCGCCAACATCGGCCTGAGCCCCGCCACCCTGGCCAAGCAGCCCCACACCGGCGGCATATTTAAGGTGAAACCCGGCGTGCGCGGCCTGCCGGCGTTCGCGTACGCCGGCTAACCTCCGCCCCCTCTCCCGGACCGAAGGTGCCGGCCGCAGGTCCCGACCGAAGGTCCCGAATGCTTTTGTCGGGAAGCCTTTGTCGTGATGCAGTTCCGGCAGGAGACCATGGTCCCCGTAGCGAAGCGGAGTGGGAGGGCAGGGGTGACCATGGTCCCCGTAGCGAAGCGGAGTGGGAGGGAGAAATCTAAGACCTTATGTCCCTTATAGCGGAAACCTTATGCGTTTACGGCAGCCGCGGCTTTACCACGAAGGCACGAAGACACAAAGACACTAAGAAAGGCTGGGCTCAGGACGTGTACCGAGCCATCCGCCCGATAGAAGCCGCTCTAGACCGGGAATTCCCCCCTATTCATAAACCACCTCCACCCTCCCAATAGGGCCGAAATCCACCTCCAGCTTATCCCCTGGCGCTGCAAAGAAGTGCCCGGTGCACGTCCCGGTGCTCACAAACTCCCCCGCGTGCAGCCCCAACCCTCGCTCGCGCAGCCAATTGGCCATCCAGGTGAGCGACGTCAGCGGGTTGCCCATCGCCGCCCGGCCGTAGCCCGACTTGATGTAGGTCCCGTTCAGGTACAGATCGATCTTCGCATTTGGCAGGTCCAGCTCGCGCCAATCCGTGATCGGCGCGCCGTGGACGAAGGCGGCCGCGCCGCCATTGTCCATGGATGACCCCTGGTAGCCGCTGGCGCCATACCAATCCTCGAAGACGGTATCCCCGATCTCCAGGGCCGGCATCAGCGACTCCACCGCGTCGGACACTTCAGCTTCGGTATACGGCTCGGCCCGCGGCGGCAGATCGGCGGCCAGGCGGAAGGCGAACTCGCACTCCGAGCAGCGGTAGAGGATAAACAGGCTCGGCGGCAGGCGGGCGGGGCTGGCGTAGACGCCCTCGCGGCTGAGCTGGCCCGGCGCCGGCCCCGGCACGCCCTCGGCCTTGCGCACCTCCTCCGCGGCGGCGCCGATCTTCCAGCCGGCCGAGGGCCAGCCCAGAATTTCGTTCACCCGCATCATCACGCCCATGATCGAATCCCAGTTGCGGGTTTTAAGCCGCTCGGGCATCTCAACGCTGTGGTGCTCGATCCGGCCGCGCGCGATCACCTGGGCGGCCTCTTCCAGCTCGGCCGGGCTCAGGGCGGTCTCGCGCTTGGTGCGGATTCCCTGGCCGGGCAGGGTGGGGCCGTGGATGCGCCGGCCCCAGGTGGTAACGCCTTCGGGTAAGGTCATATCAATCCTTCAATACCGCCTTAAAGGTAATCCGCCATGTGCAGCCCGGCGATCTCGGCCGCCAGCCGCACGTTTTCGGTCACGTCGGGCAGCAGCACCAGCGGGCCGGCCTGGGCGCGCTTGAGGTTCTCGAACTCGCGGTCGCCGGGCACCATGATCCGGTCCACGCCGGCCGCGGTGGGCGTGGCGTGGATCTCGTCGATCAGCTTGTCCACCCGCTCCAAAAATTCTTCGCGCGGGCCAAGCACGGCCGGGTCGATGGCGATGAAGGCCGCGCCGTGGTAGGTGGGCTTGTCGTTGCCGGCGAACATCCACGAGTTGATGCCGAAGGTGACCTGCGCGCCGCTCAGCAGGCCGGCCAGGCTCTCGATGAGCAGCCCCAGGCCAAAGCCCTTGTAGCCGCCGGCCGGCACCAGCGACGCCTTCTCCGGGTACAGCTCGGCATCGCTGGTCGGCTGGCCGTCGAGGCCCACGATCCAGTTATCGGGGATGGGCTTGCCCAGCATGCGCGCCTGGTAGACCTTGCCGCCGGCTACGGTGCTGATGGCCATGTCCATCAGGATGGGCGGGTGGCGTTTGGCGGGGATGGCGTACGAGAACGGGTTGGTGCCCAGCACCGGCGTGCGCGAGCCGGGGGCGATGACCGACGGCGTGTCGTTGGCCACGCTCAGGCCCACCAGGCCGGCCCGGGCCGCCATCAGCGCGTAGTAGCCGGCGGCGGCGAAGTGGCCGCTGTTGCGCACGCCCACGTAGGCGATACCGGCGGTTTGGGCCTTGTCGATGGCGGTCTGCATGCCGAACACGCCGATGATGACGCCCAGCGACGAGTCGCCGTCCACCAGCGCCCAGGCCGGGCCGTCGCGGATGATGTGCGGGCGGCCGGTTGGCCGCGCGCCGCCGCCCTTCAGGCGCCGCAAGTACCCGGGCAGGAGCTTGACGCCGTGGGTGCTGACGCCGAACTCATCGGCCGTGGCCAGGACCTCGGCGCCGGTGGCGGCATCGGCCGGCGCCATGCCGGCGGCGCTGAGTGCATCCTGGATAAAGCGGCGCAGCGCCGCGGAGGAGATGGTGAGTGACTCGTCGGTCATGGGTCCTCTGGAATTTGATATTCAGTCGCGAAATGCCAACCGGGCTGAGTATATGCTGAACAAGCCAAACGAACACCCGGCTCGGCCGCGCCGGCCTGCCTATCTCTCCGCCTTCCTTCGTCCTCCGTCCTTCGTCTTTCGTCCCGCAAAGCGTCTCGGTTTTCAGGAACGCCAACCGTGATGTATAAATCCATTCGATGATCACCAATCCGCCTCCTTCGGCCGGCGCGTGCGCCATTGGCATCGACGTGGGCGGCACCAAGATCGCCGCTGGGCTGGTGGCGCTGCCTTCCGGCGAGGTGCTCTGGCGGCAGGTGACGCCCACCCTCGCCGCCGGCCGCACCGGCGAGGCAGTGCTGGCCGACGTGCTGGCGCTGGCCGAAGGGTTGATGGCGCGGGCGGCCGAGATTGGGCGGCCGGTGCTGGGCCTGGGCCTGGGCGTAGCCGAGCTGGTGGACCGGCAGGGCAACGTCACCAGCGGCCAGACCATCGCCTGGGACACGCTGCCGGTCCAGGCCCGGCTGGCGCGGCTGGCGCCGGCAGTGGTGGAATCAGACGTGCGCGCGGCAGCGCTGGCCGAGGCCGTGTTTGGCGCCGGGCGCGGCTGCCAGAGCTTCGAATATGTCACCGTAGGCACCGGCATCAGCCACACGCTCGTCGTCGGCGGCGTGCCGTACGCCGGGGCGCGCGGCAACGCCTTGCTGCTGGCCAGTGGCCGGCTCACCAGCATTTGTTCAACTTGTGGCGCTGTTTCCGAACAGGTATTGGAAGAGTTCGCCGGCGGCCCAGCGCTGGTGGCGCGCTACAACCACGCCGCCGGTACGCAGGCGACTCGCGGCGAAGAGGTGCTGGCCGCCGCGGCGGCGCACGACCCACAGGCGGTGGAGGTGGTGCGCACGGCGGGCGAGGCGCTGGGCAACAGCGTGGGCTTCCTGGTGAACGTGCTCGACCCGGAGGCCGTCATCGTGGGCGGCGGGCTGGGTCTGGCCGGCGGGCTGTATTGGGATACCTTCACCGCCTCCACCCGCCGCCACATCTGGGCCGAGACCGCCCGCACCCTGCCCATTCTCCCTGCCGCGCTCGGCGTGGATGCCGGCCTCATCGGCGCGGCCGTCGCCATCTGGCAAGCAGTCGCGGCAGGCGCGCGCTCGAGCGGACTAAAATCTGATTCTGGATAGATGCCGATCCGTCAGGATCAACTCGTTACTGATCGAGTGACTCAAGAAACTGGCTCATGTGGCCCATCGTCTGGACGCCAAACTCCCCAAAAATAACGTCATGGCCGCTACCCATAATCTGCGCCACCCGGGCATGCGGGATGTGGGTTTTGAGCAGTGCCGCATCGCTATCCCGAACAAGCCCGCCCTGGCCGTGTTCGCCATAAACCAAAAGCGTCGGGCACGTCACCTGCCCAATGGCCTGCTCCAGATCGAAATCGTCGAGCAGTTGATCCTCAAGCAGGCAGGCGACTGCCGCCGGATCCAGGCCCTTGAGGCGGTTCACCTGAAACTGGACGCCGTCGTCATCGATGCCCGGGAATCGCTGCCTGACTCTGGCGGCCGTTTCTCCGACAGTGCCCGGGTGGGTCAACATCTCGAAGTCTTGGGTGAGCCATAGATAGATGTCGCTGTTGGTGATGGCTCGAATCGCGGTATCCCGGAGTATTAAGCCCGGCTCCAGCGAAATCACCGCGCGGACCAGACTCGGATGCCGGGCGGCCGTGTGGATTGCCACCATCGCGCCCAGCGAGAAGCCCACGACCACGGTGGGCTGGCGAATATAGCGCTCGATGAACAGCGCCACATCGCGTCCATAATTGACAATCCGGTATCCCGAGGCCGCCCGCCCAGACTTGCCATGTCCCCGAAAATCGCAGGCGTAAATATGCCAATTTTTTTCGAGCGCCGGGATGATTCCACCGAGGGTCTCCCAGTTGAGGGTGACGCCGTGCAGCAGTACCAGCGGGGGCCCATCCGCGCCACCCTCGGCGAAATTCATGACGAATTCGCCCGAATCAAACGATTTTTCGGTCAACATGGAAGCCCCCTATTCGATGCGGCGAAGGTTACAAGCCCGGCCCGACCGGCCCGCTGATTGTAACCCAACCAAATGCTACACTTCAATCCATTGTTCACGCCCATAGAACTCCAACCTTCCATAATCGTCACGTCTGAACAATTGCTGGACAAGTGAACAAATAATTCGTTATGCTCTCCTCACTGGCCCGCCCCTTACCCCGGCGGCGCGCTTACCAACCGCATAACCACCCTCTGTTGAGACCGCCGCCCAGCGGGCTCATTCAGGCCGCCTGCGTCGCCCCGCGAAAAAAAAGATTTGCCATTTCGGGGTCACCCGGGTCACCAGGGTCACCACACGAAAAAAACAATTCACCCAAAAGGGGTCACCAGTATCACCGGGGTCACCACCCGAAAGAATCAATTTGCCAATCCAGGGTCACCCGGCTCACCCCGGGTCACCCCGCAGAAAAAAGATTTGCCCAAAGGGGGCCACCCGGGCCACCCCGCGATTTAAAAAATTTGCCCAAATGGGGTCACCGCTATCACCGGGGGTCACCGCGCCACGAGAAAAACAAACCTACGCTGCGCGTTCATACCGATTTATCTATGTCACCATCCCAAACCTGGTGTTTCTTGCGCAATTTCGATCCGCGTTTGTAAAGACAATTGTGCGAAACTGAATAGGCCCGCCCGGTCTATAATCCCGACCTTCAAAGGAGCCTCGCAACCGCATGGCTATCTCAATTGGAATGCTGATCCCGCCCAAGCTGCGCAGCCACGGCATCGAGGCCGTGGCGACCTGGGCCAAGGCCGCCGGCCTGGGCGCGCTGGACCTGCCGGAGGATTTCGAAGGCGCGGCCCGCGTCTGCCGCGAGCACGGGCTGCGGGTGGGCGCGGTGTGGGGCACCGCCCAGGCCGCGCTGCTGAGCCCCGACACCCGCAAGCGGGCGGAGGCTGTCGACCGCCTCACAAATCAAATCCGCGCCATGCCGGCCGCCGAGGCCGGGGTGCTGTTCCTGTGCCTGGTGCCCGAGAACGCCGCACAGACCATCGCCGACTCGCTGGCGATCTTCCGCGAAACCTTCCCCGCCGTCGCCGCCGAGTGCGAGGCGGCCGGGGTGCGGGCAGTGTTCGAGGGCTGGCCGGGCCCCGCGCCGCACTATCCCACGCTGGGCGTCACGCCCGAAGTGCTGCGGGCCATGTTTGCCGCGGTGCCCTCCCCGGCGCTGGGCGTGAACTACGACCCGTCGCACCTGGTGCGGCTGGGCATCGATTACCTGCGGGTGCTGGACGAGTTCAAGGACCGCATCTATCACTGCCACGGCAAAGACACCGCGCTGCTGCCTGAGGCGCAGTACCGCTACGGCCATTTCCCGCCGGCGCTGGACAAAGGCGTGTCATTCTCGGGCGGCGCCTGGCGCTACTGCGTGCCCGGCGATGGGGCGGTGAATTGGGGCCAGGTGGCCTACGCCTTGTTCCAGGCTGGCTACGCCGGCTGCGTCAGCATCGAGCTGGAAGACGCCCGCTTTTGGGGCACGGTAGAAAAAGAGAAGGCCGGCCTGGCGCGAGCGTACCGGCACCTGGCGAAACACTTTGAGTGATACGCGAACACGAACAAAAGACAAACCCCAAAGGTCTTTAAGACCTTTGGGGTTTAGGTTTTTTTCCAAAAGGCGAACCGATGAAAAAAATCCTCAACCAGCCCACCAACTTCGTCGACGAAATGCTCGACGGCCTCCTCAAAGCCCATCCCGACCAGCTCACCCTCGCCGCCGGCGACCCGCGCTGCATCGTGCGGGCCGGCGCGCCGGTGGCGGGCAAGGTGGCGTTGGCCACCGGCGGCGGCTCCGGCCACCTGCCGGTGTTCCTGGGTTACGTAGGCCAGGGCCTGCTGGATGGCTGCGCCGTGGGCGACGTATTCGCTTCGCCCAGCGCCGACCGGATGCTGGATGTGACGCGCGCCATCCACGGCGGCCGGGGCGTGCTGTACCTGTATGGCAACTACGGAGGCGACCGGATGAATTTCGACATGGCGGCCGAGATGGCGGGCCTGGAAGATATCGAGGTCCGCAGCGTGCTGGTGACCGACGACGTGGCCTCGGCGCCCGCGGATAGCGCCGACCGCCGGCGCGGGGTGGCCGGGATGGTGTTCGCCTTTAAGATTGCCGGCGCCCGGGCCGACCAGGGCGGCTCCCTTGACGAGGTGGAGGCCGCTGCGCGCAAGGCGCTGGCCAACCTGCGGACGATGGGCGTGGCGCTCTCGCCCTGCACGGTGCCCGCCGCCGGCCGGCCTACCTTTACCATCGGCGAGGGCGAGATGGAGATCGGCATGGGCATCCATGGCGAGCCCGGCATCAAGCGCGAGGCGCTCCAGACCGCCGACGAGATTGCCGAGCGGATGACGGCCGCCATCCTGGCCGACCTGCCCCTGGCGGCCGGCGACCGGGCGGCGGTGATGGTGAACGGCCTGGGCGCCACGCCGCCGGAGGAGCTGTACATTCTCTACCGGCGGGTGCACGACCTGCTCGCGGGGCAGGGCGTGGCCATTCATCGGGCCTACGTGGGCGAATACGCCACCAGCATGGAGATGGCCGGCGCGTCGCTGACGATCTTCAAGCTCGACGACGAGCTGGCGGCGCTGCTGGACCACCCGGCCCGCTCGCCGTTCTTTGGGCAGGCGTAATAGCCGTGGCCGGCAGCCTCACCGAAACGGATTTCCGCAGCGCCATCAGCCGGGTGGCCGGCCAGGCGGCTAGCTGGGCCGACGAGCTCAACCAATTGGACGCCGCCACCGGCGACGGCGACCTGGGGATTACCATGGCCAGGGGCGCCGCGGCGCTGGAGGCGCATCTGGCGGCGCAGGCGCCGGCCGGCGACGTGGGCGCCCTGCTGATTGGCCTGGGGATGGCGTTCAATCGGGCGGCGCCAAGCACGATGGGGACGCTCATTGCCACGGCGCTGATGCGGGCTGGCAAGGAAGCCCGCGGGCTGGCGGCGGTAGACGGCCCTTTGCTGGCGCGGATGCTGAGCGCAGCCGATGCGGGAATTCAGGAGCGCGGCAAGGCCCAGCCGGGCGACAAGACTGTGGTAGACGCGCTGCACCCGGCGGCGGAGGCGTTTGCGGCCGCCATCGAGCAGGGCAGCGGCGTCCACGCCGCCGCGCAGGCGCTCCTGGCGGCCGCCCGCGCCGGGCGCGACGCCGTCATCCCGCTCCGGAGCAAGATGGGCCGGGCGGCCTGGGTGGGCGAGCGGACCGAGAACCTGCCCGATGCCGGCACGGTGCTGCTGGTGCGCGTGTTCGAGGCTGGACTGAGGGAAAGTGCCGGTTAAGGCTGTTAGCGTTGGCGCTCAGCGGGCTCTTGAGCCAGCGGCCGCAGCCACACGACGCTGCTGACGGGCTGGACCGTGTCTTCCACTACCGCCAGCAGCCGGCTCGTGACGCCGCTCAGGTCAATATCATCGCGGGCCGAGACGGCAAAGGCTGCCAGTGCCTGGGCGGCATCGTACTTGCGGCGATAGAAACGGCGGTCGATAAAGCGCTGCAGGCGTGTCCGAAGCGGCTGGAACAGAGCGGCGATGAGCAGGGTAGACACGATGATGGCGGCGTTGTTCTGCCCGGTCAGCCCACGAAAGACAAACTGGAGCACCACCACCGCGCCAAAGTAGATCAGCGCCAACAAGCCGGTGAGCAGCGTGTACTGCAGTGTGCGCCGGATGACGACATCGATGTCCCACAGCCGGTAGCGCAGCATGGCGAAGGCCAGGCTGATCGCAAAGGTCAGGTAGCCAATTACGTAGCCTGCCCCGTTGACCATCAGGGCCTGGACGCGTGCCGACGATGGCTGCCAGGGCGGGTAAAGGGCCTGAAGATAAGAATAGGTCGTCGAGGTTATGAACACCGCCAGGAAGCCGATCACAACCCATTTCGTTTGCTGGCGCTCCACCGCGTTTGATACGTGGCGGTAGCGGTAAATCATGGAGTAGACGCCCAGCAGGCTCCAAATAGCCGAGCCGATATACACCAGCACAGTCATCCAACGCGGCAGCACGGGAGCGAGTGCCGGCTGCCAGACCGGGAAGATTACAACCGAGAGTACGATCACCGGCCAGAGCAGCCAGCGCGGCTCGATGCGGCCGTTGGGGAATATGAATGGCAGCGGCAGCCAACCGAGCACCCCTATGGCAAAGAGCACATCCGCCAAAATCTGCAGGCGGCCGAGCTGGGTGATGCCTTCGGTGAGTCCGGTCAGCAGCACGAGCGACATGAGCCAGGCCAGCCGGTCATCGGGGCGCAGGACGAAGATCAGCACCCCCACCAGCGCCAGGCTCAGACGAGCCACCAGCGAGCTGCCGATGGTCAACCCGGTGATCAATGACGCCGGCAGCCCCATTTGCAGCATCATTTGCACGTCGGCGTACGTGACCTGGTTGAGCTGGCAGCCTGTCTGGGCCGTGGGGCAATCCGCCCAGGGGGATGCGCTAAAAAGGCGCGCCAGGCTGGCAAAGAACACGCCGAACGCGACGGCCGCGGTCAAGAGCCAGACCAGGCGCAGGGTGATAGTCCAAATACGTTCCGAGCGGATTGAATTGTTAAGCGTCATAAACTGCCGGCTCGCGGCCGCAAACTTTCAACTATTCCAGAGCAGCGGCATTATAGGCCCGACCCGCCGCCGTGCAACCGGGCGCGCGCCGCTCATGCGATAATTGAATTGAAGCGGGCACACCCGGTCTGTTGGCCAACGGTTTCCACCTGACACCCAATCACGCCTCCGCCGCGCTCCTGCCGCACCTCATCGCTCTCTACGGCGAGACGGCCGGCCGCGCCGCCCTTGCGCCGCTGCTGGCGCGGATCGAGGCGCATGCCCGCCCAGCTCGGCCGGCGTCGGCCGCCGGCCTATCCCAGCGCGACTCGCTCCTGATTACCTACGGCGACCAGGTGCAGGCCCCGGGCCGGCCGCCGCTGCAGGTGCTAACCGAGTTCTGCCGCGCGCATTTGGCGGGGCTGGTGAGCGGCGTCCACCTCCTGCCGTTTTACCCCTCCACTTCCGATGACGGCTTCTCGGTCCAGGACTACCGGGCGGTGGACCCCGCCCTCGGCGATTGGGACGACATCGCCGCGCTGGGCGGCGACTTCCGGCTGATGTTCGATGCCGTCATCAACCACATCTCGGCCGGCAGCGATTGGTTCCGCGGCTTCCTGGCCGGCGACCCGCGCTACCGCGATTACTTCGTGGTGGTCGAAGGCGAGCCGGACCTCTCGGCCGTGATCCGGCCGCGGGCACTGCCGCTGCTGACGCGCTTCGCCACGCCCGATGGCGAGCGGGCGGTGTGGACGACCTTTAGCGACGACCAGATCGACCTGAACTACGCCAACCCGGCCGTGCTGCTGGAGGTCGTCGATATCCTGCTGGGTTACGTGGAGCGCGGGGCTGAGCTGCTGCGGCTGGATGCGATTGCGTTTTTGTGGAAGGAGATCGGCACCACTTCGCTCCACCGGCCGCAGACCCACCGCGTGATCCAGCTCATCCGCGCGGTGCTCGACCTGGCGGCGCCCCAGGTGCTGCTCATCACCGAAACCAATGTGCCGCACGAGGACAACCTGTCGTACTTTGGCGACGGCACGAATGAGGCCCAGCTCGTCTACAACTTCGCGCTGCCGCCGCTGATGTTCCATACGCTGCGCACCGGCCGGGCGGCGGAGCTGGCGGCCTGGGCTGGCAGCCTGCGCCTGCCCTCGAAACGGGTAACCTTCTTCAACTTTCTGGCCTCGCACGACGGCATCGGGCTCAACCCCGCCCGCGGGCTCATGCCGCCGGCCGACATTGATGCCCTCGCGGCGCAGACTCTGGCCCACGGCGGGTTGATCTCGTACAAGCACAACCCCGACGGCACGCGCAGCCCGTACGAGCTGAACATCAATTACTTCGACGCGCTCTCGAACCCGGCCGGCGGCGAACCAATCGCGCTGGCGGTGGATCGGTTTATGGCGGCCCAGGCCATCATGCTTTCGCTGGTGGGCATGCCGGGCATTTATTTCCACAGCCTGTTTGGGTCGCGCGGCTGGCCGGAGGGGGTAGCGCTCACCGGCCGCAGCCGAACGATCAACCGGCAGAAGTTCGAGCGGGCGGGGCTGGAGCGCGAGCTGAGCGAGGCGGGCTCGTTGCGGGCTGCTGTATTTGGGCGGTATGCGCGGCTGCTGCGGGCGCGGGCCGGGTCGGCGGCGTTTGACCCGTATGGCGATCAGCAGGTGATCGACGCGGGGCCGGCGGTGTTTGGGCTGTTGAGGACGAGTGGTGAGGAAGGCGTGCTCTGTTTGCAGAATGTGGCCGGGGAGCCCACTGAGGCGGTAGACCTAGGGGCTGTTTTTGGGCGGGGCGGTACAGTTCGCGATATTATCACGGGGGAAGTTGTCGAAGCAGGTGGGAGGATTGTTTTGGAAGCGTATCAGACGCTGTGGCTTACTGGTGATGACTGAATCGCCGTTTTTGCACCTGCTGAAGAATCGGATCGATCTGCACGCGATACCGTTCACCGACCGCGGGTCGCGGCTGATGGTGTTTCGGGTGGGGGAGATGCTGTCGGTGCGGCTGGCGGAGCGCTGGTTCAAGCGGGCGGGGCAGCTTTCGGCTTACCGGAGGCGGCCGCCGCTGATCGATGAGTGGCAGTTCACCGATGGCGAGGGGAACGCCCTGCCGTTCGAGCTGACGACCTATCCGCACCGGGTGGACTGCGCCACGGCCGCCGGCGTGTTTACGCTGGCGTTTGTGGACATCGAAACGATCCTGGTCGCCCTGCCGGCCGGCGCCTGCGGGCTCGCCTTTCGCGCCAACCTCGACCAATGCCAGACCGACCGGCGCGGCGGCATCCTGCGGCTCACGGGCGACATCCGGCGCAACATCGCCTACACCGCCAACACGCCCTTTGCCGGCAACCAGACCGCCGTGGATGGGCCCGAAGCGCATTCGGTGCGGCTCACCTTCCCGGCTGCCGAGGGCTCGCGGGCGCTGCTGATTAACATCACGCCCCGCCTGGGTTTCAATCGCTGGGTGCCCAACCCGCAGGCGGCGGTGGAGGCGGCAGCGGCCCGCTGGCACGCCTGGTTCGCCGCCGCGCCGCCGGTGGCCGAGGCCTACCGCGAGCAATACTATTACGCCTGGTGGATCATGCGCTCCGGGCTCATCTCCACCCGTTTTTACACCACCCGCGAGGCCATGACGCCCTCGAAGATGCACTACGTGGGCGTCTGGCAGTGGGACGCTTACTTCCACGCGCTGGCTTACCGTCACGTGGAGATGAAGCTGGCCCAAGACCAGCTCCGCATCGTGCTCGATCACCAGCGCGAAGATGGGATGATCCCCGATGCCGTCCACGACGAGGGCACGGTCACCCACCTGACCTTCCCCATCGACGCCGACGTGACCAAGCCGCCCCTGCTGGCCTGGTCGGCCTGGAAGCTGTACGAGATCGACGGCGACCGGGAATTCCTGGATGAAATCTACGAGCCGATCGTGCGCTGGAACGATTGGTGGTTTGCCAGCAACGACGTGGACGGCAACGGCCTGGCGGAGTACCAGCACCCCTTTTCGTCCGGCCTGGACGACAGCCCGCTGTGGGACGCCGGCATGCCGGTGGAAGCGCCAGACCTGAACACCTACCTGTGCCTGCAGCAGGAAGCGCTGACCAAGATCGCCGCCGTCATTGGCGACGCGAAGGGCGCGGCCGAGTGGGAGGCGCGGGCCGAGGCGCTGGCCCGCCGGATGCAGGCCGGCATGTGGGATGAGCAGGCCGGGCTGTTCTGGGCCCGCAAGGATGGCCAGCCCATCCGGGTGCGCACGCCCTTCAACCTGTTCCCGCTCATCACCGGCCGCATGCCGCCGGAGATCGTTCAGAAGCTGGTGGCGCACCTCACCGATGAGCGCGAGTTCTGGCCGCGCTACCCGGTGCCCACCGTCGCCCTGGACGACCCCACCTACGACCCGCTCCAAATGTGGCGCGGCCCCACCTGGGCCAACGTCAATTACCTGCTGATCGAGGGTCTGGAGCGAACTGGCTACGCCGACCTGGCCCGCGAGCTGCGCCGGCGCACCCTGAACATGATGCTGGGCGCCCGCGACATCTTCGAATACTACAACCCCACCACCGGCGAAGCCCCGCCCAAGGCGGCGGCCATCTTTGGCTGGTCATCGGCGGTGTTTATCGAGATGGCGATAAAGGAGACGGAGCTGCTCGAGGCCTAACCACAAAGACACAAAGTCACGAAGACACGAAGAATTGGGGAACACCATCCAACCGGTTATCTTCGTGCCTGGGTGTCTTCGTGGTAAACGCAAATTGGGCGAGCTGGGATCTTCCGCTCTATCGTTGTAAACGAGCCTGATACTCCCCGACCTCGATCATCGGCGGCCGATCCCGCTCGACCATCTCCTCGACGTCCAGAAAATAACTCCCACCGGAGTAGCGGACCAGCTTCATACTCTTGTTCACGTCCTCGCGCACGCCGCTGCCGAAGCGGCGCTCCAGCTTGCTCATCACGGCCTGCAAGACCGCAAACGACATCTTGCTCAGGCTCTCCAGCGGCTGGTTGTGATGGATGCGCTCCAGCAGGTCCACCTGGGCGATGCCTTCCAGGCCGAACTTCTCGAACATATCGATCAGCAGGCCGATCTCCACCCCGTAGCCGGAGTAGAACCGAAGCTGCTCCAGCGCCGTGCGGCGGCCGGCGTACTCGCCCGAAAGCGGCTGGATGATGCCCGACAGCTCGGGGTAGAACAGGTTGAGCAGCGGCCGGGCCATCAGCTCGGTTACCCGCCCGCCGCCTCCGGCGTGGAGGTTGTCGCCCACCCGCAGCGGGCGGCGGTAGAAGCCCTTCACCAGTTGGATGCGCGGCGAGAGCAGCAGCGGCCCCACGATGCCGTACACAAAGCGCGGGTCGATGTTGCTGATGTCGGTGTCGATCCAGGCGATCAGGTCGCCGCGGGTGACCAGCAGGCTCTTCCACAGCGCCTCGCCCTTGCCGCGCCGGGCGCCCAGCTCCGGCAGCAGGTGCTGGTGGATGTGGACCGGCACGCCCAGGCCGGCTGCGATCTCACGGGTGCGGTCGGTACTGTCAGAGTCCATCAGCACCATCTCGTCCAGCAGCGGCACCTCATCCATCAGCGCGCGCTTGATCGTTTCGATTACGCGCGCGACGGTCTTCTCCTCGTTCAGCGCCGGCAGGGCCAGGCTGATGGTGAGCCCCTGGCTGTGCTTGAGCGCCACCAGGTGCTGCAGGTCGGCCCACTCGCCGGCCTCGAAGGTGTTTTCGGCGAACCACTTGTCCACCAGGATGGAGATGGCCTGGGTGCCGGCCGTCTCGTCGAGCTGGCTGGCGGGCATGGGCCGGCGCGATTTCACCGCCATCACCGCCGTCGGCGAGTCGCGCCACACCTGGTCGGCCACCGGCCCCAGCGAGCCGGGGCCGCGGGCGGCGTGGGCCGCCACCCCCATCACCACCAGGTCGTAGGCGCCGGCCTGCTCCAGGATGGTCTGGCCGGCGTCGGCGGTGATGGCCGACTGGGCGCGCACTTCCGGCAGGCGGCGCAGCACCTGCTCCAGCCCGCGGAAGGGCGCGTCGGTTTGGGAGCTGTCGGGCGGCGTGAGGTGCAGGGCGGTCACCGCGCTGGCGCGCAGGCTCAGGCTTAGCCGCAGGGCCAGCTCGGCATTCGGGCCGCCGCGCATGGGCGCCAGTACCCGCGCCGCCCCGGCCGGGAACGGCCCGCGCACCAGGGCCACGTCGCATGGCGGCCGGCTCAGCACGCCGGCCAGAGTCAGCCCCAGCTCGGTCCAGGCCGGCCCCCATTCCATCACCAGCAGGTCGGGCTTCTCGGCGGCGATCACGCGCAGCAGCTCGTCCCACGGCTCGTGCGCCACCACCGTGCGCGTCCGGGTGGGGCCGGGCTCGGTTCGCGCCATTTCCCGCAGCCGCCGGCGCAGGGTGGCGGCCTGGCTGGCGCCGGCGCTGAGCGTTTCCTCGGGCGGAAGGGTGACCAGGCCCACCAGCACCACCTCGGCCGCTACGGCGCGGGCCGCGGCCAGCGCGGCGGCCACCGGCGAATTCGGATCAGCGGCCACCGGCACCAGTGCCCGGCGGAAGGGGGAGAAGACGTGCTTTTTCATCGGTGGGGCGTGGCAGCGCGCGCCGCTTGCTCCAGCAGCGGCGCCAGGTGCTCGGCGTAAATGCGGTCCCAGGCGTAGTGCTCGCGAGCGCGTACAGCAAACCGGTAGGCCGGGTCGGCCCGCAGCCGCGCGGCGATGGCGCGGGCGATGGCGGCCGGCTCGGCGTCGAGTTCAAAGTACGTCACATCTTCGCCGCCCAGCTCGCGCAGCGGGGCGATGTCGGCGCAGAACACCGGCAGGCGGGTGAGGGCTGCTTCGATCAGCGGGATGCCAAAGCCTTCTTCGCGGCTGGGCAGGATCAGGGCATCGGCCAGCCGCAGAAAATCGGCCACTACCGGGTCGGGCAGCGGCTCGGCGAGGTGTTCGGCGGCGAAATGGGCGGCGCCGGCCAGCTCCAGCGCATCGCGCAGCGCCAGCAGCCGCGCCCGGTAGCCGGCGTTGGCGGGGTTGTGCGGCCCCTCGGGGCCGGTCACCAGCAACGCCGCGCTGGGCATGTCGCGCCGCAGCTCGGCCAGTACCCGCAGGGCCAGCTCGATGTTCTTGCGCGGGGTCAGTCGGGCGGGGAGCAGCAGCAAAGGTTCGGCCTCGGCCAGGCCCATTTGTTCGCTGAGCATTTGAGTTTGCGTTTCTAGCTTCAGGAGCGGCGCGGGATCAACCCCGTTCGGCACCACCCGAATCTGGTCCGGCGCGAGGCTCAGCAGCGCGGCCAGCTCCTGGCGGCGCGCCTCGGACACCACCACCTGCTTGGCGCCCGGCCAGGGGGTGCGCAGCAGGTCCCAGGGGTAGCCGTCGTGCAGCTCGGCCTGGTAGCGGCCGGTGGTCCAGGCCAGGTCGTGGTGCCACAGGATAAAGCCCGGCGCCCCCGGTGCCTGGCTTAACGAATGCAGCGCGGCGGTGAGCGCCAGGTTCTTGTTCAACGAGCAGACATTGTGGGCAATGACGATCTCAACGCCCGCCAGCGCGGGCCGCAGCCCGGCCACGATGGCATCGCGCAGCGGTGCGAAGCCGGCGGGCACGCGGCCGGCGTCCAGGTCAGTTTTCACGGCCAGCACTTCGGGATGGCGGGAGTCAATGCGGGGCAGCGTGACAAGCGGGACCCCGGCGGCCTCGGCCGTGCCGCGCCCGGCGATGACGGTCACCGTGTGCCCGGCGCGCGCCATCAGCCGGGCCTGCTGGGCCAGCACGCTTTCAACGCCGCCGACGACCGGCGGGGCAGAGTAGTGGATGAGGGCGATTTTCAGGGCGATGACTTTACCGATCCGGCGCGCCTACTTTGGGCTGGCGTCCCACAACTGGCGCGTCATCTGCATGTGGCCCACATGGATGAACGCGTGGGTGAGCGCATGGACCACGGCGTGGCGCCGCCCCACCGGCTTGCCGTTGCGCTCCACCGTCTCATCCAAATGCTCGGGCGGCAGCCTGGCCAGCACCGAGCGCGCATAGTCGGCCGCGCCGCTGACCAGCGCGGTCAGTTCGGCCGCATCGCCGGCCTGCACCCGGAACTCGGCGGCGCGGTCGCGGTGCTCCGGCCGCCCGCCGGCCACCTCGCCGATCCAGTAGCGCACGGAGCCGGCCAGGTGGGCGGCCACCACCGCCAGCGAGTTGGTGATGTGATCGTCGGCGCCCGGCGCTCGTGTGTCGGGCAGCGGCCGCCAGTTCACGGCCTCGGGCGGCAGCCCCTGCAGCGTGTCCAGCGCGCCTTGCTCCATCTCCTTGAGGAAGTCGAGGTAGTTGTCTATTTCACTCGTCATATCCACTCCCTTCGCCTAACGCATTCGTCCTTCGACGTTCGTCCTTCGTCTCGGCGCCATTAGCGCCGCGCCCATTCTACTCTCCCTATTGATTTTACCGCCCGGCGGCCTATAATTTTGGCGAATCGCGCCGCCGGCCGCTTGCGATGTGGCCGCATAAGGTGGGCACATGTACGTCAACACGGAAATCATGTTTCCGCCCAGGGTGATCCCGTCTCTGCGGGATGCCTGCGGTCCGGCCTGGCGCGGGCTGGTGGAGCGGGTGGCGCCGCTGGCCGATACCCACCCCGAAAGCCTGGCCTTCTCGCTGATGATGATCCGGCTCAACGGCTGCCTGGAATGCGAGGCCGATTCGTACCGCGCCATGCGCGGCTGCGCGGCCTGTGCGCTGCAGACCGTGCGGCGCTACCGCAAGAACGAGCGCGAGCTGCTGCGGCTGTATCAGGTGGCACTCAACGACATCCAGGCCTTCCTGGCTGACCGGCGCCAGGCCGGCGCCTGGGCCGGGGAACCGCTGTAAGCGGCTTCAAAATTGTCTTCCCCTGCGGCCTGTGGTATGGTGGCCGCGTGGCCCCCTGCTTGTGCCTCGCGCGCCGCGCCGGCTGGCCCGGACGCGGCAGTTCGAAACTCACTCGGCCCTTACGCCGCGGCCTGCGGCGCAGGGGCTTTTTTATCCTGAGGACCGCCCATGCTGACCACGCCTGAAAAAATCTTCTTCGTGCTGCTGTCGCTCGGCTCGGCGCTGGCCGCGCTGCGGGCGGCCGACCGCATCCGGCGAGTGGTGCGCCGCGGCTGGGGCAAGGTGAACCTGGATAACCTCGTGGGGCGGGCGGTGGCCGCGGCGGTGAAGGCCGGCACCTTCCAGCCCACCTGGAAGACCCGCCTGGTGCCCAGCCTGCTGCACGCGCTGGTGGGCTGGGCCTTCATCTTTTACCTGCTGGTGAACCTGGGTGACGTGCTCGAAGGCCTGCTGCCGGGCTTCGTGTTCCTGGGCGGGCGGCTGGCGGGCCTGGGCAACCTCTACCGGCTGGCGGCCGATGTGCTCAGCGTGAGCGCGCTGGTGGGCATGGCGGCGCTCCTCGTGCGGCGCTTCGTCCTGGGCAGCCCGGCGCTGCGCTTCCGCGGGAACACCACGGTCTATCCCAAGGCACCGCGCGGCATCCGGCGCGACAGCGCGATTGTGGGCAGCTTCATCCTGGTGCATGTGGGCTCGCGCTTCCTGGGCGATAGCTTCCGCCTGGCCCAGAGCGGCGCCGATGGCTGGCGGCCGTTTGCCAGCCTGGTGAGCCGGCTGTGGCTGGGGCTGAGTCCGGCCGCCCTCACTGTCCTTCAGCATGTCTTCTTTTGGGGCGCGCTGGGCACCATCTTGCTCTTTATCCCTTACTTCCTCTATTCCAAACATGTCCACCTGTTCTTGGCGCCCATCAATTTCCTGCTGCGGCCCCCGCGGCGCTCGATGGGCCAGCTTTACCCCATCAACTTCGAGGATGAGTCCATCACCCAGTACGGCGCGGCCAAGATCGAAGACCTGGAGTGGAAGCTCATCCAGGACGCTTACGCCTGCATCATGTGCAACCGCTGCCAGGACGCCTGCCCGGCCAATGCCACCGGCAAGGCCCTCTCGCCTTCGGCGCTAGAGGTGAACAAGCGCTATTTCCTCAACGACCACAATGCGGCGCTGGCGGCCGGCCAGCCTTCCCCGGCCGGGCTGCTCGATTTCGCCATCCGGCCGGAGGAAGTGTGGGCCTGCACCACCTGCGGCGCATGCGTGGAGATATGCCCGGTGGGCAACGAGCCCATGCGCGACATCCTCGATATCCGCCGGAACCTGGTGCTGATGGACAGCAGTTTCCCCGACCAGTTCCAGGGCGCCTTCCGCGGCATGGAGCGTCAGGGCAACCCGTGGAACGTGGGGCCGGAGAGCCGGCTGGAGTGGGCGGCCGGGCTGGAGCCGCCCGTGCCCACCGTGGAGCAGAACCCGGAGTTCGAGGTGCTGTATTGGGTGGGCTGCGCCCCGGCCACCGACCCGCGCGCGCGCAAGACCGCCCGCGCCTTCGTGCAGGTGCTGCGCGCGGCCGGGGTGAACTTTGCGGTGCTGGGCCGCCAGGAGCGCTGCACCGGCGACTCGGCCCGCCGCTCGGGCAATGAGTTCCTGTTCTCGCAGCTCGCGGCCCAGAACGTGGAGACCCTCAACGCGGTGATGGCCGAGCGCAAGCGCCGCATCGTGGTCACCTGCCCCCACTGCCTGCACACCATCCAGAACGAGTACGGCGACTTCGGCGGCCAATACGAGCTCATCCATCACACCGCGCTCATCGCCGAGCTGCAGGCTGCCGGCCGGCTGCGGCTAGACTCGGGCAAAGAGAGCAACGTCACCTTCCACGACCCGTGCTACCTGGGCCGGCACAACGGCGTGTTCGAGGCCCCGCGCCAGGCTCTGGCGGCGGCCGGCGCGGCCATCACCGAGTTGCCGCGCAACCGGCGCGGGTCGTTCTGCTGCGGGGCCGGCGGCGCGCAGATGTGGAAGGAAGAAGAGCCCGGCCAGCAGCGCGTCAGCGCCAACCGCTTCGCCGAGGCCCAGGCCACCGGCCGCGACACCCTGGCGGTGGGCTGCCCGTTCTGCATGATCATGCTCACCGAGGCCGCCAGCACCGCCGGCAGCCCCATGCAGGTGCGCGATGTGGCGGAGATCGTGGCGGAGCACCTAACCGCCTGATCCGCCGCAAGCCGCCGGGCCGCGCACAACCTTATCCGCAAGCCGGATATTGGCCGGCATCGCGCTAGAATTTAGCGTATGAGCTCAGCGGCCGTCTCCGACCGCTCATCTTTCCCATGACGAACACGCCTGAAGTCTCCAACCCGCCCGTCCCGGCCGACAACTCTGGCTGCGGCAGCTCTATCATCTTCGCCCTCGCCGCGGCGTGGGTGGTGGGTGCCTGCGTCATCATCCAGCCCGGCGCCTGGTTCGTCGACCAATTCCTGTTGATCTCCGGCTCGCCCATGCCCGCCTGGGCCTGGGTGCTGATCTCCTGGGTTCACGCGTTCGCGCTGGCCCTGCCCATCGTCCCGCTGGCCCTGTTCACCCGCGAGCCGCGCCTGCGCGCCGCCTACCAGGCCCTGGCGGGCTCCATCTTGTCCATCGCGGTGCTGGCCCTGGCGCGGGTGTATCCCATCACCTGGGGCGTGCCGGCCGCGCTGACCCAGATCGGCCTGGCAGTGCTGCTGGCCATCGGCATTGGCTGGCGGCTGCGCGGGCGCGGCCCGGCCCCGGCTGTGCGGCCGGCCGGCCAACTGGCGGCGCTGGGAGCGGTGCCACTGGTGGTGTTCCCGCTGCTTTTGTGGGGCTCGCTGGGCTCGCTGCTGGATACCACCCTCAACTTGCTGGCCGGCCTGGGGCTGGGACTGCTGGCCGGCGTGCTGCTCGACGGGCTGCTATTTCAGCCCCTCGCCGCCCGCCCGGCGGGGACGTGGCGCGAGCTGGGCTTTGGCGCGCTGACCGCCGGCCTGGCGCTGATGATCCTGGGCTCGGGCTTTGGGTTTGGGGGCACCCAGCTCTTGCTGCTGGTCATCCTGCCGCCGCTGGGGCTGGCGGTGGCTGCCCTGGGCTGGCGCGCGCGCTCGCGCGGCGGCTCGGCATGGCTGGCCATCACGCTGCTGGTGGGCCTATGCTCCGCGGCGGTACTGATGTTCGTGGACGCCGACGAGCTGATGCTCATCCTGGGCGGCGGCGAAATTCTAAGCTGGGCCCAGCGCGCCGCCTGGCTGGCCTGCGGGCTGGCGCTGGCGGTGGGGGCGCTGCTGGTTGGGGTGGCCGGCGTTACCCGCCCGCGTGGGCCGGGCCGCCTGGGGCCGGGGCGGGCGCTGGCGGCGCTGGGCGTGCTGGGCCTGTGGGGGCTGGGCGGCATTGTGTATGCCCTGGCCGGCCAGCCCGGCTTTCACGGCGACTGGCTGTTCGTCATCCTCAAGGACCAGGCCGATGTGAGCGCGGCCGCCGCCATGCCCGACCGGACCGCGCGGCTCAGCTACGTTTACACCACCCTGGTAGATCACGCCAACACCACCCAGGCCGGGCTGCGCGCCGCGTTTGCCAACGGCCGGGCGGAGTACCAGCCCTATTACCTGGTGAACGCCATCGAGGTCAACGGCGGGCCGATCATGCGGCTGTTCCTGGCCAGCCGGCCCGAGGTGGACCGCGTTCTGGATAGCCCGCACCTGCGGCCGCTGCCCGGCCCGCTGCCCGACCCGGCCGGCAGCGACAGCCGGCTGCCCGACTCGCCGCTGTGGAACATCACCTCCATCGGCGCCGACCGGGTGTGGAGCGAGCTGGGCGTCACCGGCCAGGGCATCGTCGTGGGCCAGTCTGACAGCGGCGCCGACGGCGACCACCCGGCGCTGCGCGACGGCTACCGCGGCCGGGACACCGGCGACGACTACAACTGGCTCGACCCGTGGAACCACTCGCCGCGCCCCACCGATGTGGGCGGCCACGGCACGCACACGCTGGGCTCGGCCGTGGGGCGCGGCGGCATCGGCGTGGCGCCCGGGGCCGAGTGGATGGGCTGCGTGAACCTGGCCCGCAACCTGGCCAACCCGGCGCTGTACCTGGAGTGCATGGAGTTCATGCTGGCGCCCTGGCCGCAGAACGGCGACCCGCTGACCCAGGGCGACCCGGCCCGGGCGGCGCACGTGCTCAACAACTCGTGGGGCTGCCCGCCGCTGGAGGGCTGCGACGCGCGCTCGCTGGAGCCGGCCGTGGCCGCCCTGCGCGCGGCCGGCATCTTCGTGGTGGCCTCGGCCGGCAACGAGGGTCCGCGCTGCGGCAGCGTGAGCGACCCGATTGCTATTTACGACGAGTCGTTCAGCGTGGGCGCGGTGGATTCCGGCGGCAACCTGGTTGACTTCAGCAGCCGCGGCCCGGTGACGGTGGACGGCAGCAACCGGCTGAAGCCCGATATCAGCGCGCCGGGCTACGACGTGTACTCGTCGCTGCCGCACAGCACGTACGGCTATAACAGCGGCACCTCGATGGCGGGGCCGCACGTGGTGGGCGCCGTGGCGCTGATGTGGAGCGCCAACCCCAAGCTCATCGGCGACATCGACCGCACCGAGCAGATCCTGCGCGACACCGCCCGCCGCTATGCCGGGGATGACCCCGGCCCGGGCGCCTGCGACGACCCGCCCTCGCCCAACGCCGGAGTAGGCCAGGGCCTGCTCGATGCCTTCGCCGCCGTCAGCGAAGCAATTGCAGAGCGGTAGCCCTCGCCACACCAACCAGTCAATCCGCCATACCTCTTGTCACTCCGAGCGAAGCGAGGAGTCTCCACTCACCGCCTGCATTCCAACTCGCTTGCGCTCTCCAAACTCGCCGTCCTCCACCCTCCTCCCCAAACCGCTTCCATTCCCTGCCCATCCGTCCAGTAGACTCCCGCATCCCTTCGACCATAATTTGCAATGAATTCTTGAAGCGCTCAGTATCCGTTGACCCGGTTACCAGGTATCCCTATGGGTAAGGAGAGACAGATGAAACCCGATAATCCCCTCATCGCCGTTCAAGGCGCCGCCGGGCAGCAGGGCAGCGCCGTCGCCCGCCATTTGCTGGCGGCCGGCTGGAAGGTGCGCGCGCTCACGCGCGACGTGGACAAGCCCGCCGCCCAGGCGCTCAAGGCGCTGGGAGCCGAGGTGGTCAGCGCCGACAACGACGACCGCGCCTCGCTCGACGCGGCCTTCAAGGGCGCCTATGGCGTCTTCGCCGTCCAGAACTTCTGGCTGCCGAACGTGGGCTACGAAGGCGAGGTGCGCCAGGGCAAGGCCGCGGCCGATGCCGCAAAGGCGGCGGGCGTGAAGCACTTCGTCTACTCGTCGGTCGGCGCCGCGCACCGCGGCATGGGCCAGGCGCACTTCACCAGCAAGTATGAGATTGAACAATACATCCAGGCGCTGGGTCTGCCCTACACCATCCTGCGGCCGGTGGCCTTCATGGAAAACTACAACTGGTCGCGCCCGCAGATCACCAACGGCACGTTTTCGGGCATCGGCCTGCGCCCGGGCAAGACCACCCAACTTGTGGCGGTGGACGACATCGGCGCGTTCACGGCGCTGGCCTTCGACCAGCCCGAGACCTTCCTGGGCCAGACCATCGAGCTGGCCGGCGATGAGCTGACCGAGCCGCAGATCGCCGAGACCTTCGCCCGGATCATCGGCCGGCCGGTGGCCGTCGTGCCGCGGCAGATGCCCGCCGGCGCCGCGCCCAGCGAGGAGATGGTGGCGATGTACAACTTCTTCAACGCCACCGGGTACGACGCCGATATCCCGGCGCTGCGCAAGGTGTACCCGAAGCTCACCAGCTTCGAGCAGTGGCTGCGCGCCACCGGCTGGGAGAACGCCGAGCCGCTGCCCATTCCTGCCGGCGCCGGCGCCTGGGGCTAAGCCAAATCTAAACACCTGTGGCGCCGGTTGCGCCCCCATCACTCCCGGCAAATTCATCTGGGACCTTCGGCCAACCCCTTCCCCCGTGGAAAAGAACCACAGGGGAAGGGGCTTCAATTTTTGCCGCGAAGTGAGACGTGCATGAGAGTCTGGGTTGATGCCTTGACGATAATTCGGGCAAGGACCTAGAATCCAATTGGCCCCTTGGGCCCTTTGGAGGAGAGGTTCGAATGGAATACCGCGACTACTACAAGGTGTTGGGCTGCGAGCGCAGCGCGACCGAGAAAGAGCTCAAGACGGCCTATCGCAAGCTGGCGCACCAGTATCACCCCGATAAGAACCCCGGCGACAAGACCGCCGAAGACAAGTTCAAACAGCTCAACGAAGCCTACGAGGTCCTGAGCGACCCGCAGAAGCGGGCCAAGTACGACCAGCTCGGCGCGCGCTACCAGGAATGGGAGCGGGCGGGCCACCCTGGCGCCGGCTTCGACTTCAGCCAGTGGGCGGGTGCCGGGCGCACCGGCGCGGGCCGCGGCAATCCGCAGGACCTCAACGACCTGTTTGGCGAGGGCGGCTTTTCCGATTTCTTCACCAATATTTTTGGCGGCGGCATGGGCGGGGCGAGCACGGGCACGCGGCGGACGACCAACACCCGCACCCGTACGTCCACCTGGGCGCTGCGCGGCGAAGACATGGAGCAGCCGATTGAGATCTCACTGGAAGAGGCTTTTTCCGGCGCGCGGCGCACCCTGCAGAAGGGCGATAAGCGACTGGAGGTCAACATCCCGGCCGGGGCGCGCACCGGCACCAAGGTGCGCATGGCGGGCGCCGGCGGGCAGGGCCAGGCGCCCGGCGACCTGTACCTGGTGGTGACGGTGCGGCCGCACCCGCTCTACAAGCGCGAGGGCGACGACCTGTACGCCGACGTGCCGGTGGATCTGTACACCGCGGTGCTGGGCGGCGAGGTGCGCGTGCCCACCCTCAACGGCAACGTGGCGCTCAATGTGCCGGCCGGCTCGTCCACCGGCAAGACCTTCCGCCTCACCGGCCGCGGTATGCCCAAGCTGCGCGCCGCCAGCGAGCGCGGCGACTTTTACGCCCGGCTGGCGGTGCAGGTGCCGGCCCAGCTCACCGAGCGCGAGCGCGAGCTGTTCAACGAGCTGAAGACCCTGCGCGGCCAGCCCGAACCCGGCCGGCCCGATGCGGCTGGCAGCGCCAAAGCCTGATACCTATTTCGCCTGTTGAGTCAAAGGTACACCGATGCTGATTAAGCTGAAACAATCCTCATTCGCGGTGGCGCTGTCGGCTCTGCTGGCCGGCAGCCTGGCCTGTTCGGTGGCCACCACTTCGTTCACGCCGCCGCCCTCGCCCACCTCGGCCTCGCGCACCACCGACACCGCGCCCGGCACCCTGGCGCCAGCCACGCCCTCGGCCGAGCAGCCCACGAGCGAGTCCACCGTCTCGGCGCCGGGCACGCCGCTGCCCACGCTCACGGCCGCCCCCACCGGCCAAGCGCCGGTGGTCTCGTCGCAGGAGCAACTGCTCATCGACCTGTACAACCGAGTCAACCCGTCGGTCGTCTCGATCCTGGTAGACCTGGGCGACAGCGGCGGGGCGCAGGGCACCGGCTTTATCTTCGATACTGACGGCCACGTGGTGACCAACCAGCACGTGGTGGAAGGCTCTACCAACATCGAGGTGGACTTCCCGTCCGGCATCAAGCTGCCCGGCCACGTGCTGGGCACCGACCCCGACAGCGACCTGGCGGTGATCGCGGTGGACGGCCTTACCGGCTCGGTCCAGCCGCTGCCGCTGGCCGACTCCGACGCGGTGCAGGTGGGCGAAAGCGTGGTGGCCATCGGCAACCCGTTTGGGCTGGCCGGCACCATGACCGTCGGTATCGTCTCGGGCCTGGGCCGCACCGTTTCGAGCAACCGCACCGCGCCAAGCGGCGGCGCCTATACCGCGCCCGACATCATCCAGACCGATGCCGCCATCAACCCCGGCAACTCCGGCGGGCCGCTGCTCAACCTGGCCGGTGAAGTCATCGGCATCAACAAGGCGCTCGAGTCGCAGACCGGCGTGAACTCGGGCGTGGGCTTCGCCATCGCCTCGAACACCGTGCGCCAGGTGGTGCCGTACCTCATCACCGACGGCAAGTTCATTTACCCGTACCTGGGCCTGAGCGCCCAGGAAGAAATCTCGCTGGGCATGCAGCAGGCGCTCAATCTGCCCCAGGCCACCGGCGTGTACGTAGGCAGTGTGGTGCCCGGCGGCCCCAGCGACCAGGCCGGCCTCAAGGGCGACTCGGCCTCGGGCAACGCCGCCTCGTTGACCGGCGACGGCGACTTGATTGTGGCCATCGACGGGCACCCGGTGAAGGTCTTCAGCGAGCTGATGAGCTATCTCATCAACAGCACCCGGCCCAACCAGGTGATCACCCTCTCGATCCTGCGCGCCGGCGCGCCGCTGGATGTGCAGGTCACGCTCGGCGCGAGACCGTAAATGAAGACGACCCTAAGGGCCATGGCCCTTAGGGTCTTCTTAATTATCGCAACACGTGCAGACCCTAAGGGCCAAGATCAGACCCATAGGGTCGTCTTTATTAATACCCCGCCAACAACTCCCCTACTGGCTTCAGCGACCGGCGCGCCTTTTCCAGCCACTTCTTATCCTCATCGGGCGGCGTGTAAAGCATATCCTGCACCCGCCGCAGCGCGATGAACGTGTTCAGGTGCGCCTCATGCTCCGGCGGCAGCGGCCGCACGCGCCGGTAGCCGGCCAGCAGCGCGGCCCGCATCACGGGGTACTGCGGCCAGGCCAACACCTCGCTCAGCATCACCGCCAGGTCGAAAAGCTGCATGCCAAACCCGCAGTCGTCAAAATCAATCGGCCGCACTGTGCCGCGGGCGAAAAGCAGGTTGTAGTAGTGGAGGTCGGCGTGGATCAGGCCGTAGGCGTCTGGTCCATGCCCCAGTGCCTGCTCGGCGGCTCCGGCGCGCCTCACGACCGTGATCGCCTGCTCCATCTCGGCGGGCGACAAGTAGCCGGCCACCCGCGCCTGGATTGAAGCAGTCACCTCCGGCCCAAACGGGTCGGGCAGCCACCGGGCCGATTGCAGCGGCCAATCGGCCCGGCTGCGCACAAAATCGGGCGGCCGCTGCCAGCCGCTGGTGTGGTTCTCAAGCTGGGCCATCAGTGCGCCAACGCGCTCCATTTGGGCCGGGGTGAGCCCGTGCAGCAGCCGGCGCCCCGGCTGCCAGCCCAGCAGCACGCATGGATACGGCCCGGCCTCGGTGACCCATTCGCCGGCAGAGGTAGGAATGGGATTGGGCACTTCCAGGGGGGTGTCGCGGCGCAGCGCCGCCAGCCAGGCCAGCTCGGAGCGGATCGTTTCCGCGCGCGGCGAGCCGCCCCGATGGATGCGGAGCACATACTGCTGGCCCGCGGCGCTCACCCGGAAGAGGGTGTTGTGGCGATGCGCCAGGAGTGACAGGCGGGGCGCCGGCAGCGCGTAGCTTGCCAGCGCCGCCTCGGCCAGCCGCCGCAGCCGGCCAATTTGCGCGCGCCGCGGCAGCGCCTCCAAAGCGCGCTCCGGCATTTCCGGCGAGTCGGGCGGCCCGGCCAGAGCGGCTTGGCTCAACCGCCCTCGATAATCCGCCCGCCATCCACCTGCCACACGGTGGCGCCCTGGCGGGCAAGCGCTGGCACACAAGCCATGATTTGAAGGGGGAGATGATTGGCTGCGTGGAAGCAAACAGCTCTTGCGATGTAATCCATATATTGTTTACGTGAGCCAATACTCGGCCACTTGTGTATCCAGCGTGCCGCGCCACATCTTCGCATACATGATCATGTCGCACACGCCGGCCAACACAGGATAGTGCAGTGTGGCGGGGATATTGCGTTCAAAAGCAAAGTGGCCTACCCAGGCCAGCGCATAGGCCGATACAACGACGAATGCGGCCAGGCCAGCGCTTCGGCGCGCAACAGCCGCGGTCAACCCAATGAACAAATAGGTATTACCGATAAAATGGAGCCGGCGGTTGGTTGGATTTGCGTGTTGTGAAACATAATAAGGCCAAAACTGGTCGATCTGGCGTCGAAACTGCTTAAGCATACGCTGCCTCTCAGGCCGAAACGATGATCCCAATTGGGCTTGGGCTCACCCTAATCACATTGGTAAGCATTATAAATGCAGCGTGTTACCTGTGGCTGATGCCCAATTCTTTTAGTCACCGTTTACCTCTAAGTTCAAGCTGGCGCCGGGCCATGGGTGACCTGCTCCACGCCATTGCCTATGAGCTAACTATCTTTCGCATACCCTTCAGCATATTTCCTTATTTGGTAAAGGCTTGTCTGTGGTTGCTCTTTGGCCCCCGTTTTGAAGCTAGTTGGCGTCGTCGAAGCTTTCAGGTGGTTCGGGGCCTGGGTGATCTAGTCAACTGGGGAATTACCTCGCGTTGGCTATTAACGGCAACCTCCACTGGGCCGGTTTGGCTGGCCGCACTGGTTTGGATAACCATCGGTGCTGAGGCTATACGGCTAGTTTTGGAGAAAGGGCAGATGTTGGTTAGCCTGGTCTGGCAGGCCCTGCCGCATCGGCGACTCGCGACTGGCTTGCAAGCCAGCCCCCTGCGGCACTTGGCGCGTCGCTACATCTACTATTATCGTCGGAACACCCAAGACCGTTTTGCCCTTGTGCATCGCTGGCTCCGCGGCTGGGCGGCGCGCGACAATATGGTGGCTGCTCAACTTTCCTATGTGCGTGGATTTCGGATAGTTCCGTCTGACGTGGACTTGAGCACTGGCCTTGTTCGCGATATAGCTCGCGGCGAAATCTTGGTGCACGAACGCTGGAGCAATGACCCTTGGCTTCTGGTTGGCCAAGCCCTTCGGCGTGGACCATGGTTATTTGATCCCAGGCATCTGCGCCGCCCGTTTTACTACCGGACCGATGCCAACCCCCGCGCTACGCGCTTCGTTCTACAACAGGCTCTCTACACCCCGCCATTCGCGCTATATCAACTTGGCCACGAAATCAAGGCGGCGCGATTCGAGTTGTTTTTTCGCATCACCCGTGCATTGGGCATGAACCTGGAAGCTTTGGTATGTGCCAATGGCGCCTACCGCTTTGATCCGCTCCTAACATGGCTTTCTGCTGGCCTGAGCCAGGCAGCCTTGCCGCTCTACCGGCCTCTGTGGACCGAGGCGGAGGCGCTTTCTGATCTGGCGCTGAATTCCAACGTGACAATGACGGCCGATGGGTTAGCCGCGCATTATAACTTTCCGCTTAGCTATGTTAATGAGGTGCTGCTGCCGGCAGCACTCCAAGCCAAGTTGAGCGCAGCCGAAACGGCCTCTGGCGCCTCCCAATGCGGATAGTGCCCAACAGCCTCCAGATGCAGGTAGTCACCGTCAGGGCGATGTTGCTTGACGCGGTCAGCAACCTCTAGCGTTGCCACCGGATCAGCCATGCCCCAAATCAAGGTCAGGGGCGCAGGGTGGTCCTCCAGCGTGGCCAGCCAGGCGGCTTGATGCTTCCAGCGTTCCGGCATATAGCCCAAAAGGCGATGATAATTGGCCGCGCCATCGTTATAGGCTACAAGAGACCAAAAATCGTCATGCTCAGCAGGTGACAGCGGGCGATAAAAGATCTGGTCAAAGTATTGGCGCATCGAAGCCTTACGGAAAAGTCTTGCACGGCTGATCACCGGACCCAGAACTGGGTGTAATGACATACGCTGGGGTAGGCTCAGGCGCCAATCCCTGAAGGGGATGCTCCAAACGCTCCCGTTCAGCAGGCTGAGTTGGTCTACTTTGGGCTGTCCGCGCCGCAGCAGTTCCAGCGCCACCGAATCGCCGATATCGTGTGCCAGGAGCAAAATGTGCGTTAGCCCAAAATGCGCGCACACCGCCTGGGCGGCGTCGGCATATTCAAACAGCGAGTACGTATGCGGACGGGGTTTTTCCGAGAAGCCAAAACCGGGGTAGTCGAACAGGATGAACTGATAACGATCCTGGAGGAGGGCAACGAGCTTGCAAAAGTCATAACTGGCCGTGGGAAAGGCATGCAGGGCCAAGACCGGTGGGCCCGTGCCGTGCCTGGCCACAAACAAACTGCGGCCATTGACGGACAGCCACTCGCCGGCGGCCAGCCATTTTTGGGGGTTCATGCCGCTAAAAAGCTCAAGGTTTCGCTAGGTCAGCAGCCGCATCAACAATCGCTTGGGGCTGGTCAAAGTAGATATAGTGTCCGCTGCCGCGCACGATTCGCCACTCACTGTTTGAGGATAGGCCGGCCAGTTCAGCCTGTAAGTCCATCCAAACCCTGCCGGCAGTGCCCGATACGTCGGGTGTCAATTGCCAGGCTTCCGTGCCGTGTTCTGCGGTAAGCACGATCAGGGGTAATGCTACCGGGAGGCTCGTCACCCGGACTTGTGAATAACTGGCCTGGATGGCTTCCCGCTCAGCCACAGTGACCGACCAATGGTCTGAGTTATAGATCATCGTGGCCCAGGCGGCTTGTTCCACATCGTCCGGCAATGGCCCCAGAAACGCCTCAAATGTGTCCAGAATGCCCAACCTGCCTGCCAGTCGCGTCAGGCCCAAGGGCGTTGTCAGGCGCAACCAACGCGCCCGCCGCAAGTTGGCTTCGTCAATTTTGAGATAGTCGTACGGCATGCGTAATGGGTAGTCCTCATGGCGGCCATCGGCCAGGACCAACCCCCTTACTTCCGCTGGATAGTTAGCCGCATAGACCCGCATCAGGATGGCGCCAAACGAATGACCCACAAGAACATATGGGGGTGTTTCGCCAGCCCACGTCAGCAGTTCGTGCAACTCGCCGACGATTTGCCTTGCGCTGCGGGGCAGGGGGCTAGCATCGCTCCAGCCAAGGCCAGCCCGGTCGTAGCTGCAGACTCGGGTATAAACTGCGACGCCGGGTTGCACCAATGACCATACTAACGCGGGCGCGCCTAGGCCGCCCTCTAAAATGACCGTGGCTGACCCAGGGCGCCGCTGTCCGGTGCAATTGAGGTGCAGCCGGTAGCCTTCGAAGGCAATCAGTCGCCCGGGCGGCTGGAACTGGTCTCGGTCGGCAGCCGCAGCAGTTGCCTGATACATGGCGCCCGCACCCAGGAACACAATTTGGGTAAGGAGCAAGCCAGCACTTAGCCGTATCACCCCGCGCCATCGGGCCCCGAATTTGGCATGACTTGCAGTCATAAAGTTTTGAACAGAGGGTTCTAGTCGCTGTTAGCCCGGGCACAGGCTTCGGAAACCTGGTTAGGCTGCTGCGGGATAAGTCTGACGGCAGTTGCTGGGATGCCAATCGTAAGCACGATGGCCAGCGCGGCCATTGCACAATGCTGGGCGAGTGATGTGGAACGGCGTCGCTCGCGCGCCAGTCTCCAGGCCCGCCGGCTGTTGCGCCAATAAACCCAGGCTGTTAACAATGGGATAAAGCCGAGCGCCCCGAGGCCCAACGCCGCAAGGCCGATAAAACTGAAAGGCAGAAGGACCAATCCAAGTGCGAGCGCGGCGAGGGAGGCTGTCAAGAATATTCCGGCCAAGTAGGTGAGCACCCGCGAAAGGCGGCGACCAGCCACTAGCCACAAGGTGAATGCGGTCATACACAAAGCGCCGCCTATATAAGTGAACGTGCCCAGGCCGCCTAGAATCGGACCCAGGCATAGACTTGGCCGGAAGACGATTGGGTCAAAGGCAAAACAGAGCACTGGCAGGATCACGCCCGCGGTGAAATCAAAAATTAGTTTTCGGCGGGTTGGCTCCGGAGGCCGCAGGCTAATATTGGCGCCGTCCGCGTCAGGCAGATCTGTAAGCTCGTGTGCCATGATTGATTTGTGACAACGGATGCCAGACCTACACTTCTAATATCCGCCCGCCATCCACCTGCCACACGGTGGCGCCCTGGCGGGCTTCGGGCGGGAACAGGCCCAGGTCGGTGGCTTTCCAGCACAGTGGGATCCGAAGCTTGGAATTCACGTGACTTGAAGTCGCGGC